>ENA-OQIF01000082-OQIF01000082.1-human-gut-metagenome-genome-assembly--contig:-NODE-82-length-52770-cov-6.624357_pt1 | contig 52770 bp, 48 predicted proteins | sample MGYA00242574_ERZ504738 | MGnify/ENA primary metagenome ERZ504738 (study PRJEB26092, sample SAMD00036437) | human gut metagenome | host: Homo sapiens | study: EMG produced TPA metagenomics assembly of...
TACCTTTGTCAACTCGGTCTACGTCTTTGACGACCGGGTCGTGCTCAATTTCAACTTCACGGACGATTCCAAAACCATCTCCCGTGAAGAGGTGTTGGGTTCGAGTGCTGTGGACAATGCTCCACCAAACGTAAAGCCGTTTACCTGAAAAGGTAAGCGGCTTTTTCTTGTACCTGCGTGATTTTTGATATGCAAAAGTGAAACGGAATCCTGATATGGTGTGGCAGGGCGTTTCATCATTTCAGCACGAACCGCTTCGGCTTCTTCACGGGTAACGTAAGTGCCGACTGTTTTCATAACCGTAATACCTGTGTGGGGGTCTGGGATTGGCATTCGGAGCAGCCATGGCTTCCGGCGTGTCCCGGACATTTTTGTAATGCTGCCATAGCCTTGAAATCATAGCAAGATGTGAATGACCGCCGAATCGGTCGAGGATCGTTCGGAGTCTGCTTCTTAATGATCCAAGGGCGCGTAGTTCCAGTCGGTATCCTCATCAATATATCGCCGCCCATCGTCCGGCAGTTCCAGCGATTCTGCAGGGATGATAGTACCCCAGTGGTTGACCATCACAAAGGGTGCGATCTCACAAGGGATGCCCCGGCACTCATCGTCGTGCCGGATATCGTAGGCATACAGGCCATCCGGGACAGTATCTCTCTTGATGCGGATGCTGGTGAACAGTGCAGGCTTTCCGCAAACTGTAATCTCTTCGTAGTGTTCGGTCATTGCATGAAAGGTCATAATCTGTCCTCTCCTTATATCAAGAAGCAGGACAATCCACACGGACTGCCCTGCAAAAGTAAAGGGAGAGCATCCGAAGATACTCCCCCAGTAGATAATTATTTTTTCTTACCATGCAGCGCTTTTTAAAGAATGCGATGCCATAACAGAGGATGTCATCATAGTCATCCCGGAAGTCCGCTGCATACAGCCGGTCATTGATCTGCTGAATGGCAGTATCACAGGCATCCGGCAGAGCATCCAGAGTTTTGGCATACTTGGCTTCAAAAATTGCCACGCGGCCATTGCGGATGTCCTTTACAATAACATCGCTGCGTCCCTCGCCATGCTCTTTGTTGGATTCCACCACATAGCCAGCACCAGTAAAGATGCCTGCAAGGAAAGCGTGGTAAAAATCCTCCCGGTAGTCGTGGTAGCTGATGGTCATACGCAGCAGCTTGGTCATCTCTTTTGTCAGAGCTTCGCTGTTTCCGCTCCAGACTGCATCAAACAACGGGCTGCGGTTCCATGCCTTTGCACTGTCGTCAAACCATTTGCTTACAGTGGTTTCAAAAATTTCCCGAATCTCTGCATTGGGAATCATCAGCGCAGAGCAGCCATCCGGCAGCGAATCTGTCAGATCCTTATCCCGCACCTTGGTCAGATAGCCCGTCAGATACAGCACACTCCAAAGATTTTCCTCCGAGGAGTGCAGATAATCGTAGGTCAGGTTTTCTTCAATATGCTGAACGATGGAGCCGCCAGCCATCAGCGTTTCGAGCTTTGTGGTGATATTGTCACCTGCATAGTCGATAAAAGAACGGATGATGGCGTTATCGCTGGTGTTTTTCCAATAGCTTTTCGGCTTCTGTGCTACACCATACTGGAAATCCCGCAGATAACTGATCACGTCCCACGGGCAATAAATGTCTGCATCGCCAAAATGATAACCGTCATACCATGCCTTGATTTCGGCAGACTGCGATTCAAGACCAGCATCGTTCAGCATTTGATCGACATCTGCCTGTGTGAAACCAAAGGATTCGCTCAACCGGGGAGAAAGAATCGTGTCCGAAACGAAATTGTTCGTCCCGGTAAAGATGCTTTCTTTGGCAATTTTCAGGCAGCCGGTAACAACAGCAAAGTCGAGGGAGATGTTGTCTTTGAGCGTAGTGCTCATCATAGCCCGCATCACGTCCAGCATCTGCGAATAATATCCGTTGCTGCTGGCTTTGGCAATGGGAACATCATACTCATCCAGAATGACGACCGCCGACTTTTTGAAATGGATTTCCAGCATCCGGGTCAACAGCAAAAAGCAGCTTTTTGTTTCATCCATGGATGCAGTGCGTCCCAGAATCCGCTTAAAGATGCCTTTGTCATCGTCAGAAATAGCATCGTCATCCAAAAGAAACTGATAATCCTGAAATGCAAATGCCAGCTTCATGCACAGCATTCCATAGGCACTTTCAAAGGTCAGACCGTCCGTATCCTTGAAAGAGAAAAATACCACAGGACACTGGTTCATCCATTTTTTGCAAAGCTCTGTATTTTTGGAGATCGCCAATCCCTCAAACATCTGCTTGCTGTCTTTGCGGATGTCAAGAAAATTTGCGAGAGTGCTCATACCGAGAGATTTTCCGAAACGGCGAGGACGAGTGATCAATGTTACTTCAGCGATACCACCGCTAAGAAGTTCAGAAATCAGATTGGTCTTGTCGATATAATAATACCCGCCTTCTCGAATCTTTTCAAAATTCGAGATTCCAACAGGAAACTGCAAATCTTTCATGCAATGCTCCTTTCCGCTCACAGAGGAGAGCTTTCAGAACTTACTACTGTAAGTGTACCATGAAATATAGAATCATACAAGAATCAAGTGACATCGAAATAGAGCAGTTTTATTATGCTGCGTTCAATCTGGTGGCTTTGTAGCAGTCTGCACACATTCCCTCATGGGTGGCGGCAAACTCTGCCGCCTGCATGATAGCCTTATTCACATCGAACATAGAGGCTGCTTCTACGGTGCGTTCTTCCACGCCGATCTTTTCACGGCGGAGAGTCTGAGGATTGTACTCCCATTTCGGAGTGGTGTAGGTGTAAGGCACAGCTTCTTCACCTCTGCCCAGGCATACGCCCAGCTTACATAGGACCCTCTGTGCATCGTTCTATGGCAAAGAACACAAAAAGGGATCCACTGCTCGAGGCTGAGCAGTGAATCCCTTTTACATGGCTTGGGGGTTGTTTTAGCCGCAGCGGCCGCAAGCGGCACAGGCGGCAGGGGTAGCAGCGCAGCCGCCCAAGGCGGTCTCCCGCAGTTCGGCGGGCAGGTGGCGGCCCACGGTGTACATGGTATCCAGCATTTGATCAAAGGGGATCAGCTGGTGGATGCCGCTGAGGGCCATCTCCGCTGCCACCAAGGCGTTGGCTACACCGGCAGCGTTGCGGTTCTGGCAGGGGTATTCCACCAGACCGCCCACCGGGTCACATACCAGACCCAGCATGTTCATCAGCACGGTAGAGGCTGCATCCAGACACTGCTGGGGGGTACCCCCCATGAGCTCCACGGCTGCAGAGGCTGCCATGGCAGACGCAACGCCTATCTCAGCCTGGCAGCCGCCTACAGCACCTGCCACCGTGGCATTTCGCATAGCCAGATAGCCCACAGCACCGGCGTTGTACAGAGCGTCTATGATGCGCTGGTCGGAGATGCGGTAGCACTCCTGAAGGGCCAGCATCATGCCCGGCACCACGCCTGCAGAACCTGCAGTGGGAGCCGCCACGATCAGCCCCATGGAGGCGTTCACCTCCAGCACTGCCATAGCGTAGATCATGGCCTTGCCCAGCACGTCACCGCAGATGCTCTTTTTGCGACCGTAATGAGCCTCCAGCTTTTTGGCCTCGCCGCCAATGAGTCCGCCCATGGACTTGATGGGCTTTTTCAGGGGCTGAGTGGCAGAGGTCCGCATGATCTCCCATGCTTTGTTCATGCGGTGGTCGGCGGCATCCCGGGGCATTTCGCCCAGAATGCACTCACGCTGACGCATTACTTCAGAAATAGGCAGCTGGTTTTGCTCACACAGCTCCAGCAGCTTTTCTGCGGAGTTAAAATCCATGTTCATCCAGTCTGCTCCTCCTTACGGCTGCACGATCATCACGTCGTTGATATTGGGGTTCTCCAGTAGCAGCTGGGCTACGCCCTCCGGCAGATGCTGGTCCGATTCCACGATGGTATAGGCTTTGTGTCCCTTTCCTTCACGGAACAGACGCATGAAGGCAATATTCACGCCCCGCTCACTGAGGATCTTGGTGATATGTGCCACCACGCCGGGCTTATCACGCTGCACCACGATGAGGGCATTGTACTCACCGGAGAAGTCTACTGCCACGCCGTTGATGCCCACGATGCGGACCTTGCCGCCGCCCAGAGACTCGCCTCGCACGGTCATGACCTGCCCGGCCTCGTTCTCCATACGGATATCCACCGTGTTGGGGTAGATGTCGGTCTCGGTCTCGTTGGGGGTAAAGCTGTAAGCCAGACCCCGCTCGGTGGCAATGGCGAAAGAGTCCCGGATGCGGGTATCATCGGCAGAGAAGCCCATGATACCGCCCAGCAGCGCACGGTCGGTGCCGTGGCCGTGATAGGTCTTGGCAAAGGAGCCGTAGAGGGTGAAGTCTACCCGCTTTAAGGGCGGGGCAATCATCTTCTGGGCCAAATAGGCAATGATCTCCGCACCGGCAGTATGAGAGCTGGAGGGTCCGATCATATTGGGACCAAGAACATCGAATACACTGATAAATGCCATGGGATATCACTCCTGTCAGTCAGAAGGTCTGGGCGGAAAACCGTTTCAGACCTTGGCTCCGCTCTTGTTGATAAACTTCTGGTAGATGGTCTCCACGATGACGCCGATGGCGTTGTCGCCGGAAACGTTGCAGGCAGTGCCGAAGGAGTCCTGAGTGATGTACAGGGCCACCATGATAGCGCAGATGGGGCCATTGGGGTCGCCGGCCTCAGCACCAAAGATCATGTACAGGAAGGGCAGAGCGGTCATGATGGAGCCGCCGGGAGCGCCGGGAGAAGCCACCATGGCAACGCCCAGAGTCATGATGAAAGGCACCACGATGCTCAGGCTGATGGGCAGCTGGTTCATCAGGCAGACAGCGGTAGCGCAGGCGGTGATGGTGATCATGGAGCCTGCCATGTGGATGTTGGCGCACAGAGGAACCACGAAGTTGCGGATCTGCTCGCTGACGCCGTCAGCAGCTGCACACTGCAGGTTGACAGGGATGGTAGCAGCAGAGGATTGGGTGCCCAGAGCGGTGGTGTAGCCGGGGATCTGGTTGCGGATCATCTTGAGGGGGCTCTTGTGGCTCACAGCACCTGCAACGCAGAACTGCAGGAAGATGCAGACCAGATGCATGATGATGACCACAAGGAACACCTTCCACAGGATGCCCAGAATGGCAAAGGTCTTGCCAGACTTGGTCATGTCGATAAAGGTGCCGCAGACGTACAGGGGCAGCAGAGGGATGATGATAGAGTGCAGGACCTGATCGATGATGCCGGAGAAATCCTTCATGCCATTATAAAGGGTATCGCCGATGGTCTTGCCCCGCAGGGTGGACAGGCACAGGCCCATCACAAAGGCCAGAACAACAGCAGAGAGAGTGTCAAGGATCGGGGGGATGGAGATGGAGAGGTAGCTGGCCAGAGAGTTGTCAGCAGTTGCAGCGATCTGCTCCAGAGCACCTTCGCTCATAAAGCTAGGGAACAGGCTGACAGACACCAGATAGGATGCAGAGCCAGCGATCAGGGTGGAACCGTAGGCCAGTGCCACAGTGATGATGAGCAGCTTGCCTGCGCCGCTCTTCAAATCAGCGATACCCATGGTAACATAGGCCACGATCATCAGAGGGATGATGAACTTCAGGAATGAGCTGAAGATTCCAGATGCGGTAACGACCACGCGGCAGAACCACACCGGGAAGAACTGGCCGATGATGATGCCCAGCACAATGGCGATGAGCAGCTTCGGCAGCAATCCGAGCTTCGCTTTTTTCTTTTCCATAGAGAATTTTCCTCCTTTTTTCCACTCGGTCAGGTGCCCTGCGGTGCTCTCTTTCCCATCAAAGCATTCGACCGATTTTCTGAAACGTCAAAATAAACCTTGACGTGTTGACACATTTAGTTTAACATATACATACACATGATTCAAATTCATAAAAATAAATTTATAGTTTAAAAATCTTAATAGTAAAGGAGCTTTGCCATGGAAGTACGTCAGCTGAACACTTTGATCCGTGCGGCCCAGTTCCAGAGCTTTTCCAAGGCTGCGGAAAGTCTGGGCTATTCCCAGTCTGCCGTGACAGTGCAGATCAAGGCACTGGAAGAAGAATTGGGCGTGCGGCTGTTTGATCGCATGGGCAAGCGGGTAATATTGACTGCGCAGGGACGTCGTTTCTTGGAATACGCCCATTCCATTCTGGATACCATCCACAGTGCCCGTCAGGCCATGAGTGACGATACGGACCTGAACGGATGCCTGCACATCGGCACTCTGGAGTCTCTCTGTTTTTTCCGTCTGCCCGGGCTGATGCGGCAGTTCCGACGGGAAAACCCCGGGGTGAGCCTGCGTGTCACCACCGGCTCCCCGGAGGAACTGATCGAAAAAATGGAGCGAGGGGATGTGGACCTGATCTGCATTCTGGATGAGCCTCGCTACTCCAACAGCTGGCACAAGTGCAACGAGGTGCCGGAGGAGGTGGTGTTCGTGGCCTCTCCGGGCTTGGACCTGGGCCACCCGGGCCCCTACCGGGTGGAGGAACTGCTGGACAAGCCCTTTTTCCTCACAGAGCGCAATGCCAACTACCGCCACACCTTTGATAACTTTCTGGCCTCCCGGCAGATCGAGCTGACCCCGGCGCTGGAGATCAGTGACACTGCCTTTATTATTAAAATGTTGGAACGTTCCTCCGGCATTTCGCTGCTGCCCCATTTTGCGGTGACGGAGTCCGCTGCAAGAGGGGGCTGCGGATCCTGGAGGTGTCGGACTTCCGGCTCACCATGTACCGCCAGATGTTCTACCACTGCGACAAGTGCTGTACCCGGGAGATGCGTGCTTTTATCCATCTGGCCTCCGGGCCGGACCTTCCCCTGTGACAGCCCAGAGAATAAACAGAAGGATCAGCGTCCCAGACTGTGATATGTGCCCAGTCTTCTGGACGCTGGGGGCTGCGGAAAGCGGATCTTTATTTGTCAGAATTTCTCAAATGGAAAACGCAGCGGCATGGAATGGAATGCCGCTGCGTTTTTCTTGTTTGAGATCAGACGGTGCTGCCCTGAAAGAGTGAAGACGTAAAATTTTATCGCGGAATTTTGTGCAGGGTGATAAAATTGAACTGCGGGAATGGAATCCTCCAAAAAGGAGAGGGAGGATATGCTATAATGAAACTGATTTATGGGATGTCGGATGTGGGCGCTGTTTGATAAGAGCGCTCACGAGAGGAGGCGGCAGCGGATGGACCTGCATTCGGAGCGACTGGAAGCGAAGCTGAAAGCAGTAGACTGGGCCGTGCGGGATGTACTCGTCGGCACCATGCGCAGCCTGCAGCAGCTGGATATTTGCCGGAAGGACTGCTTTTATTACATCCCCGCAGAGCGCCTGCAGGACAGTGATTTTCCTGTCCGCTATGTGGCCCTTTACCAGTCGCAGTATGTGTTCGGCCCGCAGGCAGGTGTCCGGTACTACGGCGAAGTCACGAAATGCAGCGCCGTCCGCCGGAGCGCTATCACAGAGGTCAGCCCCCGGAGAGGAACGGAAGGAAACCTTTATTACCGCTTCGATATCCGGGAATGGAAGCAGCTGAATCGGCCCATCGAGGCCAAAGAAACGGGCTTTGTAAGGGATTTTACCAACCTGTTCCTGCTGGAGCACAGTGTCCAGACGCCGGAACTCTGGCTCCGCACGGAAGAGGAATACCGCCTTTGTTCGGCCCTGAAGTGGGCCGTCTGGGGCGACACCATCAACGAACCGGACAACGGCCTTGCATTTGAATTCCGGGGCTTCACCGTAAGCTTTGCGGAGGGGAAAATCTTCGTCTCGGATAAGGGCCGCGCTTTTGCGCGGTATGAGCTCTCGCATTTTTTGCAGGATCCCGGCGCTGTGGTCCGGGGCATCCGAAGAGAATGCCTCCGGAGGGATTCCATGAGGGAACTCTCGAAGATTTGAATCGTTCCTATTATTTACTTCTGCACTCCTGCGGCGCACTGCTCGATGAACTGCTTGGCGACGCGGGGGCTGCGGCCTCCGGCACGGATGGCGAAGGCTTCGGCCTTGGTCAGCAGCTCGTCGTGGGGCATCTCGATGCCGTGCTGTTTGGCCAGCTCGGTGAGGATGACCTCAAACCGGGCTTTCTCGGGCCGCTGGAAGGTGACGGTGAGGCCGAACCGGGCCGAAAGGCTCATCAGCTCCTGACGGGTGTCGGCCTCGTGGATGTCGTCGCCGGTGCGGTCGGAGAGGGTCTCCTTGATGAGGTGGCGGCGGTTGGAGGTAGCGTAAACGGCGATGTTCCGGGCTCTGCCGCCCACGCTGCCCTCGAGGATGGCTTTCAGGGCCGCAAAGTTGTCGTCGTTGGCCGTGAAGCTCAAATCGTCGATGAAGAGGATGAACTTCAGCGGATTTGCCGCCAGCTTGTCCATCAAATCGGGGATCTGATAGAGCTGGTTCTTCTTGACTTCCACGAGGCGCAGGCCGTCGGCGGCGAACTCGTTGGCGATGGCCTTGACGGTGCTGGATTTGCCCGTACCGGCGTCGCCGTAGAGCAGGACATTGTTGGCGGGCACCCCGGCCAGCAGGGCGCGGGTGTTGGCGATGACCTTCTCCCGCTCCTGCTCGTAGCCCGGCAGCTCGTCGAGGCGCTGGGGGTCGGGGTAGCGCACCGGCACCAGCTGGCCGTTCTCGACCGTGAAGACGTGGTGCTTGGCGAACATGCCGCAGCCCTTTTTGCCCACCTCGCTCATCCGCTGGGCGTAGGCGGCGTGGAGGTCGATGGCCTTCGTCTCCCACCGGGGCAGGAAAGGCAGCTTGTCGGCGGCACCGGCGGCGTCCAGAAGCTCGTCCAGCGTCAGGCTGCACAGCTGCCGCAGGAAGTCCAGCTCATTGTCCAGTGCAGTCTGCAAGACGGGCGGCACCTCGCTGACAGCTGCCTGCCGGACGCAGACCGTCTCGGCTTCGAGAACGGCAGCGGAAAGGTATTCGCCGAAATTGGTGGTGTGCTCGAAGAGGGCTGCTTCGAAGGAAGCGGCAGCGTCGCACACAGCTCCCGTGCTCTGGGGGGCGGCGGCCATCCGGTCGGTGAGGTCAACCAATTTTGCAATGACGTCATCGTCCAGCAGGGCGCGGAAGATGACCAGCCCGTGGAGCCGGGCGTTCCATTCTGTGAGGTTCATAATATCCCTTTCTATAATTGGCTCTCTCTTTGGGAGAGCTGGCGCGGGAGCGCCTGAGAGGGCAAGCACTGTGCGACAAAGCCCACCGCACAGCGACAGGCAGGCTCTTTGTCAGAGTGATACGATCGCTGAGCTTGTGTGGCTTTGCCGGCGGCCTTGCCCTCTCCGTCATCGCAGGCGATGACACCTCTCCCAAAGGGAGAGGCTATGCTTTAAGTAAAGTCGGTTACTCAGAATTATACAGCGATGTAAGGCCCTGCGCAAGATGGTGTTTAATTATCTTCATGTTTGCCATGATTCACGTTACAAATCGTCGATTGACAACGGCCCGATTTATAGTATAATTGACCCAACAAATGCACAGATGGGAAAAAGTAACGCAGGATACCCGCTTTTCAGAGAGCTGCCGGACGATGCAAGGCAGCAGGCGGCCCGGCGCGGAATCCTCCCGGAGCAGCCTGCTGAAGGACGATATATGGGACGTCTGCTAAGCAGAGCCGGTGGCGGCCGTTAGAGCGCAGGGCTTTGTTGGAAGCCCGTGAGAGGGCGCGGAAAGCGTCAACGAGAGTGGTACCGCAGAGAGTTTTGGATTGATTCCAGGTCTTTGTCTCTTGGATAAGGAGACAGAGACCTTTTGTTTATCAGGTATCAGGTACTGCTTCTGAGAGTGTTGGGAAAAAAGTGTGTAAAGTGGAAAATGGAAACGGAAACAGGAGAAACTCGCCATGCAGTTGAACGGTTCTCAAATCTTTGTGGAGGTGCTCTGTGAGCAGGGGGTGGACACCCTCTTCGGCTACCCCGGCGGCGCAGTGCTGAACCTCTACGACGAGCTGTACAAAAACGCCGACCGCATCACCCATGTGCTGACCGCCCACGAGCAGGGCGCATCCCACGCGGCGGACGGCTACGCCCGTGCAACGGGCCGCACCGGCGTGGTGCTGGCCACCAGCGGCCCGGGCGCAACGAACCTCGTCACCGGCATCGCCACCGCCTATATGGACTCTGTGCCGATGGTGGCCTTCACCGGCAACGTGACCACGGAGGGCCTGGGCAAGGACGGCTTCCAGGAAGCCTACATCGAGGGCATCACGATGCCCATCACCAAGCACAACTTCACGGTGCGCCGGGTCGAAGACCTGGCCGACACCATGCGTGCGGCTTTCCGCATCGCCCAGAGCGGCCGCAAAGGCCCGGTGCTGGTGGACATCCCGAAGGATGTCACCGCTGCGGTGTGTGAGTTCACCCCGAAAAAGCCGGAGCCCATCCGCACCGTGACCACCTTCAACGAAGAGCAGGTCAAGTGGGCGGCAGAGATCATCAACGGCGCACAGCGCCCGCTGGTCTACTTCGGCGGCGGCGTCCGCTCGGCGGCCAGCTGCCGGCCCCTGCGTGACCTTCTGAAAAAGGCTGAGATCCCGGCCACCTATACCCTGATGGCCGCAGGCGTCGTGCCTTACGGCGACCCGATGAACATCGGCATGGTGGGTATGCACGGCTGCTACACCTCGAACCGGGCGGTGGCCGACTGCGATGTCCTTATTGCGGTGGGCGCCCGCTTCTCCGACCGCGTGGCCCTGAACCCCAAGACCTTCGCCAAGAATGCGACCATCATCCAGATCGACATCGACGCCAGCGAGCTGGGCAAGAACGTGGATGTTGACCTTGCCATCGTGGGCGACGCCGCCTATGTGCTGAACGCCATGCTCCCGATGATCGAGGACAAGAAGCATCCCGACTGGATAAAGATGATCCACGAGTGGCAGGCACAGGATTACCACCCGGTATCCGACGCCTCCCGCCTGATGCCCCATCAGGTCATCGGCGAGGTCTGCAACCAGTGCGGCCCCGAGGCGGTCTACGTCACCGATGTGGGCCAGCACCAGATGTGGGCGGCACAGTACATCCGCCACACCAAGAGCCGCGGCTTCATCACCAGCGGCGGCCTCGGCACCATGGGCTTCGGCTACGGCGCAGCCATCGGCGCACAGATGGCGCTGGGCCGCGACCAGCGGGTGGTCATGTTCACCGGCGACGGCTCCTTCCACATGAACCTCAACGAAGCCTGCACTGCTGTCAGCTACGAGCTGCCCATCATCACCGTCATCTTCAACAATCAGGTGCTTGGCATGGTGCGCCAGTGGCAGACCGCTTTCTACGGCAAGCGCTTCTCCCAGACCGACCCCCACCGCAAGACCAACTTCGTCAAGCTGGCCGAGGGCTTCGGCCTCAAGGGCTACCACTGTGAGAATCTGGCTCAGTTCCAGGAGGCATTCGCCGACGCTCTGAAGCAGAAAGGCCCCACCTGGATCGAATGCATGATCGACAAGGACGAAAAGGTCCTGCCCATGATCCCCGGCGGCGGCGACATCAACGACATCATCATGAAATAAGGAGGACACAGCGACATGGAATCCAATCAGCGCAGGGTCATCAGCCTGCTGGTGGACAACCAGAGCGGCGTTCTGGCCCGGGTGTCCAGCCTGTTCTGCCGCAGAGGCTTCAACATCGACAGCCTGACCGTTTCGGCCACCAACGACCCCACAGTCAGCCGCATCACCGTTTCCGTCTCGGGTACCGAAAAGGAGCTCCAGCAGCTCATCCTCCAGACTGAGCGTCTGGAAGTCACCCGTCAGGTCTTCGTACTCAACGAGTCCATGGCCCTCGAGCGGGAGCTGCTCCTGCTCAAGGTGGTGGCAAATGTCACCAACCGTGCAGAGCTGCGGGAGATCGCCGGTATCTACAAGGCAAAGATCATCGACCTGTCGCCCGACAGCATGGTCTTTGAGCTGACGGGCCGTCCCGAGAAGATCGACGCCTTCCTGAAGCTCATGGCGGACTATCAGATCCTGGAGCAGTGCCGCACCGGCGTCACCGCCCTCGAGCGCGGCGGGATGCATCAGCATATGCAGAAGCCCGCGCAGGAGGTAAGAGAGGCACAGCTCCCGCTGCCCGGCATGAGATGCCGCTAAAGCCCTCTCAGTCTGCTTCGCAGACAGCTCCCCCAGAGGGGGCAACAATTTCGACTGCCGCCAGTGGCGGAAACAGGGAGAAATTGTTGGGGCTGCGGCCAGCAGGATGCAAGCGAGAGCGAAGCAGACGCTGAGAGCCGCAACCCGGGTGCGAAGCACCATTGGCAGGCCGGGCCGCTTGAAGCTGGACGCTGAAAGCGCGATATGGCGCAAAAGTGCGGGCCCTGCTGCAGAGGCAAACTTGCTTTTCCGCTCCCCAGTGAGCGAAAATATACGATGCTTATCATTCATTCTTATACTGAAATAAGTAAAAACAAAAGGAGAACAACTACCATGGCGATCAAGAAATACTACGATTCCGACTGCAACCTCGGCGTGCTGGACGGCAAGACCGTCGCTGTCATCGGCTTCGGCAGCCAGGGCCACGCACATTCTGAGAACCTCGCCGAGAGCGGCGTCAATGTCGTCGTCGGCCTGCGCAAGGGTTCTGCTCACTGGGAAAAGGCTTCTGAGTTCGCTGCAACGCATCCCAACTTCAAGGTCATGGAGGTCGAGGAGGCTGCCAAGGCCGGCGACGTCGTCATGATGCTGGTCCCCGATGAGCTGTGCGCTGACATCTACAACAAGCAGGTCGCTCCCTACATGACCGAGGGCAAGGCTCTGGCTTTCGCACATGGCTTCAACATCCACTTCAAGACCATCACCGCTCCCAAGAATGTTGACGTCATCATGATCGCTCCCAAGGGTCCCGGCCACATCGTCCGCCGCCTGTACACCGAGGGCGAGGGCTGCCCCTCTCTGATCTGTGTCGAGCAGGACTTCACCGGCAAGGCGAAGGACATCGCTCTGGCATACGCTTCCGGCATCGGTGCCGGCCGTGCCGGCATCCTCGAGACCACCTTCAAGGAGGAGACCGAGACCGACCTGTTCGGCGAGCAGGCTGTCCTGTGCGGCGGCGTCTGCGAGCTCATCCACGCTGGCTTCGACACTCTGGTCGAGGCTGGCTACGAGCCCGAGATGGCCTACTTCGAGACCTGCCACGAGATGAAGCTCATCGTTGACCTCATCAACGAGGGCGGCTTCTCCAAGATGCGTTACTCCATCTCCAACACCGCTGAGTACGGCGACTACCGCACCGGCAAGCGCCTCATCACCGCGGAGACCCGCAAGGAGATGAAGAAGGTCCTGACCGAGATCCAGGACGGCACCTTCGCTTCCGAGTTCCTGACCGAGATGAGCCCCAACGGCGGCCGCAAGGTCCACTTCCTCGCTCAGCGCCGCATGGAGGCCGAGCACCCCATCGAGAAGGTGGGCGCAGAGCTGCGCGGCATGATGAGCTGGCTGAAGAAGTAAGCCCTCTCAGTCGCTGACGCGACAAGGTCGGGTTGCGGCTCCCAGCATCTGCTTCGCTCTCGCTCGCATCCTGCTGGCCGCTGCCCCAACAGTTCCTCCCTGTTTCCGCTACTGGCGGCGGTCGTCGCCGTTGCTCCCAAGGGGAGAGCCACTGGCGTGTCGGTAAAGCCCACGCTGGACGATTTGAGTTTATTTGGATGGAAAGCGCCGGGCGCTGTTCTCGCACTCAGCTGCATGGATACTTGCTCTTTTATCAGGAGCGAATGGAGTTTGATGCCGCTGAAGAATGAGAGCGGAGCCCGGCATTTTGTGATAGAGGCAAAAGCCTGCCCGGCCTGCCAATGGCTCCCCCTCTGGGGGAGCTGGCAGCGCCAGCAGGCGATGCCTGAGAGGGTATAACATGAGAAGTGACAACGTGACCAAAGGCTCGGAGCGCGCGCCCAACCGAAGCCTGTTTTACGCCCTGGGCTACACCCCGGAAGAGCTGGACCGCCCCCTCATCGGTGTGGTGAGCGCCTACAGCGAGATCGTCCCCGGCCACATGAATCTGGATAAGATCGCCGACGCCGTCAAGGCGGGCGTCCAGATGGCAGGCGGCACCCCCATCCTCATCCCGGCCATCGGCGTCTGCGACGGCATCGCCATGGGCCATGTGGGCATGAAGTACAGCCTCGCCTCCCGCGAGCTCATCTGCGACAGCGTGGAGACCATGCTGATGGCTCATCAGCTGGACGGTCTGGTGCTGGTGCCGAACTGCGATAAGATCGTTCCCGGCATGGTCATGGCCGCTGTCCGCATGGATGTGCCTGCCGTGGTCTGCTCCGGCGGCCCCATGCTGGCCGGCACCTACGGCGGCGAGGAAGTCAGCCTTTCCAAGATGTTCGAGGCCGTGGGCGCCTATAAGGCCGGTATGATCACCGACGAGCAGCTGGAAGACTGCACCTGCAACTGCTGCCCCAGCTGCGGCAGCTGCTCCGGCATGTACACCGCCAACAGCATGAACTGCCTGTGCGAGGCCATCGGCATCGCACTGCCCGGCAACGGCACCATCCCCGCCGTCTACTCCAAGCGCCTGCTGCTGGCAAAGCACGCCGGTATGGCCGTCATGGATATGGTGAAGAAGGGCATCACCGCCCGCCAGATCATCAACGAGCGCTCCATCCGCAATGCGCTGACCTGCGATATGGCGCTGGGCTGCTCCACCAATACCGTTCTCCACCTGCTGGCCATCGCCTACGAGGCCGGTGTGCCCATCGACCTGAAGCTCTTCAATGAGATAAGCGCCAAGACCCCGAACCTCTGCCATCTGGCCCCCGCAGGCCCCACCCACATGCCCGACCTCTACGCCGCCGGCGGCATCCCCGCCGTGCAGGCAGAGCTGGCCAAGAAGGGCCTGCTGGACCTCGATGTCCCCACCGTCACCGGCAAGACCCTCGGCGAGAACATCAAGGGCGCTCACATCCTGAACGACAAGGCCATCCGTCCCATCGATGATCCCTATTCCCAGACCGGCAGTCTGCAGATCTTGTGGGGCAACATCGCCCCCGATGGCTGCGTCGTCAAGCGCAGCGCCGTGGCCCCCGAGATGCAGGAGCACTCCGGCCCGGCCCGCGTCTTCAACAGCGAGGAAACGGCCATCGCCGCCATCTATGCGGGCAAGATCGTTCCGGGCGACGTGGTGGTCATCCGCTACGAAGGCCCCAAGGGCGGCCCCGGTATGCGTGAGATGCTCAACCCCACCTCCGCTCTGGCCGGCATGAAGCTGGACAAGACCGTGGCCCTCATCACCGATGGCCGCTTCTCCGGCGCTTCCCGCGGCGCTGCCATTGGCCACGTCAGCCCGGAGGCCGCTTCCGGCGGCCCCATTGGCCTTGTTGAGGAAGGCGATACCATCCACATCGACATCCCCAACGCCAGCATCACGCTGGAAGTGCCCGATGAGGTGCTGGCCCAGCGCAAGGCAAAGTATGTCGCTCCCGAGCCCAACATCAAGACCGGCTGGCTGAGCCGCTACGCCCGTATGGTCACCAGCGCAAACCTCGGCGCAGTGCTGAAGTAAGGCGCATTTTCTGCAACACCAAAGCATCCCCTGCAGGGCCCGGCCGGGCAATGGCCGGAAAGGCTGCAGGGGATGCTTTTTTGTTTTGGCCGGGGCGCAAAAAAGCCCCGGGCCGCAGGGCTCCGGGGCAGGGGGAAAGGTTTAACTCTCTGCAATCATCACAGCAAGGGCGTAGGTGCGGCCATTGACGGTTTTGTGAGTGACCTCGATTTTCATGCTGGTGACAGAGGCGGGGTCAATCGACTGAATGTTGTTGTCGAAAGTTATCCTCGAGTTGGTCAAATTTAAGGCTTCCATGAACGGGGTTTTGACATCCGTGACATCCGCCGCCTGGAAGGTGACGGCGGAAGTAGCGGAAATGTAGGGGCTCAGGATGTCCGTCAGGGTAGCTTCGACGGTCTTACCGTTGACCATGTGGTTGCTGTTAAGGATATCACCATTGCGACCTTTGGTGATCCAGTTTTCATCAAACAGGGGGGCGATATCACGGCGGAGCTCGGGAACCTGATAGCTGACGGAGATATTATTGTTATTTCCCCCCAGTTGAGCGAGTTCCGACTTATGGTACTCTGCTATACCTTCGGCTATAGTACGGTCCAGAGACGCTGCTTTGCCGCAGCCGGTGAGCAGGGCCAGAGCCATGACGCCTGCAAGGATGAGGGCGAGAATTTTTTTGGCGGATTTCATACAAAAGACCTCCTTATCCGGTGTTGAACAAAATATTTCCTCCGCATAAGAACGGAGGTTCAAATCATTATACCCCCCCCCGCATGATGTCAAGAGGCTTTTGGAAAATCATCGTTTTGCCTAAAAAGTCGGATAAAACCAGGGGAATTTGACGGGGTTATACGCCGGAAGTTGGACAAAAAAGCCCCCTCCCGGAGAACACCGGGAGGGGGCACAGGATGAAACAGAGGGCTCACACCGCCAGGCACCACTTAAGTCCCAAGCTGAAACTCAAATGTATACCCATCCTCGCCGTAGTGCTCATTGCCGACCCAGAGAACAGACCGATCGGTCAAATCGTAGACTACGCTGTGGATGGTGTTGGTGTTGGAGTCGTCGTTGTTCCAGGTGCGGCGGCCCACCGAGGCCAGCAGGTCCATGGCAGCGTTCTTGTCGGCTACGACGCCGTTGGTCTGGCGCAGGGCAGCCGCAAGGTGCTCGTAGCGGTCGAGGCCCTTCATCTCGACGGCAGTGCCGTCGTAGTAGCCGGGCGCCTTGATAAAGTTGGTCACCACCTGCCAGTCGGAGGAATCGGAGAGGGCGTCGGTGTCGTTCCAGAGGACCTTCAGCTGACGCTGAGAGCCGTCGGTGTCGTGGTCGGCATCAGCACCCACCCACTCGAGGATGGCGCTGCGGCCGGTGGAGTCGGCCACCATGTAGTGGAAGCAGCTGCTTGCCGAGTCGTGAAGATCGTACTGCTCGGCCAGCGCCACAGCGTCCTCCACCGAGTCGGCGTAGTCGAGGATGAGCCGGAGCAGGGTGGTGGAGGTGAGGTCGGGCTTGTCGGTCTGGGTGTCGGTGGGGGTGCCTTTGCCCTCGCCCTGATAGGACATGAAGATGCCGCAGGCCACACCGGCGTCGTTGACGCCGTCCAGCGGCACATAGGGGGCCGCGAGGGTCAGGATCTTCTGGCCGAGGCTCTCTACGTCCTTGTCCTTGTCGAGGCCGAGGAAGCTCAGGTCGATGGTGGAGTAGGAGGCATGACGACCCTTACCGGGGTTCGTGTAGACGATGGCGGTGTTGGTGGCCGAGAAGTCGTAGTTGCGGCCAAAGACCCGGTCGCCGCTCTGGGTGTCTGCGGTAAAGGCCGAGCAGGCGATGGTGCTGGTCTTGATGTTCATGGGGATAATGCCCTTGGTGATGCTCTGGGTGATAAAGGAGATGAGCGCAGAGTCAGTGGATGCGCCGCCCCGGGCCAGGAAATCGTCGAAGTAGTAGCCGCCCGAGACGTTGAGCTGGTAAACTGCACCGTCGCGGTGGGCTTCGTCGCGGTCGGAGAGCTTTTTGAGGGACGAGAGGGTGGCCAGCTCGTTGTGCCAGAGGGCGAACACGGCAACGGCCAGTGCGATGACCAGCGCCGCCAGCACGCAGGCGAGACGCTTGAGGACTTTGGAGAGAGAAGTATGCTTCATGGGACCTCCTGAAAAAGTCAAAAGAATATAGATAAAATACTTGAATATTCTACCACGACTTCTGTCGTGTTACAAGACTTTTGGAGATTTGGCCGGAAAATAAAAACAGGCGCTGAACGACAGCGCCTGTTCTGAGAGAGACTTAACCAAACAGTTTTTTCGTATTGTGCATATACACCGACAGCACCAGCCCCACGCAGATATACAGCATGAGCACCGAGCTGCCGCCCGCCGAGTAGAAGGGCAGGGTGACGCCGATGACCGGCAAAAGGCGGAGGTTCATGCCGACATTGACGAATATCTGGGCCATGAACGCGCCGCCGATGCCGGCGCAGATGAAGGAGCCCAGCATATCCTCGCTGCACGCTCCGGTGGCGAAGGTCTTGATGATGATGGCCAGCAGCACGCCCAGCACCACGCAGCAGCCCACGAAGCCTGCCGCGTTGCCGATCCAGCTGAAGATGAAGTCATTGTGGGCGTTGGGGACGCTGTAGTAGCGGCCGTCGAAGAAGCCGTTGCCGAAGATGCCGCCCGAGCCGATGGCGATCTCGCCCCGCTGCTGCTGGTAGATGATGTTCTTCCAGACCGTCTCGCTGGGCGCCCAGCCCGTCTCGTTGTTGGGGTCGATGACCGCAAGGATGCGGTACCACTGGTAGCCCTTGCCGATCTTGCCGCTGAAGAAGGCGAAGGCCGCCGCTGCCGCCGCTGCGAGGGCAGCGAAGGCCCCGATGATATACTTCCAGCTCAGCCCGGCGGCAAAGAGCATGCAGCAGCCGATGATGCCGTAGATGATGGCCGTGCCGTCGTCACCCTGGATGTGGATGATGCCGATCGGCACGAAGAGATGGAGCAGCAGCTTGCCCAGCTCTTTCGGCTCGTTGAGGCGGCTGCGGACATTGTTCAGATGCATGGCGAAGGTGAGGATGAAGCTTATCTTTGCCAGCTCGGTAGGCTGGAAGGTGAAGCCGCCCAGCTTGTACCAGGAATAGTTGTCGGTGTCGCCCGCGTTGTAGCCGATGGTCAGCGGGCCGAGGGTCACGTTGCGGATGACCAGCGTGGGCAGCACGAGGCCCCATGTGAGCACCACATGGACGGGCCAGACATTGACGAGGCTGCGGTAGTCGATGTTGGACAGAAGGATGGCCGCCAGGATGCCGATGGCCGCTGCGCCCGCCTGCACCACGGCCCGGCGGTAGTCGCCGATGCCGGTGATCTGGCCGGTGAGCTCATCCACGGCAAAGCCGCTGCCCTGCTTCGCCGCCCACGACGACAGCGCCAGCACCGCCATCGCGCTGCTGAACAGGCAGAGCAGCAGGTACATCTTGTCTGTCCGTTTCCAATATCGCTGAATGCTTTCCAAAAAAAGCACCACCTTTCTGTATCCTTGGGAAGCCGTTTTCTGAGCGCTGCACTCCGCTTACGAAGACAGCTTCCCCGAAACCCCGCCTCACAGCCGGGCATGATCCCCCAATCTACCTTATTATACAGCAGGGGAGAGAGGCGCGCAAGATGGACGGTTGTGACAGCTTTGCAAAATCGGCGCAGAACGCTTGACAAAGGCCGATATGCCCTCTAAAATGAAACGTACCGGGGCGGTAAATGGCCGGTCCCCGGCGTTCTTGGAGGAACAGTTTTTACATGAAGGAACAACGCCATCGAATTTTGTGCGCGGTCTGCGCACTGGCACTGGTGCTGACGGCTGTGCTGGCTCCCGCCGCATGGGCGGCAGACGGAGCGGGCGAGGTGCAGGATACGGCAAAACCCACCCTCACCACCGACGATGCCGCCGGGATGCAGCAGGCAGACGCCGCTGTGACGGCCCTGACCGGCAGCGACGAATACGAGCAGATGTCCCGGGAAGAACGGCTCACCGCGGCCCTTGCGGAGCTGGATGAGCTGACCCGGAAGGGGCTGGTGCGCCGGGACTCCATCCGCACCGACGAGGAAAACGGGATGGTCAGCTTTACCTACCGCTGCGGCGTGCTGGGCGGCATCCTGCTCACTCTGCCCGACGAGCTGGACGAGATGACCTTTGACGCCGGAGACAACGGCCTGCGCGCCCCGAGGGACATTGCTCAACGCACTCCCCGCACCGAGATGCCCCTGACCGACGATGTCCGGCAGGCTGCGGAGGCCCGGCAGTACCGGGAGAACGCTCTGCCTGAGACGATCGGCCGTGCCGCCATTTATTATGCCTTCGATAATACGGTGAACAGCTCCCGCTTTCCGTATTATTCCTATATGCAGGGCTTCTGGGAAGGCATGGGCCTGCGCACGACGATGAACACCCGGGTGACCCTGTCGGACCTGCGCCGGATGAACAAATACGATCTGTGCATCCTGAGCGCCCACGGTGCCTACTATACTTACAGCTACGGTACGTTCTGGAAGCACACCCGGACCGAGCCCATCATCCTGCTGACAGAAGCGTCCACGCTGTACAAAGACATCATCTACGGCTTTGACCTGCTGGCTCACCGCATCATCAAGCTCAACGGCCTTTACTGTGTCACAGCGGATTTCTTCCGCAATGCGTACCGCTCGGGCCAGCTCAGCAATACCATCATCTACTCCGAGACCTGTGAGTTCCTGGGCGTCACGAACAGCGTGGATGAGTCGATGGCCGAAGCGCTGCTGGCGGGCGGCGCACGGACTGTGCTGGGCTATGTGAACAACGTCTACACGGTCTACTCCCGCAGTATGCTCTGGGACACCGTCAACCATCTTGCGATGGGACAGACCATCGGCAGGGCGCTGGCCCACGCGAAGGATACCTACGGCGAGAACGACATCATCTGGTATACGGAGCAGGGCGGACGCCGCCCCCACGCCGCAGCAGCGTATCTGGTGCTCTACGGAGACGAGAGCGCCCGGCTGAATGTGCCGGAAAACTTCTCGCTCGAGGAACGCGCGGAGGCCGCGGAAGATATGCTGGCCGATGTGCTTGAAAGCGCGGCCTGAGCGTTGCACTTTTGACAGAAATAGTTTATACTAAGGGACGGCAGAACAGGACGGCAGGACTCTGCCGTCCCTTTTTTATAGAAACGCATATGAGGTGGGATACCCATGTCTGAATTTATCACCCACTCCCGCGAGGAGACGGTGGCGCTGGGGGCGCAGGTGGCGCAGCATCTTGCGCCCGGGGCGCTCATCGCCTTTACCGGCGGGCTTGGCGCGGGCAAGACGGCCTTCTGCGAGGGCATTGCCAGAGGTCTCGGCTGCACCGACCCGGTCAGCAGCCCGACCTTCGCCATCGTGAACTATTACCGCGGGCCGCGGCCCTTCGCGCACTTTGATTTGTACCGCATCTCCACGGAGAACGATTTGTGCGCGGCGGGGTTCTACGACTATCTGGATGAGGGCGCTGTGGTGGCGGCAGAGTGGAGCGAGAACTTCGCCGACCTGCTGGCGCTGGAAGACCCCATCCACATCCACATCGAGCGGGTGGACGACACCACCCGCCGCATCACCATCGAGGGGGTGGAAGTATGAACATCTTAGCCGTGGATACGGCGGGCAAGACCGTGGGCGTGGCCCTGCTGCAGGACGACCGCCTGCTCTACGAGTGCTATCTCGACGCGGGCATGACCCACAGCGAGACCCTGATGCCCCTCATCGACAACTGTCTCAAGCTCTGCGGCATGGGCTGCAAGGACATCGACCTCTACGGCGTCAATGCCGGCCCCGGCAGCTTTACCGGCCTGCGCATCGGGCTGGCGGCGGTGAAGGGGCTGGCCTTCCCCCGGGAGACGCTCTGCGCCCCGGTGTCCACGCTGGAAGCACTGGCTGCGGCCCACACCGGCTGCGGCACCGTGCTCTGTGCGCTGGATGCCCGCCGTGCGCAGGTGTACAGCGCGGCTTTCGACCTTGAGACCCACGAGCGTCTGATGGACGACGATGCCCGTGCCGTGGCTGATCTGGCCGAGTTTGTAGAAAATTGCAAAAAGCCTCTGTTTTTTGTTGGTGATGGCGCGGCTCCGTGCTATAATAAATATGGCAATGTCCCGGGCGTGCTCTGTGTACCGCCGGCTCTCCGCAATGGCCGTGCCGCTGCGGCGGCCTATGTGGCAGAGCAGATGGCTCAGCGGGGCGAAGCCGTCCTGCCCGAGGCTCTGCTGCCGGATTATCACCGGCTGAGCCAAGCCGAGCGGGAGCGGGCCGAGCGTCTGGCCGCAGAAGCTGCCCGTACCGAAATACCGGAAGATACTGCAAAGGGAAAGGATCAACACCAATGACGAAACCCATCGCACTTGCCGCCGACCACGGCGGATTTGAACTGAAAGAGGCTGTCAAGGCCCATCTGGACGAGCTGGGGCTGGAGTACATCGACTTCGGCACCCACAGCACCGCCAGCGTGGACTACCCTGACATGGCTCTGCCGGCCTGCGACGCCGTGGTGAGCGGCCAGTGCAGCAAGGCGCTGCTGTTCTGCGGCACCGGTGTGGGCATCAGCATGGCCGCAAACAAGGTCAAGGGCATCCGTGCCTGCTGCTGCTCTGACAGCTTCAGCTGCGAGTATACCCGCCGCCACAACGACGCCAACGCCCTGTGCATGGGCGGCCGTGTCGTCGGCCCCGGCCTCGCCTGCCAGCTGGTGGACATCTTCCTCAACACCGAGTTCGAGGGCGGCCGCCACGAGAAGCGCATCGCAAAGCTGATGGCCATTGAGAATCGGTAAACCTTAGGATTCCAATATCTATTCACAATATAAGGAGAGTGTATTATGACCCCTATGATCGTTGAGCATCCGCTGCTGCAGCACAAACTGAGCATTCTGCGCAACAAGCAGACCGGCACCAAGGAGTTCCGTGACCTCGTGGGCGAGATCGCCACTCTGCTGTGCTATGAGGCTACCCGTGACCTGCCTCTGGAAGAGGTGGAGATCGAGACTCCCATCACCATGGCAAAGACCAAGGTTCTGGCAGGCCGCAAGCTGGCTCTGGTGCCGATCCTCCGCGCCGGCATGGGTATGCTGGATGGTATGCTGACCCTGCTGCCCGCCGCTAAGGTCGGCTTCATCGGCCTGTACCGTGACGAGACCACCCTGCAGCCCGTGGAGTACTTCTGCAAGCTGCCGCAGGACATCGCCGAGCGCGACGTTCTGGTGCTTGACCCGATGCTGGCTACCGGCGGCAGCGCCATCGACGCCATCACCCAGATCAAGAAGCACGGCGCAAAGCGCATCAAGTTCATCGGCCTCATCGCTGCTCCGGAAGGCATCAAGGCCCTGCACGAGGCGCATCCCGATGTGGACATCTACCTCGGCGCACAGGACGACCACCTGAACGAGAACGGCTACATCGTCCCCGGCCTGGGTGACGCAGGCGACCGTATCTACGGCACCAAGTAAATCTCTGTATAACGCAAAAAGTGCTCTGCCGGCCGGCAGAGCACTTTTTGCGTGGTACAGTAAAATTTACAGCATTGTAAATTTTCTGCAAGGCGCTTGACTTTTTTAGAAAACTGCGTATACTTATAAACGAGAAAATCAAATGCTGTTCATTTGGAATCGCAAATAATAAGACCCCTTCTCGGAGGTGCTAGCTCCGGGAAGGGGTCTTATTATTTAGTGCTTACAGTCCTTGTTGAACCATCTGCCAAGCCACTTGTAGATGTAGTTTGCAACCACACCTGCTGCGACAGACAGCATAAATGAGAAAATACTGTTCATTCGGAATCACCTCCCTTCCAAACGGAATGGAGTGGTAAGGACGGCGATTCGATTATATCATAGTTTTCGACAGAAGAACAGAACTTCTTTCAGCACGATCACTTGCTCTTTCGTGCTAAAATCTCATCCAGAATGGCGTCCGCCACATCATCCTTGCTCATCAGGGGCAGCTCGCGGACGCCGTCCGGCGTGATGAAGGTGACAACATTGGTATCCACGCCAAACCCGGCACCGGCGACCTTCAGATTGTTGGCCACCACCATGTCGAGGTTCTTTTTCTCGAGCTTGGCCGAGGAGTTGGCCAGCATGTCCCGCGTCTCCATCGAGAAGCCACAGAGGAACTGCCCCTTCTTTTTGGGGCCGATGGTGCCGAGGATGTCGGGCGTCCGCTCCACGGCGATGGAGAGGTCGCCGTCCTTCTTCTTTATCTTGTCATCAGCCACGGCGGCGGGGCGGTAATCGGCCACAGCAGCGGCCATGACCAGAACGTCCATCTCGTCGAAGCGGCTGGTCACGGCCTCGTACATCTGCTGGGCTGTCGTGATGGGGACATCCTCGGTGAACCGCACCGGCTGCAGGGCCGTCGGGCCGTGGATGAGGGTGACTTCGGCACCCGCATCGCGGCGGCACGGGCCACGGCATAGCCCATCTTGCCGGTGGAGTGGTTGGTCAGGTAGCGCACAGGATCCAGCGGCTCCTGAGTGGGGCCGGCCGTGACGGCAATGCGCAGGCCGGCGAGGTCCTTCGGCTTTGCGATGGCGCGGAAGATGTAGTCCAGCAGGACATCCTCTTTCGGCAGGCGTCCGCTGCCCACGTCCTTGCAGGCCAGTACGCCGCTCTCGGAGGGGATGACCGTGAAGCCGTACTTTTCCAGTGTGGCGATGTTGTCCTGGGTGATGGGGTTCTCCAGCATCCCGGTGTTCATGGCAGGGGAGACGAGCTTGGGACACTTGGCCGCGAGAACGACGGTGGTGAGCATATCGTCGGCGATGCCGTGGGCCATCTTGGCAATGATGTTGGCGGTGGCCGGGGCCACGAGGATGACGTCGGCCTTCTTTGCCAGCGAGATATGGGTGACTTCGAACTTGAAATCCCGGTCGAAGGTGTCCACCATGCACTTGTGGCCCGTCAGGGTCTCGAACGTGATAGGGGTGATGAACTGGGTGGCGTTTTTGGTCATGATGACCTCCACGTCGGCCCCCAGCTTGCGCAGTGCGCTGGCTACATTGGCCATTTTATAGGCGGCAATGCCGCCGCTGACGCCCAGAAGGACGCATTTTCCCTTCAGATCCATCCAAAATACCTCCTATAAATAGGGATAATATGACTACAGTATAATGCAAAACGGCCCAGAGCACAACAAAATCTTTGAGGGGGGTTGTATCTTGGCTCAAAATGCGGTAAAATACAGCTTGACTTATACAAAAAAGCTCTCCGTCAGCGCTGGCGCACACAGGCCTCTCCATTTGGGAGAGGTGTCACCGAAGGTGACGGAGAGGGCAAGGACGCTGACGGGAGACCGCAGACACGGCGACAGCATCGCTCTGACAAAAAGTCTGCTTATCGCTGTGTATGAGTTCTGTCGTACCGGCCTTGCCCTCTCAGGCGCTTCGCGCCAGCTCCCCCAGAGGGGGGAGCCTTTTGCGGAGAGATTCGACCCTGCGAGGAACTGAATTATGATTTTAGCCATTGATATAGGCAACACCACCGTCGCCCTCGGGGGCATCCGGGACGGACGTGTATGCTTTGTGGCCCACATGGACACGGTGCGCACCCGCACAGCGGCGGAGTACCGTGCCGAGATGGAAAAGGTGTTCTCTCATCGGAGACAGCCGGAAAAGCCCATCCGCTTCGAGGGCGCTGTCCTCACCAGCGTCGTCCCCCAGATCACGGGGGCGCTGGCCGAGTGCGCCCACCACTACACCGGCAAAAAGCCGGTCATCGTCTCGCCCGACATCCGCACCGGCCTCACGATGGGGGTGCCTGACCCTCACGCCGTCGGCAAGGACCGCCTTGTGGATGCGGCCTACGCGGCGGCGAATTTCCCCCTGCCGGTGGTCACGGTAGACCTCGGCACCGCCACCACGTTCAACGTGATAGATGAGAATAAGGTCTTCCGGGGCGGCGTCATCTGCCCCGGACTTTCCACCGGTCTGCGGGCGCTGGGGGAGCGGTGCGCCCAGCTGCCGCAGGTACATCTTTCTTCGCCCAAAAGCGCGATCGGCGTCGATACCGAGAAGTGTATGCTCTCCGGCTCTGTGCTGGGGACGGCTGTCCTGCTGGACGGCATCACGCAGCGCATCGAGGAAGAACTGGGCCGTCCGGCCACGCTGGTGGTCACGGGCGGTCTGGCAAAGTATGTCATCCCGCTCTGCCGTCACCCGCTCACCTATGACCCCGAGCTGCTGCTGAAGGGACTGGCTCTCCTTTACCAGCTCAATGCGCCGCAGCATGAGCGTCACCACGAGCCGCGCAGCGACGGTGAGCGCCGCCGTCCCCGCCCGGCAGGCAGACGCCCTTACAACAACGGCAGCAGCCCCCGCCGCCGCAGCCACAATAACCGCCGTCCCCGCCGGGACGATGAGGCCAAAGCGGGCTGAGCCCTGAAAGGAGAGACCCTATGATGAAATTAGGCATTCTCGGCGCAGGCATGATCGTCCGGGAGTTCCTGCCCTGGCTCACTGGGCCGGAAAGCCCCTTCAAGGTCGAGGCTCTTTGCAGCACGGAGCGGAGCGCCGGTGCAGCACAGGCCCTCTGCGACCAGTATGGTGTGCCGCGCCACACCACCAGCTACGACGAACTGCTGAGCTGGGTGGACGTTGTGTATATCGCCGTGCCGAATATCCTGCACGTAAAATATACCCGTGCCGCTCTGGAAGCGGGCCGCCACGTCATCGTCGAAAAGCCGATGTCCCCCACGGCGGCGCTGGCCGAAGAGCTGGCCGAGCTGGCCCGGAGCAAAAAGCTCTTCCTCTTCGAGGCTGTCACCACGCAGTATCAGGACAACTACGCCAAGATCCGTGAGGTGCTGCCCAAGGTAGGCGCCGTCACGATGGTGCAGTGTAATTTCAGCCAGTATTCCAGCCGGTATCATGATTTCTGCGCCGGCAGGGTCTGGCCGTCCTTTGACCCGGCCTGCGCCGGCGGCGCGCTGATGGACCTGGGCGTCTACAATGTCAGCTATGTGGTGGGCCTCTTCGGCTCGCCCAACAAGGTCCACTATGCGGCCAATATCACCCGGGGCATCGACACCAGCGGCGTGCTGACGATGGAGTATCGCAGCTTCAAGGCCGTGAGCATCAATGCCAAGGACAGCAGTTCCCCGGCCCGGTACATCATTCAGGGTACCAAGGGGTATCTGCTTCAGAAATCCACCGCCAACTTCTGCGGCGGCGTCACCTTCCACCCCTATAAGGGCAAGGAAGAGCACTTCAACCTCAGCGCAGGCCGTCCCCGGCAGGCGGCGGAGTTCCACGCCTTTGCCCGCGCCATCGAGAGCGAGGATATGGAGCTTTGCAGCCGGATGCTGGACACCTCGGTGGCCGTCAGCCGTGTGCTGGAAACGGCCCGCCGCGATGCGGGCATCCGCTTCAATACTGATTTATAATGCTATCCCCGGGAGTTCCCTGACAAAACATCCCGTATATTTCAGACTGTATTCTACAAAAGACCCCGTGTATTTCACGGGCAGGTTTGCGCCGTATCCGACAATTTAGGGCGGAACGGCAGCAAGGAGGAAAACTGAATTATGAAAAAGAATGACATTCGCACCCTCACCCGGCTGGCACTGCTGGTCGCCATTGAGCTGGTCATGAAGGCCGTCGGCCTGGGCAGTGTCCCTGTAGGCCCGCTTTACATGAGCTTTTTGACCCTGCCGATCGCTGTGGGTGCCATCACCATGGGTCCCGCCGCAGGCGCTGTCCTCGGCGGCGTGTTCGGCGCCGTGAGCTTCTATGACGCCGTCACCGGCGCTTCCGCCATGACCGGTGCGCTGTTCCAGGTCAGCCCCGTCAACACCTTCATCCTCTGTGTGGGGATGCGTGTGCTGATGGGCGTGTGCGTCGGCCTTATCTTCAACGCTGTCAAGAATTTCGATAAGCCCGGCACCTGGAGCTACATCGTCAGCGCTATGTGCGCCCCGGCCCTCAACACCCTGTTCTTCATGGGCTACATCGTGCTGGCCTTCTACGGCTGCGATTACGTCCAGAACCTCGTGTCCGTCAAGGGCGCAGCCAACCCCCTGATGTTCGTCGTCCTGCTGGTCGGCGTGCAGGGCGTGGCCGAGTTCCTTGTCTCCGGCATCCTGGGCGGCATCGTCGCCCGCGCTGTCCGCAAGTTTTTGAAGTAACAGGCGGTGTCGGTCAGGGACATCCGCTGATAAACCTCTCCGTCACGGCTGACGCCGTGCCGCCGCCCCTATCAAGGGGAGGCTGAAAGGAAAAATCATATCATAGGCCCCTTCCCCGGCAAAAATGCTGAGGGAGGGGCTTTTGTGTTGATTTTAGCCTACCGGTGCGGTATACTTATCATACTTTATTCAAAAGAAGGAGGCGGCGGAAAATGCCCATCGGCCCCAGCAGACCCCTGAATTTAGCAAAGCCGGAGTCCATCGACATCCGGCAGGCTGCGCGGTATTTCGGCGCGCGGGGCGAGGCTGACAGCGCTACCCTCACCCTTCTGGAAAAGTGCGCCGCGCCCCTTCTCGCCGCCGCCACGCCCCGGGCTGTCTGGCTCGAGGCCGACGTGGAGAGCCTCACGCAGGCCGGTATTTTGAAGGGGGAGGACATCTTCCGGCATCTGGAAGGGTGCAGCGAGGCCCTGCTTCTGGCCGTGACGGTCGGCCCCGGCGTGGACGGACAGATACGCCGGGCCGGTGTGGGCGACATCGCCGCCGGTGTGGCGTCGGACGCCATCGGCTCTGTGCTGGCCGAACAGGCTGCGGACGCCGCCGAGGCCGAGCTGCGGCAGTGGGCCGCAGAGCAGGACAAGTACCTCACGGGCCGCTTCTCGCCGGGCTACGGCGACTGGCCCATCGGGGTGCAGCCGCTGGTGGCGGCGGCACTGGACACCGCCCGCCGGGCCGGGCTCTGCGTGACCGAAAATGACCTGATGACGCCCCGCAAGAGCGTGACCGCTCTGCTGGGCCTGAGCGACCATCCGGTGAAAGGACGTCTTGCCGGGTGCGGACACTGCGTGCTGAACACGCGGTGCGAATATAGAAAGAGGGGCAAGACCTGTGCAAGCGAATGAACTGTTTACCCAGCCGAATACCATCCTCCTCGACGGCGGCATGGGTACCATGCTGCAGGCGGCGGGCCTGAAGCTGGGCGCACGGCCTGAGGAACTGAACATCACCGACCCGCAGCTCATCGAGAGCATCCACAGCCGGTACGCCGCCGCAGGCAGCCGCATCATCAATGCCAACACCTTCGGCGCGTCGGCCCATAAGCTGGCGGGCAGCGAATACACGCTGGAAGAAATCATTGCGGCGGGCATCGCCAACTGCAAGCGGGCCTGCGCCCCCTACGGCGCACTGGCCGCGCTGGACGTCGGCCCGCTGGGCGAACTGCTGGAGCCCAACGGCACGCTGGCCTTTGAAGACGCCGTGGCCGAGTATGGCCGCATCGTCCGGGCGGGTGTCGCCGCGGGGGCCGATCTCGTCTTTTTTGAGACCTTCACCGACCTGTACGAGCTGAAAGCTGCCCTGCTGGCCGCGAAAGAGAACTGCGGCCTGCCCATCCTCGCCAGCATGAGCTTTGAGGCGGGCGGGCGCACCTTCACCGGCTGCACCGTCGAGAGCTTCGCCGTCACGGCCCGGGGCCTCGGGGCCAACGCCGTGGGCATCAACTGCTCCCTCGGCCCGAAGGAAATTTTCCCCATGGCGAAGCGGCTGGCCGAGGCCCTGCCCGGCGACTTCCCGGTCTTCGTCAAGCCGAATGCGGGCCTGCCCCGCGCCGACGGCAGCGGCTATGACATCACGCCCCAGCTCTTTGCCATGGAGATGAAGCCCTACCGCGATTTGAAGCTCTTTGCGGCGGGCGGCTGCTGCGGCACCACCCCCGATTTTATCAAGCTGCTGAACGGCGTCTTCGCCGACTGCAAGCCGGGCCGCCCCGCCCACGCCATGCCCTCGGTGCTCTGCTCGCCGATGGACTTCGTCACTGTGGACGGCATCACCGTGGTGGGCGAGCGCATCAACCCCACCGGCAAAAAGCGGTTCCAGCAGGCCCTGCGCGAGGGCGACATGAACTACATCCTCGAGCAGGCCGTCAGCCAGTCCGAGGCCGGTGCGCAGGTGCTGGACGTCAATGTGGGCGCGCCCGGCGTGGACGAGCCCGCCGTCATGGAGCAGGTGGTGAAGGCGTTGCAGAGTGTCGTCAGCCTGCCCTTGCAGCTGGATTCCTCCCACGCAGACGCCCTCGAGCGGGGCCTGCGGGTCTACAACGGCAAGCCCATCGTCAACTCGGTGAACGGCGAGACCGAAGTGCTGGAGCGTGTCCTGCCCCTCTGCAAAAAGTACGGCGCGGCCGTCGTCGGCCTCGCCATCGACGAGCGGGGCATCCAGCCCAGCGCCGACGCCCGGTTTGAGATCGCAAAGCGGGTGGTGGACGCGGCGCTGGCCCACGGCATCCCCCGGGAAGATATTTATATCGACTGCCTGACCCTCACCGCCAGCGCCCAGCAGCAGGATGTTCTGGCCACCGTGGAGGCGCTGGCCCGCTGCAAGAAGGAGCTGGGCGTCCGCACCATCCTCGGCGTGTCCAACATCAGCTTCGGCCTGCCCTGCCGCCCCTACCTGAATACCACCTTCCTCACCATGGCCATGTACGCGGGCCTCGACCTCGCCATCATGAACCCTTCCAGCGAAGAGATGATGGCGGCGGTCTACTCCTACAATGTCCTCACCAACCGCGACAAGCAGAGCATGGCCTACATCGCCCGCTATGCCGATAAAGTCCCTGCCAGCGCCGCGTTGAAGCAGGCCCGGACGGCCCAGGCGTCTCAGACGTCAAACACCCCGGCGGAGGCGGATGCGGCTCACAGCGGCCCCTTTGCCGCGCTGATGCAGGCGGTGGAAAAGGGCCTCAAGGGGGAAGCCTCCGCCCGCACCCACACCCTGTTGGACGAAAACGAGCCCCTGACGCTGGTGGACGAGGCCCTCATCCCGGCGCTGGACGTCGTGGGTGAAAAGTACGAGAAGGGCAGGCTCTTCCTGCCCCAGCTGTTACAGGCCGCCAGCGCCGCACAGGCCGCCTTTGAAGAAATCAAGACCGCCATCGCCAAGCGGGGCGGGGCCGGGGCCAGCAAGGGCCGCATCGTCCTCGCCACCGTCAAGGGCGACGTCCACGACATCGGCAAGAACATCGTCCGCGTCATCCTCGAGAACTACGGCTTCGAGGTCATCGACCTTGGCCGCGATGTGCCGGTGGAGACAGTGGTGGATACTGTCCGGGAGAAGGATGCCCACCTCGTGGGGCTCTCGGCCCTGATGACCACCACCCTCAAGAGCATGGAGGAGACCATCGCGGCCCTTCATGCGGCGAAGCTCGACTGCAGGGTGATGGTGGGCGGCGCTGTCCTGACGCCCGAGTACGCCGAGAAGATCGGCGCGGACTGGTACGCCAAGGACGCCAAGCAGAGCGCCGATATTGCCAAGAGATTCTTCGGTGAGTCATAAAAACAGAGCAAGAGCCGGTGCGTCTGCACCGGCTCTTTTGGCGTTTACTTATGCTCCACCAGCGCCATGATGCGCTCCGGCGGGGCGGAGAGGCAGGCCGGGGCGTCGGGTTCGGCCACGGAGAGGGTCGTCTTGCTCACCTTCCACCACAGACGGGTGGTGCCGTCCGGCAGCTGGAAGATGAGGTTCCAGTCGAAGGGGTTCTCGCTGGCCGAGAGAAGCTCCACCGGCAGGGCGTTCTCTGCGCCCGGGGCGGAGGGGGCGAAGTCGTGGGCGCGGATGCCCACGGCGGTGCAGCCCTCCGGCACCTCAGCGGCGAGGTGCAGCAGACTCTCACAGCCTGCGAGGCGGACGCTGTGGGCGTCCACCCGGGTGCAGGGCAGGATGTTCTTGCAGCCGGTCAGCCGGGCCGCAGCGGTGCTGCCCGGGTCGGCAAAGACCTCTTTCGTGGTGCCGGTGCGGAGCACCTGCCCGCCGTCCATGACAATCATGTCCCGGCACAGGCGGTAAGCCTCGTCCCGGTTGTGGGTGACGAGGAGGGCCGTGCCGTCGAAACCCGCCAGCAGGCTGCCCACTTCGCCCTCCACCTCCTCGCGGAGGTAGCTGTCCAGTGCGCTGAACGGCTCGTCCAGCATCAAGATCTTCGGCTTGCCCACAAGGATGCGGGCCAGCGCGGTGCGCTGCTGCTGTCCGCCGGAAAGCTCTGCCGGGCGGCGGCTGGCCAGTTCTTCCAGCCGCAAGGCCCGCAGCATCCCGGCGCAGCGGGCCTTGCGGGCGGCTTTGTCCCTTTCGGCTTTCAGGCCGCAGAGGATGTTCTGCTCCACGGTCATATTCGGGAAGAGGGCGTAATTCTGGAAGAGCAGGCCCACGCCCCGCTGCTGGGGCGGCAGGTTGATGTGCTGCCCGCTGTCGAACAGCACCCGCCCGTCCAGCACGATGCGGCCCTTGTCGGGCTTCACGATGCCCGCGATGCAGCGCAGCGTCATGCTTTTGCCGCAGCCCGACGCGCCCAGAATGGCCGTGGCAGTGTTCCCGGCGGTGAAGTCGGAGCGGAGGGTGAAGCCGTTCAGCTTTTTCTCGATATGTACTTCCAGACTCATGCGCGGCCACCTGCTTTCTGCTTTTTCTCCAGGAGGTTCACAGCCAGCAGCACCACGGCAGAGATGACGATGTCCACCAGCACCCACCGCATGGCACCGGCCTCATCGTTGGTGCGCCAGAGCTGGTAGACGGTGGTGGCGATGGTGGCCGTCCTGCCCGGGGTGTAGCCCGCAATCATGCTGGTAGCGCCGTACTCGCCCAAGGCCCGGGCAAAGGCCAGCACCGTACCGGCCAGAATGCCCTGTCGGCAGCAGGGCATCCGCACCCGCCAGAATATCCATGCGTTGGACTGTCCCAGCGTCTGGGCCGACCAGGCCAGCGTCTCGTCAAAGCTCTCGAAAGCGCCCCGGGCGGTGCGGTACATCAGCGGGAAGGCCACCACGATGGACGCAAAGATGGCGCTATACCAGTTCATGACCAGCTTGACGCCGAAATGCTCCATGAAGAAGATGCCCAGCGGCCGCTTTGCGCCGAAGAGCAGCAGCAGAAAATAGCCCACCACCGTGGGCGGCAGCACCATGGGCAGGGTGAGCACCACGTCCAGCACGCCCTTGACGGTGCGGGGCAGCTTTGCGATATAATAGGCGGCAAAAATGCCGAGGAAGAACACCGCTGCGCAGCTGATAAGCGCGATGCGCAGGCTGTTCCATAAGGGATACCAATCCATAAATGATACCTCGAATGCAAGCGGCCTTGCCCTCTCAGGCGCTCACGCGCCAAGGCCGGGTTGCGGCTCCCAGCGTCTGCTTCGCTGCCGCTCGCATCCTGCTGGCCGCTGCCCCAACAGCTCCTCCCTGTTTCCGCCGCTGGCGGCGGTCGTCGCCGTTGCTCCCAAAGGGGGAGCCACTGGCGAGCCGGGTAAGCCCACACTGAATGAGCAAAGCTCGATTTATCGGAAGCAGTAGTGCCCTGCTGCCTAGATTCACTGCAACTTGACAAGGAGCGCTTGTCCAGAAGCTGCTGCCCTCTGTAGCAAGGCACGCCCTTTGGTGCTATGTCGAGCCTCAGGCGTCCAATAGAAAGTTGCCCGGCATGCCAAGGCCTCTCCCTTTGGGAGAGTGGCTGCGAAGCAGACGGAGAGGGCTATTACATTGCGGTGAAGCCCACGCCCTCGAACACGGTGGCGGCACGGTCAGTCTGCAGATAGGCCAGGAACTCTTTGGCGGCCTCGGCGTTGGGGGCAGCCTTCAGCACAGCGGCGGGGTAGATGACCTGACCGCACATCTCGGCGGTGGCCTCGTCCACAGGGGGCAGACCGGCGCTGTAAGCATCGGTGCAGTAGACGACGCCGGCGTCCACACTGCCCTCGCTGATCTGGGTGGTGACTTCCTTGACGTTGGAGCCGTAGGTGATGACACCGGCAGCGGCCAGAGCCTCTTCGTCGAGGTCATAGTAGGCGAGGATCTTCTGGGTGTACTGGCCCACAGGCACATCGCTGTTGCCCATGCAGAACAGGATGTCCTGAGCCTTCAGGTGCTCGGCCAGAGCATCAAAGCTGTCGATGCCCTTGTCGCTGCCCTCGGGCACACAGAGGACGACCTTGTTTTCCAGCAGGTCCACACGGGTGGAGGGGTCCACGAAGTCCAGACCGTCGGTGTTTACGTCGGCAGAAGCGGTGATGTCCAGCTGGTCCATCTGCTTCTGACCGGCGGAGAGGAAGAGGTCGCAGTCAGCACCCTCCTGGATCTGGGTCTTGAGAGTACCGGAGGAATCGAAGTTGAAGCGGAAGGTGACGCCCGGGTTCTCGGCAGAGTAGTCTTGGGCGATGGCGTTCAGGGTCTCGGTCAGGGAGGCAGCGGCGAAGACGATGAGCTCGACGCTCTCGCCGGCAGCCTCGGAAGAAGCGGCCTCAGAGGAAGCAGCTGCGGAAGAGGCAGTGTTGGAAGCAGCGCCGCCGCAGGCGGTCAGGGCAGCAGCAGCGCCGAATGCGCCGACCACGGACAGAAAGCTGCGGCGGGAAATGAGATCGGTTTTCATGAATTTTCTCCTTCTATCATTGGTTTATACTTTCGTCCTACAGCAGGGCGCTGCTGTTTCCGAAACATCGTGCTTTTCTCGTCCGGCGTAGGCTTTGCCGACACGCCAGAGCCTCTCCCTTTGGGAGAGGTGGCCGCGAAGCAGACGGAGAGGGCTTAACGGGCCGCCGCTCTACAGGAGGGATGCTGCGGAGCGGGACAGCAATTTACCTGCGGGCGCACTCGCCGTCCAGACCGGCGGCGATGCGGACGCCGTGCCCGAGGCTGGGCAGGATGTACTCGAGGTTCTCCTTCACGGCTTTCGGGCTGCCCGGCAGGTTGACGATGAGTGTCTTGCCGCGCAATACACTGGCGGCGCGGCTCAGCATCCCGCGGGGGGTGATGGAAAGGCTGTGGTACCGCATGGCCTCGGCGATGCCGGGGGCGTTGCGGTCGGCCACGGCATAGGTGGCCTCGGGGGTAATATCCCGGGGCGAGAAGCCGGTGCCGCCGGTGGTCAGGATAAGGTTCACCTGACGGCCATCGGCCAGACGGATGAGCTGTGCTTTCAGCGCCCTGGCCTCGTCGGGCAGGAGCATCGTCTCTTCCACCACATAGCCTGCGGCGGTGAGCATCTCCACGATGAGGGGGCCGCTCTTGTCCTCCCGCTCGCCCCGGCTGCCCTTGTCGGACAGGGTGATGACCGCAGAGCGCAGCGGCGGATCTTCCGGCGGGGGCAGAAGGGTCACTTCGTCGCCGACATGAATCTCGCCGCCCTTCAGCACCCGGGCAAATACGCCCTCCCGGGGCATGATGCACTCGCCGGTCTGCTGCTTGATGACGCAGTCGTTGTGGCACTCCTTGCCGATCTGGGTCATCTCCAGCACCACGTCGCCTATAGCGAAGCGGCTGGTGACGGGCAGGCTGCGGAAGTCGAAGCCCTCGATGACGAGGTTTTCGCCAAAGGCGCCGTAGTCCACCCAGATCTTCTTGCGGAACGCCTCGATTTTTTCGGCGCTGAGCAGGCTCACCTGCCGGTGCCAGTTTCCGCCGTGGGCGTCGCTCACGATGCCCCATTCCGGGGTCAGGACAGCGCTTGGCACCTCGGTCTTGACGGTGCCGCGCTTGGGGCTGGTGCAGATCGCCAGAATTTTTCCCATAGTAATTTATCCTCCGATACGGTACATCCCGCGGGTGGCGGGCATGGAATTGTCTCCGAAATGATGTTCCCGGGGTTTCGACCAGATGGTCTCCCGGATGGCCTGTAAAAGCTCCTCGTCGGCCGCGCCGCCCCGCAGCAGGGCGCGCAGGTCGCAGCCCGTCTCGCTGGCAAGGCAGGGGCGCAGAAAGCCCTGACTGGTCAGCCGCACCCGGTTGCAGGAAGCACAGAACTTGCCATGGACCGCCGCGATGAAGCCCACGTCGCCCTTCCAGCCCGGGACGGTGTAGTAGACGGCAGGCCCGTCGCCGAACCCGGCGCTCTGGGCGGCGGGCAGGGGCGAAAACTCCGGCCAGCGGCGGGCAAACCGCTCCCGCAGCTCCGGCCCCGAGATGCAGGGCATGGCCGCGCCGTAGCCGATGGGCATCATCTCGATGAACCGCACCTGTAACGGGCGGCTCTCGGCGAGGGCGGCCAGGTCTTCCAATTCACCCTCGTTCACGCCCACCTGCGGCACACAGTTCAGTTTGACAGGGATGCCGCTGTCGAGGGCTGCGCGGATGCCCTCCATGACGTGCTCGAACTCGTCCCGGGCCGTGATGCTTTGGAACACCTCGGGGCGCAGAGTGTCGAGGCTGATGTTCACACTGTCAAGGCCGGCCGCCAGCAGGGCGGGCAGCTGCTTCGCCAGCAGGATGCCGTTTGTGGTCATGGTGACTTTGCGGATGCCGGGGATGGCTTTCAGCCCCGCCACCAGCTGGTCTACGCCCTTGCGCACCAGCGGTTCGCCGCCGGTGACGCGGACGGTATCGACGCCGCACCGGGCGAACAGGGCCGCCAGACGCAGGAACTCTTCGTAGGTGAGCACGGCTTCCCGTTCCAGCTTTTCCACGCCGTCGGGCATACAGTAGCGGCAGCGCAGGTTGCACAGATCGGTGACGGACAGGCGCAGATAGTGGATATTGCGCTGGGCAGAATCAAACATAGCCGCCCTCCGCCCGGATGTAGTGGCCGCTCTTGCCGCCGGTCTTCTCGACGAGATGGATCTCGCCCAGCTCCATGCCCTTATCGACGGCCTTACACATATCGTAGATGGTGAGCAGGGCGGTGGAAACGCCCGTCAGGGCCTCCATCTCCACGCCGGTGACGCCCGCCGTCTTGACGGTGCAGAGCGCCTCCACAGCCTGCCGCTCGGGCAGGAGCCTGAAGTCCACGCTCACTTTCGTCAGCGGCAGCGGATGACACAGCGGGATGAGCTCGCTGGTGCGCTTGGTGGCCATGATGCCGGCAATGCGGGCTACGCCCAGCACATCGCCTTTCTTCACGGTGCCGCTCTCCACGGCGGCGAATGCCTCGGCGTTCATGGTGATGATGCCGTGGGCGGTGGCCTCCCGGAAGGTGACGGTCTTCTCGCTCACATCCACCATCACCGCGTTGCCGGAGGCATCAAAATGGGTCAGATTGGTTTCAGTCATGATCGTATCTTTCTGCTTAACAAAAATAAATCGTATGGGGAGCCGGGCTTGCCCTCTCAGTCTCGCTTCGCTCGCCAGCTCCCCCAAAGGGGGAGCCATTGGCAGGCCGGGCAGCTCTGAGCGGGACGCCTGAGGCCGATATGGCGCAAAAGGGCGGGCCTTGCTACAGAGGCCAGCAGCTTCTGGACAAGCGTTCCTTGCCAAGCTGCTGTAGATCTCTGTCGCAGGGCACTATCGTTCCCGACAGGAAGAGCTTTTCTCGCCCAGCGCGGGCCTTACCGACACGCCAGTGGCTCTCCCCTTGGGAGAGCTGGCGCGAAGCGCCTGAGAGGGCATCAGCAATGCCCAAATCCGCAGTTGGGCCAGTGGCACTCGGCGCAGCCAAGGCAGAGGCCGCCCTCGCCCAGACGGGCAATATCCTCGGCGGTGATGGCATCGTCGGCCAGCAGACGGGGCAGCAGCAGGTCAAAGATGGTGCGCTTGGCGTACATGACGCAGCCGGGCAGACCGCAGACCGGCACACCGTCCAGATAGCTCACGAGGAACATGGCGCCCGGCAGCACCGGTGCGCCGTAGGTGACGATGTCCGCGCCGGTATTTCGGATGGCCAGCGGAGTGCGGTCGTCGGGGTCCACGCTCATGCCGCCGGTGGTGAAGATGAGCTCACAGCCCGCCTCTTTCGCTTCCAGAATGGCGGCGGTGATGCCCGCCGGGTCGTCGTCGCAGACCTTGTGGAAGGTCATCTCGCAGCCGTATTCGGCCAGCTTGCCCACGAGGATAGGCGTGAACTTATCCTCGATGCGGCCCTTGAACACCTCGCTGCCGGTGGTGATGACGGCAAACTTCTTGGCCTGCATGGGCAGCACGTTCAGGATAGGCTCACTGCCTGCGGCAGCCTGCATGGCGTCCATCTTCTCCTGTTCGATGACCAGCGGGATGATGCGGGTACCGGCCAGTTTCTGGCCCTTTTTCACGGGCAGGTCGCCGTGGATGGTGGCGATCATCATCTGGGGCGTGCGGTTCACGGCCAGCAGGGCTTCGCGGTCGATTTTCAGCAGGCCGTCGCAGTCGGCGATGAGCTCGATCTTGCCCTCCTTTGGCTCGGTGCCGTGGATGTTCCTGCCCGCAGCGGCCTTGTACAGCAGTGCGGCGGCTTCGTCCTCGTGGAGGATGCCAGGCTTTTTCTCCCAGACGTAGAGGTTTTCTTTGCCGATGGAGAGCAGCACGGGGATGTCCTCGGGCTGGATGATATGGCCCTTGCGGAAACGTGCGCCCTTGAACTCGCCGGGAATGATTTGGGTAATATCGTGGCAGAGCACCTGGCCTGCCGCGTCTTCGGTACGAATCAGTTTCATATCTGTCTTCTCCTTACAGGCCCGGCATCTGGGCAACGAGCCAGTCGGCCAGAGCCTGCGCATCTTCCAATCCAAAATCTGCCCCCGGAATGTCTCCCACCACCGCCAGCGGCTGGAAAGACACCGGTGTGTCCGAAATTTCTTTGCGGACAACTTCGATTTTCGGCCAGCCGCTGTCCTTGAAGCCTTCCAGCAGCACCAGATCATAGCCGTGGCGCTCGAAGAGCGCCAGCAAGTCCTGCTCCGTCAGGCGGAACATCTCGGTCAGCAGATAGCGCTGGCCGGAGTAGACCGCCACCCCCTCGGCCCCCGCTTCCCGCAGGCGGCAGCTGTCGGTGCCGGGGACATCGGGGGTGAAATCATGGCCGTCGTGCTTGATAATGCCCACTTTCAGCCCCCGGCTGCGCAGGGCGGGCAGAAGCTTTTCCAGCAGCGTCGTCTTGCCGCTGTTGTGCAGGCCGCTGACGGCCAGCACCGCCGGGCGCTTGAGTTCGATCTCCTGGGCCAGAGCCTCTTTCTGTTCACTGTACAAAACGGAGCACCTCCACTTCTTCGCCCGGAGTCACCGGGCCGCTGCCCGCAGGCAGTTCAACGAGACAGTTGCAGCCGATCATGGCGGAAAGGCTGCCGGACGAGTGGGCTTCGGCGTTGCCCTCGCCGGGGATGGTCACGCTGCCGCCCATGGCCTTTGCCCGCAGATAGCGGTTCCCCTTGCTGGACTTCGAGAAGCCCGTGGTCAGGGTGCGGGTGGTGCGGGGAAGAAGGCAGCCTTCCTCACAGCGCCCCGCCGTCCGCAAAAGAGCCGGGACGGCGTATTGTTCCAGCGTAGCGGCGGCGGCAAAGGGGTTGCCGGAGAGGCAGAACACCAGCTTGCCGTCAATTTTCCCGGCCAGCATGGGGCTTCCGGGCTTCTGGGCCACGCCCGCAAAGAGGATGTCTGCATTCAGCTGCTCCAGCACAGCGGGCAGATAGTCTTTCTGCCCCACCGAGACGCCGCCGCTGGTGATGACGGCGTTGCACTCCGCCAGCAGCTCCCGCATCTCGCGGGCGATCTCCTCCGGGTCGTCGGAGCAGTGCCGACGTTTTACCGCAAAGCCCAGCTGCCGCAGGCGGGCGGCGTTCTGGACGCCGTTGGCGTCGTAAATTTTGCCGGGTGTCCAAGCCTCGCCCGGAGCTAAAAGCTCGCTTCCGGTGGCCAGAACGCCCACGGTCAGCGTCTTGTAAACGGGGACTTCAGCGTATCCCTGCCCGGCCAGCACGCCCAGATGGGCGGGGGAGAGTACCGTACCGGCCTCGGCGATGACAGCACCGGCGGCGATGTCTCCGCCCCGGAATACCACGTTCTGCTGGGGCTTCATGGCGGCATAGAACTGTACCGTCTCCTCGCCGCTGTCGGTCAGCTCCTGCATCAGCACACAGTCTGCGCCCTCGGGCAGGGGGGCGCCGGTCATGATGCGGGCCGCACAGCCAGCAGGCAGAGGCGAAGCGGGGGCATCTCCGGCGTAGAGCTTCATGGTCACGGGCAGGGTGACGGGTGTTTCGCGGCAGGCACCGGCGGCGTCGGCACTGTGCAGGGCGTAGCCGTCGAAAGGGCTGCGGTCAAAGGGCGGCTGATCCATCCGGGCCGAAAGCGTCCCGGCGGCAATGCGGCCGTCCGCTTCGTCCAGCGGGACGGTCTCCGTCTCCGGCCTCGGCAGAGCCGCAGCTGCATCCAGCACGCGGCGCAGCGCCTCAGAGGGCGCGCAGAAAGGCTGTTTCATAAAAAATCCTCCAAATGCCCGGCCACACCCGGCCTGCTATGGCTCAGGCGGGGCGCAGCGGGGATCCATATAAAAAGACAGGTTAAAAAAGAAGCGGAGGCGTCTTGATGAAAAATCAAAACGCCTCCGCAGAATATCCGCACATTCCGGCAAAGGGCAGCTTGCAGACTGCCCTGCCGATGGCTGCTCTCCGCTCCCTGCCGCTCTTGCAGTGGCGGCAGAGCATGGAAAGCCCCTGTGTGGATGGGAGGAGTTCTTTTTTTCAAATTGCAGCGTTTCTTCTGCGGGAAGGCGGCGGGGTTTCCCCCTCCACCCTTGAATGCCGGCTCATATAGCCCTTAGCATTGCGGCGCGGTGTCATGCCCGACGGTTTAGACACCTTTGCTCAAAGAAGCTCGTATACCCTATTTGATTGTGTGGGATGCTTTAGTCGGTCCACTCGTCCACGTCGCTGATGGCTTTTGCGTAGCGGCGGGTGAGGTGCTGGGTGGAGAAGAGGAACCGCTCGTTCTGGTTGTTGGTCAGCTCCTCGATGTCGGCGTACTCCGGCTTGCCCTGCATGGACTGCCACGTCTGCTCGATGGCTTCCTGTGTCAGATCGTAGGGCGAGCGGCGGAAGTACCGCAGCGGGGTGGCGCTGGGGTAGACGCGGGCGTTGAACCGCACCATCTCGGCCACCATGGCGCAGAGGTCCTTGTCCTCGATGAGCTGCGCGATCATGGCGTAGTTGTCGCTCATGTTGGCGCTGGAGTAGTAGTAGGCATCCTTTGCGCCGGCGCGGGACACGATGTCTGCGCACTGGGGGTCTTCCGGCATCTGGGCCAGAAGCTCATCGGCGTTTTCCACCTCACTCACCAGCAGGGCGTGGGATGTGACCAGCGCCGCCGCCGAGCGGGAGCGGATGTAACCCGCCAGCTCCTGTGCCGGGGTCAGCTTGGGCAGCGCCGGCGCGGTGACGGTGGGCTGGTCGGCGTAGGGGTCGCCCTCTGCCTCCGGTGCAGCGGCCAGAAAATCCAGCAGCTGGGTTTTTTCGGCGGCGTCCGGTGCAGCCGTCTCTTCGGGAGCGGGCCGTGCCTCGGCCTGCCTTGCGGCCAGAGCATCCGTCTCCTTCTGCACGGCGGCAATGACGTCCTCGCCGAGCTTTGCGGCGCTGCCGTCGAACATACTGCCCGTTTCCTTCAGGCGGCGGGCCGTCTCGCTGGCCGCGTCGATGTCAAAAACCTCGGCCTTCGGCTTCTTTTTTCGCGGCCATCTCTGCCTTCTGCAGCTCGAGGATGACCTGCTCAGGGTCGGAGGCGGCGTCCACCGTGGTGGTATAACCGGGTTTGCGTCTGCCAAACAGCATGATAGTTCCTCTTTCTATGGGATTTATTCAGCGGCTGCGGTGTTCTGGTCGTAGATGCCGCGTGCCTCCAGATCGTCGGCCATGTCGCCGAGGTCGAACTTCTCCAGCGTCTCACGAGTCGGCACACCGGTGGTCTTGTCCCAGCCGAAGATGTCATAGAACAGGTCTTTTGCCTTCTCCATGTCGGCGCGGTCCAGCTTGGTGGTGCCTTCCTCGAATGCCTTGAAGTCGGGCTCCTTGTCGAAGACCCAGTCGCAGATGGCGTCGTGCTCCTGACGGAGGTTTGCGCTGCCGCAGTTCTTCTGGAAGCTGATGGCGGTCATGGCGCGCAGCATCTGGGTGATGCGCTCGCCTGCCTCCTGCAGACCGGCCTGGGTGTAGGTCTCGCCGGTGACGGCGGTCATGAAATCTGCCTGCAGGTCCAGATCGCCGTGGTAGGCCCGCTCCTTGGAGGGAGACTGGGTCATGGGCCACATCCAGTTGCAGAGGGTGGCGGAGTCGTGGAAGTTCTTATCGTTGACGCAGTAGGCAGCCAGCTTTGCCTTGTTCTCGTTGATGGGCGTGTAGGCCTTGGCCTTGTCGTAGCAGCCCTCGCCGAAGAAGTCCTCCATGACCTTTTTGGTCACCTCGTAGGGTGCGCCGGAGCCGGTCTCGCAGACGATCTCGTGGATCATGCAATCTCTATTATACACCAGATTGTACAGCATGCCAACCTGCCATGCCTCTGCGGGGCCGTGGTGGTTGGGGAAGCCGTTGTACAGCAGGTTGGAGTTGGTAGCGCCGTCGTTGCGGTCCAGCCAGCTCTTGGGCAGGCCGAACTTTTCCATCATGGCCAGCGTACCCTTTGCGATGACGGACAGGTCGCCCTCGCCGTAAGCCATGCGGCGGATGAGCTCCACCTCCCAGCGGGGGTCACCGGCCTTTTCCCATGCCCAGGGCAGGGAGTCGTACTCTTCCTCGCTGATGTACTTGGTGGCCTCCTCACGGGGCATCCGCAGGATCCACAGCAGGTCACGGTTCAGGTTGCCGTAGTTGTCCCACAGGCCCATGTCATCGACGGCGTGAGACCATGCCAGGTTGATGACCATGGTGCCGTCGCCCTCGTACTTGAAGTCGTGGACGCCGTCCGGGTAGACGCGGGTGCCGTACAGCACGGGCATACAGGTGTTGGAGTTGTGGGTGGGCAGGTCGTAATCGGCCAGCGGGTCCACATCATACTCGGTGTAGCAGCGGATGGGGCAGGAGGAGCAGCCGCCGTTCTTCACGGTGTACTCCGCAGCCGGTGCGCCGAAGTCGAAGTAGCCCTTGAAGCAGCGCAGCGCGATCTTGTTGATGTCGTTGTAGGGCTGCTCGCCGGTATCCACGGGGCCGCCGGGAGCCTTTTTCCACATACGGCCCGGTGCGCCAGACCAGCGGTTCTTGCCGGAGGTGGCGCTGTACTCGGCCCAGCTCTGGGGCTGTGCGGGGACGTTGTGGTTGTTGTTGCCGCCGATGAGGTTGCCCATCATGTAGTTGGACAGCTCCAGCACCTTCTTGGGGTCGGCCACCTTGACGCTGCCGGTGCCGCGGATGGCCAGGCCCTTCAGCTTCTTGTTGCCCATGGCAGCGCCCAGACCGGCGCCGCCGGAGTTGCCAAAGCTGGTGTTCAGGGTGGAGTAGTCCACCAGATTCTCACCGGCAGGGCCGATGGAAGCGGTCTCGAACTCACGGCCGTTCTGCTCCACCATCCACTTGTTGGACGCGAACGTACCCTTGCCCCAGATGTCAGAAGCGTCCTCGAGGGAGACCTGGTCGTCCTCGATGCGCAGGTAGACGGGCTTTGCGGAGATGCCGGTGATGACGATGCCGTCCCAGCCCGCATACTTCAGCATGGGGCCGATGTGGCCGCCCATGTGGGCGTCGATGATGGAGCTGCCCTTGGACCATGTGGAGCGGAAGGTGACGTTCATGCGGCCGGAGCAGGGCACGCCGGCACCGGTCAGGGGGCCGACGCCGAAGATGACCTGTGCCTTCTCGTCGTAGGGGTCGAGGTCCATGGGAGCTTCCTCATACATGATGCGGTAGGCCATGCCCATACCGCCGATATATTTATGGTATTTTGCGTCGTCCTGCGTGGTGATCTCGCCAGTGGTCAGGTCAACGCGCAGGAGCTTGCCTGTCCAGCCATAACTTTCAGCCATTGTTGTTCCTCCTTACAGGTCCATGTAGGCAGCCTGTGCTGCGCTGGTGACGGCGTCCCAGTCCACGATGGACAGAGCGCCGGACGGGCAGCCTGCCACGCAGGCACCGCAGGCGATGCACTTGGACGACTTGCCGGTCTCGGGGTTGACGGTGGGCATATGCCAGGGGCAGGCCTCGTGGCAGGCGCCGCAGCCGATGCACTTGTCGGTGTCCACCACGCGGATGCCCTGCTCGTTGGTCGTAATGGCCTTCTGGGGGCAGGCGTTGCCGCAGGCGGGGTCCTCGCACTGGCGGCAGGTATCCGGGAAGTAGACAAAGCAGTTGTCGTTGCCGGACAGCAGGCCGTTGCCGGCACCGTCCAGATTCAGACGGCGCTGGATCTTCACGCGGCTGATGTAAGAGGAGCACACACCATCGTTGGTCAGGGTGCAGTTGATCTCGCAGCGCTGGCAGCCGGTACACAGGTCGGCGTTGACCACCAGAAGGCCCTGGGGCAGCGCCCAGGTAGCCACTGCGCCGCTGTCCACCTGCTTCTGCGAGCAGCCGAAGAGGGACAGCATGGATGCGGAGAGGGTGAGCCCTGCAAGGCTCTTGCCCGAGATCTTCATAAATTGACGGCGGGTCATGTCAGCCGTCAGAAAATCAGTTTTTGCCATAGGTTCCATTCCTCCGTTGAGGTCACTCTGCGCGGAGCACCTCAGTTACATAGAAATACGAGTTGTTGACGATGTTGGTGACGGCGGTCGAGGTGATGGTCGCGCCGGAAAGGGCGTCCACCTCGGTCAGGTCTGCGCTGACAGCGCCGGCACTGGTCTGCCCGGTGGTCAGTTCGGCCTGTTCCAGCTGATAAGCGGCCTGCTTTTCTGCGGACCAGTCCGCATAGGGCAGAGCCTGCTCCTCGCCGTCCTGCGCACTCTTGCTCAGACCGGCGGCGTAGAGCTTGCGGCGTGCCACAGCCTCGGCGCTGGAATCCAGCGGCGGGGCCAGCTCATCAGCCAGCGGCTCGCCGTTCAGCGCCGAGAGGGTCAGACCTGCTGCGTACATCCTGCGGGTGGCCTCGGCCTCGGGAGAGGTGTCGGACACGTTCCACTGCGCGGGGTCAAGATCCTCCGCAGCAGCGGGCTGCTCCTCCGCCGCACCGGCAGCGGCATAGGCGGCACCGGTAAGGGGGTCGGTCACAGTATAGCTTTTGCCTGCCAGCGTAAAGGGAGCTGCGCCCTGATACTGGGACGTGAACTCCGGGTTGACACACTGGCCGCCGAGGCTGTCCGTCTCTGCCTGCGAGAGGATCTCGACAGCGGAAACATTGCCCTCGGCGTCAAGGGTCACGGCAGCCTGCACATCGCTCTGGAAGCCCTTCTGAGAGCCCTCCACACGATAGCTGCCGTTGTCGAGCTGGTACACTGCGCTGATGCCGTAGGCGGCTGCATCCGCCTCCGACACCGGCAGCAGGGTGCCTGCAACCGTGGTGCGCGCGTGCTGCATTGCGATAAGACCTACCGCCATTGCGACTGTCGCAGCGCCCATGGCTGCGTAGCCCGGCAGCCGCTTGCGCCACAGCGGAACGGGCGCAAACGGGTTGGTTGCCTGCTTCATGTTATCACCTGCCTGTTTTTTTCTGCCCGGGTTTCCCCGGACAACAGTTAAGGCCGCCCCAGCTGCTGCAACAGCGGAGCGGTCTCTTCGTTAATATATTATCACTCAGACTGGAAGTAAGTCAACGCAAACTGTAAGCTTTCTTTGCTTTGTGACTTTTATTTTGTATGTTCCTTCAAAGTTAAGGGGTGTTTCCGGCCGCACACGAATTGCAGGCCGTATTCTGCGGCCAGCTCCAGCGACTGGACGGTGGGCATGGTCTTGCTCACCAGTGCCGGAACGCCGGCCCGGATGGCTTTGCGCACCATATCCATCGGTACGCGGCCGCTGGTGTAGAGCACGCATTCGCTGAGGGGGACACCGGCCAGAAGCATGCTGCCCACGGCCTTGTCCAGCGCATTGTGGCGCCCGATGTCCTCGCAGGCGCAGAGGATGCGGCCCTCGTGCAGCACAAAGCAGCTGTGGACCGCATGGGTGGCCTGATAAAGCGGCAGGCCCGCGCTCATGGCGGCGGCAAGGGCGTCCACCCACTCCGGCTGCACATCCAGATGCGGCACCGCGCGCAGCGGCTGCACTTCCACCGGACTGCCCAGCGCGACATTGTCGGTGCAGCAGCTGGAAACCTCCTGTGCCGCCGCGCGGCGGGCCGTCAGCGGGTGGTTCAGGTAGATATTGACCTTCAAGCCTTCCGCGCAGACGGCAATTTGTTCCACTTCCTCTGCGGAGGCGATCCATCCTTCGGTCAGCAGCCGCCCCAGCGCCAGCTGCGGCAGAAGCTGGGGTGTGCATACCACCCGGAAGGCCGGCTGTTCATTTACATAGATAACTGCGGCGTGTTCTGTTGGAATGGCCGCTTCCGTGCCGTCCGGCATCCGTACGGTTTCAAAGGCGTCTGCTGCGCCGAAGAGGTCGTTTATCTGCATGGGGGGTCCTTTCTCTGTTCAATGCTGTCCTTCGTACAACCTCTCAGTCTGCTTCGCAGCCAAGGCCGGGTTGCGGCACCCAGCATCCGCAGCGCTTCGCTTGCGTCTTGCTGGCCGCTGCCCCAACAGCGACTCCCTGCTTCCGCCACTGGCGGCGGTCGTCGTTGTTGCCCCTATTAGGGGAGCCTCTGGCGAGCCGGGAAACTCTGAGCTGGACGCTGGAAGCCCAATATGGCGCAAAATGGCGGGCCTCGCTACAGAGGGCAGCAGCTTCTGGACAATGCACCTTGTCAAGCTGCCGTGAATCTAGGCAGCGGAGCACGATTACTTCCGATAAATCGAGCTTTGTTCGTCCAGCGTGGGCCTGGCCGATATGCCAAGGGCTCCCCTATCAGGGGAGCTGGCAAAGCCGACAGGCTTTGACTGAGAGGTTTTTCCGGGCCAGAGCTCTGTAAAAACTGCTGTTCAAGTCCTCTTATCCGCTGAGGAGGTTTCCAGAAAGGCTTTATGTGAATATCGCCTCAACCAACGCGGTACAGGAGATTCTCCGGCAGCGGCAGTCCTCTTGTTAGACATTCCTAGGGGTTGGAAACCGCGGGCTAAGCAACAGCCCACTGGGCTGATTGCTTGCGGTGCTGCGCACCGCCGCCCTGTTCAAGTCCTCTTATCCGCTGATAGAGAGTTTCCAAAAGGACTACGGGTAAAAGAAAACGACAGCCTTTTTGAAAGCTGCCGTTCAAGAGTGCAGTAAAGCAATCCAAATCCGAACCATTTCCCTCGGATGCAACTTCTACCGCTTCTCCAAAGGTCACGGTCTGTGTGCCTTCTTTATAATTGAAGGTTATCAAAACCTTATCATCATACAGGTAAATCGAATTGATGAAGGTATCCACCAATGCCTGCCGCTGGTCTTTCAGGCTCATGTCCAGCTTACGGAACCGCAGCAGCCAGAACCGGATGAACTCTTCGGTCACTTTCGGCTTTGCCAGCTTTTCTTCCGCAATGCAGGCCTCAAGCTCACGCTTGGTTTCTTCCAGCTGCTCTAGCCGCTCCTTGGTGGAGCTGGTCAGGATACCGGCCTGAATCGCATTGAGCATATTCTGGATACCGGATTCTGCATCCCGGAGCTGCTTTTTATAAAGGGGAATGTTGGTATTCTCCTTGTTTTGCAGTTCCATCACCTTGGCGATGATGGATTCCATAGCGGCATCGTCTTTCACAAGCTGCATGGTCTGGTTGACCACCAGATCTTCCAGCCACTGTTTGCGGACGGTCTTTTTCTTGCAGCCCTTGTGCTTTTTGGCAGTGGCACATTTATAGTAGCGGTGGACTTCACCCGTCCGGCTTGTGCCGCTTTCGCCAAACATCAACGCCCCACAGTAGCCGCAGAACAGCTTGGTGGTGAGCAGGTAGTCATCCTCTGCCTTTCTACGGGCAGGGGCTTTTTTGTTTTTGGCGATCTTTTCCTGCACATCGTTGAAAAGCTCTGCGGACACAATGGAGGGAATCGCATCGGGAATCAAAACATCACGATATTTCAGCTCCCCGATGTAGCGGCGATTGTTCAGCATATGCTGAATGGTGTTGAAGGTCATCAGCCCGCCACGCTGGTTCTTGACGCCCTTTTCGTTCAGCCAATCCCGAATTTCCCGCATGGTCTGGCCATCGTTGTACCGCTGGAAGGTTTCTGCCACAAAGGGAGCAGTCAACGGGTCGATTTCAAAGCGGTGGTCTGCGTTGATGATGTAACCAAAGGGAATGGCACCGCCAGTGAACTTTCCCTTCAGTGCGTTTTCGGTCATGCCACGAATGACCTTTTCAGACAGGTCAGCGGAATAATACTCGGCATAACCTTCCAGTACCGATTCCAGAATGATGCCCTCCGGTCCCTCGGAGATGATCTCGGTGGCAGACATGAGCTTGACACCGTTCTTCTTCAGCTGGGTCTTGTACCGGGCACTGTCGTAGCGGTTCCGGGCAAAACGATCCAACTTCCAGACCAGCACGATGTCAAACAGCTTCTTGTCACTGTCCTTAATCATCTGCTGAAACTCCGGGCGGTTGTCCGTCTTGGCAGAGATAGCACGGTCAATGTAGTGCTTGACGATGGTGATGCCGTTCTTTTCCGCATAGGCAGTGCATTCACGAATCTGGCCTTCAATGGATTCTTCGCGCTGGTTATCCGATGAATAGCGGGCATAGATCACGGCGGTCATGGCAGGCACCTCACTTTACACATCATTGAACGGTGGAGTGTTCTTTTAAAGCAATGTTTCGTATAATGGATATACCACATTTTACAGATGATTGCAAGCTTTTTATACGCTTTTCACGAGATTCAGTAAAAAACATGAACTCCTATGAAAGCAAAATATTCACATTCCATGGTTCTATGAAGGTGCCCGGAGCAATTGTGTCATTTTGACACAATTCCTTATTTCTCCATAAACCATAAAAATTCAACTTTTTAATGCAGCAGCTACAACGTTGGATTGCATATCGCAAATATACTATTTGAATATTGCGCTGATTTTTGTCTTGTTACGGTTTCGCAATAAGACCAAAGTGGTGGGTATCACGATGATACCCACCACTTTAGCCAAGTAAATTTTATTTTTGAATCGTAAAACGGAACGAAGTTCCCTTCTCCACCGCAAAGCAGGCGTCTGCATGGGGCTTTGCGCCCCAGCTGTTGTCGCCGCCCACGCCGCGCTGGAAAGCAGCGCAGCGGACGACCGTCTTATTGTCGTCCCGGGGCAGCTCGTAAAGGTGGCGGGCGTTTTCCAGTTCATGGGGCGTGTAGGGCAGCGCCGAGAAGGTCATGCCGTCCCCTGCAAAGCCGATGCCTATATTCAATCCGCTGCCGGTGACAGTTGCACTGTACACGCCGGTGCGGCTGCCGCACTCCTGCGGGTAGACCGGGGTGTTCTGGGCAAAATCCTGCCGGACGTTGTAGTTCCACGCACCCATCTTGCCGCCTGCAGTGCGGTCGGCGGTGGTCTCCCGGGGGCCAAGACCCAGATAGGAGACTTCCGTCAGCTCCCGACGCAGCGGGAAGAGCAGACCGAACTCCGGCAGCTCAGTGCGCGTGCCCTGCCATGTCATGGTGATATCACAGCGGCCTGCGCCGTCAATGGCAAAATCAATGGGCAGCGTCTGCCCATCTGGCAGGGTGTAGTTTGCGCGGGCGATGACGAAATCGCCCTTTGTTTCAGCGGTCAGGTTATCGCAGCGGGCGTAGAGACCGGCGGTTTTCCAGAAGGCAAATGTAAACGGCTCTGCACAGCCCTCGTCGTTGTTGGTGGGCGCACGCCAGAAATTGGGGCGCACGGTATTGTCCAGCAGCTGCACGCCGTTATAGCGGATGGACACCAGCCCCTTGCCTCGGCCAAAGATGTACTCGAAGCCCTCGCCCTTTACGCCGACGTTGCAGTCCATCTCCACCAGCTGCGGGGCGGGCAGGGTCAGCCGGGCGACGGCGTAGTTGTGCCATACCTGCCCCAAAGCGGCTTCATAGCCCGTCGGGATGCCGGGCTTTGCAGCCCGCTGCACTGCGGTAACGGTCATGCAGGCAAGCCCTGTCTCCGGCAGAGGGAACGGGAACGCGATGTGCGCAGTCTTGCCGGGTGCGCAGTCTGCCCGCAGCACCGCGCGGCGTTCCGGCTTGCCGTTGACCGAAGATGCAAACACAAGGTCGTAGGCGCTCAGGTCGGTAAAGAGGTTCCGGTTTTCAATCACGACTTCGGTGTCGGTCAGGGTGATTTTCAGCGGTGCGTAGGCCGCCTTGACTGCATCCATCTTGGGAGTATTGCGGCGGTCGGGCAGCACAAGGCCGTCCACGCAGAATTCCCGGTCGGTGGGGCGGTCGCCAAAGTCGCCGCCGTAGGCAAAGCCGGGCTTTCCGTCCGGGCTTATCACTGCAATGCCGTGGTCCATGTACTCCCAGATAAACCCGCCCTGATACAGCGGCTCTTCGTAGGCATACTCGGTATAATCTGCGATGCCGCCGCAGCTGTTGCCCATAGCGTGGCTGTATTCGCACATGATGAAAGGCTTTTCCGGGTGCTCTGCCAAAAACTTTTTAATGTCTGCCACCGGGGTGTACATCTGGCTTTCCATATCGGAGGTGGCGGGGTATTCCCGGTTCCAGAAAATGCCCTCGTAATGCACAAGGCGGCTGGGGTCGGTGCGGCGGAAATACTCGCTCATCTCCCACAGGGTCTTGCCGCCGTGGCTCTCGTTGCCGCAAGACCAAATGAGGATGGCCGGGTGGTTTTTGTCCCGTTCCAGCATGGCTTCGGCGCGGGCAAGCACATTCTCCCGCCACTCCGGGCGGGCACCGGGCAGCGTCCACTCGTCCGAGCCGTCCGCACCCAGCTTCTGCCATGTGCCGTGGGTCTCCAGATTGGTCTCCCCGATGACATACAGACCGTATTCATCGCAGAGCTGCAGAAAATAGGGGTCGTCCGGGTAGTGGCTAGTGCGCACGGCGTTGACGTTGTGGGCCTTCAGGTTCTTTACATCCCACAGCATCTCTTCCCGGCTGACGGTGCGGCCGGTCCGGCAGCTCCACTCGTGGCGGTTGACACCCTTGAACACGATGCGCTGGCCGTTCAAAAGCATCTGGCGGTCTTTCAGTTCAAATTTGCGCAGACCGACTTTCAACCCGGTGCGCTCCACGAGAGCGCCCTCGCGCAGCAGAGCAATCTCGGCCTCGTACAGGTTCGGCTGCTCGGCGCTCCACAGGGCGGGATGCTCCACCGTAAAAGTGAAGGAAACGTCCTGTACGTCCTCCTCCACATCCGGGTCGGACTCGCCTTTGCCAAACACCACGCCGCTGTCGTATTCGGCAGGCTCCCCCACCTCAGCGGACTGCTCCTCGCCGTCAAACACCACCGACACCGTTCCCGCGCCGCTGACCTTGCAATCAAAGGTGACGGTGGCACTGGAAAAGTCCGGGGCAAAATCCTGCTTCACAAAGACATCCTCGAGGTGAATTTCCGGCTTTGTGAACAGCTCCACGGAGCGGAATAAGCCGCTCATGCGCCAGAAATCCTGATCCTCCAGCCAGCTGCCGGAGGAGAAACGGTACACCTGTACCGTCAGGGTATTTTCGCCGGGGTGGACGGCAGCAGTCATGTCAAATTCAGCGGGAGTGAAGGTATCCTCGGTGTAGCCGATGTAAACGCCGTTGCACCAGACGGCGGCGGCACTGTCGGCACCGTTCAGGCGCAAGTAACAGCTTGCCCAGCTTTCCGGCAGGGTGAAACTGCGCTGGTATTCCCCGATGGGGTTATAGTCCTGCGGAATCTGACCGGGGTGCAGCTTTTCGTGGCCATCCCACGGGTACTGGGTGTTGACATAATGGGGCGCGCCGTAGGGCTGGCCGGGCTTTTGCAGGCTCTGCATCTGGATGAAGCCCGGCACGGTCAGGGTGTCCCAGTCCGTAAAGGGTGCAGTCAGGTTTTCCGCATAGCAGAAGTTCCACTCGCCGTCCAAGCTGACGGTCAGGGGCAGTTCCAGGCTGGTCTGGTCGGTAAAATGGGCATGGAAGGGCAGACGGTTCTGCTGGAAAATTTCCGGGTCGGCCAGAAGCGCCGAGGTAATGGGATGATTTAACGGCATAAATGTCACCTCGCAGCATTTTCTGCTTTTATTATAGCACAGGATATAAGAAAAACAGCCGCACAAAACGACTGTTTTTCTGGAAAGAAGCGGCATCAGTCCGCTTCGTCAAAGACCTCGGTGTCCAGTCCTGTGTGCCCCTTGGGGATGTGGTACTTCACGGCGGGCAGATGGACGTTAGTGAAGTACAGGCTGGTGTTGGGGTCGCAGCCGATGATGACCGCCACTCCCTTGCCCGCCACGGCGCTGCGCAGAGTGTCGCAGTTGGCGGTCGCAAGGCCGTCCTCGACGCATTCCTCATAGCCCGGCGCGAAGTTCGGCACGGCAAAGCCGCAGTCATAGGCATCGCAGTCGAAGCTGCTGTCAATTTCGTGGTGGCGGCGGTGGCCGGTGGAAGTGGGGGTGATGGTGGTGGTCACTTCAATGCCGGGGAAGGGCGACCACTGCGCAGTCACCGTCCCGGCTTCAATTTTCCACGTTTTGCTCACCTTGCGCACAAATACGTTATCATCGATGACAAAAGCCAGCATACTGTCCGGTGCAGCCTGATTGAGCACCTCCCGGCTGCGGGAGGCGCAGAAGCCAAAGCGGGTATCGTAGGCAAATTTTGCATACTTTTCCGGGAACTGTCCGTGGCCGTGCCCCTCGTTGACACCGGCAGCATAGGCCGTTACCCGCCCCGCCCGGCGCTGCACCAGCATATTGGCGTAGGGCATTGGCTTGAGCCGCTCCAATGCGGGCATGGGCGCGGCTTCGGCAGACCAGAAGGGATGGTCATCCGGCAAAGCAAGCAGCAAAAAGCTCTTCATGCCCCAGTAGGGACTGCCGGGGGCGTTGTACCGCTCGGCCATGTACATCTGCGGGTAGCAGTAGCCGATGGTCAGGATACCGTCCCGGTCGAACATTTTCTGCCCCAGCCACCAGTTGAAGTTGCGGACGATGAGCCCTTTCATCACCGGCAGGGGCAGCGGCTCCAGCCCTGCCCAGATGCAGGCCGCCCAGAAGCTGTTCTGAGCAAAGCGGTAGGTCAGGCTGCGGCCAAAGGGCAGCGCTGCGCCGTTGGCATCGAACCAGTAGACGAACTGCTGCGCGAACAGCTGGGCGCGCTGGCGGTAGAGTGCAGCACGCCGGGGTCGGTGTCGGCGGCAAATTTAGAGTACAGCAGCCCGTAATACTGGATGGCCCACGGGATGTAGTAATCCTTTTGTACGGAGGCGCCATCGGTGGACCAGCCGTCGCCGCTGTAATAGCTGTC
>ENA-OQIF01000083-OQIF01000083.1-human-gut-metagenome-genome-assembly--contig:-NODE-83-length-52687-cov-5.828748_pt1 | contig 52687 bp, 43 predicted proteins | sample MGYA00242574_ERZ504738 | MGnify/ENA primary metagenome ERZ504738 (study PRJEB26092, sample SAMD00036437) | human gut metagenome | host: Homo sapiens | study: EMG produced TPA metagenomics assembly of...
GACTATAGCATCAGGGTTCCACCTCTTCCCATTCCGAACAGAGAAGTTAAGCCTGATCACGCCGATGGTACTGCGTAACAGTGGGAGAGTAGGTAGTCGCCGTTTTTTTCAGATGGTTCATCCCCTTCGGTCGAAAGACCGGAGGGGATGACTTGTTTTATACGGGGGCGGAAGGAAAGGGAGCGCCAGGCTGCCCTCCGGATAACACTTTCTTAATGGAGATGGCTATGGGAAATCCGATAGCCTTTTCTTGTCCTATATAACGGTTATTGGAAGAGGTGGGTATCTCGGCATCCCTTGGGGGCACGGAGCCTTGCAAAAGAGGCGATTCAAGCGAATGAATGGGTTTTATATAGGAAGTTTCACTGCTTTGAATAATTTGTTTTATAGGAGGCGAAGTCAAAAGAACCTTTTCCAATATACTTTTTTTTAACTTGATTAATCTTTTATATAAAAGAAAGAATCTTTTAGTTAAAACAAAAACCGATTGAGAGTGTTTTAATGATAGAGTTCAATTTTTGATAATTAAAAGATGTAAATTGTGGTGACTCTATGCAATTAGTTACTATTTTTGTCCCGAAAATCGAAAAGAGAGTTTATCAATAAAAATAGGACGATGAGAACTTCTGTAAAATTCATATTAATGTTTGTTCTGCTGATGCTATCCTTTAGCATAAGTGGAAATGCATTGAATATTACGGAATGCTCTCATAAGTCGGTTAATTCCTGCCAGGTTTCCGCATCTTCTCTGGATACTAACTATTCTTATCGCTATGGCAGTGATATCACCGGTTTTGATAAATCACAAACTCTATCTGTCTCTGATGTTGAATTGGGTTTTAAACCTGTTTCTGAAACATACTCTTCTAATAACCTCCGTCTGCGCAGAATTCTTGAAGATTCTGACCTTTTCAAAGACACCATGCGTAAGTGGTGCCTGGTAAGAGAGAATTTGTTGGTATTAGACCAAAGTAAGTCTTATTATTCGGATAAAGATCCGCATTATGCGTCTATAAGCTGCCACTACTACATTTTTGCTTTGAGACGTATTCTTATTTAATTCCTAACTTACTATACTGCTGTGTTTGACAATACAGCCTCATTTTTAGCATGAGGCAGTAGGGTTTGGCCTGTGGTGTGTCTAATCGTATTTACTTTAAATTCTTAATAACAAATTCTTTAACAAAAAAACTTTATTATGGAAACTACTCAAAAAAAGTCAACTAAGATTGTAGGTATCAAGAATGCCGGATTGGTTATTATCTGCTGTTTTATTATAGCAGTGTGTATCTATCATTTTATTTTGGGAAATCCCACTAACTTTATGAACAATGACCCTAACAACCATCCGCTTCCGGGAAACTTTATGGGAACCATTTACAAAGGTGGTGTGATTGTGCCTGTTATCCAAACGTTATTGCTGACTGTATTGGCATTGAGCATTGAACGCTATTTTGCTCTTCGTTCAGCTTTCGGTAGAGGTTCTTTGGTTAAATTTGTATCTAACATTAAAGAGGCTTTGTCGGTAGGAGACCTTCGGAAAGCTCAGGAAATCTGTGACAAACAGCGTGGCTCTGTAGCAAACGTTGTAACTTCTACACTACGGAAGTATGAGGAAATGGAGAATGAATCTTCTCTCTCAAAAGATCAGAAACTACTTGCCATCCAAAAGGAACTGGAAGAAGCTACGGCGCTTGAACTTCCAATGATGGAACAGAATCTTCCGATCATTGGTACTATTACTACTTTGGGTACTTTGATGGGATTGCTTGGTACGGTTATCGGTATGATCCGTTCGTTTGCCGCTTTGGCTGCAGGTGGTTCTGCTGATTCAATGGCCTTGTCGCAAGGTATTTCTGAGGCTTTGATTAACACAGCTTTCGGTATTCTTACCGGTGCGTTGGCAGTTATCTCTTATAACTACTATACAAACAAAATCGATAAGTTGACTTACAGTCTCGATGAGGTCGGTTTCTCTATTGTGCAGACTTTTGCAGCTACTCATAAATAATTTAGAATCTACTAAATTCTGACAATAATGGGCAGAGCGAAAATTAAAAAGAAAAGTACGTTCATCGACATGACAGCGATGAGTGACGTTACGGTACTGTTGCTTACTTTCTTTATGCTGACCTCTACGTTTGTGAAGAAAGAGCCGGTACAAGTGACAACACCCGCTTCGGTTTCGGAAATTAAAATTCCCGAGAAAAATATTCTTCAGATATTGGTCGATCCGAACGGAAAGATATTTATGAGTATGGACAAGCAGTCCGACCTGAAAGCGGTATTGGAGAGCATGGGACAGGAATATGGTGTCACATTTACTCCGGAACAGGAAAAGAAATTCATGTTGGCCTCTACTTTCGGAGTGCCGATGAAAAACATGAAAACCTATCTCGACCTGCCGACCGACAAACAGGACGCAGTACTGAAGAACGAAGGTATTCCTTGTGATAGTCTTGATAACCAATTCAAATCATGGGTGCGTAATGCACGCGCGGTGAATTCTGATTTACGTATTGCAATCAAGGCCGATGCGGATACTCCTTATTCTGTGATTAAAAATGTTATGAATTCACTTCAGGACCTCAGAGAGAATCGGTACAACCTGATTACTTCTCTGAAAACGACTTCTGAAAACTAAAAACGAACAACTATGAGTGCTGAAGTACAAGAAAGCGGTAAAAAGAAGGGGAATAGCAAACAGAAGAAGATGACGGTTCGCGTAGACTTTACGCCTATGGTGGATATGAATATGTTGTTGATCACTTTCTTTATGCTTTGTACCTCGCTGAGTAAACCTCAGACGATGGAGATAAGCATGCCGAGCAATGATAAAAACATCACCGAAGAACAGCAAAGCAAGGTGAAAGCTTCACAGGCAATCACTCTGTTACTGGGCCCCGATGACAAACTATATTATTATGAAGGAGAACCTAATTACAAGGATTATACTTCGCTGAAAGAGACGACGTATAAACCGGATGGATTACGGGGGATACTCCTGAAGAAAAATGCGACTGCTGTCAGACAAGTCAATGATCTGAAACAGAAAAAGCTGGAACTTAAGATATCAGAGGATGAATTTACGAAGCAACTTTCTGAAATAAAGAGTGGAAAGAATACTCCTACAGTCATCATTAAGGCAATGGATAATGCATCGTATAAAAATCTGATTGACGCTCTCGATGAAATGCAAATATGTAATATTGGTAAATATGTGATAACGAACATTGCTGAAGCCGACGAGTTTCTGGTGAAGAACTTTGAAAGCAAGGGTGAACTTTCACAGAATATTGCCGACTAAAATGTAACACCAAAAAATAGAAAAGTAAAATGGCAAAAATAGATTTAACTTCTTTTGAATGGTGTGAGCTGATTTTTAAAGGCAAAAATAAAGCTTACGGTGCCTATAAAATGCGTGCCGATTCACCCAAGCGTCACAACGTGGCAATGGTCATTGTGTTGATAATAGCTTTAGTAGGTTTTAGTCTTCCGACCTTAATCAAAATGGCTACTCCGAAGCAAAAAGAGGTAATGACGGAAGTTACCACTTTGTCGCAATTGGAGGAACCGGAAGTGAAGCAGGAAGAGATGAAAAGAGTAGAGCCGGTGGCACCACCACCGCCTGCTTTGAAGAGCTCTATTAAATTTACCGCTCCGGTGATCAAGAAAGACGAAGAGGTACATGAGGATGACGAGATTAAGAGTCAGGAAGAACTTACACAAACCAAAGTCGCTATATCCATTGCCGACGTGAAGGGTAACGATGAAGCAAACGGTAAGGATATTGCCGATTTGAAGCAGGTGGTTACTCAGGCAGAGCCGGCCGAAGAACAAGTTTTCGATATGGTAGAACAGATGCCCACATTCCCCGGTGGAACTACAGAATTGATGAAATACATCGGTGAACATCTGAAATATCCTCCCATTGCGGCTGAAAACGGTACACAGGGAAAAGTGATCTGTCGTTTTGTGATTGGTAAGGATGGCCAAGTGAGGGATGTAACCATCGCGCGTTCGTTGGATCCATATTGCGACAAGGAAGCCATTCGTGTTATCAAATCAATGCCTAAGTGGATTCCCGGAAAACAGAACGGTAAAGCCGTAGCTGTAAATTTCACAGTACCTATTGTCTTTAAACTACAGTAATTATGACTAAAAAACAATTTTGGCTGATCGGTGCGTGGTCCTTGATTGCACTATCTGCTTGTAGCTCGAAACCCAAAGACGGACTGACAGACACTTATACATCGGGTGTAATAGCTATTACTGCTGACGAAAGTTTCCAACCCATTGTTCAGGAGGAAATTGATGTGTTCGAGGGATTGTTTCCTTTGGCCGGAATTGTTCCCCGTTATACTACTGAGGTAGACGCTATCAACCAGCTCCTGAAGGACAGTGTACGTTTGGCTATCACCACGCGTACACTGACTCCGGAGGAGATGAACTCTTTTCATAGCCGGAAATTTTTTCCCCGGGAGATAAAACTGGCTACTGACGGTTTGGCTCTGATTGTCAATAGACAAAACGCCGATTCGTTGATTTCAGTGCGTGATATCCGCCGTATACTGACGGGACAGGTACAAAAGTGGAAAGAGCTCTATCCTGCGTCGGGGTTGGGTGATATCCAACTCGTCTTTGATAACAAAAACTCAAGCACGGTACGCTTTGCGGTTGACTCCATTTGTAAGGGAGCTCCTCTGTCTGATAAAGACGTAAAAGCTCTGAAAACAAATCAGCAGGTGATTGACTATGTTGCACATACACCTGATGCAATCGGAGTGATTGGAGTCAATTGGCTTGGAAACCGAAGTGATACCACTAACTTGTCTTTCCGTGATGAGATCAGAGTGATGTCTGTCAGTGCAGACGATGTGGCTACGGTAGAGAACAGTTATAAGCCTTATCAGGCTTATCTGTACTATGGTAACTATCCGTTGGCACGGCCTATTTATGTATTATTGAACGATCCCCGTAATGCACTGCCCTGGGGATTCGCTTCTTTTCTCACATCTGACAGAGGGCAGCGGATTATATTAAAGTCCGGACTCGTTCCGGCTACTCAGCCGGTTCGTATTGTGGACGTGAAAGACGAATAATAACTAAAATTGAATTACAATGAAACGATTTCAACTGTTTTTAGTAGGAGCATTTGTAGCAGCCGGTCCGCTTTTTGCGCAATCGGCAGATGCTGATTGGCACAGTGAGGTTGCCAAAGTGAAAGAACTTATTCAGACTAATCCGGCGCAAGCTTCCGAGGAAGCCGCACAATTGCTGAAAGGTAAAATAAAAAAAATACGGATCTTCTGATTGCCATTGGACAAGCCTATTTGGAAGCCGGTAAAATTAATGAGGCCGAAGCCTATGCTGCTCTTGGACAGAAAGCTAACAGCAAATCTGCTGCGGTTTCGGTGCTGCAAGGTGACATTGCCGTAGCTAAGAAAGATGCCGGAAAAGCTTGTCAGTTATATGAGCAGGCTATCTATTTTGATCCTAATTATAAAGAAGCCTATCTGAAGTTCGCTGACGTATATAAGGGGGCTAGTCCGCAACTTGCTATCGAGAAGCTGGAACAACTGAAAAACCTTGATCCTTCGTGCGTGGCTGCCGATAAAAAATTGGCAGAGGTTTATTATCTGAATAATAAATTTGATAAAGCGGCCGAAGCTTATGCGCATTTTATCAATACACCGGAGGCTACGGAAGATGATTTGACGAAATACTCTTTTGCGCTTTTTTTGAACCATGATTTTGAGAAATCACTTCAGATAGCTTTGATGGGTTTACAGAAGAATCCGCGTGATGCTGCATTCAATCGTTTGGCTATGTATAACTATACCGACCTGAAACGCTATGATGAAGCTATGAAAGCGGCGGATGCGTTCTTTAAGGAGTCCGATAAGGCAGATTTTTCTTATCTTGATTATATGTATTTCGGCCATCTGCTCAATGCCGTGAAGAAGTATGATCAGGCAGTTGAAGCTTATATGAAAGCGATCACGCTTGATCCCGCTAAAACAGATTTGTGGCGTGAAGTTTCTTCTTCTTATGAATTGAATAATGAATTTACAAAGGCAATAGAGGCCTATAAAAAATATAGCGAATCGTTGAGTGCCGACAAGCGTACCCCTGACGTACAGTTCCAAATAGGAAAGCTTTATTACGAAAAGGGTACGCAATCGGATACGTTAACCGTTTCGCTGGATGAGCGGAAGGCGGCTCTTGTTTCTGCCGATTCCATTTTTACTGAGATTGCTAAAGTGGCTCCGGATAGTTATCTGGGTAACTTCTGGAGAGCACGTACTAATTCCGCGTTAGACCCGGAGACCACTCAAGGGTTGGCTAAACCTTATTATGAAGAGGTGGCTGCCTTCTTGATTGATAAAAATGACCCGAGGTACAACTCAGCTTTGATTGAGTGTTATAGTTACTTGGGATATTATTATCTGGTAGCTAACAAACTTCCTGAATCTAAGGAGTATTGGAATAAAATTCTGGCTATAGACCCCGCTAATGCTACTGCTAAACGTGCATTGGATGGCATCAAATAGTAATAATTTTAGTTGTTTGTCGTGTAGGAGGAGTGGAGAGTGATTCTTAGCTCCTCCTTTTTTAGTTTCTTTCTTATCCTATATCCGCTTTGGTTTCATCTTCTACTTTTAGAGCGTTGCTATAAGTATTGGTTTTGATTTTATGATTTTCCTTTCGTATCGATAGAATATCGAATGTATAGCGCTGATAATAAGTGAAATAAGAAAATTATCTAAAAAAACATTGCCAATTCGGTTGTAATATTCATATATTTATCTACATTTGTGGTGTACTATTGCACTAATACACATAAACTCATAAATAAATGAAGATGATTACAGTAGAAAATCTTTCCTTTCTTTATCGTAAATCGAAGCGTGCCGTTTTGCATGACTTCTCCCTGTCACTTGAAAAGGGGCGGGTTTACGGATTACTTGGCAAAAATGGTGCAGGCAAATCTACACTACTCTATCTGATGAGTGGGCTGCTCACTCCTAAAAGTGGAAAAGTGGTCTATCATGATGTTGACGTACGCCGCCGGCTTCCCATCACTTTGCAGGATATGTTTTTGGTTCCTGAAGAATTTGATCTTCCTCCGGTTTCGCTAATTAGCTATATAGAGTTAAACAGTCCGTTTTATCCCCGTTTCAGCAAAGAGGATATGGTGAAATATCTGCACTATTTTGAAATGGATATCAATATTGATCTGGGGGCACTCTCTATGGGGCAGAAGAAAAAAGTATTCATGAGCTTTGCGCTAGCCACTAATACATCTTTGTTGTTGATGGACGAACCGACCAATGGACTTGATATTCCTGGTAAAAGTCAGTTCCGGAAGTTTATTGCTTCGGGTATGACGGATGATAAAACGATCTTGATTTCTACCCATCAGGTGCGTGACATTGATAAGGTGCTCGATCATGTGTTGATTATGGACAATAGCCGGGTATTGCTGAATGAATCTACTATGAGTATTTGCGATAAACTGTTTTTACTGAAAGCGAAAACCGGGAGTTGTTACAGTCGTCTTTGTTTTCCACTCCCTCTATTCAAGGTAATTTTTGCTTTTGCCTAATGAATCGGGCGAAGATTCAGAGATTAACCTGGAATTATTATTTAATGCTACCTTGGCAGTTCCCGAAAGGATTTCTGCATTGTTCCACTCTAAACAAACAGAATTATGATACGAGATACTTTTTTCAGTCAAACGCGTTTTGTGAATCTTTGCCGTAAAGAGATGGTGGAGAATTGGAAGTCCAATCTGCTTCGTGTTGCGTTGATGTATGGTGCTATGGCGGTGATAATGTTATGGAGCGGATATTTAAGTTACCGGGCAGTAGGTCAAGATACAGATAGTACCTGGGAGTTCAATCTGGTGATTTTTATGTGGGGGCTTTGTGTATTCGGTTGCTTGAGTGCTTCGTTCACAATGGAGAGGATGAAATCGAAAACCGGGCGGCTCTCTGTTCTGATGACTCCTGCTACATCGTTTGAAAAATACTTTTCCCGTTGGTTGGTATTTACGGTTGTTTTCTTAATTGTTTTTCTGATTACTTATAAACTGGCGGATTATACAAAAGTATTGGTATACTCTTTGGTTTATCCGGAAAATAACGCAATTGCGATTACTCCGTTATCTCATCTGTTTGGTGAAAATACGGATTATTATACAGTATTCAAGCATACCCATACATTTGTATTAATGATTGCAAGCTATTTCTTCTGTCAGTCTTGCTTTGTACTGGGCAGTTCTGTTTGGCCTAAGAATTCGTTTATCAAAACATTTTCTGCCGGAATGATTATATTCATTGCTTATGTATTGATTGTGGTCGGATTTGCCAAGTTGATATGGCCGGATCAAATAAGTTACAATCCGGATATGAGCGAGGAGACTGCTTTTGCTTGTCTTTCAGCAATAGCTGTTCTTTTCACTCTGACTAACTGGACACTTGCGTATTTCCGTTTCAAGGAATCTGAGATTATTAATCGAATGTAACAAACTCTTACGTTTATGAATTTTAAAGAAAGTAAAGCCATTTATCTGCAAATAGCAGATCGAATCTGTGACGAGATTCTTCTCGGACAGTATCAGGAGGAAGAACGAATTCCTTCTGTAAGGGAGTATGCAGCTATGGTGGAGGTAAATGCCAACACGGCCATGCGTTCGTTCGATTATCTTCAGTCACAAGATATCATTTACAATAAACGGGGTATTGGTTATTTTGTTTCTTCCGGCGCAAAGGAGCTGATTTTTTCACTTCGTCGGGAGACTTTTCTGAAGGATGAACTTGAGCATGTATTCCGTCAACTCTATACACTTGGAGTTTCGGATGACGAGTTGTTGACTATGTACCGTAACTTTATGATGAAACAAAAATAAAAACGAAATTTTATGAAACGTACTACATATATATTTATTGGCATACTTGTTTCGGTACTCGTGATACTGATGGCAGGTGTCGTTTATATTTCTTTCCAGAAATCAGAAACTAATTCGTATACACTCACTTTGTCGGAGAAGATACTTAGAACAGAGTTTTCCGGTATCCGTGCTGTCAAAGTGTATGCAAACGACACGCGTCGTGTGTGGTTGGACGAAGCTTGTGTGAATGTTGTTTCTTCTACAGATGGAAAAACCAGACTTTTAAGTCCGGAATCCGAATATCTGAAAATCAGTCAGAATGCAGATACATTGGTCATTTGCCTGGATTTGACAACTTATGATCTTCCTAAGCAAAAAAGGAGTATCTTATTCCGGCCCTGCAAGCTAAAGGATTACAACTGACCATAGAAGCCGACTCTAATCTGGCTTTTGTAGCCAATGCTATTCGTGGATTACGTACGAGAATCGATAGGTTGCATGCCGACTCTTTGACTACATATATAAGAGGAGGGGAATTACGTTTGGACTCTTGTGAGATACGTGCTTTTTGTGTCGATGGAGATGGAGTGACATTTAATGCTCATCAATCAATTATTCCCCATCTCTATTTAGATTTGGATGGCGTCAGGAATTGGGGCGTCCATGAATCTGTAATTGGTACTGAACATCTGACCGGAAGTGGAGTTTATCATAATAACTTGCAGAGGGGTGAGTGTAAAAAGATGATCTGGACTCCGAAGAAAGAGGACGCCGAATTGAGATTAACTATACGGGAGAAGGGAAGTTTGATACTTCAAGAAGAATAAAAGAAGAAATTATTAATACATAATTGAAGGAAGGATGTAGTAGAGAGTATTTTAGTTTCTTGCTGCATCCTTTTTCAGTTATTTGAAGTTGAAAGCTATGAAGAATTTTCGAGTGGCAATACGGAGGTCTTATTTATCGGTCATCCTTTTGCTTTTGGGATTGGTATGCTATCTTTTGTATCCTTTGGAAATACCGGCTCTTTCTTCAGAATCGGCTATAGAAATTGATCGGTATGTTCATTCCGTGCCATGTACTGTACAGATGCCGGATACCGCTACTGATTTCTTGTGCTTCTTGGATGAAGAGTTAAAAACAAGCAAATCTTATTGTTAGGTGAGCAGTTGCATCAGGATGGAGCCACCTTGCAAATGAAAACCAGGATGGTTCGTTATTTACACGAGAAATTAGGATATAATGTTATACTATATGAAACTGGCTTATATGACATGTATCTTATGAATCAGGATGGTCGTCAGCGGATGAATCCATCTAAAGCTGTATGGACATTTTGGTGGGGGAGTAATGAGACAAAATCATTATGGGAATATTATCGCTCCCATCCTTCTATTGCCTTGGATGGCTTCGACTGCCAGTTAACCAATTATGGACAAGGAAGGAAACACATGGAATCCGTTGAGAAGTATTTAAATGGTTACTCTTCTTCTCTTTCGGATTTCCCGTATGTGCAACGCTTCTTCTTGCAGATGAGTGAGTTTAATGGAAACTGGAATTATTTCGGATACCGGCTTGATAGGATGTTAAAAGACTCCATTGTTCAGGATTTTAATAAATTGGAAAATAGAATTCATGAGGAGTCAAGATATTCTGTGGAAGATGGTTTGCATCAGCGTTATATTGCAGGACTGAAACTACGGTATGAGAGCATATGGAAGTATCGGAATGTCGGTGATTTAACACGAATGAACCTACGCGATTCTATTATGGCCGATAATTTGACTTGGTTGGTAGACTCGGTTTATAAAGACCAAAAAGTGATTGTATGGTGCGCTAATGTGCATGTATTCAACCGGGGGAGGATGCAGGTTGACTCGACCAGATTCACCTCTATGGGACAAAGGTTAAAAATACATTTTGGAGACCGGATGTATACAATAGCATTTACTTCGTATGCACGAAGAAACACTGACGGCGGCATACGGGATCCGCTTAGTACGTTGTCACTCGAGTATTTGCTACATCGGAGAAAAGTCGGGTTTGCTTATTTAAATTTCAATGAACTACCCGTGGATAGCAGATGGAGACAAGCGTTTATCTCGGGTTTGGATCAAGGTGCAAGTCTTTCGGAAGTTTGGAGCGAACAAATGGATATGCTATTCTATATCGACCTGAATTATGATGTATATTACGATAAAACTTTTATAAATAAAATGTATAAATGGGCAAAATAGAGATAAGAAATCTCTGTTTCCGATACGGCAAACAGATGGTACTCAATAATCTGAATCTGGATATTCCGGAAAATGCACTCTATGGATATTTAGGTAATAATGGTTCCGGAAAGACAACTACGATTCAAGTATTACTTGGCTTAGCTCGTCCTGTTAAAGGTGAGGTATTATATGATGGACAGCCATTTCGAGATCAGAGAGAAAAACAATTAAGGAAGATAGGCTTATGCCCGGGAGAACCATTCTATTATGATAATCTTACGGGGTATGAACACCTTGCGTATTTAGACCATATTTATCATTGTGGAAGGACCGCTATCAATAAAGTATTGGCAATCACGGGAATTGAGAATGCCAGAAACAAGAAGCTTCGACACTATTCCACGGGTATGATACATCGATTGGGAATGGCTATGGCTTTATTGCATGATCCGGATATACTGTTTCTGGACGAACCGCTCAATGGACTTGATCCGGAGGGGATACATTCTATAAGAGAGTTACTTTTACAGCTGCATCAAGAGGGTAAGACCGTTTTTTTATCCAGTCATTTACTTGATGAAGTAGAAAAAACTTGTACCCATGTTGGTATCCTTCAGCATGGCTGTTTATTGTATCAAGGAGATTTATCGGAATTACTAAACAGTATAGAGAAAAGAATCCATATCAGGTTGGACAAGGTGGATTTGTTACATTCGGTATGTAAAGAGGTCCAAATTGACAGCCGGATTAAGTCGGAGTCAATATTGGAAGTTATCCTTTCCAATGATACTACCTATGACAGGCTTATTGAGCTACTGGGGCAGGGCGGTTATCATATATCTGCTATTCAACCTTTGGAGAATACTTTGGAATCGGTTTATTTAAAATTAACTTCACAAACAAAATGAGGATATTAAGAGACTTACAAAATGTCATAGCATCAGAATATTATAAAACACGTCACGATGTAGCTGCAAAGTTATTTCTATTCTTCCCGGTGTTGTTGACAGTAGCTTTCATTGTGTATGATTTATGGAATCTGAGTCAGGAAGGCTATGACGGTACGAACTTGTGGATATACAATATCGGACGTACGTTATTCATGTTTTACGGTATGTTGTATCCATTAATGGCAGCCTTGTTTTGTGCGGCCTATATAGGAAAAGAGTTTAAAAATGACAATTACCTTCTCTTGTTTTTATTTCCTGTTCCCAGAGGCACTGTTTATGTAGCTAAACTTATTTACCTTCTATCAATGACATTCTTGTCAGTTCTTATCGCCTATGTTGCTTTTATGTTATCAGGCTTTATTTTGGGCGTTTGTTTACCGTCAATGGGCTTTCAAAATTTTGATGTGAGAATTTTAGTGATTTCTGTCTTCTTTCGTGTTTTTATTGGGCTATTGCCTATCCTTGTTATTCAATATGTGTTTAGTTTCTTGTTTAAGAATTATGCTTTAGCACTGGGATTTAGTTTTTTTATGACTGTGTTTTCGATGATTGCGAGTAATTGGCGTTACATTAATTTTATTCCGTATTCCTCCATTTTACATGCATACTCTTCATTTATGCAGCAAACGGTTTATTATTGGAAATCATTTGAAACCATTAATATCAGTTATTTTATAGTCTTTTCTATCGTGGGTTATATTTTATATAGGTATAAAAAATGGCGGTAGGATGATTCCTGGTAGTGAAGGGGTGAAGTTCTTTCCAGCTTACCGAAATGAATGAAGTGATTTTGTTCGGCAAGTGGTAAGAATGCTTATATTTGCAATATTCGTTCTTGTTAACCTAAAATTTACTTTACCATGATAGGATATAGAAACTTACTGATATCGTTATTTTGTAGTATGGCTGTTTCTGCTGCCGGACAGCCGCGCTTAGTAAAAAGCCTTGTGCCTGATATGCCATCGCAAGCTCCCGATTACTTTTGCACGTGGAATTTACAAGGCTATGTGGCCAGCTATAAAAGTACTGAACTGACCAGGGCTGCTATGACTGAAGATTATTTATTTGGGGACGGGCTTTATCAGAATTGGGTGGATTGTTATCCTGCAATCCGAAAAGATCTTTACTTTGTAATGGACGATTCGTGGGATATTCCTAAAGATGTGAATGATTCACCCAATCTTTATTTAGGTTGCGTAGAACTGAGTTCTGATCGTTTTCCGTCTTTTCGTGGAGATGCAGTGGAGCGTTTGAAACAATTATCGGAACAGATCAAGAGTAAAGGCTGGAAAGGTGTCGGTGGATGGATTTGTGCCCAGAAGGCAGAGACGCATGCAGCTATTCCTGAAGAGGAGTATTGGAAACAACGAATTAAAGCGGCAAATGCTGCCGGATTTGATTATTGGAAAGTTGATTGGGGGAAGGAAGACAGGAATGGGGAATGGAGAAGAAAGTTGACAGCTATCGGCAAGCGATATGCTCCCCATTTATATATAGAACATGCTTTGCGAAATGAATTTATTGAGTTTAGCGATGTTTTTCGGACCTATGATGTCGAAAATATTACGGCGCAGCCGATAACTATCCGGCGTATTTGTGATTTATTGCCTTATAAGACAGTCGAGGGAGCGAAAGGAATTATTAATTGTGAAGATGAACCTTATATTGCGGTAGGTTTGGGCTGTGCTATCGGTGTGATGCGACATCCGTTCGCAGGGACTTTGCCGGATGGGGCACAAGATTTTGTGTTTCCTCCGGTCGGACGTGATATTAAGCGGCGTCTGGATGAAGTCGTGCGTGGTGTCAGATGGCATCGGATAGCTGAGCCGTTTGCAGTGGGTTACGGGACTTTCGCCATCGACAGTGTGAAGTTAACCGATCATTGGATTCTACAGGAAAATGAGACTTGGAATAAGGGGCGTACGGTGGGTGCAGATGTAACGGCCGATGCACCGGCGCGGGTTGCTCGGAATATGAAGTTACCGGAGGTATCCGGAGCTCCTTTGTCGGTTTGTCCGTTTGTGTTGGCTTCCCGATACCCCAATGGCGCTGTAGCCGTTTCTACTATAGGCCATAATGTAGGACGTGAGTATGTAACCGAAAAGGTTGCTGTTTCGATATCCGTCGACCGTTGGGACATACCTATCGGACTATTTGGTTATTTCAAAGAAGTGACAATGGTGTTTCCTTCTCCATTGAAAACAGGAAAGCATACGGTTTTTGCGCAGGATCTGGCCGGTGAGAATCCGGTGGACATTACTTCCAATGTTGTAATCAAGGATAATCGATTGATAATTCCGGGAGAAGTAATTAGCCGGGTAGGACTTATGAATGCTTCAGAAGGAGATTGTTCTGATCCGGGGATGGTGATAAGGGTTATGTAGTTGAAGGATACGAATCTGGTCTCTCACTAAGATTTCAAACAGATACATCATTACTCTTAACATCTTGCCTTTAAGTCTATTATAACAAATCTCGGTTTCTTTACCTCAGCACAGATACGCGGGTTCATGGGCTCGGATATGGGGGATCAGATAGAGAACATACCATTTTTTTATTAAATAGTAATGAAAAACAGAATGCTCTAAACAGGATATCTGGTTAAGAAACGCCCATCTTACCATTATTAATTAGTATCTTAGCTATTGATATACTCCCAAATCAGCGGGTGGAAGATGCGGGTGGAAGATGGAAGATTGAAATTCATTTTCTGTAAGAGAGCAAGCCGATATTCCGAATTCATCATTCTTATTATAGAATCCCTTAGGAATTATGGAAGATCCCGGAATCCTGATTCCGGCTCTGCTCCTTATCTCGATATAAAATAAGAAAGGCTGATAATCGATTAATTATCAGCCTTTCTTCTTCTATTTAGTTGCGGAGGCCTGACTCGAACAGACGACCTTTGGGTTATGAGCCCAACGAGCTACCAACTGCTCCACTCCGCGATGTTTCTGTTTTGTGAGTGCAAAGGTACGGCTTTTATTTGAACTACCAAATATTTCGGCATTTATTTTTTTATAAAAGAGCTTCTTTTATACTATATACTTGAGGATCAGTGCTGAACTAGATTGATTTTTTTTATCTGTTTTCACATACAATTGTTAATAATTTATTTGTTTTCTTGTGTGGACGAAAGAAAAGAATTACTTTTGCACAAATAATTCAGCAATGTGCAATTAACCTATGACCGTATCAAAGACAAAAGCCAAGTTAGTAGACGTTGCCCGTCAGCTTTTCGCAAAGATGGGAGTGGAGAATACTACAATGAATGATATCGCTCTTGCTTCTAAAAAGGGTAGACGTACGCTCTATACTTATTTTAAAAGTAAGGATGAAATCTATTTGGCTGTTGTAGAGTCTGAACTGGATATTCTGTCGGATATGATGAAGCGTGTGGCAGATAAAGATATCTCTCCTGATAAAAAGATTATAGAGATGATTTACACCCGGCTGGATGCGGTAAAGGAAGTAGTATATCGCAATGGAACCCTTCGTGCTAATTTTTTTAGAGATATTTGGCGTGTGGAAAAGTTCGGAAGCGCTTTGATGCAAAAGAAATGCAACTGTTTAAAAGCGTGCTGAAGGAAGGACAGGACAAAGGAGTGTTTCATGTAGATGATGTGGAAATGACTGCTGCATTGGTACACTATTGCGTAAAAGGTATCGAAGTGCCTTATATCCGGGGACATATAGGAGCTAATCTGGATATGGAAACCCGAAAAAGATATGTTGCCAACATCGTGTTTGGCGCACTACATAGAACAGAAATTAATCAATAATTTAAATTTAGTATGGGATTATTAGATGGAAAAACAGCCATTGTGACCGGTGCGGCTCGTGGTATTGGTAAAGCTATTGCTTTGAAATTTGCTTCTGAAGGAGCAAATATTGCATTTACAGATCTTGTTATCGATGAGAATGCACAGAATACAGCAAAAGAAATCGAAGCAATGGGTGTGAAAGCCAAAGGATATGCGTCGAATGCTGCCAATTTTGAAGATACTGCAAAAGTAGTGGAAGAGATTCATAAAGATTTCGGCCGTATCGATATTCTGGTAAACAATGCAGGTATCACTCGTGACGGATTGATGATGCGTATGAGCGAACAGCAGTGGGATATGGTTATTAATGTGAACCTGAAATCTGCTTTTAACTTTGTGCATGCGTGTACTCCGATCATGATGCGCCAGAAAGCCGGAAGCATTATTAATATGGCTTCTGTAGTGGGTGTTCACGGTAATGCCGGACAAGCTAACTATTCAGCTTCAAAAGCAGGTATGATTGGTTTGGCTAAATCTATCGCTCAGGAGCTTGGCTCTCGTGGTATCCGTGCCAATGCCATTGCTCCGGGATTCATCATTACTGACATGACAGCCGGCCTTTCGGAAGAAGTGAAAACAGAATGGGCTAAGAAGATTCCATTGCGTCGTGGCGGTACTCCTGAAGATGTGGCTAACATCGCTACTTTCCTTGCTTCTGATATGTCTTCTTATGTATCAGGTCAGGTGATTCAGGTAGATGGTGGTATGAATATGTAATATTCGGTATGACCGTCATATACGAAGACAATCATATTATAGTAGTTAACAAGACCGCTTCCGAAATCGTTCAGGGAGACAAAACGGGTGATACTCCTCTTTCAGAAACTGTCAAGCAATATCTGAAAGATAAATATCAGAAACCCGGAAATGTCTTTATCGGTGTAACCCATCGGCTGGACCGCCCCGTGAGCGGTCTTGTTATTTTTGCGAAGACCAGTAAGGCTCTTTCCCGCTTGAATGAGATGTTTAAGAACAGTGAAGTGAAAAAGACCTATTGGGCCATCGTGAAGAATTGTCCGAAGCAATCCGAAGGAGAATTGGTTCACTATCTGGTGCGTAACGAGAAGCAGAATAAAAGCTACGCTTATGATAAGGAGGTTCCCAACAGTAAAAAGGCGATTCTGAACTATAAACTTATCGGACATTCGGATCATTACTTTCTACTCGAAGTTGATCTGAAGACCGGACGTCATCATCAGATTCGTTGCCAGTTGGCAAAGATGGGATGTCCCATCAAAGGTGATTTGAAATATGGTTCTGCACGTTCCAATCCGGATGGAAGTATTTGTTTGCATGCCCGGCATGTGCGTTTTGTTCATCCGGTGTCTAAAGAATTGATTGAACTCGATGCTCCTGTACCGGATAGTAACTTATGGCATGGATTTCAATGAAAAAGAGTGATGGTTTCATTTAGATGGATCCTCAAATAATTTCAACCGGAGCACAACTTTGGTTATCTACTTTCCTATATAAACGCAAAAAAGCCATCCCTGAATAGACGAAGTAGGAATGGCTTTTTGTTGTAGTGTGCTTACTATTATTCGGTCAAACTGTGCAAATGCTCCTGATGCTGCGACCGTTATAGCGGTTGTGTCGGCTACTTCTTTCTTAGGCTCAGTTTTTGCAGTGTCTTTGACCTCTTTCTTTGGGTCTTTTTTCACCGGATCCTGTGCCATTGTAAAGAACGATCCACAAGCAAACATAAACATAGCTACTACTAAAACTAACTTTTTCATAATTATTTTCTTGTTAAAGTTCTGATTGTCTGTTTTTAATTTCATGTTAAGGTCTAGGTTAAAACCATCACAAACAAACATAAACATTGCTACTACTATAAAACTAACTCTTTAGTTTTATCTTTCATTTGGTTAAACACTTGTATTGAGTATTTCCCAAATCTTGTGCCAAAAAGAATACGTGTGAACTAATCTGTTGATTTGTAGGTGAGTAAAAAATGAATGGAAATGGGATGCAGTGTGGAATGTTGTGGAAAATGTGGAAAAGGGTGTGGAAATATTCCACACCTTGGTGTTCTTTAGAGGTCGATTCCGTATAGTTTCAGTTTATTGTATAATGTTTTGCGGTCAATATCGAGTAATTGTGCAGCACGGCTTTTGTTGTTTCCTGTTTGTCGGAGTGCTTCCAGTATATGTTCCTTTTCGGCATCTTCATCCCGTAATGTCATTTTGGGAGTTGATAGTTGTGTTTCCAGAATTTCACTACCCAGTTCTGCAAGGCCTATGAAACTGCCTTGAGCAAGCAATGTGGCGCGTTTGATGATATTCTTCATCTGCCTTAGGTTGCCGGGCCAGTGATATTCGAGTAATGCCTTTGAAGCATTGGCATCGAAGCCGATCAGTTGCTTGTCAAGCTCTTTATTAGCCTGGTCGAGGAAGAAGTTGGCAAAAAGAAGGATGTCTCCGCCACGTTCTTTCAGAGTAGGCATGCGCAAAGTAAATTCATTGATTCGGTGGTAGAGGTCTTCGCGGAATGTACCTTTTTCGATGGCTTGTTCCAGGTTCTCGTTGGTTGCAGACACCAGACGGATATCGACAGTAATTTCTGAGTTTGAACCAACTGGGCGTATTTTACGTTCCTGTAGTGCACGAAGAAGTTGAATTTGTATTTCGTAACTCAGGTTACCGATTTCATCAAGAAAGATGGTACCCCCGTTCGCTGCTACAAAAGCACCGGTTTTATCAGAGAGAGCACCGGTGAAGGAGCCTTTGATGTGACCGAAGAACTCAGAAGCGGCCAACTCTTTGGGGATGGAGCCACAGTCGATGGCAATAAACGGTTTGTCGCTACGTTTGCTTAATTGGTGAATACGATGGGCTACATACTCTTTTCCGGTTCCACTGGCACCGTTGATCAGGACTGACATGTTGGTGGGAGCTACCAGGCTGACATAGTTATAGAGTTGTTTGGCAGCATCACTTTCTCCTTCCAGATAGGAATGAGATTCTTGTTTGGTTTTAGGGCTTTTCTCCGTGAGGGGAGTTTTGGGAAGAGGAGCTTCTTTCTTTTGAAGTGCTTCGCTCATTTTCTTAAGCAGCTCTTCGGGATTAACGGGTTTGGCAATATAGTCTTGTGCACCCAGTTTCATTGCTTGTACGGCTGATTGGATATCTGCATATCCTGTCATGATAATCAATGGGATATGGAGCTCTTTCTCACCCATCCATTTCAACAGGTGAATACCATCGTGGTCGGGAAGTCGCAAGTCGGAAAGAATCAGGTCTACCGGTTGTGCATCGATGTGCTTTTGCGCACGTGCAATGTTACTCACTGATGATACATTAAACCCTTTTTTGCCTAACCAGGTTTTTAGCATCATCCCGAACGTAATATCATCTTCAACTATCAGTATGGATCTCATGATGTTAGCTTTTGCCTCTTTTTGTGAGCTACAAAGGTAAGAGGTTTTGAGGTAAAGTCGTATATTTGCAGACTTAAATTAAATAAAAGCGTTATGAAACAGAATTTTTGGATATTATTAATTATACTGGCTTGCAGCGCAGTAGCTTGTAAGTCGGGACAAAAGAAAGATGGAAACATGGAAAAAGAACTGTATTGAAGATTGAGACCTCTATGGGGGATATCAAAGTAAAGTTGTATAATGAGACTCCGAAACATAGAGATAATTTCATTAAACTGGCTAAAGACGGAACATATAATGGAACGTTGTTTCATCGTGTCATAAAAGACTTTATGGTGCAAGCGGGTGATCCGGAATCGAAAAATGCTCCGAAAGGTAAGATGTTGGGTTCCGGTGATGTAGGTTATACAGTTCCAGCTGAATTTGTATATCCGAAGTATTTTCATAAGAAAGGCGCTTTGTCTGCTGCCCGACAGGGAGATGAAGTGAATCCCAAGAAAGAATCATCCGGTTGTCAATTCTATATTGTTACCGGAAAAGTGTTCAATGATTCGACACTTCTGAATATGGAACAACAGAAGAATCAGAATAAGGTAACTGAGGCTTTTAATGCTTTGGCGCAAAAACACATGAAAGAAATCTATAAAATGCGTAAGGCCAATGATCAGGACGGACTTTATGCTTTACAAGATACTCTGTTTATACAGGCTGAAGCGGAAGCTGCCAAACAACCCGATTTCCACTTTACTCCTGAGCAAATAAAAGCTTATACAACCGTCGGAGGTACTCCGCATCTGGATGGTGAATATACTGTTTTTGGCGAAGTTGTCGAGGGCATGGATATTGTTGACAAAATCCAGCAGGTAAAAACAGACCGTAGCGATCGCCCGGAAGAGGATGTGAAGATTATTAATGTTTCTGTTATTGAATAAATATGCTGCAAATCAACAGGCATATTCTGGATAATGGTTTGAGATTGGTTCATGCGCAGGACACCAGTACGCAGATGGTTGCGCTCAATATTCTCTATAATGTGGGAGCCAGAGATGAAAACCCGGAGCATACCGGGTTTGCCCATCTTTTTGAGCACCTGATGTTTGGCGGTTCTGTGAATATACCCGATTATGATGCTCCGCTACAATTGGCAGGAGGGGAAAATAATGCCTGGACCAATAATGACATTACCAATTATTACCTCACTGTACCCAGACAGAATGTGGAAACCGGATTTTGGCTTGAATCTGATAGAATGTTGAGCCTCGATTTCAGTGAACGCAGTCTGGAGGTTCAGCGGGGAGTGGTAATGGAAGAGTTTAAGCAGCGTTGCCTTAATCAGCCCTATGGTGATGTTGGGCATTTGTTGCGTCCGCTGGCTTATCGGGTTCATCCTTATCAATGGCCTACCATCGGTAAGGAGCTGTCTCACATAGCCAATGCTACATTGGAAGAGGTCAAAGATTTCTTTTTCGTTTTTATGCACCTAATAATGCTGTTCTGGCTGTTACCGGCAATATTTCGTTTGAAGAGGCTTTACATCTCACAGAAAAGTGGTTCGGTCCTATCCCCCGCAGGGAAGTTCCTTTGAGGCAATTGCCTCCGGAGCCGGTACAAACGGAAGAACGCCGTTTGGTAGTGGAGAGAAATGTACCGCTTGATTCGCTTTTTATGGCGTACCATATGTGTGACCGCGCGGATAGCGATTATTATGCTTTTGATATCTTGTCGGATATCTTAAGTAACGGACGTTCCAGCCGTTTGAACCAGCATCTTGTGCAAGAAAAGCAATTGTTCTCGAGTATCGATGCTTATATATCGGGAACACTTGATGCCGGCTTGTTCCATATCAGTGGGAAACCGGCAGCCGGTGTGTCGTTGGAAGAAGCTGAGGCTGCGGTGCGTGAAGAGTTGAATGAACTGCAATCTGCTTTGATCCAAGAACAGGAACTCGAGAAGGTAAAGAATAAGTTTGAATCTACCCAGATATTCGGAAATATCAATTATCTGAATGTTGCCACCAATCTTGCCTGGTTCGAATTGAACGGGCGGGCTGAAGATATGGAAAAGGAGGTTGAACGCTATCGTGCCGTGACTGCCGACCGTTTGAACGCGGTGGCACAAACTGCATTCCGAGAAGAAAATGGAGTAGTACTTTATTATAAGAGTAGTAGAGGAGAGAAGGATGAGACTTATATATAAGAATCATTATAAAGCATTGTTTCTTCTCGGCTTTCCCATTGTTATCGGGCAAGTGGGGGTTATTGTGCTTGGCTTTGCCGATACCTTAATGATTGGTCATCACAGCACCAACGAACTGGGAGCAGCCTCCTTTGTCAATAACATGTTTACGCTTGCCATTATTTTCAGTACCGGATTTTCATATGGATTGACTCCTATTGTAGGGGGCTTTTATGGGACTCGTAGATTTGCGTCTGCCGGGCAGGCATTACGTTGCAGTTTGCTTGCCAATCTTTTGGTCGGTATTTTATTAACCGTAATTATGGGCATTCTCTATCTGAATGTTGAAAGATTGGGGCAACCGGAAGAGTTATTACCCTTGATCAAGCCCTATTATCTGATACTACTTGCCTCGCTGGTCTTTGTGTTGCTATTTAACGGATTCAAACAGTTTACCGATGGAATAACCGATACTAAGACAGCTATGTGGATACTTTTGGGTGGAAATGTACTGAATATCGTGGGGAACTATATCTTGATTAACGGTAAACTTGGATTTCCCGAACTTGGATTATTGGGTGCCGGAATCAGCACGTTGTTCTCACGTATTGTCATGGTGCTGATATTTGTATTCGTGTTTTTTAGCAGCCGCCGTTTCTTACGTTATAAACTGGGATTTATTCGCTTGGGATGGTCGCGTACATTGTTCCGTCAGCTGAATGCCTTAGGATGGCCTGTAGCTTTTCAAATGGGGATGGAAACCGCTTCATTTAGCTTGAGTACAGTGATGGTAGGATGGTTGGGGACTATCGCCCTTGCCTCACATCAGGTAATGCTTACTATCTCACAGTTCACGTTTATGATGTTTTATGGGATGGGGGCGGCAGTAGCTGTGCGTGTCAGCAATTTCAAGGGTCAAAACGATATTGTTAATGTACGTCGTACTGCGTATGCCGGGGCACATATCATATTGGCTATGGGAGTTGTTCTGCTGTCTATTGTCTTCTTGTTCCGCTATCAGGTAGGAGGATGGTTTACCGACAATACCGAAGTCTCTGCGATGGTAGTTGTTCTGATGGTGCCTTTTCTGGCTTATCAGTTCGGCGATGGAATGCAAATCAATTTCGCTAATGCCCTGCGTGGTATTTCGGATGTAAAGCCTATGATGCTGATTGCTTTTATCGCCTATTTTATCATTTCTCTCCCGGCCGGATATTTCTTTGGATTTGTTATGGGCTGGGGATTACTCGGGGTCTGGATGGCTTTTCCTTTCGGACTGAGTAGTGCGGCCATTATGTTATGGTTACGTTTCAGATATAAAACAAGATAAGTTATGGCTATTCCTTCCCGTTTCACAAAAGTAAAGATCGCGGCGGGGTATACTTTGTTGCTGGTTGTACTGCTGCTCTCCCTGTTGTTTGTACACAGGGAGATGGAGAAACTGTCTGATACGGACGATGTACAGAGTTTGCAGACGGATAGTTTGCTGCTTTTACTGAAAGAGAAAGATGAAAATACCATCCGGATGCTTCAGATCATTAATGAAGCGAACGAGAGTATGATTACTCCGGTTGAATTGGATTCCATCATTGCCGAACAAGATACAGTGATCACTCAACAGCGTGTGCAACATCGTATCATCACCAAGCGTGACTCTGTGATTACGAAACGAAAGAAAAAGGGTTTTTTCAGGAGGTTGGGCGAGGTGTTCGCTCCTTCGAAAGAAGATACGGCTGTGCTGGTAAATACAGCTGTGGAATTTGCGACCGACACCATTCTTGAACCTTACAATCCGATTGATTCACTACATCAGCGCATACGAACGGTGACCAAACGGAAGTCCAGGCCTGTGGTACGGCCCAACTACAATGCCCGTCTTCGCCGGATGAATAAGGAATTAACCACTCGTATTGACAGCATGATTACGACCTATGAGCAAGTAGTCACCCAACGTGCTATGGACAACGCATCCGAACAGCAAGAACTTCGGAACCGTTCAACTCGTACGATTGGCGGGATTGCCATTGCCGCCGTGTTGCTGTCCGCCTGCTTCCTGATTATGATTTGGCGGGATATCACCCGGAGCAATCGTTACCGGAAGGAATTGGAGGAGGCCAATAAGCGTGCGGAGGCGTTGTTGGAGGCTCGTGAAAAGTTAATGCTTGCCATCACTCATGATTTTAAAGCTCCTTTGGGGTCTATCATCGGATATACGGATTTATTGACCGGGTTGACTACGGATGAAAGACAGCGTTTCTATCTGGACAATATGAAAAGTTCCTCGCAACATCTGCTTAAACTGGTAAGTGACTTGCTCGACTTCCACCGGTTGGATCTGAATAAGGCAGAAGTCAACCGGGTTACTTTTAATCCGGCACAACTGTTTGAAGAGATACGTATTAGCTTCAAACCACTGACCGATGCCAAACATCTGACTTTAAGTTGCAGTATAGACGCCGAACTGGACGGACGCTTCATCAGTGATCCGCTCCGTATCCGGCAAATTGTAAATAATCTCCTTTCCAATGCTGTGAAATTCACAGCTAAGGGTAGCATTGCATTGAATATTACCTATCATTCGTCCAGTGTCCGCATCGAGGTGGTGGACACTGGTAAAGGTATGGCACCCGGTGACCGTGAAAAGATATTTCAGGAATTTACCCGGTTGCCGGGAGCGCAAGGTGAGGAAGGCTTTGGACTGGGGCTTTCCATTGTACACAAACTTGTGACCTTGCTCGAAGGATCGATTAGTGTTCAAAGTACCTTGGGTGAAGGGAGTCGTTTTATTGTCATTCTGCCGCTCTATCCTGTGGGGCCTGTGACAGGAGAGAAGCGGGAAGGAAATGTGTCTTCGGTTTCAACGACAGATCAAGCCGGTGAGGACGGGGTAATGGCATCTCCAAAATTAAACCGTGTTTTATTGATTGATGACGACCGGATTCAATTGGCTCTGACTGCCGCTATGCTTGAACAACAAGGCATTCAGGCTGTTTGCTGCCAACAGCCGGATGAGTTGATTGAGCAACTTCGTACGGCTACATTCGACGTGTTGCTGACTGACGTTCAAATGCCTGCCATCAATGGTTTCGATTTACTGAAACTATTGCGTGCATCCAATATACCTCAGGCGCGTACTATTCCGGTAATTGCTGTTACCGCCCGGAGTGAGATGAATGAACAGGACTTTCAGGAACACGGCTTTGCAGGATGTTTGCATAAGCCTTTTACGGTAAAGGAACTCTTGACGATTATCAGTGGTGAAGAAATGACCGGTTCGTCAGCTGAATTGACACCGGACTCCCTTAACTTTCGGGCGCTGACTGCTTTTTCCGAAGATGATCCGGAAGCTGCCTCTACCATCATTCAAACCTTTATTGAAGAAACGGAGAAGAACCGGAACCGGATGGAAAGCGCTATCCGAGCCACTGATGTGGATGGGATAGCCGGCATGGCTCACAAATTATTGCCTCTGTTTACGTTGCTTGGGGCTTCCGAGGCACTTCCTCTGCTATTATGGCTGGAGCAGCGTCGTGGCGAAGCCGTATCGGACGAAATGATACAAAAGGCGAATGAAGCTCTTCGACAGGTAGATATCGTAATGGCTGAGGCAAGACGATATGCAGCGGGAGATTGACAATCGGTGATTGCCGTAAGTGTCTATTCGTATACAAAATCGTCGTCACTTTAATCTTTTTCCGGAAAATTTTGTTTCCTTTGTATCACTTTTTACATTGAGAGACAAGCTTCATGAAACGAAAATGGATCAAATGGGTAAGCTGGATTTTGCTTACCCCCCTCATACTCTTTGTGATACTGATGGTATTACTCTATATCCCTCCCGTACAGAATTTTCTGAGAAAGGAGGCTGCTGCTTATGCTTCCGAAGCAACCGGCATGCAGATCAATGTACGTCGCATCGATTTACGGTTTCCTTTAAATCTGTTGGTACGGGGAGTTGAAGTCATCCAGGCTCCCGATACATTGCTTTCACTTGAAAGCCTCAATGTACATGTGCAGGCACTTCCGCTTTTCCGTGGCAAGGTTGAGGTAGATGACATCAGCCTTCAGCAGGTAGCTGTTAATTCTGCCAACCTGATAGACGGTATGCGGCTGAAAGGTGTTCTGGGTAGTTTTAGGCTGGAGAGCCATGGGGTGGATCTACCCAATGAAATAGCCATTATAAACCGGGCCGAACTCTCTGATACTCATGTACAGTTGCTTTTGAATGATACCACTGCTACGCCTAAAGATACTGCTCAAAGTGAGGTCCGCTGGAAAGTAGACCTGCGTCATTTGAAATTGAAGAATGTCTCTTTCAGCATGCAGTTACCGGCAGACAGTATGCGCTTGGCGGCTCATGTGGAAGAAGCACAAGTGAATGATGCGGAAGCCGATTTGAAGAATTTGCATTACGGGCTTCGTAGTTTTCTGGTATCGGGTACCTCGGTCAATTATGATGTGGGCACCGCGGAGCCGGCGGAAGGTTTCGATCCTTCACACATCGCTTTGCGCGATATTCGTATCGGACTCGATTCGATGTATTATCGCGGACGCAATATGAATGCTGTTATCCGTGAGTTTTCGATGAACGACCGTTCCGGATTAAGTGTCACTTCGCTTACCGGACGTGTGTTTGCCAATGATACCATTATCCAAGTGCCGAGTTTGAAACTGCTGACTCCACATTCCGAAATGGATCTTACTGCACAGACTTATTGGGAGTTGGTGAATATTCCTACTACCGGACGTCTGACTGCCCGCTTTAATGCGATGATCGGGAAACAAGACGTGTTGTTGCTGGCCGGTGGATTGCCGGATAGCTTCAAAGAGGCCTATCCCTTCCGTCCGTTGGTGATACGTGCCGGTACGGAAGGAAACCTAAAAGAGATGCAGATAACCCGGTTCAGTGCCGAGTTGCCCGGAGCTTTTTCACTTTCGGGCGGTGGAGAGTTATTGAATCTGACCGATAGCCTGGAGAGGTCCGCCATTATTGACCTGAGGATGCAGACACAGAATCTTAACTTCCTGACCGCTCTGGGCGGAACGAGGCCGGATAGTTTACTTGTTATTCCCAATCAGATGTCGTTGGTTGCGAAAGCCCGAATGAAAGGGCCTCAATATATGGCGCAACTCCTGTTGAAAGAAGGAGAGGGAATGCTGAATTTAGATGCTGCATACAATGGAAGCACTGAGGCTTATCGGGCTGACCTGAAGGTGGACGCTTTGCAACTTCATCATTTCCTGCCCAAAGACTCGATCTACGAACTGACTACATCGGTCGCTGCTGTGGGAAGAGGGATCGATTTCACTTCTTATCGTACGACTGCCTCTTTGAAGGCCTCACTGCAATCGTTGCATTATGGGCGTTATCAGATTTCGGGAATTGAAGTGACTGGTGATGTAAAGAACGCACTTGCCACAGCCCGTTTAGTGAGTGACAACCGCTTGTTAAAGATGAATGCCAATGCCGAATATCACCTTGCCAAACCTTATATGGACGGAAAGCTTGATATGGATGTTACGCAACTTGATTTGTATGAACTGGGGATTGCCCCTAAACCCCTGAAATATCCTTTAGCTTTTAATTTTACGGCAGAAGCCCGGCGCGACCGTATTTTCACTCATCTTACGGCCGGTGATATGAAGCTTAACCTTTCGGCACGTTCCAGCCTGGATAAGCTGATTAAACAGTCAGCACATTTTGCTGATGTGCTGGTCAAGCAAATAGATAAGAAAGAACTTGATCACGGGGAATTGCGAGAGGCGTTGCCGACCGCTATATTCTCGATGTCGGCCGGTAAAGAAAATCCGTTGGCCTATTATCTGGCAACGAAAGATATCGCTTTTCACGATGTGGGTGTGAAGTTTGGCACTGCTCCCGACTGGGGGATCAACGGAAAAGCCTCTATTCATGCATTGAAGATGGATACCTTGCAACTGGACACGATCTACTTTACTGTCAAGCAGGACACGACTCGCATGAGTTTGCACGGAGGGGTCATCAACGGCCCCAAGAATCCGCAGATCGTTTTTAAATCGAGCTTTGCCGGAGAAATACGCAACGATGATGCCGAACTCACGCTACGCTATGAAAATGCGAAAGGCGAAACCGGGGTACTTTTCGGTGTGAACGTCCGTCCATTGGTCGAAGGAAACGGAAAAGGCGATGGGCTTGCTTTTACGCTGATACCGGAAAATCCCATTATTGCTTTCCGAAAGTTCCACTTCGTCGATCATCACAACTGGATATACCTCCATAAAAACATGCGCTTGTATGCCAATGTCGATATGGCGGATGACGAAGACATGGGATTCAGGATAAAATCAAACCGGAGCGATACTGTATCGTTGCAGAACATTGATGTGGAGTTGCAACGCATCCGCCTGTCTGAGATCAGTGAAGTGCTTCCTTATCTGCCTGACTTGTCCGGGCTCTTCTCGGCTGAGGCTAATTACGTGCAGACAGCTACTTCCTTGCAAGTATCGGCTGAGGCTAATATTGATGAATTGACTTATGAACGTCAACGCATCGGCGATGTTGCACTCGGTGTGACCTGGCTTCCGGGTGAAAGAGGAAAACATTATATCAGTACTTATCTGACCCATGAGGGCGAGGAGATATTGATGGCTGACGGTTCGCTTCATCCTTCGGTGACCGGTAAAGACAGTATTGAGGTGAATGCCATCATGGAACATTTTCCGTTAAAGATAGCCAATGCCTTTGTACCGGATCAGGTAGTCACCCTTTCCGGCGATATGGACGGTGGGCTTCACATCACCGGTGATACAGACCGGCCGTTGGTCAACGGGGATCTGGTCTTGGACAGTGTGTCGGTCTTTGCCCGTCAGGCAGGGGCGCGGTTTACGTTCGACAATCGTCCTGTACAAATCAAAAACAGCCGTTTGACTTTTGATAAGTTCGCTATATTCACTACCGGAAAGAATCCTTTCACGATTGATGGTACAGTCGATTTTCGGAATTTGACCGATCCCAGGGTTAATCTGTCCATGCTGGCAGAAAACTATATGCTGCTCAATGCTCCCCGTACAAAGGAGAGCCTGGTATATGGCAAAGTGTTTGTCGACTTCAATGCAACCGTGCGCGGACCGGTAAATGCGTTGGTGATGCGCGGCAATATGAATTTGCTGGGCAATACGGATGTCACTTATGTATTGATGGACTCGCCGCTTACCGTGCAGGACCGGTTGGGAGACCTGGTTACTTTTACTTCTTTCAGTGATACGACGACCGTACAGAAAGAAGAAGCCCCTGTTGTGTCACTTGGCGGACTCGACATGATTATGACTGTACAAATCGATCCCGGAGTCCGGTTGAAGGCCGATCTGAGTGCTGACCGTAGCAGCCGGGTAGAGTTGCAGGGAGGAGGCAATCTGAGTATGCAATATACACCGCAAGGTGATTTGTCCTTATCAGGCCGGTATACCCTTACGAGTGGTATGATGAAGTATGCACTTCCCGTGATACCCCTGAAAGAATTCAATATAAACAATGGCAGTTACGTGGAATGGACCGGTAATCCGATGGACCCGATGCTCAATCTCAAAGCTACCGAGCGCCTTCGCGCTTCCGTAGGCAGTGAGAACGGGCAATCGCGTATGGTCAACTTTGATGTGTCGATTGTAGTTAAGAACCGTTTGGATAACCTTTCACTGGCCTTTGAGATCGATGCGCCCGATGATGCGGAAGTGCAGAATCAGCTGGCTTCTATGAGTGCTGATGAACGGGGTAAACAGGCCATTGCAATGTTGGCTACCGGGCTCTATCTGGCTAATTCGGGAAGTTCCGGAGGTGGGGGACTAAATATGGGATCGGCATTGAACAGTATACTTTCCAGCCAGATCAATGCATTGGCCGGAAACCTGAAGAATGCCAGCTTCTCGATGGGAGTAGAAGACCACGATGCGGCTGATGCGGGAGGAAAACGTACCGACTACAGCTTCCGTTATTCGCAGCGTTTCTTCAATGACCGTTTCCAGATCGTACTGGGTGGTAAGGTGTCTACCGGAGCACAGGCTACGAATGATGTCGAGTCGTTTATCGACAATATCTCTCTCGAATATCGTCTCGATACATCCGGTACCCGTTACATTCGCCTTTTCCACAATAAGAATTACGAAAGTGTGCTTGAAGGGGAGATAACGGAAACCGGTATCGGTCTGGTACTGCGTAAACGTATCGACAGATTGGGTGAGTTATTTATTTTCCGTAAAAAGAAGAAGACACTTCCTGATACGCAAAAAGCTCCGTCTGACGGCGAAGCACATCAGTAATTGATTAACAACAGAGATTTAAACAGGATGATACGTAAAGAAACAGTTCATATAATATGGGTTACCATACAAGCCGGTCTTGTAATGTTGCTGTTGGGAGCATGTTCCACAACCAAGCACCTGCCCGAAGGGGAAATACTCTACACCGGATCGAAGACTATTGTTGAAAACGAGCCACAAGCGCCTTTGACAGAGGATGCGCTGACCGAACTTGATGCCGCACTCGATAAAGCTCCAAGTACAAAAATTTTAGGCTTTGTCCCCATCCCTTTCAAGATGTGGGCTTATAACAGTCTGGTTCGCTATAAGAAAGGTTTCGGACACTGGCTCTTCAACCGGTTTGCCGCTAATCCTCCCGTGTTCATTTCTACGGTCAATCCGGAAATACGTGCCAAAGTAGGCACCAACCTGTTACACGACTATGGCTACTTTAATGGGACGGTCCGATTTCAGACCGTGCCCGACAAGAAAGACAGCCTGAAGGCAAGTATACGCTATACGGTTGATATGAAAGACCCTTATTACATCGATACGGTTTATTACACTCGTTTCAATCCGCGTACGTTGAGAATCATGGAGAGAGGACGCAGAGGATCGTTGTTGACCCCCGGTGAACAGTTCAACGTGAGTGATCTGGATGGAGAGCGCAGCCGTATCAGTACTTTATTGCGTAATCGCGGGTATTTCTACTTTCGTCCGGACTATATGAAGTATCAGGCGGATACTCTGTTGAATCCCGGGCATGTCAGTCTCCGGTTGATACCTGTACCGGGACTTCCGGATGCGGCCCAGCGCCCGTATTATGTCGGTAAGACATCGGTCTTTTTGTACGGAAAGGGTGGAGAAGTGCCGAACAGTACACTCGAATACCGGGGACTCGATATTCATTATTATAAGAAGATGCAGGTGCGTCCGAATATGCTTTACCGTTGGTTGAATTATCAGGCTTATGTTCGCAATGATTCTTTGCGCAACTCTGCTCATAGCCGTTTATACAGCCAGTATCGGCAAACGCGTATCCAGGAACGCCTTTCGCAACTGAGTATTTTCCGCTATCTCGATCTGCAATATATCCCTCAGGACTCTACGGCAACTTGTGACACGCTGAACGTGCGTTTGCAGGCTACGTTTGATAAACCGTATGACGCGGAACTGGAATTCAACCTGACCACCAAGAGCAATAACCAGACCGGCCCCGGTGCATCTTTCGGCCTGACCCGTTACAATGTATTTGGGGGAGGAGAGACGTGGAATGTCAAGTTAAAGGGCTCTTACGAATGGCAGACCGGACAGAATAAAGGAAGTTCATTGATGAATAGTTGGGAGATGGGAGTATCTACTGCCTTGACTTTTCCCCGGGTCGTGTTCCCTTCTTTCGGAGGACGTGAGTATGACTTCCCGGCAACCACTACTTTCCGTTTGTATATCGATCAGCTTAACCGTGCCAAATACTATAAACTATTGGCGTTCGGAGGAAATGCCACTTATGACTTTCAGCCGACCCGTATCAGTCGTCACAGCCTGACACCTCTCCGGGTGACTTTCAATGTGCTGCAACACACAACGAAGGCCTTTGAGGAAATTGCTGATCAGAACAAAGCCTTGTACCGTAGTCTGCAGAATCAGTTTATTCCGGCAATGGAATATACCTATACTTTTGATAACGCGGCTTTGCGCGGAGTGCGTAATCCTATCTGGTGGCAGACTACGTTTACTTCCGCCGGTAACATAACTTCCGGTATTTATCGTATTTTCGGAAAGGAGTTCAGCCAAAGAGACAAGAAACTGTTCGGTGTTCCTTTCGCACAGTTTCTGAAGGTGAACAGTGACTTCCGTTATACCTGGAAGATCGATAAGAACCAGTCCATAGCCAGCCGTGTGGCTGGAGGAATTATCTGGGCGTATGGCAATACAAATACGGCACCTTACAGCGAGCAGTTCTATATCGGAGGTGCCAATAGTGTGCGTGCGTTTACTGCACGCAGTATCGGACCGGGTGGATTCCGGCCGACAAAGACTTCGAAAGGGCTCTATCTGGACCAGACGGGAGATATCCGGATGGAAGCCAACGTGGAATATCGTTTCCGCATTTACGGTGACTTGCACGGTGCTGTCTTTCTGGATGCCGGTAACGTCTGGATGTTGCGTAAAGATGAAGAGGCACCGGAAAAGCAACTGCGTTGGAAGACTTTCGGCAAACAGATTGCGTTGGGAACAGGTGCCGGTATACGTTACGACCTCGACTTCCTGATTCTGCGTCTGGATTGTGGTGTGCCTTTGCATGATCCGTACGATACCGGCAAGAAGGGATATTACAATGTGACCGGTTCTTTCTGGAAGGGGTTGGGACTACACTTTGCCGTAGGCTATCCGTTCTAAAATAGTCGATGACGATGGGCGGCGTAAGAAAATTCTTCATACTTCGTTCTTCATTCTTCATTCTATTTTGTACTTTTGCAACGATATCTGATGAGACACATCACTAACCTTTTAATATTCACAGTTATGAAACCAACATTATTTGTGCTTGCTGCCGGCATGGGCAGCCGTTACGGAGGCTTGAAACAATTGGACGGACTGGGTCCCAACGGCGAAACTATCATGGACTATTCTATTTACGACGCCATTCGTGGTGGATTTGGTAAAGTAGTATTCGTTATCCGTAAAGATTTTGAGCAGGATTTCCGTGAAAAGATTCTGAGTAAATACGAAAATCATATTCCGGTGGAACTCGTATTCCAGGCATTGGACAACCTGCCCGAAGGCTTCACTTGCCCTGCCGACCGCGTAAAACCCTGGGGAACCAACCATGCTGTCCTGATGGGTAAAGACGTCATCAAAGAACCGTTTGCCGTTATCAATGCTGACGACTTCTACGGACGCGACAGCTTTGCTGTATTGGGTGCCGAACTGTCTCAGATGGACGGTAAAAAGAACGACTATTGTATGGTAGGTTACCGTGTAGGCAATACGCTTTCAGAAAGCGGATCTGTGGCTCGTGGCGTTTGTGAGACAAATGCGGAAGGCTATCTGACTACAGTGGTAGAACGCACTGCAATCGAGCGTATCGATGGTAAAGTATCGTTCAAGGATGAGAACGGCGAAATGCAGACAATCGGCGATAACACTCCGGTTTCAATGAATATGTGGGGATTCACTCCCGACTATTTCGCTTATTCGGAAGAGTATTTCAAAGAGTTCCTGAAAGAAAACGAAGGAAACCTGAAATCAGAATACTTCATTCCGCTGATGGTAAACAAACTGGTGAACGAAGGTACTGCCCGCGTAAAGGTTCTGGATACTACAAGCAAATGGTTCGGCGTGACTTATGCTGCCGACCGTCAGGGTGTAGTAGATAAGATTCAGGCATTGGTAGATGCAGGCGAATATCCTGATAAACTGTTCTAAAGCTAATTTGCTTATTTCTATAATGTAGATTTTGAAAGGGACGTCTTTGCGAAGATGTCCCTTTTTTAATATCAGGCCGGATCACACCTCTTTGGTACGCTCCCTGCCGGTGAACTTTAAATCACCCTCCGGGAGTTGCGAGGGAGGAGATGGTCGGTTTGTCAATGTGTCAAATTGATAATCGTAACCCTCTGTTTCTCGTTTTTTCGGGCCACAATCCGGTAAAGTCTATAAAAACGGCCTACAGGCAAATATCCATTCATAGTTTTGATCTTGTTTCATCCCTAATGGAAATAAAAGGAAAGGAAGTATGATTTTTTTGTTTCCTAATCTTTTCTTTGCGGAGCTTTTCCTGCTTTTCTGACACTTTGCAGCGGTCGGGCGGGGGGAGGCAACCAGGAGAAAATCAGTCACTCTTGTCGCCCGATTTGCATTACAATAGATGTAATCTGCCAAAACATATAGAGATATTCAGAAAAGAAGTAAACATTTTCGGGAAATGCTTACTTCTTTTCACCCGAAGACTTACTTCTTTTGGGGTAAATGCTTCCTTCTTTCCGAAAAAACAAAGGTGCAACCGGCTCAAAAGCCCGGATTTTCTGTAGAAAAAGCTTTTTACTGTGCTCTGTTTCTTCTGCTTTCACCCGAATATGAAAAGGGCTTGTAAGCGAATTCTGCGATTCAGTGTCTTTTTGATGTCTATGTCTGCAAATGACTGTCAATTCTTTATGAGGAAATAAAGTGTGCAGGGCTTCGGGGCAGATGAGAAAAGGGCGAATGTCCGGTATGTGTCGGATATTTATATTCTTTTCGTTGCTTATTTCAGAATATGTGTTTATATTTGAAATATTCCTTTAGGCTTAACTCTGATTATATATGAAGAAACTCCTTTGCCTGATAATACTCCTTTTTTCTTTTATTCGGTCGGAAGCCCAGTCTGATCATATCTGTCCTCACGAGAAACTTTATGTCCATACGGACCGTGCCAATTATGAGCGTGGTGATACGGTCCGTTTCCGTGCTTACCTGATGGATACCCGCCGCGAGGCAACGGCTTACAGCCGCTACGTTTATGCCGAACTGCTGGCTGACAGTCAGGTCATCTCCCGTGAGATGGTCAAGGATGATCACGGTGTCTTTTCCGGTTACCTCTCTTTGGGCGATACACTTCGTTCGGGCAATTATACGCTTCGTTTCTATACCCGTCATCTTTCTTCTTTGCCCGCTCCCCGTTACTTCTATCGTCAGATCATTGTCGGCGGGCGTCCCTTTCAGGATTACCGCAAGGAGAGCGTGACTCGTATGGCGGCTTCCTACCGTGTCTCTTTCTTTCCGGAAGGGGGACGTCTCCCTTCGGGTTGTGTCAGCCGTGTCGCTTTCAAGGCTTTGAGTCCCGATGGTTTGGGAACAGATGTGCAGGGCTTTGTGGTCAATCAGCGTGGAGATACCGTCACCACGTTGCGTTCCGTCCATCGGGGGATGGGCTTCTTCAATTTTGAACCTGTTTCGGGTGACAGCTATACGGCGGTGTGCCGTAATCGTGAGGGGATGGAGCTTCGCTTTCCATTACCTCCGGCGGATCCTTCTGCCGTCAGCCTCCGTGTCGATGTCCGTAAGGATGACTTTCTGGTGCGTTTGAATTCAGGTGTTTCTCCGTCTCCGGGTCATTCCCTTCGTGTCGAATATCGGGATAGTATTCTTTTGCATGCGGCTTTCTCCGGTTCCAGGCCTTTGCGGCTTCCCCGCTCTCCGCTGCCTCCGGGTGTACTCCGTTTTGTTTTGTTGGATGGTTCGGGCGTTCCTATAAGTGGTCGTACCGCTTTCAATCAGAGTCCTTCCGTGCGTGCCGACGTTGATTTCTCGGCTCGTTTGAAAGAAGAGAAGGGACGTTCATTTTGGGATGTCAGCTTGGGGCTTCGTGATTCCTCGGGTGAACCGTTGGGCGGTACACTTTCTGTTTCGGTCACCGACGACCGCTATGCTCTTCAGGATACCACGGTAAATATCCTTTCTTCTTTTCTTCTGAGTTCTGACCTTCAGGGCTATGTTGAGGCTCCCTCTTTCTATTTTTCCGGTGATGACTCCCGTACCTCGTATCTGTTGGACTTGTTGATGCTGACTCAGGGCTGGGTGAAATACAGGCTTGTTCCGGATTACGGTTCCTTTCCGGTGGAGCGTAGTCAGTGTGTCAGTGGCAAGGTGGTTTCCGAATATTCGGAAAAGAAGTGTATCGCTGATGCGGTCATCACTTTATTCTCTTTCGATAAAAAGATTATGCGTCAGACGACGAGTGATGCTTCGGGCTGTTTCCGTTTCGACAGTCTTTCCTTTCCCCGGGGTACGCATTTCATTCTTCAGGCGCGTAAGAAAAAGGGAGGTACAGATGTGGCGCTGTTGGTCGATCGGGATTCCGTTCCTTCTGTACATTCTTCTCTTCCCGTTTATGCGGATTGGTTTCGTGCAGAGATGGATGAACCGGTTGTTCCCGAACAATCCGACAAGGGTGATTCTTCGACAAGTGCGAATGTGTTTCAACGATCTTCTACCGCCCCTTTTTCCATGGAGCAATATTTAGACGAAGTTGTTGTTTCCACTAAAAAGATTAAGAAAAAGAAACGGTATGCAATCGAGTCTTTAATGGCTCACTCCGATTGGAATAAGACTTATCATGTGGACGAAATGACTCTTTCGCCTTATTCATCTACTAAAGATTTGTTGATTAATACTCCCGGAGTAGGGTGGGCAGTCGATTCGAACTCAGGAGATTTCTTTTATATAACACGGTTGCGTGCAGGAGGAAGTTCCACTCCTCCTCCGGCTCTGTTAATGGTAGATGGGCTGGAAACTTCTTATTCCGAACTTGTCGGTATGCCTGTATCCATAGTTGAATCCATCGAGTTGGTAAAAGATGCCGCTCAGATGGCATATATCGGATCTAAAGCATCGAATGGCGCTATTTTGATTAGTACAAAATCAGGTTTAGGCACTGTTGGTAAGAAAGCATCCAATTTTAGGATAATTCGTCCCATAGGATATCAGGTGAAGCGTGAGTCTTATTCGCCTTCTTATCCGGTTGTTTATGGTGCAATAAATAACGGTGGGAATAGTTTCAGAACAATATACTGGTCACCGGATCTTCTGCTTGATAAAGCGGCTTCTCATTTGGAGTTCGGTAATCCGAAACAGGGTCGACTGACTCTTGTTGTTCAGGGAATCACACCAGATGGAAAGTTGATAAATTTGACTCGGACTTTAGGTAATGAATAATAAGTCTTTTTATCAGTATATTTAGAGTAATCGGGTGTTGTCTTTCTGTTCTGTCTCATACTGCTACATGAATGATCATTGTGAGGTAGATCATTTCATCGTGTTTTGTAGTGTATGTCTGTTTGGCTTTCAGTTTTAGAGGGGGTGTATATTTATTCCGTTTCTTTTTTCGCAGTCTGTATAAATGAGTATCTTTGCTGCCTCAATTCCCTTATTTATAGAAAGAAGTGATTTCAGTAGAAGGATTAACAGTAGAATTTAACGCCACACCATTGTTTGAGGACGTTAGTTATGTCATTAATAAAAAGATCGAATAGCCCTGGTGGGTAAAAACGGTGCCGGGAAATCAACTATGTTGAAGATCTTGGCCGGATTGCAAAGTCCTACACGAGGTGTTATAGCTATTCCGCGTGATGTAACGATCGGCTATTTGCCACAGGTGATGATTCTTGCCGATAACCATACCGTGATGGAAGAGGCGGAATTGGCATTTGAACATATTTTTGAATTACAGGCCGACCTGGAACGCATGAATCAGGAATTGGCTGACCGAACCGATTATGATTCGGAAGAGTATCATAAACTAATAGACCGTTTCACGCATGAGAATGACCGCTTCCTGATGATGGGAGGCACTAACTTTCATGCGGAGATAGAGCGTACGCTGATAGGATTGGGATTCAGCCGGGAAGATTTTAATCGTCCGACCAGTGAGTTTTCCGGAGGATGGCGTATGAGAATCGAACTGGCCAAACTTCTGCTCAGGAAACCGGATGTGCTGCTTCTTGACGAGCCGACCAACCATTTGGACATCGAGAGTATCCAATGGCTGGAGACTTTCCTCTCTACCCGTGCCAATGCAGTGGTGCTGGTCAGCCATGACCGGGCCTTTTTAAACAATGTAACCACTCGTACCATCGAAATTACTTGTGGGCAGATATACGATTATAAAGTGAAATATGATGAGTATATCGTTTTGCGTCAGGAGCGTCGTGAGCAGCAGTTGCGTGCTTATGAGAATCAGCAGAAACAGATTGAGGATACAGAGGCGTTTATCGAGCGCTTCCGTTACAAAGCAACGAAGGCTGTGCAGGTGCAGAGCCGCATGAAGCAACTGGAAAAGATAGAACGGATTGAGGTTGACGAAGTGGATAACTCCGCATTGAGATTAAAGTTTGTCTGTTCCAGCCGTAGCGGAAACTACCCGGTGATCTGCGAAGACGTGAAAAAGGCCTATGGGGCACACGTTGTCTTCCATGATGTCAACCTGACCATTAATCGTGGTGAAAAAGTGGCCTTTGTAGGAAAGAACGGTGAAGGTAAGTCTACCCTTGTGAAGTGTATCATGAGTGAGATTGATTATGAGGGTAAACTTACACTGGGGCACAATGTGCAGATTGGATATTTTGCCCAGAACCAGGCACAGATGTTGGATGAGAATCTAACGGTCTTCGATACTATCGACCGGGTGGCAGTGGGAGATATCCGTCTGAAAATACGTGATATTCTGGGAGCCTTTATGTTTGGTGGAGAGGCATCGGATAAGAAGGTGAAAGTGCTTTCGGGAGGTGAGCGTACACGTCTGGCAATGATAAAGTTGCTTTTGGAACCTGTCAACTTCCTGATTCTCGACGAGCCTACCAATCATTTGGATATGCGTTCGAAGGATGTGTTGAAAGAGGCTATCCGAGAGTTTGACGGAACGGTGATTATAGTTAGTCATGACCGTGATTTTTTGGATGGACTTGCGACTAAAGTATATGAGTTTGGTGGTGGCGTGGTGAAAGAGCATTTGGGAGGTATCTATGATTTTCTTCAAAAGAAGAAAATAGAGAACCTGAATGAACTTCAGAAGGCGAATCCGTCATCCGCCTCGCCCGCAAACAGTAAGAAAGAGGAAGGAGCCGAAGAAGGAATATCCGAGAATAAGTTGTCATACGAGGCTCAAAAAGAACTCAATAAAAAAATAAAGAAACTGGAGCGCCTGGTAGCAGACTGTGAAGCTGCTATCGAACAGACAGAGTCGGCTATTGCTATTCTTGAAGAAAAGATGGCTACACCCGATGGTGCTTCGGACATGTCGCTATATGAACAACACCAAAAACTGAAACAGCAACTTGACCATACGGTGGAAGAGTGGGAGCGCGTTTCGATGGAGTTGGAAGAGATGAATGAAAAATAATAGTTTATTAAGTGTATGAAAGTAATTAAGTATTTACCAATTCTTGCAATCTGTTGTATGGCAACAGGATGCAACAGTAAGAAAGAGGCCGTACTTACGTCCGGCATTGACCTTGCCAACCTTGACACAACTGCCCTGCCGGGTACCAGTTTTTATCAGTATGCTTGTGGCGGATGGATGAAAAACCATCCTCTGACAGATGAGTATTCACGTTTCGGTTCATTCGATATGCTCGCCGAAAACAACCGTCAGCAGTTGCGTGGACTGATTGAAGGGCTGGCTACCGAAAAACATGAAGCCGGCAGCATTGCACAGAAAGTTGGTGAACTTTATAATATAGCTATGGACAGCGTAAAACTGAATAAGGAAGGCGCTGCTCCCATTAAACCCGAACTGGAGAAAATAGGTGCCATCAAAGATAAAGCTGAAATCTATCCGTTGATTGTAGAAATGCAGAAGAGAGGGATGTATCCGTACTTCATTCTGTATGTCAGTGCTGATGACATGAATAGCAATGAAAATATGGTGCATACCATGCAAGGTGGCCTGGGCATGGGCGAACGGGATTATTATTTGGAGGATGATGCGCAGACGAAAGAAATTCGTGATAAATACCAGCAGCATGTAAGTAAGATGTTCCAACTGGCCGGATATGATGAAGCTACTGCCCGGAAAGCTGTGAAAGCAGTGATGAATATCGAGACTCGCCTGGCCCGGTCGGCACGTTCGCAAGTAGAATTGCGTGATCCGCATGCCAACTATAATAAGAAGACTTTGGAAGAATTGCAAAAAGAGTATCCTTCTTTTGCATGGGATGTATTTTTCTCAACTGCCGGACTGAATAACCTGAAAGAAGTTAATATTGGTCAGCCTGATGCATTGAAGGAGGTGAATGCCATCATCGATACGGTATCACTCGAGGAGCAGATTTTGTACTTGCAGTGGAATCTGATCAATTCGGCTGCCAACTATCTGAGTGACGACTTTATAGCCCAGGATTTTGATTTCTATGGCCGTACCATGTCGGGTAAGAAAGAGATGCAACCTCGTTGGAAGCGTGCTGTCAGCACTGTTGATGGTTCATTGGGCGAGGCTGTCGGACAGATGTATGTAGAGAAGTATTTCCCTGCTGCGGCTAAGGAGCGTATGGTAGCGCTGGTCAAGAATTTGCAGGAATCTTTGGGAGAGCGCATCAAGGGGCTGAGCTGGATGGGTGAAGAGACCAAAGAAAAAGCACTTGAAAAACTGGCGACTTTCCATGTCAAGATCGGGTATCCGGATAAGTGGAAAGACTACTCTTCTCTGGAAATAAAGGATGATTCATATTGGGCCAACATTGAGCGTGCCAACCAGTGGAGTTACAACGAGATGATCGGCAAATATGGTAAACCGGTCGATAAGGACGAGTGGTATATGACTCCGCAGACAGTAAATGCATATTACAATCCAACGACGAATGAGATCTGTTTCCCGGCCGGTATACTTCAATATCCTTTCTTTGATATGAATGCGGATGATGCCTTCAATTATGGAGCGATTGGTGTAGTTATCGGACATGAAATGACCCATGGATTTGATGATCAGGGTCGTCAGTATGATAAGGATGGTAACTTGAAAGATTGGTGGACGGCAGAAGATGCCAAGAACTTTGAGGCTCGTGCGGCGGTGATGGCTAACTTCTTCGACAGTATTGAAGTAGCTCCCGGTGTTCATGCCAATGGAGAGTTTACTTTAGGCGAAAACATTGCCGATCACGGTGGACTTCAGGTATCATATCAGGCATTCAAAAAAGCGACGGCTGCGGCTCCGCTGAAAATTGAAAACGGATTTACACCCGAACAGCGCTTCTTCTTGTCTTATGCCAATGTGTGGGCCGGAAACATCCGTCCTGAAGAAATCCTGAAGCGTACGAAGACCGATCCGCATTCGTTGGGTAAATGGCGTGTAGATGGAGCACTGCCTCAAATCGGTGCATGGTATGAAGCTTTCAATATTACTGAAAAAGATCCGATGTACTTGCCGGTAGATAAGCGGGTGTCAATTTGGTAATAGATTGTTGCAAATAAAATAAAAGTAAAAATGGCGCTGACTCATTCAATTGTGAGTCAGCGCTTTTTTATTAATAATTCACACCTTATTTATTACGTACGATAAACAATATTTCGTAACTTTGCGCACCAAATACTTAATAAGCAAATCAATGTCTGAGTCTAAAAGAATAAAAACCGCTTTGGTATCGGTTTATCACAAAGAAGGTTTGGATGAAATCATTACCAAACTGCACGAAGAAGGAGTAGAGTTCCTGTCAACAGGCGGAACTCGTCAGTTTATTGAATCGCTGGGCTATCCCTGTAAGGCTGTCGAAGATTTGACTTCGTATCCTTCTATTTTGGGTGGTAGAGTGAAGACGCTGCATCCGAAAATATTCGGAGGAATTCTTTGCCGCCGTGGACTGGAACAAGACATCCAGCAGATTGAGAAATATGAAATCCCTGAAATCGACCTGGTTATTGTAGACCTCTATCCGTTTGAAGCGACTGTTGCTTCGGGTGCTGATGAGGCTGCTATTATCGAAAAAATTGATATAGGCGGAATCTCTTTGATTCGTGCCGCTGCCAAAAACTTCAATGACGTAATTATTGTTGCTTCACAAGCTCAATATAAACCTTTGCTCGATATGTTGATGGAGCACGGGGCCACTTCTTCTCTTGAAGAACGTCGTTGGATGGCTAAAGAGGCATTTGCCGTATCTTCACACTATGATTCGGCTATCTTCAACTATTTTGATGCTGAAGAGGGTTCTGCTTTCCGTTGCTCTGCCAATAGCCAGAAGACGTTGCGTTATGGCGAAAATCCACATCAGAAGGGATATTTCTATGGAAACCTGGATGAGATGTTCGATCAGATTCATGGAAAAGAGATCTCTTATAACAACCTGCTTGACATCAATGCCGCTGTCGATTTGATCGATGAGTTTGACGATGTCACATTTGCTATTCTGAAGCATAATAATGCTTGTGGGCTGGCTTCTCGTCCTACTGTACTCGAAGCATGGAAAGACGCGTTGGCCGGTGATCCGGTATCTGCCTTTGGGGGGGTGCTGATCACGAATGCGGTTATTGATAAAGAGACAGCGGAAGAGATCAATAAAATCTTCTTTGAAGTTGTGATTGCTCCTGATTACGATGTAGATGCACTCGAAATTCTGGGACAGAAAAAGAATCGTATCATTTTGGTTCGTAAAGAGGCTAAATTGCCGAGAAAGCAATTCCGTTCTTTATTGAATGGTGTATTGGTTCAGGACAGAGACTTGAATATTGAAACAACTGCAGACCTGAAAACGGTAACTGATAAAGCTCCGACACCGGAAGAGGTAGAAGATATGCTGTTTGCTAATAAAATAGTAAAAAACAGTAAGTCGAATGCCATTGTTTTGGCCAAAGGAAAACAATTGCTGGCAAGCGGTGTGGGACAGACTTCACGTGTGGATGCACTGAAACAAGCTATCGAAAAAGCTAAGTCGTTTGGTTTCGATTTGCAGGGTGCGGTGATGGCATCGGATGCTTTCTTCCCTTTCCCCGATTGTGTGGAAATTGCGGATAAGGAAGGTGTGACAGCTGTGATCCAGCCGGGCGGTTCGGTGAAAGACCAGTTGACATTTGACTATTGCAACGAACATGGCATGGCAATGGTTACAACGGGTATCCGCCACTTTAAGCACTAATTAAAAACTTGTTGTATGCCGGACAACCCGTTATGGGCACACTGGTATATTGACGCATTAGAAATTTATTCATTATGGGATTATTCTCTTTTACACAAGAAATAGCAATGGACCTCGGTACGGCCAATACTATCATTATTACCGGTGGTAAGATTGTAGTAGATGAGCCTTCGGTGGTGGCCCTTGACCGTCGGACAGACAAGATGATTGCTGTAGGTGAAAAGGCCAAGCTGATGCACGAAAAGACGCACGAGAATATTCGTACCATCCGCCCGTTGCGCGACGGAGTGATTGCCGACTTCTATGCTTGCGAGCAGATGATGCGCGGACTGATCAAACAGGTAAATACTCGTAACCGCCTTTTCTCTCCATCGCTTCGTATGGTGATCGGAGTGCCTTCGGGTAGTACGGAAGTTGAACTTCGTGCTGTCCGTGACTCTGCCGAACATGCCGGCGGACGTGATGTCTATCTGGTATTTGAACCTATGGCTGCGGCTATCGGTATCGGTATTGATGTAGAAGCACCGGAAGGAAACATGATTGTTGATATAGGTGGTGGTTCTACCGAGATTGCTGTAATTTCATTGGGAGGTATTGTTTCGAACAACTCTATTCGTATAGCGGGAGATGATCTGACTGCCGATATTCAGGAATACATGAGCCGTCAGCATAACGTGAAAGTCAGTGAGCGTATGGCCGAACGTATTAAGATAAATGTGGGTGCTGCTTTGACCGAACTGGGTGAGGATGCTCCTGAAGATTATATCGTTCACGGACCGAACCGTATCACTGCACTTCCGATGGAAGTTCCGGTATGCTACCAGGAAGTGGCACACTGTCTTGAGAAATCAATCTCGAAGATAGAAACAGCTATTCTGAGTGCGTTAGAGAATACACCTCCTGAACTGTATGCCGATATTGTGCATAATGGAATCTATTTGGCCGGTGGTGGAGCGCTGCTTCGTGGCTTGGACAAACGTCTGACTGATAAGATAAATATTCCTTTCCACATTGCAGAAGACCCGTTGCATGCAGTAGCTAAAGGTACAGGGGTTGCATTGAAGAATGTAGACCGTTTCTCATTCTTGATGAGATAAATAATTGACTACGGTTTACGAGCTATAAGTGAGAGGCAGTTGCGTAAGTTGCTGCACGAACTTGTGGCTCGTAGATCGTAGTTTGTAACTTATATGTCTTTATGCGGAATTTACTGAACTTTCTTTTGAAATATAATCACTGGTTCCTCTTCATTCTGTTGGAGGTGATCAGTTTTGTTTTGTTATTTCGCTTTAAATCACTACCAACACAGTGTTTATTTCAGTTCGGCCAATGTAGTTGCCGGCAAAGTATATGAAGTATCCGGTGGAATAACTTCTTATTTCCATCTGAAGTCGGTCAATGAGGATTTATTGGATCGCATCATGGAGTTGGAGCAGCAGAACCGCAATCTGGAGAATGCATTAGTAAAACATCTCTCTGACTCAACCGAGCTGAATAGTATCCGAAACTTGTCGGATACAGACTATGAAATCTTCAAAGCCCGGGTTATCAATAACAGTCTCAATCTGGTAGATAACTACATCACTCTGAATCGGGGATCGAAGGATGGCATCCGTCCTGAAATGGGCGTGGTCGACGGTAATGGGGTGGTCGGCATCGTATATGAAACTTCTTCTCACTATTCCCGGGTGATTTCGGTGTTGAACAGCAAATCCAGCATTAGTTGTAAAATTGTGGGTAGTGAGTATTTCGGTTACCTGAAGTGGGAATATGGAGATGCCCGGTATGCTTATTTGAAAGATTTGCCTCGTCATGCCGAATTCAATTTGGGAGATACAGTTGTGACCAGTGGTTATTCCACGGTTTTTCCTGAAGGTATTATGATTGGTACGGTAGATGATATGGCCGATTCGAATGATGGTCTTTCCTATCTGTTGAAGGTAAAACTGGCAACGGATTTTGGTAAGGTGAGTGAGGTGCGTGTGATTGCAAGAACCGGTCAGAGAGAGCAAAAAGAGTTGGAACAAAAGAGTTTGGCGCAATGATTATCAACTATATACATAGAATAGGATGGTTTGTCGGTCTGATATTACTTCAGGTGCTGATCTTGAATAATGTGCACATAGCCGGTGTGGCTACTCCTTTTCTATACGTTTATTTTATATTAAAATTTAACTCCGGTACTTCCCGAAACGAATTGATGGTATGGGGTTTCTGTATGGGGCTTGCCATCGATATCTTTTCTAATACCCCGGGTATGAATGCGGCGGCGACAGTACTACTGGCTTTTCTACGTCCGTTGTTTCTTCGCTTGTTTACGCCTCGAGATACTTTGGATAGTATCGTACCTTCGCTGAAAAGTATGGGAATTGCTTCTTTCCTTAAATATTTGGTGGTAAGTGTCTTTGTTCACCATTTTATGTTACTGACTCTTGAGTTCTTCTCATTTACCAGCATACCGTTGTTGCTGTTAAGGGTGGTGTCGAGCACCATTTTGACTATAACCTGTATTATGGCTGTTGAAGGAGTGAGGAGATAGGTATGGCAAAAGATTATGTTTTAGAGAAACGGAAATATGTGATCGGCGGAGTAGCATTGGCTATTGTCCTGATTTATCTGCTGCGTCTGTTTTCTCTCCAGATAGCTACTGATGACTATAAAAAAAATGCCGACAGTAATGCTTTCCTGAATAAGATTCAGTACCCGTCACGTGGGGCAATGTACGACCGGAATGATAAACTGTTAGTGTTTAATCAGCCTGCGTATGATATAACAATGGTGCCGAAGGAAGTTGAGAACCTCGATACACTCGACTTGTGCCAGACGCTGAATATCACTCGTGCACAGTTTCTGAAGATAATGAGCGATATGAAAGATCGTCGCAGGAATCCCGGTTATTCACGCTATACCAATCAGGTATTCATGTCTCAACTTTCGGCAGAAGAATGTGGCGTATTTCAGGAGAAGCTATTTAAGTTTCGCGGATTCTATATCCAGCGACGTACCATTCGTCAATATAGCTATAACTCCGCTGCCCATGTGCTTGGTGATATTGGTGAAGTATCAATGAAAGACATCGAAAATGATGATTATTACATCCGGGGAGACTATATCGGGAAACAGGGTATTGAAAAATCATATGAATCTTATTTACGGGGCGAAAAGGGCGTTGAGGTATTGTTGAGGGATGCGCACGGACGTATACAAGGACATTATATGGATGGAAAGTATGATAAGCGTCCGATACCCGGAAAGAACCTGAAGCTCGGAATCGATATCGATCTCCAGATGTTGGGAGAACGCTTGTTGAAAAATAAAATCGGGAGTATTGTTGCTATCGAACCGGAGACGGGAGAAATACTTTGCATGGTTTCTTCACCCGATTTTGATCCGAGACTGATGATTGGCCGTCAGCGCGGAAAGAACCACTTGATGCTCCAGAGAGATCCGATGAAACCTTTGTTAAACCGTTCGATTATGGGAGTATATCCTCCGGGATCGACGTTTAAAACGGCACAAGCGCTGACTTTCTTACAAGAAGGGATTATTCAGACCAATACGCCGGCTTTCCCTTGTGCTCATGGGTTCAATTACGGGAGTTTGCATGTGGGATGTCATGCCCATGGTTCGCCGTTGCCGCTAATACCGGCCATTGCGACTTCGTGTAACTCTTATTTTTGTTGGGGCTTGTTCCGGATGTTTGGCGATCGCAAGTATGGCTCCTCACAAAATGCCATTACTGTATGGAAAGACCACATGGTGTCTCAGGGTTTTGGCTATAAACTCGGGGTGGATTTACCGGGTGAGAAGCGGGGATTGATTCCTAATGCTCAGTTTTATGACAAGGCCTATCGTGGACGTTGGAATGGGTTGACGGTGATCAGTATCGCAATTGGCCAGGGAGAGATTCTGGCAACTCCTTTGCAGATAGCCAATTTGGGTGCGACAATAGCCAATCGGGGACATTTTATTACTCCACATATTGTGAAGGAAATTCAAGATGAACAGCTCGACAGCCTCTATCGGGTTCCCAGAAAAACCTCTATCGACCGGAAGCACTATGAAGATGTGGTTACAGGCATGCGTGCTGCGGTCACAGGAGGTACTTGCCGGGTAGCAGGAGCCATTTTACCGGACGTTGAAGTATGTGGCAAAACCGGTACGGCGCAGAACCGAGGACATGACCACTCCGTTTTTATGGGATTTGCTCCCATGAATAACCCAAAGATAGCCATCGCCGTATATGTTGAGAATGGTGGTTTTGGCGCAGTCTACGGAGTACCGATCGGAGCATTGATGATGGAACAATATTTAAAAGGGAAACTCTCTCCGGAGAATGAGATACGTGCAGAAGAATATAGTAATAGAGTGATTATGTATGGAAACGAGGAGCGTTAGTTTATGGAAAACATTGGATTGGGTAACGATCGTCATTTACCTGCTCCTTATAATCGGTGGATGGTTTAGTGTGTGCGGTGCCAGTTATGATTATGGTGATCGTGACTTTCTGGACTTTTCAACACGTGCCGGTAGGCAGTTTGTGTGGATTATCTGTTCCTTTGGGCTTGGTTTTATACTCCTGATGCTTGAAGAACGAATGTACGATATGTTTGCATACCTGATATATATAGGTATGATTCTTCTGTTGATCGTAACCATTTTTATTGCACCCGATACGAAAGGTTCCCGTTCGTGGTTAATATTAGGTCCGGTCAGTCTGCAGCCGGCGGAGTTTGCAAAATTTGCCACAGCTTTGGCTCTGGCAAAGTTTATGAATGCCTATTCATTTAATATCAAGAAGTGGAAGTGCTTTTTACCCTTGGTAGCTTTTATTTTACTTCCGATGTTGCTGATTATTTTGCAGAAAGAAACCGGTTCGGCATTGGTCTATCTTGCCTTCTTCTTGGTGCTATATCGCGAGGGTATGCCTGGAGTAGTTTTGTTTTCGGGAGTATGTGCCGTAGTCTATTTTGTGGTCGGTATTCGTTTCGATCAGGTATTTATAGCCGATACGCCTACGCCTATCGGAGAGTTTGCCGTGTTGTTGATGATACTTTTATTTGCCGGTTCCATGGTTTGGGTGTATAGGAAAAAGTGGGAACCTGTACGGAATATGATAGGCGGTAGTTTGCTTGTGCTGCTGATCGCTTATCTCGTTTCTGAGTATCTCTCTCCATTCAATTTGGTTTGGGTGGAGTGGGGGCTTTGTGTGGTGACCATAGGTTATCTACTTTACTTATCTTTGAGCGAACGGCAACGTGCCTATCTTTTGATCGGATTGTTTGCTTTGGGTTCTATCGGTTTTCTTTATTCAAGTGATTATGTGTTCGACAACATTCTTGAACCTCATCAGCAGATTCGTATAAAAGTGGTGTTGGGGATGGAAGAGGACTTGGCCGGAGCCGGTTACAACGTTAACCAGTCGAAGATTGCGATTGGTTCCGGAGGGTTGACGGGTAAAGGTTTTCTGAATGGTACACAAACCAAGTTGAAATATGTGCCCGAACAAGATACCGATTTCATTTTCTGTACTGTGGGTGAAGAACAGGGGTTTGTTGGTTCGGCAGCCGTTCTTTTGCTTTTCTTGGCATTGATACTCCGTCTTATAGCGACGTCAGAGCGGCAGACTTCTACTTTCGGGCGGGTTTATGGCTATTCGGTTGTGAGCATTTTCCTGTTTCATTTGTTTATTAACATCGGAATGGTACTTGGTCTGACCCCTGTAATCGGTATTCCGTTGCCTTTCTTTAGTTATGGCGGGTCATCTTTATGGGGATTTACGATTCTGCTTTTTATCTTTCTGCGTATCGATGCGGGGCGTAGCAGACGGCTATAAATGTTCTATTTTCAATCCCACATCACTGATCCCGGTTAGTTGTTCATTCTTCATTTCGTGTACTATCTTGAAAGTATAGTTGCCGGGATGTTTAACAAAGCAGTCCTTCAAAGGGAGTGCCGATTGGTAGAGACTTCCCCAGCCGGTTCCTGTCCATTTGCCTTCCCGGTCAGTCAGTATAAACTTCAGGGTATCTGTCTTCCATACAGTTGAATCTTCCAGATTATAATGGATGAGGATATTCAGGTTCTGATAAGGGTAGTTACTGCTGTTGCGTACACCAACGGACAGTCGCAGGTTGGCTAGGGAATCTTTTAGAGGCACGTTGAAAAAGAGTGTATCACTCTTCTTCCATCCATCCGGGGAGTGGATTGGTAAGAGTGATACACAGTATTTTCGTCACATGCAGTCAGAACCCATGTGGTAAGGAGCATGCAAATGCTATTCTTGAGCAGGCTTTTCATTTTCCTGAGCTTTCTCGATATGTTTAGGTTGTTCATTGTTGCGCGGTCCGCGTGGTTCGCGAGAAGGGCGCTGTTCACGGGGTTCGTTTTTACGCGTTTCCCGGTTCTCGTTGTTACGCGGTTCACGAGACTCATTATTTTTACGTGGTTGGTTGTTGTTGCGATTATTGTTTTTCGGACGTTCACCACGTGTACGCTGTTGGTTTTGTACAGGCTGAGAACCGTTGTTCTCCTGTGCATTAATCGGAGTGGACTGTGAACTCTGTGTTTCGCCATTGGCAGCTTGTTGCGGGCGGTTGTTATTATTCTTCTTTTTCTTTTTCCGGTTTCCGTTTCCGCCTTCGTCCTTTCCATTTCCGTCTTTGGCGTTACGGCGGCGGTCACGGTCGAAACGCGTCAAGCTTTCCTGCTCCAGCAAATCAACAGGCTTTTTAGGTTCCGGTTTGCGTTCGGCTTCCAACAGACTGTCCGGTTTAATACCTCTTTTGTTCAGCCCTATCACTTCGAATGCACGCTTTCCGCTAATGGTCACTAAGTTTGCTGCAAAGTTTTTGTCGGTTGAATACGAAATCTGATTACTGAGGATATCTGCTTTGAAGAAGTAATAGGTTCCGTCTTTGGTTTCCAGTTCGATTTCTCTTGAGGGCAGACGTTTTTGTGCTTCTACATAGCAGTCCACTTCATAGTTCAGGCAACATTTTAACTTGGCACACTGTCCGGCCAACTTTTGAGGATTCAGTGAAATGTCCTGATACCTTGCCGCACTGGTTGATACGGATACAAAACTGGTCATCCAGGTGGCACAGCATAACTCACGTCCGCAAGGGCCGATACCTCCGATGCGTCCGGCTTCCTGCCGTGCACCGATTTGCTTCATTTCGATACGTACTCTAAAAGCTTCGGCCAGTACTTTAATCAATTGGCGGAAGTCTACGCGTTCGTCGGCGATATAATAAAAGATAGCTTTATTGCCGTCTCCTTGATATTCTACATCACCAATTTTCATATCCAGATTCAGACTGGCTGCTATCTGCCGTGCACGAATCATTGTGGTATGTTCTTTGGCTTTTGCTTCTTCATATTTCTCCATATCTACAGCTTTTGCTTTGCGGTAGATACGCTTGATTTCGGCATCCTGTTTAAAGTTTGCCTTTTTCATCTGGAGGGGGACTAATCGTCCTGTCAGGGTGACAGTACCAATATCGTGTCCCGGAGTAGCTTCTACAGCTACGATATCGCCTTTCTCCAATTTGATTTTGTTACTGTTACGGTAGTAGCCTTTACGGGTGTTCTTAAATTGAACTTCTACCATATCACTCTCCTCTGCATTGCCTGGTATGTCGGCCAGCCAATCATAGGTGTTTAGTTTTTTATCTTGTCGGGAACAGCTTTTACAACAAAGACCTCCGCTCCCATTATGCAGTTTAAATTCCATATACTTTATTTTAAAGTTATTGCTTTAACAGTACGATCATCTTCAGCGAGAAGTCGAAAAATACCATTTTAGCATTTACGTTCTGTTCAATATGTTTTTGAGCTTCACTCAGTTCATCCATGATGCCCATTACATTTCGTTCGTTGACAAAAGGGGCAAACCGTGTAGCGAAGTTCTGTTCTTCTAATGTCATATAAGTCAACTCTTTCCGGTGTAGGTTGTAGATAAAATTCTCCCGGATCATTCGTTGGCAGTATTCCAGAAAATTTTTCTGGCGTTCGCGTCCCATGCCTGCCACTTGTTCACTCCATAATTTCATTTCCCGGATTTTCCGTTGGTAAGAGAGTCGCATCAAACTGACAAACAGTTCGAAAAACAACTGATTCTCTTCATTCAGGTGAATTGTCTCGAGGGCTTTGATAAAGTTTCCGTTGGCCAGGTGGGCGATCGAAATACTGGTTGCCTGCTGGACCCCGTATTTGCTTTGTAAAGCCTCGACCATACACTCTTCCTCAATTTTACGTAGATTGAAGCGTTGTGTGCGGCTCAATATCGTTTGGAGAATTAAATCGGGAGCCTCCGAAACCAAAAGGAAGATTGTCTTTTCGGGTGGTTCTTCCAGCAGTTTCAATAACTTGTTGGCACAAGCCTGTTGCATCTTTTCCGGCAGCCAGAGGAGTGTAATCTTAAATCCGCCCTCGCTGGATTTAAGGCTGAGCTTTTTCATGATCTCATCACTCTCTTTGGTGTAGATTACGGCCTGTGCATTTTCTGCATTTATTTCGTTCAGCCAATGATTGATGGTAAAATAGGGATTGTTTAACACCAATTTTCTCCATTCTACAATGTAGTCATCGCTTCTCCCGTTTTTTACTACCGGAAAAACGAAATGAACATCCGGGTGAACCAGCTTATTGAATTTCACACATGACGGACAGACTCCGCAAGCATCAGTGTCACTACGATTGGTGCAACTCAGATAGCGTGCATAGGCCAGTGCCAGCGGAAACTTGCCTACCCCTTCGGGCCCACAAAAAAGCTGGGCATGGGGGATGCGTCCTTCGCTGACTTCTTGTATCAGTCGATGCTTGGCCTCTTCTTGTCCGATGACGTCTCTGAAAAACATGGCTTAATAAATTGCTTTGGCTACTTCTTTGATACTGTCCACTGCTCCGATGGAGTAGAAATGGATACTGGGCACACCGGCTGCCATCAACTCTTTGCATTGGCTGATGCACCATTCGATGCCTACCTGACGGGCTTCCTCATCGGTTTGGCACTTCAGTGCTTCCTTGGTCAACTCTTCCGGAAGGTCTACCTTGAAGGTTTTAGGCACCATATTCAGTTGTGATATCTTTTTAAAGGGCTTAATACCCGGGATGATAGGGATGTCGATACCTGCCTGATGTACCTTTTCTACGAATTCAAAGTACTTTTTGTTATCGTAAAACAGTTGGGTAACGGCATATTCTGCACCGGCTTCCACTTTCTTCTTCAACCAATAGATATCCATATCGATATTAGGAGCTTCTTCATGCTTTTCCGGATAGCAAGCCACACCGTATGAGAAAGGAGTATTAGTCACTTTCATCTCCGATCCGTCTACAAAAATACCTTTGTTGAAGTTATTGATTTGTTGCTGCAGATCCAAAGCATGATGATGTCCGTCTCCCTCAGGAGTAAACACGGTTTCATGTTTGGCTTTATCGCCACGAAGCACTAATAGATCTGTAATACCCAGGAACTGAAGGTCGAGCAGTACATATTCTGTCTCTTCCTGTGTAAACCCGCTACACAGAATGTGGGGTACTACTGTGATGTTGTATTTATTCTGGATGGCAGCAGCTACAGCTACGGTTCCCGGACGTCTTCTCAGGCGGTTGCGCTGAAAAAGTCCGTTGCCTAAATCCCGATATACATACTCACTGCGATGAGTGGTGATGTTGATATACTTTGGGTCGAACTCACGTAAGGTATCTATGGTTTGGTACAACTTCTCGATGCCCGTACCCTTTAAAGGAGGGAGTATTTCGAAAGAGAAAGCTGTTTTTTCGTTGCTATGTATTAAATCAATTACTCTCATTATTTTTTATTCGTCTTTGCTATCCTTGCAGAAGGATGCATATTGGGACAAAAATACGAAAAAAAGATGAAACGAAATCGTTGTAGAACCTGAAAAGATTGCCTTTGTTCCCAGTTATGATTCTTTTTCTGTTGTTAACCTGAACTTTTAATGAATAGGAGGCAAAACTTTTATAGAAAGATATTTATTGTAACTTGTTTGGAGGTATTTAGCTGGTTTGTATAATGCTTACATACAAGCGGTGGTTATTTCAGCTTGAGTTGTAATGGATGGAATGGAGAAATAAGTTTCTACTTCAAGATGATTCAAACATCATTATCTGTATCGGGCTAAACATTATTTCAGTGGAGGGAACTTTTCTATGTTGTTAATGCTATAATGGGGATGATTGATGCAAAACGATTAGGCATAGGGACAAGGAGTGAGTGAGTGTGGTTTATAGAGTAGGCTAAGGTTGATTCATATAGTCTGGCACTGTCCAGAATTTTGTGTAAATAGAAAACTACAGGATTCAGGTTTTATACTTGAATCCTGTATAGTCTCTTCTCAAATC
>ENA-OQIF01000084-OQIF01000084.1-human-gut-metagenome-genome-assembly--contig:-NODE-84-length-52027-cov-5.002274_pt1 | contig 52027 bp, 45 predicted proteins | sample MGYA00242574_ERZ504738 | MGnify/ENA primary metagenome ERZ504738 (study PRJEB26092, sample SAMD00036437) | human gut metagenome | host: Homo sapiens | study: EMG produced TPA metagenomics assembly of...
AAAAGAAAGAAAATATTTCTCAGCATACTGGCTACTTTTTTCTTCATTTGTATCGCCGGTGCAGGAACAGTCTATTACTACCTATTTTACCCCCAGTTTCATCCAAGTAAGACAACTTATATCTATATAGACCGCGATGATACTACAGACTCCATCTTCAATAAAATAAAAAAGCAAGGAAACCCTCATAGCTTTAATGGCTTCAAATGGATGTCTCATTTCCGTGAATATAGTAAAAATATCCATACCGGACGTTATGCCATCAAACCCGGAGATAACACTTATCAATTATACAGTAGATTATCAAGAGGCTATCAAACTCCTGTCAACCTGACAATTGGAAGTGTCCGAACACTTGACAGATTAGTCCGCAGCGTAGGGAAACAGTTAATGATAGATTCCGCTGAAATTGCCATGGCACTATACGACTCTATTTTTCTGGAAAAAATGGGATACACAGAAGCCACCATCCCCTGCTTATTTATTCCCGAAACATATCAGGTATATTGGGATGTCAGTGCAGCAGACTTTTTAGCCCGAATGAAGAAAGAGCATGATAAATTTTGGAACAAAGACCGACTCTCAAAGGCCCAAGCAATAGGGATGACTCCTGAAGAAATTTGCACGCTGGCCTCCATCGTAGAAGAAGAAACCAACAACAATGCAGAAAAGCCTATGGTTGCAGGATTGTACATCAACCGATTACATGCCGGCATGCCCCTGCAAGCCGACCCGACTATCAAATTCGCACTACAAGATTTCGGGTTACGCAGAATCACCAATCAACACTTAGACGTACAGTCTCCCTATAACACTTACCTGAATGCGGGACTGCCTCCGGGTCCTATCCGGATACCATCACCCAAGGGGCTAGACAGTGTCTTGAATTATGTAAAGCATAACTATATCTATATGTGCGCAAAAGAAGATTTCTCCGGTACGCATAATTTTGCCTCCAACTATGCAGATCACATGGTTAATGCAAGAAAATACTGGAAAGCGCTGAATGAAAGAAAGATTTTTAAGTAATCCCGTGATAAAATGATCTTAAAAATGTATCTTTGCCCGATATTATAACAAATACGTGATTAACACCAAAAGAAATAAGATATGAGCAAACAACTCTTACTTGGCGACGAAGCCATTGCGCAAGCAGCATTGGATGCCGGACTTTCAGGCGTTTACGCTTATCCCGGCACTCCATCTACTGAAATTACCGAATATATTCAAATGGCTCCTATTACGAGCGAGCGTAACATACACAACCGTTGGTGTGCCAACGAAAAGACGGCAATGGAAGCTGCCTTAGGTATGTCTTTTGTTGGCAAACGTGCATTAGTCTGCATGAAACATGTAGGAATGAACGTAGCCGCCGACTGTTTTATCAATTCGGCCATCACAGGTGTAAAAGGCGGACTAATTGTAGTAGCAGCAGATGACCCCAGCATGCATTCATCGCAAAACGAACAGGATAGCCGTTTTTATGGCGATTTCTCTTTGATCCCGATGTACGAACCGAGCAACCAGCAGGAAGCTTATGACATGGTGTACAACGGCTTTGAGTTTTCTGAAAAGATAGGTGAACCGATACTAATGCGTATGGTGACACGTCTGGCTCACTCTCGTTCAGGTGTAGAAAACAAAGCACAAAAGCCACAAAACGAAATTTCGTTCAGCGAAGACCCGCGCCAATTTATCCTGCTCCCGGGCAACGCACGCAAACGTTATAAAGTACTACTCACACGCCAGGAAGAATTCATCAAAGCATCAGAAGAGTCACCATATAACAGATATATCGATGGCCCCAACAAGAAAACTGGTATTGTAGCTTGTGGAATCGGTTACAATTATCTAATGGAGAATTATCCGGAAGGTTGCGAATATCCGGTATTAAAAGTTGGACAATATCCGCTTCCCAAGAAACAATTGATGCAATTAATCGACGCTTGCGGCGAAATCCTTGTTTTAGAAGACGGACAACCATTTGTTGAAAAACAATTGAAAGGATATCTGGGTATCGGATTAAAAGTAAAAGGCCGTCTTGACGGTACATTATCACAAGACGGTGAATTGAATCCGGACACGGTTGCACGTGCGCTCGGCAAAGAGAACAGCTCGGAATTCAATGTTCCGAATATTGTAGAAATGCGTCCGCCGGCATTGTGTGAAGGGTGCGGGCACAGAGACATGTATATTACACTGACTCAAGTGCTAAAAGAAGAATACCCCACTCACAAAGTTTTCAGCGATATCGGTTGCTACACTTTAGGAGCAAACGCCCCATTCAACGCAATCAATTCATGTGTGGACATGGGAGCCTCTATTACCATGGCCAAGGGTGCCTCCGATGGAGGACTCCATCCTGCTGTTGCCGTAATCGGAGACTCAACTTTTACTCATTCGGGCATGACCGGACTATTGGACTGTGTCAACGAAAATACCAATGTTACCATCGTCATTTCGGACAACGAAACAACAGCAATGACCGGTGGACAAGATTCTGCCGGCACAGGTCGCCTTGAAGCCATTTGCGCCGGATTAGGTGTAGATCCGGCTCACATTCGCGTAGTAGTTCCATTGAAAAAGAACTATGAAGAAATGAAGCAAATCATACGCGAAGAAATTAATTATAAAGGAGTATCCGTTATCATCCCGCGCAGAGAGTGTATACAAACATTAGCACGTAAAAAAAGAAGTAAGTAAGCCATGAAAAAAGATATCATATTATCAGGTGTAGGCGGACAAGGCATCCTGTCTATCGCCACAGTAATCGGAAAGGCCGCTCTTAAAGATGGTCTGTATATGAAACAGGCAGAAGTACACGGCATGAGCCAGAGAGGTGGAGATGTACAGTCAAATCTCCGAATAAGCGATCAGCCCATTGCTTCCGACTTGATTCCTTCGGGTAAATGCGATTTAATCATTTCACTCGAACCCATGGAAGGACTCAGATATCTGCCCTACCTCGGTCATGAGGGTTGGTTGGTCACGAATGAAACTCCGTTCGTTAATATCCCCAATTATCCGGCTGAATCAGATGTTATGGCAGAAATTAATAAACTGCCACACAAAGTCGTATTGAACGTAGATAAAGTAGCTAAAGAATTAGGGTCTACACGAGTTGCCAACATCGTTCTATTGGGTGCCACTATCCCGTTTTTAGGCATTGATTATGAAAAGATACAAGATAGTATCCGTGAAATATTCCAGCGGAAAGGCGATGCAATAGTCGAATTGAATTTAAAAGCTTTGGCCGCCGGAAAAGAGATCGCAGAAAAAACGATGAAATAACCAGAGATAATTGAATATGGGAAAAGGTGATAATGTGATTGAAACAATCGTCGCATTATCACCTTGATATATTATCCCCCTTATCTAAATAAATATCAGAAGCCATGAATACAAAATATTGGGAAGAAGAGATAGAGACCATGAGTCGCAAGAAGCTACAGGAATTACAACTCCAACGGACTTAAAAAAACAATAAATATAGCAGCCAATGCCCCTTATTATAAGAAAGTATTTCAAGAGCATGGCATTACTCCGGAGAGTATCCAGTCTCTAGACGACATCCGTAAATTGCCTTTTACCACAAAGGCGGATATGCGGGCAAATTATCCTTTCGGACTTGTTGCAGGAAATATGAAAGAAGACGGAGTACGCATCCACTCTTCAAGCGGCACAACGGGAACACCGACAGTCATTGTCCATTCACAGCATGACTTAGATTCATGGGCCAATCTGGTTGCGCGATGCTTATATTGTGTAGGTATACGTAATACGGATGTTTTTCAAAACAGTTCAGGTTATGGTATGTTTACCGGCGGACTGGGATTCCAATACGGAGCCGAACGACTGGGAGCATTGACCGTACCCGCTGCTGCCGGCAACAGTAAGCGTCAGATCAAGTTTATCACCGACTTTAAGACAACAGCTCTGCATGCGATCCCCAGCTACGCCATTCGCCTGGCCGAAGTTTTTCAGGAGGAAGGTATCGATCCGCGCAGTACCACCCTTAAAACGCTCGTAATCGGTGCTGAACCGCATACAGACGAACAGCGGAAAAAGATCGAACGCATGCTTGGCGTGAAAGCATACAATAGCTTTGGCATGACTGAGATGAACGGTCCGGGTGTTGCATTTGAATGTACCGAGCAGAATGGCATGCATTTTTGGGAAGATTGCTATTATGTGGAAATCATTAATCCCGAGACAGGTGAACCTGTACCCGAAGGAGAAATCGGTGAACTTGTACTCACTACTCTTGATCGTGAAATGATGCCACTAATACGCTATCGCACACGTGACCTTACCCGCATTTTACCGGGAAACTGTCCTTGTGGCCGTACCCATATCCGGATAGACCGTATTAAAGGCCGTAGTGATGATATGTTCATTATCAAGGGAGTAAATATATTCCCCATGCAAGTAGAAAAGATATTGGTACAATTCCCCGAACTAGGAAGCAATTATCTCATTACGCTCGAAACTGTGAACAATCAAGACGAGATGATTGTAGAAGTAGAACTGAGTGATCTTTCTACCGACAATTATATCGAACTGGAAAAGATACGCAGAGACATTACCCGCCAGCTAAAAGACGAGATACTTGTTACGCCTAAACTCAAGTTGGTAAAAAAAGGCTCTTTACCTCAGAGCGAAGGCAAAGCTGTCAGAGTAAAAGATCTGAGAAACAATAAATAATCATTCAATGAACCTAAATATACCAATGTACACCATTCATAAATACATTGGTATATTAGGCACATTAAATTTATCATTATAAATCATGCAATTATTAAAAAAAGAATCCTACAGGACGGAAAATGTTATGAGGGGGGAATTCTCAAAGTAGACAGTTTCATCAACCACCAGATGGACCCAGTGCTAATGAAGTCAATTGGCGTAGAATTCGTACGTCTCTTTGCAGGGACAAACGTCAATAAGATCATGACCATTGAAGCCAGCGGAATAGCTCCGGCCATAATGACGGGATATTTAATGGACTTGCCGGTCGTTTTTGCCAAAAAAAAATCGCCCAGAACAATTCAGAATGCGCTAAGTACCACAGTACACTCTTTCACCAAAGACCGTGATTATGAAGTAGTCATCAGTTCCGACTTCCTCACTCCGAAAGATAACGTATTATTCGTCGATGATTTTTTAGCTTATGGAAACGCCGCTTTAGGTGTCATTGATTTGATCAAACAGTCCGGTGCAAATCTGGTTGGAATGGGATTCATCATTGAAAAAGCATTTCAAAATGGGCGTAAAACACTTGAAGAAAGAGGAGTAAGAGTAGAGTCTCTTGCCATCATCGAAGATTTATCCAATTGCCGGATTACAATAAAAGATTAACTATCCAAAGAAACCTTTGTATTTTCTCTAAACAGATCATACAAAGGTTTTTTCACTTATCAATACGCTTATTACTATTGGGCGGCCGCCTCATGTGAAATACTCACATTGGGATTTAAATACTGTCCTTTACGTTTAGTCCTCCTTCCGTACTGCACAGCATGCTTCGGACAAACATGATAGCAAGCCAGGCAGGATGTACAATCCATTCCCCACACAGGCCTCCACCCTATCATCACCACGTTCCCAACCGGACATATCCTTTCACAACGTTTACACCCGATACAATCATCAGTGGCGTAAAATGGTTTTGCCGAGGTCATAAAACGATTAAAGAGCGGATTGAGTACTTTGGTTTTAAACCATGGAAAACTTCCCTCATTACAATGAAAACCTATTTTCTTTCCGGTTATCGAATCATTAATCTCTTCTACCCTGCCAACTGCTTCATCCAACTTCTTTTTCTCCAGTTCCTTCTTATCCACATCAAATCCGGGAAGCAAAACATAATTATTAGGCATAGCCACTGAAAAACCGGCATTACACTCCATTCCTTTACGAGACAATGCCCGGCGAAAGAGTTCTTCCGTCAGCCCTGTATCATCTCCGCAGGAACAGACAAAAAAGACGTATTGAGAATGATAATTAGATAAAGTAATCCAATCCAAGAACCGCAATACGCTCAACGGAGGTCCCCATGAATAAACAGGGAAAACAAAACCTACTTTTTCATCATCCGCCAACACAAACTCTTCTATTCCGTCTCTGATGGCATTCGGCATAAAAACAAGCACTTCGTTTTGTGCCTTAGCGATCTGCTCCGCAATCCATTTAGAATTTCCAGTTCCTGAAAAATAGAATATCATAACTATAATGTATATGTATTAAAGAAAACAGCATAAAAAAGGACGGTAGTCTTTAGATGATTACCGCCCTCTTCCTTTTATTTAAAAAGCCGCACCGATGATGTGATGAAACTCCGAATGACATGATTTGAGTGCCCGTCCTCTTTGTAATCCACCGACTATAAAGTTATCCCGAAGGATGTGGCCCGCCATTGAGAAGCGAAGCTTGTCTCGGTTTTCAGTTTAATTGATGAGTTTCCCGATCCAATCAATGCGGCTAATATTTTACTACAACAAATATAGATAGTTTTTGTGAGATAAACAAGGAAAAGCGAAATTTTGTTTCTTTCTTAGACTATTTTTTGAAATGTAAACTTAGTCTTTAAGACGAAAAATGCCGGATACATTATTGTACCCGGCATTTTCTAAATCTTAAAACTGTTGAAACTTAAGCAACTTTAGCCTTAGCAACCACAGCCTTGAAAGCCTCCGGATGGTTAACAGCTAAGTCAGCCAAAACCTTACGGTTAATTTCAATACCGGCTTTGTGCAGACCACCCATCAGTTTAGAATATGACATTCCTTCCAGACGTGCAGCAGCGTTGATACGCTGTATCCAAAGAGCACGGAAGTTTCTCTTCTTGTTTCTACGGTCACGGAACGCATAAGTCAAACCCTTTTCCCAAGTGTTTTTAGCTACGGTCCATACATTTTTTCTTGCACCAAAGTAACCTCTGGTCAATTTCAAAATTTTCTTTCTTCTTGCTTTTGAAGCAACATGATTTACTGATCTTGGCATAGTTTTCTCTTTTTTGAATGTTAGCGCCGTTACTTCACGTAACGAACTTAAAGCTAAAGCATTCGGTTAATAACTTTAATAATACTTTGTACGCTTTTGATTACTTCATTGCTAAGAGTTCCTTAACCTGGCTTACATTTGTTGTATCAACAGTTGTAGAGTAGCACAGATTTCTTTTTCTCTTTTTCGATTTCTTAGTCAAAATGTGACTGTGAAAAGCGTGCTTTCTTTTGATTTTACCTGTTCCGGTAAGGGTAAACCTTTTTTTAGAACCGGAGTTAGTCTTCATCTTTGGCATCTTACTTGTTTTTAAAATTATTAAATATATAATGGCAACGCACTATACCTGCGCGTTACGCTATTTTTCTTACTCTTCATTATCTCCAGCCGTTTTTTCAGCTTTTTACTGCAGCCGGAGTAGCTGGTTTGGGAGTTGCAGGCTTTTTCGTTGCACTTTCTTTCTTTTTCGGAGAAAGTTGAATGGTCATACGTTTTGCCTTCCAACACCGGCAACTGGTCTACTTTTGCATAATCTTCCAGATCATTGGCAAAGCGTAACAAAAGCACCTCACCCTGTTCTTTAAAAAGAATGGAACGACCTTTAAAGAAAACATAAGCTTTCACCTTGTCACCATCTTCCAAAAATCCTTTGGCATGTTTCAACTTAAAGTTATAGTCATGGTCATCTGTTTGCGGACCAAAACGTATCTCTTTTACGTTTACTTTTACCTGCTTAGCCTTTTGTTCTTTTTGACGCTTCTTTAACTGATACAGAAACTTAGAGTAGTCAATAATACGACAAACAGGTGGTTGGGCATTGGGAGAAATCTCCACGAGATCCAGTTCTTTTTCTTCAGCCAATTTTAAAGCCTGAAAAATGGGATATACTTTAGGTTCTACATCATCACCTACAATGCGGACTTCTTTCGCACGGATCTGTTCATTGATCCGGTATTGCGATTTCATGCTGTCATTCTTCATTAAATAACGTTTACTTCCAGTTTGTTTTTTATTGTCTACCAAATTTAATTATGTATTAAAGTAAAAGCTGTCTTTAGAACATTACCAAAATGCTGTGCTTTTACAATTGGGCGCAAAGTTACCATTTATTTATCATATTCTGAACTTCTTCGTTCAAAATTTCACCAAATTCTTCAAATTTCATGGTTCCTTTGTCCCCTTCGCCCTGTCGACGAACAGAAACTTCCCCATTTTCGGCTTCTTTCTCACCGACAATCAGCATATACGGAATACGTTTCATCTCATTGTCGCGTATCTTACGCCCGATTTTTTCATTACGATCATCTACAATAGCACGAATTTCCTTCATCTTCAGATAAGTTTTCACTTTCTCTGCATATTCGTTGAATTTTTCACTAATCGGGAGAATAACTACCTGTTCCGGAGTCAACCACAACGGGAATTTACCGGCAGTATGCTCAATCAATACAGCGACAAAGCGTTCCATAGATCCAAACGGAGCACGGTGAATCATTACCGGACGGTGTTTCTGATTATCCGATCCCATATATTCCAGTTCGAAGCGCTCCGGCAAATTATAGTCAACCTGGATAGTACCTAACTGCCAGCGGCGACCGATGGCATCTTTCACCATAAAATCCAATTTAGGGCCATAGAAAGCAGCTTCACCATATTCTATCTTTGCCTTCAATCCTTTTTCCTCACATGCTTCAATAATGGCCTGCTCGGCTTTTTCCCAGTTTTCATCACTACCGATATATTTTTCACGATTCACTTTATCGCGTAAAGAAATCTGTGCTTCGAAGTTATCGAAATCCATAGAACGGAACACAATCGAAATAATGTCCATTACACGGAGGAATTCTCCCTTCACCTGATCCGGACGACAGAAAATATGTGCATCATCCTGAGTAAAACTACGCACACGAGTCAACCCGTGAAGCTCACCACTCTGCTCGTACCGACAAACAGTTCCGAATTCGGCAATACGTAAAGGCAAATCCTTATACGAACGCGGGAAATTCTTATAAATTTCACAATGATGAGGACAGTTCATCGGCTTCAGGAAGTATTCTTCACCCTCTTCCGGTGTATGAATGGGCTGGAATGCATCTTTACCGTATTTCGCATAATGTCCCGAAGTCACATACAGCAGCTTGTTACCGATAGGCGGAGTAATCACCTCCTGATAGTCATAACGAGTCTGTATACGGCGCAAGAAGTCCTGTAAGCGCAAACGCAAAGCAGTACCTTTCGGCAACCACATAGGCAATCCTTTACCCACCGTATCAGAGAACATGAACAACTGCATCTCCTTACCAATTTTACGATGGTCGCGTTTTTTAGCTTCTTCCATTAAAGCCAGATACTCATCCAGCATCTTCTTTTTCGGGAAAGTGATACCATATATACGGGTCAGCATCTTACGATCTTCATGGCCACGCCAGTAAGCTCCTGCCACAGAAGTCAGCTTTATCGCCTTAATAGGAGCAGTTGTCATCAAGTGAGGACCACGGCAAAGATCCGTAAAATCACCTTGTGTATATGTAGTTATATGTCCGTCTTCCAATTCGGAAATCAGCTCACATTTATATGTTTCTCCACGGTCGCCAAACATCTTTAAAGCATCGCCTTTTGCAATATCCCGACGCACGACAGCCTCTTTCTTTGCAACCAACTCAGCCATCTTCGCTTCAATAGCAGGCAGATCAGCCTCTTTGATGACAGCCTCTCCCGGATCAACATCATAGTAGAAACCGTTTTCAATAGCCGGACCGATACCAAACTGAATGCCCGGATACAGTTCCTGTAAAGCTTCAGCCAGCAAGTGGGCACTCGTGTGCCAGAAAGCATGCTTTCCCTGTTCATCTTCCCACTTATAGAGTACTACCGAAGCATCTTCATTGATGGGACGTCCTAAATCATAAATCTCACCGTTCACTCCGCACGCCAGTACGTCTTGCGCCAAACGCGAACTGATACTTTCTGCAATTTGCAGTCCGTTTACTCCTTCGTTATACTCACGAACAGAGCCATCAGGAAATGTTATTTTTATCATAATGTTATGTTATATTTTTCGTTATTGCACGCAAAAATAAGGATTTCTTTTTGAGTTTACTATTTTTTGTCTAAAAAATGTTATTCCGGCACCTCTGTAAATCGTTTCAGGATATTATATGCCGAAACAATACCTAACTCTCCGGCCTTACTTAAGTCAGCTATTCCGTTTTTATTGTTACCCAAGAAAATATGTGTCAATCCACGATTAAAATAAGCTTCCGCAAACTCCTTGTTCAATTCAATAGCTTTATCATAGTCGGCAATCGCCGCACGATAATCTTTCAGCATAGCCAACACATTTGCCCGATTATAATAAGCATAAACAAAATCAGGAGCCAAAGTGATCACATGATCCAAGTCACTTTTCACAATGTCGTAATCCAATACACTGACTTCCGATTTTTGCGGAGCGGAAATACCCGGCAATGTGGCCGGTGTTGCCGAAGCGGCATTAGCTTCTTCCGCTTTTTGATATTCCAATTGCTTGCAACGCACCAAAGAACGCATAAAATAAGCGGGGAAGAAACTGTCATCCAATAAAATGGCTTGAGTCAAGTCCTCAATAGAGCTGGCAAAGTCCTGCACCAGATAAAAGTCGAGAGCACGAGAAAACCGTGTGCGCGCATCTTTGGGATTTTCAACAATAGCCGATGTATGTGTATCGATCAGTGCAAAATGGAACTTTACCTGTTCTTCGGTAAGTGGCGATTCCATATTAGTGATATACAGACGTTTGGGTAAAACACCGGCACGATTTAAATCATCAATGTATTTATAATAATGCACGGCCCGCTTCACATCACTCATCTTTTCGTAGTAAGTGAGAGCGTACATCGGTTCCATTTTAATATTCACATTACGATCCTGTACCCGGCCCCGAATGTCACTCTTATATTTTTGTTCCACCTCAGAATTATCTGCAATAACGATTTTCCGATAATTATTCATATCCTTATCAGACTTTTTACGAGTTTTATTCTCGTCTTTGTTATTACCGTTTTTATTGTCTGCCACCGATTTATCAGCATTGCTTACGCCATTCTGTTTATCGAGTTGCGCTTTCATAACTTTAAATTCATCCATTTCAGCACCTTTGCGGTCGCCAATCTTTCTCCGTGCCTCGGCACGCTGATAATACCCTGCCAGGAAGTTTGGATATACATCAATCACTTTTGTATAATCCTTGATGGCGCCCCGGTAGTCACCTGTCTGGGCACGAAGCAATCCGCGATTAAATGTAGCCATCATATTGTCCGGTTCAATCTGAAGTACAAAATCAAAGTCCTCGATAGCACGGTTGTCGTCCCCTACCTGCGCCCGGAGCAAGCCCCGGTTATAGTGTCCGATAAAGTTGTTCGGATCAATATCGAGAGCTAGGTCATAGTCACTCATAGCACCGCGCAGATTGTTCTGGTGGAAGCGTGCCAAAGCACGGTTAATATAGTTTCCGGCATTTTTAGCATTCAAATGTGTCGCGTGATTTAAATCCGATTCAGCCTCGGCATACTTCCCTTGCTGCAACCTGACGATGGCCCGGGAAGCCCAGGCATCAGGATCATATTTATCCATCTCAATGGCCGTATTAAAGTCATTCAGGGCACGCAACGTATCCTGCTGTTTCAAAGCGACTTCTCCACGCATCAAATAAGCCCTTGTATACTTCGGAGCGACTGCAAGCAATTTGCCTAAATCATCTTCAGCAGCTTTGTAATCCTCTTTTTGTATATGGCATAAGGTCAGATTGTGCCAAAGAGTAATATTCTCCGGATCAAAGTGGAGCGCTTTTTTATAATCCTCAATTGCACCATCGTATTTATTCTGCTTAATTCTTGCCAACCCACGAATCTGATAAGCCCCCACTACAAAAGGATTTCTGTCGATAGCCGCATCGCAGTCGGCTTCAGCCCCCTGGTAATCATCCAGATTGATTTTGGCAAGTCCCCTGAAAAAATAGGGTTCATACAAATAGGGTTTCGCATTAATCACCTGATTAAAATACTGAATGGAAAGGACATAGTCCTCAAAGTATAACGCGTTTCGGGCAATCATCATCACCCTGTCTGTGTTTATCTGAGCATATGCAAATGTAGGAAACAACAATAATGCTGCTAATATCTTTTTAATCATCGGCTTTTGATTACTTTTTAAGTAGAGCAAAAGTAATGCTTTTCATCTATTAAACCGGTATTACGGGCAACTTTTTATATTTTTTGATTTTTTTATAAGTCCGTTTGATAAAAAAAATTCAGTACCTCCCAACCATCCTTAACATGAATTAACGACCTATTCCTTATTTAATTACGATTATTACGTACGTTTGTAACATAGCCATAAATTGAGAAACGAATCAGATCATACGAAGATGGAAAACACTGAATAAAAAAGACTAATTGCGAATTATACTTTTATACACCTAATTATAATCAACATGAGACAAAAATCACTTCTTTTACTGCTACCCTTTCTGCTACTATCTTGCGGAGGAAAAAGAACAGCGGACAGTTGTCTGACACCGCAGTCCAAATCGTTAAACCCGAATTTCCACAAATTGTACCTTTTGAAACAGGCATCGAAACAGAACAAGAGATACTATTGAGTGAGATTGCCGATTCGATTCGGTACATCCCGTTGGAAACGAACAATAAATGCCTGATAAGAGGGTTAAAGGGAAGCAATATCATCCGGACAAAAGAATATTTCTTCCTACCATGGATCGATAAATTATTTCAGTACACAAAAGATGGTAAATTCATACGGACACTGGGGCGCAAAGGCGGCGGACCGGGTGAGTTTAACTGGATCATGCAGATCGATGTGGATGAAAAAAAAGGATTGGTCTACATGTTAACAACTACGGGGAAAATCAATATCTATTCTATGGAAACAGGTAAATTCATCCGTGCAATGAAAGTTCCTAATATAGAAGTAAGTGAGTTTGCGATGTTACGTGTTCAGGATACAATTGCTGCAACATTCATGCGCAATAATAACGGAAAACGTAAAGAACGTATTTACCTTTCTAATCTGAAAGGTGACACATTGAAAATTTTCAATCGTTGGGACCTATTTGACTTAAATAGTAAATATCGCTGGATGATCAGCAGTGACATAGATCGTTATATGTTCCATTACAAAAGCCATACCTGTTATAAAGAATATTATAACGATACTCTATTTACTATTACCCAAGAAACTTTGGAGCCTCGATATATATTCCAAATGGGTAAGTACTCTTTACCGATAGAGTGCAGATTTGAATATCTGAACGGCGATGGGAAGCGCTTTCAGGAAGTAGCTGCTCCTTACATCCAATACAATACCATAGAGACTGACTCTTACATATTCATGCCTTACTCTAATTGGGCAGGAGAGAAAGAGCAAGAAAGACAAATGGCTATTTACGATAAAAAGGCCAAAAACTGTTTTAAAGTATCCACAGGCCATATAAAGAATGACTTAACTCCAGGTTTGCCATTACGCCCGATAACAGCACTTGACAGCCATACGCTATTATATGTATGGGAAGCTCCTGAACTTCTTGAAAAGGCTGAAAAAACTCCTTCCATCCTCCAAATCGAACCATTAAAAGGATTGAAGGAAGACGATAACCCGGTAATGATGATAGTATATTTAAAACAACCATAACACTTCCGAGCAGGACAGATACTCAGGATATTTCCTAAAAAAGTAACGGGTAAAATTGATCGATACGATCAACTTTACCCGTTACTTTTATTTCAAAGAGTCAGGCATATCACTTCACCTGCTTCATTTTATAAGAACTGCGTGCTTTACCTTTCAGCATCGTGTTCAATTTTCCTTTTATCATTTGCTTACGCAGAGGAGAGATATGGTCTATGAACATTTTTCCATCCAAATGGTCAAACTCGTGTTGCATAACCCGTGCCAGAAATCCTTCTACCACCTCATTATGTTCTACAAAATTCTCATCCATATATCTTACGTGTATCTTGCTGCCTCTCTTCACAGACTCGTGAATACCCGGCAAACTGAGACAACCTTCCTCCATAGATACTTCCTCACCCTCTACCACATCAATATGGGCATTTATATAAGCCTTGCGAAAATCTTTATATTCGGGATAATCCTCAGAAAGCACATCCAGATTAATAACAACGACACGAATAGGCAAACCGATCTGAGGAGCGGCAAGTCCTACCCCGTCAGCATGATCCATCGTTTCAAACATATTTTCAATCAGTTCCTTCAGATTCGGATAGTCCACAGTTATATCTTCCGCTACCTGTCTGAGAACCGGTTGACCATATACATAAATAGGTAAAATCATATCTTAAAATTATTCTTTTTAATTATTCTCTCTTTTTACAAACGCTTAGTTTCCAAATAAGATTGCAAAATAATAGTTGCACTAATCTCATCAACCAATGCCTTGTTTTGCCTGTCTTTTTTCTTCAGTCCGGCTTCAAGCATCGTGCGATGTGCGAGGACAGAAGTGAAACGTTCATCTACATACTCCACAGGCATATCGGGCAAACGTTTTTTTAGCGAACGCACAAAAGGCTCTATATTCTTCATATTCTCAGAGACCTCATTATTCATCTGCTTGGGCAGACCTATAATAATACGTTCCACCGATTCCTGTTTCACATAATTAGTAATGAAATCCAGAAGCTCGTGTGTAGGCACAGTTGTCAAACCGTTAGCGATGATCTGCATCGTATCACTCACAGCTATCCCTGTACGTTTCCGTCCGTAATCTATTGCTACTATTCTACTCATATTTGGATTGCAAAAATACGATTAAAATTTGGATTATCGCCTATTTAAGCAACAAAAAGGGTATCCGTTGTTCGGATACCCTTTCTAAAATTTATCGGACTATCGTCCTTATAAAGTTGTATTATTCCAGAATCACAACGCGGTTCAGGAAGTTCTTGCCAAACATATTGGCAGTACCACCGAAGCCGACGAGTTCAAGCTGATCCTTGCTTACACCTTCTTTGATAAGTGCATCATAAACAGCCTGTGCACGAGCTTCAGACAGTTTCTGGTTCCACTTAGCGCTACCGGTAGCCTTATCTGCATAACCTGCCACCTTGTATTTCTTATCCGGATTAGCCTTCAAGATCTTGGCAGCCAGCTGGATGTTAACCATACCATAGTCGTCGATCTTAGATTTACCAATCTGGAAGAAGATAGCGCGAGGTCCGGCTACTTCGATTTCCTTCACCACTTCTTTGGTTACAGGTTTCACGTTAGCCAGTGCGTTCTTAGCATCAGCCAGGTCAGACTGAGCTTTAGCCAACTCGCTTCTGTAACGATTCAACTCTTCGTTGATAGCGTTCTGATCTACCTGAGAGCCACAAGAAACAAATCTCTTGCCACCGAAAGTGTAAGTCACACCAGCAGTCAGAGAAACAGCACCGTCGGTATGGGCAGAGCTGATATTACCAAACGGAGACGGAGAAACTTCTCCTCTTGCTTCAATGTTGATATCCAAGTATTTGTTGATATTGAACTGTCCAGCCAAACCAACAGAACCGTTAATCAACGCATTTACTTTATCCTGATCGCCATAAGCTTTGGCAAATGTCAAACCGGGACCTGCAAAAACAGAAACGGTGAACAAACGATCCGGGTTGTAACCGCCAATAGCATTGGACAAGTTAAACATACCGTCTGCACGCATAGTGAAGTAATGTTTATTCTTGCTCTTAATATAAGTATCGGCAGGCTGTCCATAGTTAGAATACAAAGTAGTCCATGCACCGGCTACCTGACCACGGATACCCCAAACCGGATTGAACAGTTTACCAACTGACACATTGATCAGCGGAGTTATGGCTTTACCAAAGCCATAATCAAAGTTGTCCGGGTTTACACAACCCTGAGCGCCAACACCTACACTCACAAAGATATTGTCCTTGAAGCTTTCGCTGTAGAACGTCTCTTTAGTCTGAGCAGTAGCTACAGTAGCACCGGCCAACAATAAAGATAATATTACTAATTTACTTTTCATTGTTTTTTGTTTTAAATATTTTCAACTCTTTTAGTTTCTTATTTGCTCCGACCCACTCGCTTACTTCAAATAGATTTTATAAGTAAGTCCGCCGGTAAAATACTTCATTCTTTGCAATTCTACCTGCGCATGCAAATGGTTGAAAAGCAAATAGGTAGCACCAAACGCAAAGTCTTTCGCATCATATTCCGCGATTACTGTCAGATCGGGGGCAAAAGATGGAGCGTAAGTAAGACCTCCGGCTAATCCATTCAAGTGGTAATCCACTCTTCGATTGTACAGATATGACAGATGTACACCTATCTTCTCCTTTCCAATTGGGATATGCTTGGTGGCTGCGACATAAAAACGGCAGAAATAGCCATTACCATCAGCAGAACCTACTTGGCCATCGCCAGACTCGGTATAGGGATCCGAAGTTCCCACTACAACAGCCGGCATGTACTTCCACAATTGTCCTTCTTTCAAAACTCGCAAACGGGCAGAAAAATACCTGTCCTGATTCGTAAACTTCTTCTTTCCGACCTTCCAATCAATCCCTATCGTCTGCGACTGAAACAACGTACATGTATAAGCTATTTCCAGCCAGGGAAAGATAGTTACGTTCAAAAAGTAATTATACGTATGGTAATCCCATGTAGGAGGAGTTATCTCCTTATTTAAAAAATTTCCACCGATCATTACCGTCTTATCCCGTTGCATCTCTGCTGACGGGGCATGAAGCAGACCGGTAGTTCCGTACGTCAACTGAGCCGAAAGTGCCAAATGACAGCAAAGGAACAAGCCTATAAGAAGTATCTTTTTCATCATTATCTGCAATTTCTATACTTTCGGTTCAACTCGTACTTTTCAATTCTCAACAATTACTTTACTCTGATTAGTCGTTAGATCCACCACCGGCATTCGGGTTGAAACCGTGAGAATCATGAGAATCATGAGAATCGTGGCTGTAATAGTTAGGATAGATCATTACGCTCTTCTGATAAGAAACGATACCTTCATAATATTTGCCAGAGATCAAGAATGTCAGTTTCTTAGAAACCAATTGTCCTTTAATTGTATAACCCAAGATGCTATAACCATTCAATACACTAATCCGAGTATAACCGATCTTCTGAACAAACCCTGCATTCATGTTCAGAGCCTTAGCAGCGTTTGATAAGAATGCTTTCTGAATATCAGCTGCAACAGCACCATCAGCTCTTGTTACAGGAGCAGCAACTTCTTTTACATCACCTGTTAGTTCACAACCTTCATTATAGAAATAAGGAACCATAGCCGGAGCATCCTGAATAGGATTCGTAAATTTCACCGGAGTAATAGCAAGAATAGAACCATCAGCAAGAACTTCAGGAGTAGTTTCACCAACTTTCATTCCTCCTGCCATTTCAAGAGTCTCATCCAATGCTTTTTTCTCTTCGGGTGTAGCTGTAGTACCAGCAAGCATATCGGTTACAGTTGATTCAGAAGGTTTAGCTACTTCTACCGCCTTGTCCGCAACCTTAGTTGCTTCTCCTTCATTGATGTCAGTCTCAGGATCTGTCGGAGGAACTACCGGAGGAATAACTGCGGCTTCAACTGAAACCAATGCAACATTAACAGTAGCAACACTTGTCTGACCATCACTTACCTGATTCAGATAAACTTGTCTTTTAACAGGATAGTATCCGTCTGCTGAAACGACTAAAGCATAACCTTCTGCCTTGTAATTAACTTGCTCGTTAAAAGAGCTAGTGACAGATTTATCACCCAATGTAACTTTAGCAGTAGTCAATTCCTGGCCTGTAGTCGCATCAGTAATCGTACCAGCAATATAATACTTTGCTTCAGCTGGTTTTGTTGCTTGATCAACTTCTGCTTTCTCATAGCAGCTTGTAAACAGTGTACCGCAAACTGCCAAAACGGCTAACGCTAACTTAGCGCCATTACCGAAAAATTTACTTTTCATTTTCATCTCAATAAAATTAAAAATTTAATAATTCTGATTTTATAAAATATGGATTAAAACTATTATTTTCCATCACGTTATCACTTGCCTGAGGACTATATCCTTTACCATATATACGCTCATTACCCGCATTATATTGGAATCCGAAATTATTGGGTATCACTCTTGGGATATAACCTTTTCTCTTATATTTATACGGAGGCAATGCTATCTGAAACAAGAAGCCGCCATTCAGCCCTTTGTTACCCGCATGTTGCACCTTCATTCCATAAAAGCCAATAGAAGCGTATCGAAAATGACGAATCATATCAAAACGTGCACCATACTCTCCTTCTAAATATCTTTCCCCCTTTAAACTAAACTGCGTATTATACTTTGGCCAATAGAAATTCGCCCCAATAGAACCTGTCAAGGTCCATTTGGTTCCATGATAAAAAGCCCAATCTTCAAAGTATCCTCTTCCGGTATATCCGATACGCGCATCTACCGAAAAGCGCTCATCTTTAAAGAAGTGCTTTGCTTTCAAATCTCCTCCCCAACGAAATTTATTAAAAAAACCGACCGAAGCAGTCAGGAATGTACGCTGTGGTAAACGTACTGTCTGCGACAAAGTCACAAAACCTGGACGGATTTGCTTATACCTTTGTCCATAATCATTATAGATAGGAAAAATTACTTGTCCAGTCAGTTTCATTCCTTTCCACAAAGAAACTTCTATGGCAGGAGAAACATTAACCACTATTTCATAGACCTTAGATAAAATATAGTTTCTAAACAACAACTCCGGATACACCACTATATCTACTTTAAACAAAGAGCTATTTTGCTTCTTAATCCGTCTCGCTTGTTTCCATCCTTCTCCCAAATCATAACTTACACTCCAATCAGCCCGACTGACTTCAGCAATACTATCTCCTTTCATCGGCTGATAATAGAGGGATATCTGAGGAACATTATTGTCCAAAACTATTAACCTACATGGCTTATTTTCGGGTAAACCCATCTTCTGGATCAAATCAACCGCTTTACCTATTCCAACTCCCTCAAGGCGATAGGCTGAGTTTTGTATCACAAAAACCCGTTCTTCAGTATCTTCTGTCCACCCTACATTTTCAAATCCCATCTTAACAAGTGCGTCAACAGTGGCCTCTCCTGTTTGACAAATCCCCTTCAAAGGAAGTAAACAGAATAATATGAGTGAAATTCTGCGCAAAGTAGTGCCAATTGTTATGTTTTTCCTCATGTAAGGGCCTTTGTGATTCATTTGTTTGCTTTATAACTTAAGCATCTAAATTTATGGATGCAAAATATGGTGCAAAAATAGACACAATTTTAATAATACCAAAGAATTTTACATGTTTTTTCGCACATTTGTATCAGTTTTTTCATCCAAATACCTGTTTGCTTAAAAATGGACCAGAAAACCCACTTGTAATCTTAAATAATATCCACCTCCTATTTTAGAATCACTAATAGAGAGAGTTATAAGGCTAACAAATTAATAAAATCAAATCGTATTATATAGTAAGATCAAATTTTCAATAGTATATCTACTATATTACAAATTTACTAAATTCCGGTAAAATCAGGCAGTAGCTAATCTAACCAAATATATATTTATTAACCACCCAAATAAAAAATAGATAAAAAACATCAATACATATAATAATGTATTTCTTATATATAATAACACAAAGATTGAAATTATTGCATTAACAATGTTAATCATCCAAAGAGATAATCATATTTCTCGATTTACGAAGTTAACTTGATACATCTACGAAGTTAATATCCTGCATTTACAAAGTTAACTTAACTACAGGTTAAAGTTAAACTTTGTTAAATAGCAGGATATTAATATATAGAACATTCATTTTCAACACATTACAAAACAAAAATTCTTTTGTAGCATTTTCTTAGCCTCTTGTATCTTTTTAAGATTCGTTTTTTAGCAACTATCTAACCTTGCTATACATCATCCTCTCAAGTTATATCCGGAATTAAATCGATAGCCTTCTCTTTACTTTCATCCACTATCTTGGCATAAATCTGAGTTGTTTGAATATTGGTATGTCCCAAGAGTTTAGATACCGTATAAAGATCGGCACCAAGAGTAATCATCATTGTGGCATGGGTATGTCGTGCCGAATGAAAAGTAATATGCTTTTGAATACCGGCTTTAGCAGCCCATTTGGGTAATATTTCATTGGTTCTTCCTAAACTGATAAGCCCTTTGAACACTTTCTCTGTATCAGGTACTTTTCCGCGGACAGGAAGTTGTTTCAAAGCCTCCTTGCTCAGAGGAAGAGAGAGGATTTCCTGAGTTTTCTGTTGCGTCATATGCAGCTCCATTTTACCGACTTTTCCCTTTTTCAGATTTCCCCATGTAAGTGCCACTATATCACTATGTCTCAGTCCACAAAAACAACTGAATAGAAAAGCCTTTTTTAAAGTCGCATTATGAAAATCTGTTTGTGACAATATTTTCAATTCATCAATAGTCAGAAATGCCCGTTCAGTCCTTCTCCGCTTAGGCTTTTCCTCATTTTTTATCTTATCCATTGGATTTGAAGTTATAATTTCATCAATTACAGCACTATTCAGGCAATGATGAAAAACCTTATAATAATGAACTTGAGTATTGGCACTTATATTCTTCACACTTTTACAGTGTTTCTGAGTTGCCGTCTTCAAGTATTCAACAAAGCCAAGTATATACTTTTTATCTACCTGTCTGAGCCTGATACCCATCTTATCATAATGCTGAAGATGGTATATCAGTGTATACATAGACACTTTCCTTGAAGTTTTTTCTATATCTTTGTCTGCCAAATACTTGATATAATCTATCAGCATTATATCTTTCTTTTCCTGTTGATGGTTAAAGCCGTATACTCCATTCTGCAATTCTATAATCCTTTGTGCCTTCACTGCACTGGCCAGTTTCATGGTACTCTGATTTTAAATCTTTATCCGTCCGTGTATGCTCGGGTATTATATATAGCTTTAAAAATTCATATCGTCTTCTTCCATCCATATAAATATCTAAATATATAGACTCACAACCGTTCGACAGACGTTTAGTCCTGATCCTGACCGGTTCTTTAATCCTTACTTCTTTTTTCATATTATTTGTTTGTATGTTTTTAGTTATAAATATAGACATTATTCTGTTATAAGTAACAAACAGGTAACAAAAGTCCATGAAAAAAGATTTCTAATAAAAAGCGATCAGACAAAAACCGGTTTTCAAAATCCACTATAATTCTGATAACCAAAATATTATAAATAAAACAAAGATTCTTTATGAATCTTAATTAAAGTAGCAGCTCAGTAACAGAGATACTTCCATATAGAAGCAACCAGCCAAAGTCCTAATAGAACCGAAAAATCTACTAAAACATCAATCCAATGTATATCAATACATTAGGAAACGAAGTAAGTGATGTGATATTCTACAAATCAAACTACTGATTACCCGAAAGAAAGCCATGCCGTATTATCGTTTTGAATAACAATGTGCCGCAAATATCTCTTTATTATCAGCCATCTTTCAAAGATAGTACAGTAAATATTAGCAGACAAGACTGGGAAGTTAGTTATAATCTGGGAAATAGCTGGAACAAAGTAAAAAGGAATAAAAAAGCAAATAGCTCTTTGTATAAAGTAGATATCACAATATATCCGGAATTATCACTAAAAAACTTGGTAATCACACAGATTTATCAAGTGCTTTTCAATTTATCACCCGCCATAGAAGTCTCTTTCTGGAAAGGGATGAAATTCACGGTTCAAATGGTGATTCCGGTATATAATGACGGATATGCCAGCAGATACGATAAACTACATCCGGGTTTCCTTGAACTATCGCAAACAGTCCGTCTGCCCTATAATTTTTGGGCAACATTGGCTATCGGTAGCTTTAATAATAGCCGATATGGCATCGACTTCAACCTGATCCACCACTTTAAAGATGAACGTTTCAGTATAGAAGGCCGCATCGGGTATACCGGTACAGGATATTGGGAAGGTTTTACTATGCATTATGGAACAAAGATGCGGGCTACATGGTCATTGGGAGGAAGCTTTTATTGGCCACGCTATAATGTAGAATTAAATGCAAGAGTTGAACAATATCTATTAAAGGAGAAAGCAGTTAGAGTAGAAGCAATCCGGCATTTTCGCTATGCTTCCATTGGATTCTATGCAATGAAAGCCAAAGACGTGAAAGCCAATGGAGGATTCCGTTTCCAAATAGCTTTACCCCCTTACCGATATAAACGCAAAGGATATATTCCTCGGATCACTCCTTCCAATAATATGGGAATGTCTTATAATGCGGGAAATGAACAATATTACTATAAGACTTATCGCTCAGCACCTGACGATAACATAATGAAGAACAATAGTTTTAATCCATATTTTATAAAATCTGAATTATTAAATTTTTAATTTTATTGAGATGAAAATGAAAAGTAAACTTTTCGGTAATGGCGCTAAGTTAGCGCTAACCCTGTTGGCAATGTGCGGTATGTTCGCAAGTTGCTACGAAAAAGACGAGATTGATGTTCCCAAAGTGACCGACCCTACAGCTACGACGTACCAAGTAGCAGGTATTGTTACAGATGCTGAAAGCAATGCTGTAATGGACGGTGTCACAGTAACCAATGTCACAAACTCAAAGTCAATGACTACCGCAGCAGACGGTAAGTATGTTCTGGAAGCTAAAGTGGGAGAAACCAACGTAGTAACTTTTGCAAAGAGCGGTTATAAAACAGTGACAAGCTCGGTATTCGTTACTAAACAGGAAAACGGTTCTATCGTAGCCTATACCATCGACGCTAAAATGGAAAAAGGCAAAGAAACAAAACCGACAAAAGATGTAGAATATCAAATTGAAGGTTCTGTATTTGATGCGGAAAGCGGTGAGCCTGTAGCTATCAAAACCGCAACTATGCCAGGCATATTGACAGCAACCATTCAGAATGGTAACGAATTCACTATGTCCAATGTAGGTCTGGGTCAGCACACTATATATATCACTGCTGACGGATACAAACCGGCTACTGCCGACGTTGTGATCAGTGAAGTAGCCGGGCCGGAAGGTGAAGGTATTTTCATTGCAAAAACTTCGGTAACTGTTGCTATGCAGAAAAAAGAAGTAGAGGTTGCCCCTAAATACTATTTAGCAGGAAATATCTACAATCAGGATGGTGGCATGGTTACTAAGGCTGAAGTAACACTGAACATGTCAGGATACGAAGTAACAACTACTGCTTCCAACGGTTTCTACAAATTCGAGATTCCTGCCGACAAAGTAAAAGGTCTGACTAAAGCAACTGTAACAATCCGTCATAACAGCTATAAGATCTATGTATATACTGCATTTATAGCACCGGTAGACAATGGCCAAGTATCTAACACCACAGTCAATGTAACTCTGATACTGAAACCGGATACAGAAAAACCGAATGATGACGATAATGTATTTATCGGTGGCAATGTAGAGATTGAAGTTCCAACAGAGAATGCTGTTGAAGCCGCACCGGAAAAAGCAGAAGGTGAAAAAGTTCCAAGTAAATCTGCTGTAGAAGAATCAATTAACAAGGTTTTGGAAGCTGCTGGATCGGACATCAAGATTACTCCGGCACAAGCAGAACAGGTGGTTAACACTATGGAAAAATATGTAGCCAACGGTACTTTGACAGAAATCGATAAGGTAGCAGTTCTTCCGATCGAGAAAGAAACGACCTTCAAACTGGAATCTAAAGTAATTGATACTAATAATGATAAAGAAGAAACCGTTATTGACGAAATCGTTCTTCCGGCTAACACTATAATCATTTTTACAAGTGGCGTAGCAAGCACCCTGAACATCAGCCGTACTGACGAAGGTAAAGAAGGTGCTTCTGTCCGTGAATACGACGGTACTCCAACCGGAACTATTTTCGTAACTCCGATGGAAGTGAAATTTACTCCTGCAGTTGTCGTAGCTCAAGGAGAAACTCCTGAAGTTGCATTGGCTACTCTTTACTTCAATGAAAAGACTAATACTTGGGAAGCTGAAGAAAACTATGCTACTTACCAGAACGGAGTATTTGTTGGCAATGTTCACCACTTCTCTAAATTCAAATTCGGTTTCGAAGAAGCCGACAGCAAAGCTACGGCTGAAGCAGCCTTGGATTCTATGAAATTCGACAAAGCATGCTACACTGAAGGTGAAACTGCCAAAGTAAAAATGGAAATCAACTGGAAGGGTGGTATCAAGTGCGAAGGTGGTGCTTCTGTAGAAGAAATTATCAAGAAAGCACATTCCACACTAACTACAACTACTATCAAGATGGTCAGCGCAGCTTTGGAAGAAGCTATCAAAGACGATAATGCCAATGTTACTCCGGGAGCTGCATTTACAGACAAAAAGTTCACATATGAACTTGAAGTACCAGCTTATACTCAGTTGACAGGATTCGACGTAACAAGAAACGTTATCAAGACTACCTATGTATTGCCGTTTGCTGTTTATAATAAAGCAACGAAAGCAATCGAAAAGAAAACAGCTGAAGTTACAATCAGCAAGATTTCTTCAGTAGTTGTTAGAACGATTGAAGCGATCGGTCATGGACATGGTCATGGTCACGGCGATGACCTGAATGCCGGTGGTGGTATTATCATCTCTGAATAACCGAGAGAATAAAATGTAGTAATTGAAATCATTGAACCGAAAGCGTAGAGAATGTATACAGTAAATTTAAAACGAATCTTCATAGTATCGCTATTTATAGCTATACCCTTTATGCTTTCGGCTCAATTGACCTACGGTACTACAGGATTGCTGCATGCTCCCTCGGCAGAAATGCAGAAGGACAAAACAGTCATGCTGGGTGCAAACTTTATGAATAAGGAGATAACTCCTCCAACGTGGTACTACCACACGTACAATTACTACCTGAATGTAACCATTTTACCTTGGATGGAAGTAGCATATACCTGTACTTTATTTAAGGCGGAAGCTCTTGGATTAAAACCTTATGGTTACTCAGGCTTTACGAATCAGGACCGGTATTTTTCTCTCAGATTACGGGCACTGAAAGAAGGGCAATTCTGGAAATACATGCCCGCTGTTGTAGTAGGCACTTCCGATCCTTTTACCTCGTCCGGCAATGGAGTTGTGGCTCCGACGGAAGGTAACGGATACTTCAGTCGTTTCTACATCGCAGCCACCAGGCATGTCCAATTAGGAAGAGAGACAGTGGGAGTACACCTCTCCTATCTTTATAACAAAAGGATAGAGTACAAACTGAATGGGATCGCGGCAGGTATCAGTTATAACCCGTCTTTCCATCCGCAATTGAGATTAATTGCCGAATATGATTCGAAAGATTTTGCGTTAGGTGCCACCTATTTGTTTTTCAACCATTTGCATGCACAAGTGGAACTCCAAAGAATGAAATATTTCACAGGTGGATTGACTTTCCAGTTCCGCTTGTCCGGAAAAGATGGAATGAAAAAGCAAAAGCGAAACAAAGAGTTAAAACAAAAAATGAAATAACATGAAAAGTAAAATAGCAATATTGTCTTTACTGTTGACAGGCGCAGCCGTCTCAGCCTCAGCGCAGACAAAAGAGCATTATTATAGCGAAAAAGCTAAAGATAATATCTTTATCAGCGTGGGTGTAGGAGCACAGGGATGTGTCAACCCTGACAACTTTGATTATGGCTTTGGACATGCCATAACTCCACTGATACACGCATCAGTCGGTAAACTGTTCGACCCTATTTGGGGGATCCGTGGCCAGGTAGCCGGGTGTTGGAGTACATTATACTCCGAATATGGAATGCCGGAAGGCGAATACAATAAGATGAAGAATAAAAATACTTCACTCTACGTGCCGACGGATTGTTCAACTTGTCAAACGCTATCGGAGGCTATAATCCCGATCGCTTGTTCACTGTATCCGTATTTGCAGGTCCGGGACTTACGTTTGCCAAGGCCTATGGCAATCAGGATAAACTGAATGCGCTGATTAATGGTTCTGTCGGTTTGATGGGACAATTCAACATCAACAAATATTTGGATATCAATGTAGAAGCAAGAGGTGAAGTCTCTCCTTCTGTCTTCGGACATTATAGTTCTGCTCGTACCGACGGTGCTGTTTCTCTGACAGCAGGTGTGACTTACACATTCGGTGGCAAGAGATTCGTTTCTTGCGGTGCGCAGGTAGACCAAAACGCTATCAACGAAGAGCTGAATCGTTACAGAAGTGAACTGTCAAAAGCGCAATCGGACTTAGCCGATGCCAAAAACGCGCTGGCTAACGTAAAACCTGTAACGAAAGAAGTGGTGAAAGAAATCGAAGTAGCCGGCCCTCGCGCAGTCTTCTTCCAGATTGGTAAATCTAAGATCGACGACTATGGTATGGTTAACATCCAACTGGCCGCTAAGATCTTGAAAGCCAACCCTGATAAGAAATACAAAATAGCCGGTTATGCAGATAAGGCTACAGGTAGTGCCAAGTGGAACCAGAAACTGTCTGAGGCCCGTGCTCAAGCCGTTTATGACGCTCTTATCAAAGAAGGCGTAAGCAAAGATCAACTGGAACTCGTCGGTTTTGGTGGAACAGCCAACATGTTTGGCAAGAACTTCCTGAACCGTGTTGTAATTTTAGAATAATAGGGTTTCGATTCCCAATAGGGCGGGAAAGTTTTTGGCTCTATACTTTAAAGAGTGCGTCGCTGAGACGCACTCTTTTTTATTCTTCCGCCATCACTGTTATACGTTCTTTCTGAATTTGAAAGAAGAAAATTATCCCCCCCCAATTTATCCATCATTTGTTTTTATTATAAAAAGTAGAGATTGTAAATCTATATCCGGTATATAAACCTTAAAACAATAACATGGACAATCGGACAGAGCAGTATTCACTTCGGGAACTATTAGAAAGCATCACAGAAAATATTAAAACCAAGCGCCTGGCTGACGTTTTTCGTTTCATTTCATTCCATCCCGGTGAGATGTATGGATCACATCAGCATTTACGTATCGAAATAAACTATGTGAAAAAGGGAAGCTGCATTCTCCATCCGGATCATGAGAGTATCACTTTTCGTGAAGGAGAAATTATGATTACCACTTCGGACATCAGTCATCTGTTTGAAGCCGGAGCAGATGGTACGACCTTGATGCAATTGGAATTCCTACCCGAAATCTTTTCCCATTTCAGCTTGAATGCCACAGTCGATTCGAACGGCTCTGCCCTGCTATGGACAAATCGATTTAAGATTAAAATAGAATAAGTCGACATAACAGTAGTTATAGTAGTTATTGATACACTGCACAGACAGGCAAAACCGCAGCAGCCAGATTCGGATTTATAGAAAAGTATATTAAACTCTTAATTCCTAAGGCTGAAAGTCCGGTTGCCACATAAAGCTACCATAACTACTGTTAGCTTGAACTCAACTTAAAACCTGTTTAAATTTTACCCGGAAAGAGACCGGAAAGAAACTCTAAACGGGTCAATAAACCCATATAAAATTTATTCAAGAAAAATTTAAACAGAGACTTAATAGATCAGTTTTACATTGTCAATGTAGAGCGAATTTCCCGGTGAACCGATATAAGCACCACCATGACTGGATGTAAACTGAAGTATCATATGCGTCGGCACATCATCAGCTTCCCCCCACGCCACTTCATGAATCGGCACACTTTCGCCCTTACTGTTTACCGTAAAATATTCAGAGGCCTGAAGTCGCATCATGTGTGCTTTATACGCCGGATCTTTCGTGATATCACCATACATGATATCGTATTTTGAACCATTTTTCCAATCAGTCGAATGGTAGTAATAGTTCACCATTGTCCCGATACGTTTAGCATACACATTGCCTTTGGCATCTTCCCAACGTTTCTGTAGCAATAAAATAACAGCCGGAAAATCCTTACCCGGCACATCCGTTATCTTACTGAATCCCGTTGCACGTATACGGTTTTCACGATCGGACATTTTCACTTTATAGTCGAACTGAATAGCCGACGGACGGTCAGTGAACGGTATTCCCATCTGCAACATCTTATTCGGATTCTTGGTACTCTTAATCGGTTCATGAACCGTTCCCAAAAACATAGATCCGGCAGCAAGTACGGTGATATCTACAATACCAAGTACTTTTACACTCTCCATACGAGTATCCAGACGAGCACAGAAACCGTCTCCTCTGGTTTCGGGAAATACCGAAGTATTGGTTTTGGTAATACCCGACACACGTGCCATTACGTTAGAAGTTCCCCAGGGTGAACCACCTTTATTTGTATAAGGCTTCGCACCCACAATGGTTTCGGTAGGGCCAATCGCATATACTTTTTTGGTATTTCCGCCAATAATGCCCGACTCTTTTATTTCCCGCGTCACCCATTGATCCATATTCCCCAAAAGGGAGTATCTCTACTTTCTGCTGCGCTACAGCAGAAGCTGAACACAAAGTTAGCAGACTTGCCACCCACAGGCGATATGTCTTCTGAATCATCTTTCCTCCTTTTTTTATAAACTATAATCCCATTGCTTCAATGCAAAGTCCCAATGATCTTGCACTAACTGCACAGTACGGTCATCGTACTTATATTTGTTCTTTTTATATCCTTTTTTACCTCCCACATATTTCTCTATCGAGCCGCGCGCTTCGGCAAATCCCGGAATATCCAAAGCATGATAAATATTCTCAGTCATTCCCATAGCGTCTGCCTCAAAGTCTTCAAACTTCACCTCCATCAGGTTTCCTTCAGGAATGAATTGCTTATCGGCCTCGTATTTATGATACAATTTGGCATAAATAGAAAGTATATTGTTCTCCAACTCAGCCGGAGTGATATCCTGCAACTTCAAGGGTTGAATCGTATTAGTAAAGAAACTACGGGTAGACTCAAATACAGTATACGGATTACGCATCAGATAAATAAATTTCGCATTGGGGAACATTTTTACCAGTTCCTTCACGCGTCCCGTGTGAGGGGGATTCTTGCTAAGAAACTGAGTACCCTGCGTATTCCACAAAGAGATCTTAATCAATTTGGTAAAAGTCTCCTCAAAAACCTTCAATTCCGCTTCACTGATAGTATCGAAAAGCAAGTATTTATCTGCATATTCCTGCTGATATCTTGGCAAGAACCAGAAATTATAATAGGTATAAGGCATCATGTTGGCAAGGGCAAACTCTTCCTCCTGCGGCAAATCGACAGCCAGCTCCATATTATCCGTCGGCCGCTTATCCGGCATCAGCCAACTCATGTTCTTTTTAAAGAATGGCTGTCCCCACATCATTAAATGCGGAAATACAGTCTGATAAGTGGTGTTATAGCCAAAATGTGAATCGCACGAAAAAACATTGTGTACAAAAGTAGTTCCGCTACGCCAGTGACCAAGGATAAAGACCGGATCGTGTTCCAACGGCTTATTTGCCAGCAGCTTCTCATAACGTTTATCCTGAAGTGGAGCCAAAGTAGACAGTAAGCGACAAACTGCCTTTGTCAGACGATATTTACCTGTATAAGCCGCATCGATCTCCCTTCCTCCGGTAATAGCTTTAAATGTCCGCCAGTCTGCCCCTACTAAAGTATTTATCGGAAGTTTGTTAAATTCAAGTAATCCCATAATAATGTGTTCATTGTTAATGTGCCGACAAACTGCATGCAGCAGGCATATCGGCACACCGAATAATCATTTACTTCTCTATTCTGACTTCGAAACCTTGTTCACTTAATGATTTTACCGCCTTCTCAATAGCTTCATAATGTTCAGGATCTATGCCCAGTTCAGGCAGATTCAAAACCGGAAAATCATCGGCAATATTCATGTCTTTCTTTTCCACACGATCGATAATCATTCCCACAGCACTGGTATTATTGGTTATCGGATCGATCAGGATAAACGAACCGCACGATTTATTCTTCCGGTACGGATCAAAGAACAGTTCTTTAGCTGTAGTAAACACCACACGTGCTATTTCGTTCAAAGACAAAAAGGGAACAGACGAATGTTCCATCGTATTGACATCCACTTTATATTTTATGCTGTCGATACGCGTGCGGCTGACATTCGTTGTCTGCTTAATAAAGAACGATTTGTTGATATCCATCGGTTCTTCATCCATCCACACCAACATTGCTTCAAAATTACGGTCCACAATAGGCAAATTATCCGGATGAACCAACATTTCCCCTCTTGAGACATCTATCTCGTCTTCAAGTGTCAGTGTGACCGACTGTGGGGGAAAAGCATAATCCAGCTCACCATCAAAAGTAACGATACTCTTCACATGAGATACTTTACCGGAAGGCAAAGCCATTACTTTGTCTCCCTTGCGTATGATGCCGGATGCCACCTTACCACAGAATCCCCTGAAGTCGAGGTTCGGACGAAGTACATACTGTACCGGAAAGCGGAAATCACTAAAGTTATTATCGCTGTCGATATGGACTGTTTCCAGAAAATCGAGCAAGGAAAGTCCTTCATACCACGGAGTTCTTTCCGACTTATCCACCACATTGTCTCCATCGAGTGCGGACAGTGGAATACAAGTCACATCGGGAATCCCCAAGGGAGCTACAAACTTCTTATACTCTGCTACAATCTCATTGAAACGCTCTTCCGAAAAATCTACCAGATCCATCTTGTTGACAGCCAACACTACATGCTTGATTCCCAACAGAGATACCAGAAATGTATGACGTCTTGTCTGAGTAATTACTCCCATACGGGCATCTACCAGAATAATAGCCAGATTGGCGGTCGAACCGCCGGTTATCATATTACGGGTATACTGTTCGTGCCCCGGAGTATCAGCAATGATAAATTTACGGTTATTGGTAGAAAAGTAGCGATAAGCCACATCAATCGTAATGCCCTGTTCACGCTCTGCTTTCAAGCCATCCAGCAACAAGGCATAATCAATGTGTTCGCCGGCATTGCCCAACCGCTTGCTATCACGCTCCAATGCATCAAGCTGATCCTCATACAATTTTTTGCTATCGAACAGCAAACGTCCGATCAATGTAGACTTTCCGTCATCTACCGAACCTGCTGTCAACAGACGAAGCAAATCCTTCTGTTCGTCCTTATCCAGAAATGCTTTTATATCTAATTTATCTGCCATAGTTGTAATGTTTAAAAATATCCTTCGCGTTTCTTCTGTTCCATGCTACCTTCCTGGTCGAAGTCGATAACACGGGTCGTACGTTCGCTCTTAGTGGTAGTCATCATCTCTTCAACAATCTTCTCAATGGTGTCGGCCTCGCTTTCGACAGCACCGGTCAACGGCCAACATCCCAATGTACGGAAACGTACCATTTTCATTTCGATCTGATCACGATATTTTTCCGGCAGACGTTCATCATCAGCCATAATCAAGTTACCGTCCATCTGCACCACAGGACGCTCTTTGGCATAATACAACGGTACAATCGGAATATTCTCCAAACGAATGTACTGCCAGATATCCAGTTCGGTCCAGTTACTCAACGGGAATACACGTATACTTTCACCCTTATGTACACGGGCGTTGTAGATATCCCACAATTCGGGACGCTGGTTTTTGGGATCCCATTGATGGAACTTATCACGGAAAGAGAATATACGCTCTTTAGCACGCGATTTCTCTTCATCGCGGCGAGCACCTCCGAAGGCAGCATCAAATTTATATTTATCCAACGCACGCAGCAAAGCCTGTGTTTTCATCAAGTCCGTATGCACCTTACTGCCATGCGTAAAAGGCCCTACCCCTGCATGAAAAGCTTCCATATTGCTTTCCACAATCAGATTCCAGCCATACTTTTTGGCATATTCGTCACGGAACTGAATCATTTCCTTAAATTTCCACTTTGAATCGATATGCATCAAAGGAAACGGTACTTTGCCCGGATAAAAAGCTTTTTCGGCAAGGCGTACCATAACCGAAGAATCCTTCCCGATGCTATACAGCATGACCGGATTCTCAAACTCCGCCGCCACTTCGCGGATAATATGGATGGACTCGGCTTCGAGTTCTTTCAAGTGGCTTAACTTATATTCTTCTTTCATTTTTATAATTATTTCTTCATCTATATTTTATTTATGTCTGCTTACCCGAGGCAACACAATTTCCAGCAATCGATTGACAGACTCCTCAAGTGACAATACGGAAGTGTCAAGTGACAAAGCCGGATGTTCGGGAGCTTCGAAAGGGGCGGATATTCCGGTAAAGTTTTTTATTTCTCCCCGACGAGCTTTGGCATACAATCCCTTTACGTCCCGCTTTTCACATTCGGCGAGCGGAGTGCTGACAAATATTTCCAGAAAGTCATCCGGTCCGACAATGCGGGCAGCCATCTCACGGATATCGTTGTTAGGGCTGATGAAAGCAGCAATTGTAATAATGCCTGTATCAATAAAAAGTTTCGAAACCTCGGCTATACGGCGTATGTTTTCTACCCGGTCAGTTTCGGAAAAGCCCAGATTATTGTTGATGCCTGTACGGATGTTATCTCCATCCAAGATACGACACAACAATCCGCGTTTATGCAGTTCGCGTTCCAAAGCGATGGCAATGGTACTCTTACCCGATCCGCTCAACCCGGTAAACCAGATCATCACACCACGCTGTTTCAAGAGTTCTTCTTTATCCTGCCGGGTCAGCATCCGGTCGAATATCGGATATATATTATTATTTTCTTCCATTATAATATGTTAGATGTTGTTTCAATTACTAAAACGGCCAGATTAAAGGGATCAGAAATATGGAAATCAGGAATGTTATAAGATTTAATGGCAATCCGATCCTGACAAAATCCATAAACTTATAGTTGCCGATACCCTGTACTATTAAATTTGTCTGATAACCGATCGGTGTAGAAAAACTGGCAGATGCAGCCATACAAATGACCACAAAGAACGGTGTAGGGTCGACACCCAACTGGACCGAAAGCGACAGAGCCAACGGAAAAGCCAATGCAGCAGCGGCATTGTTTGTTATCAGCTCCGTAAACAAATTGGTGATAATAAATAAAACTGCCAGTAATACATGCGGGCCATAGTCATGGCTCATGCCGATTATAAATCCTGCAACCTTATCGGCCACACCCGAATTTACCATTGCTTTACTGATAGCAAAAGCACAAGCGATCGTAATCAAGATATCCCAGGAAATATATTTAGTGTATTTACGTGCCGGAAAAATTTTAGTCCAAGCCATGATAATGGTAGTGACAGAAACAAAGAAGAACATATCCAACTTCATGTCCGGAAACATTTCTTTCACTACCGGAAGCTCACCGATAGTAGCACCGGCAATCATCAGGATCAGCAGAATCAATGCAAACCAACGTTTTCCTTTTCCCGGTATCGGTTCATTATCATTTCCGTTAGCCAACAGCACAAACACGGAAGATTCTCCCCAAGTGGGTATGAACGTGTCATCCGCCATTACCACCAACGTATCTCCTTCACGCAAGATCACTTCTTCAAGGTTGTTGATGAACCGCTGTCCGTTACGTTTCTTTATTTCTTTAACTTCGGCACCATAGTGACGTTTAAAATTAAACTCTCCCAAAGTTTTGTTGATACCCGGGAAACGGGCACCAAGTACTGCCTCCACGCGGTGAAGCTTATCGCCTTCTTCTACTTCTTCATCGGGCACAGCTGTATCGGGGCGTGCATCCGGAAGCAGTTTCTTAGAAAAAGCAAACAGATAAATAATACCGGCTATTGCAATAAAGATACCCACTTTGCCTAATTCGAACATGGTAAATCCTTCATGACCGGATTCCAATATCATTCCATGCACAACCAGGTTGGTAGATGTACCGATCAAAGTGCAGATACCTCCCAATATAGTTACGTACGAAAGAGGAATTAGAAATTTAGTGGCAGGTAAATGGACTGTCCGTGCCCATCGTTTAATAATCGGGGCAAAAATGACAACTACCGGAGTATTGTTCAGAAAAGCGGAAATAAAAGCAACCGCAGGCAATAAGCGTAATTGTGCCCGGAAGACCGTCGTCCGTTTCTGAGGAAGCAACTTCTTGACAACCTGCCCCAACGCTCCCGACTGCCTGATACCTTCACTGACCAAAAAAAGCAGGGCCACGGTTATCATCCCTTTATTACTGAATCCTTCGAGCATTTCCTTCGGAGTCAAAATACCCGCACAGAGAAACAACACCACTACAGAGAAAAGTATCATGCCGGGACGCATTTTGTCCAAGATCAAAGCAATTACCATCCCTAATAAGGATAACAGCACAAATGCAATTTCAAATGTCATAAACGCAAACAATTAGTGGTTTACCTTCTCTTCTCAACAATAAACCAGGGATTCAGTAAATCTTCTTTATTATACTGCAAAGGAACATCTTTTTTATCCGCCTGATAAAATTTCCATTCCCGCAGCGCGCGCAATGGCATGCCCGGCAGCAGTATCCCACTCCATCGTAGGAGCAAAACGGGGATAAACATCCGCTTTACCTTCGGCAACCAAACATATTTTAATAGAACTGCCGCTGGAAATCAACTCGACATGTTTGTGTTCTTGCTTCACCGCATCAATGTACGCTTCGGTCTCCGGAGTCAGGTGTGAACGGGAAGCCACTACTACAAATCGGTCCCGCTGCAGGTCTTGCGGCAACCGTACGGAAGCAGCTACCAGCTTATCGAGTGTTGCATCGTCTTCTAAAGTCGTAATGCCCGACAGCTTGTAGGCACCGATTTCCTGACCGGCAAAGTAAAGTTCTTTTTTGACCGGTAAATAAATCACTCCGATAATGGGAACTCCGGCTTTCACTAACGCAATATTTACCGTAAACTCACCGTTTCGCTTGATAAACTCTTTCGTACCATCCAATGGATCGACAATCCACATCACATCCCAATTGCGACGGGTATCATACTCTAAATGTTTCCCCTCTTCGCTCAGTACGGGAAAAGGAGTTTCGTTCAGAATGGTGGCAATTGTTACGTGTGCTTTCCGGTCAGCAATAGTCAAAGGAGAGTGATCCGCTTTCCGCTCTATTTCGAAGTCCGAAGCCGGATCGGTATAAATAGACAATATTTCCTCCCCCGCCTTCAGGGCTGCATCAACAGCGACAAATAAGTATTTATGTTCCATTTTATTACGCTTTAACGACCTTGTTTCCTACAAGGCATAATATCCCCCATTTAATAGAGGTACAAAAGTAAAAACTTTATCTCTTTAAAAAGTTTTTAAACAGCTAATTATAACTTCTTTTAGTAGAAAAGGGCAAAACTCTAAAAAACCTTTCATCGCTGATGCCGGTTGAGTACATCACTAATTAACATTGTTAAGTCTTTGCTCCCTATTATTGGTTCTCTATACACAAACAACACCTCTTTTACATTCAAACAACAAGTCTTTTGAATGTAAAGAAGCAGATTTAACACAATGTTAAACCTAAGCTTTCCAAAGCTTCAAACAAACAATTGTAAATATCTGGTTCCAAGACAAATAGAATATTAAATCATTCTCCGTTCGAGTTTTTTCTTCCTCAGGTTCCCAAAGAGACAGTTGTTATTTAAGTAAGCATATACTCTTTCAATATTTTTCCAATAGTATAAAATTATCTCAAGTCATGCCGTTTTTATATTAATCTTTCAGATTATGCATACAAAGCATTCACATATCCTTGCGAATATATTTTTTTTTCATAACTTTACATCATTCTATCAAAAAGGACTATAAAATTATTCAAAACCATCAATAATAACTAATCATAATCCCTACCACAATGAAGAAAAGTATTATTCTGTTATTCATCAGTTTACTTTTATCCCCGCTATGCATAAAGGCACATCAACCCGAATTCTCCACTGCCGGATTTTTCCGGCTGGCAGACTCCGGACGAGACGTCTATTCCATGAATCCTGCATGGCGTTTTTATAAAGGAAATTGCCCCGGAGCTGAAACCGGAAATTTCGACGACCGGTCATGGACAGTAGTTTCTCTGCCTCATGGTATCGAATATCTGCCTACAGAAGCAAGCGGCTGTATCAATTACCAAGGCGAAGTCTGGTATCGCAAACACTTTACACCGGATGCGGCATTGAAAGGTAAAAAACTTTTTTACATTTTGAGGCAATTATGGGCAAAAGCAAAATATACGTAAACGGTAAATTGCTAGCCGAACATTTCGGTGGTTATCTGCCGGTGGTCGTCGATGTAACTGATGTATTGGAATTTGGAAAGGAAAACCTGATCGCCGTATGGGCTGACAATAGCAATGACCCCAACTATCCTCCCGGAAAACAACAGGAAGTGCTGGACTTCACTTATTTCGGAGGAATATATCGGGATTGCTGGTTGATAGCACACAATCAGGTATTCATCACCGATCCGAATTATGAGAACGAAGAAGCAGGCGGAGGACTATTTGTCGCTTATAACAATGTATCGGACCACTCTGCCGAAGTATTACTGAAAATACAGATTCGCAATTCCGGGAGAAAAGCTTTCAAAGGTGTAGTCGAATACGAACTTCAGCAACCGGACGGACAACAAGTGGCTTCCCTAAACTCTGTCATCCGGATCAAGCCCGGAAAATCAACCTATTCATCAGATAAGCTGACCGTAAAAAGTCCGATGCTATGGAGTCCGGAAAATCCGGCATTATATAACCTGATCGTTCGTATCCGTGACGAAAAGGGCAATCCGATAGATGGTTACCGGCGCCGGATCGGAATACGCAGTATCGAATTCAAAGGAGAAGATGGATTCTGGCTGAACGGTAAACCTTATGAAGCTCCGTTAATCGGAGCCAACCGGCACCAGGATTTCGCAATTGTGGGCAATGCGGTACCTAACAGCATTCACTGGCGGGATGCCAAAAAGCTGAGAGATGCCGGAATGAAAGTAATTCGTAATGCTCACTGCCCGCAAGACCCGGCCTTCATGGATGCTTGTGATGAATTGGGATTATTTGTAATCGTCAATACCCCGGGCTGGCAATTCTGGAATGATGCCCCGGTCTTTGCACAGCGGGTATACAGCGATATCCGTAACCTGGTTCGTCGAGACCGCAATCATCCTTGCGTATGGATGTGGGAACCGATCTTGAACGAGACATGGTATCCGGCAAATTTCGCCCGGAACGCACATGACATTGTAGAGGCAGAATATCCATATCCCTATTGTTATAGCGGATGCGATAGCGAAGCCAAAGGGAAAGAACATTTCCAGATACTTTTTACCCATCCGCTCAATGGAGACGGAGGAGCCTATTCGACTAACGATATCAAAAAACAGCTGACTTACTTCACACGCGAATGGGGTGACAATGTGGATGACTGGAACTCGCACAATTCTCCCAGTCGCGTAGCACGCAACTGGGGAGAGCAGGCCATGCTTATACAAGCACAGCACTATGCCCGCCCATCCTACAAATACACCAGCTATGATGCTCTTTACCGCACTCCGCGGCAACATGTAGGAGGCTGCCTCTGGCACTCGTTCGATCATCAGCGCGGCTATCATCCCGATCCCTTCTACGGAGGTGTCATGGACGTATTCCGCCAACCGAAGTATTCTTATTACATGTTTATGGCACAACGGTCGCCCATAAAAGAAGAGCGCCTTTTCCAAACCGGTCCAATGGTTTATATCGCCCATGAAATGACACCGTTCTCCGGCAAAGATGTCACCGTCTATTCGAACTGTGACGAAGTAAGACTCACTTATCTCAAAGGCGGACAAACGCAAACCTATGTACATAAACAGGAAAAAGAAGGAATGCCCCACCCCGTCATCACATTCGAGAATGTATACGACTTCATGAAAGATAAAGCACTTTCACGCCAAGGTAAACAAGCTGACGTTTACTTATTGGCAGAAGGATTGATTGACGGTAAAGTAGTCGCTACCCACAAAGTGGCTCCGGCACGACGTCCCGAAAAGCTGCTCCTTTGGGTAGACAATGAAGGAACAGACCTGAAAGCCGACGGTTCTGACTTCGTCACAGTCATAGCTGCCGTTGCCGACAAAGATGGAAATATCAAACGCTTAAACAACTATACCATCAAATTTCAAATAGAAGGTGAAGGACGTATTTTAGGCGGAGCAGGCAATTTGGCTAACCCGGCCCCTGTCCGTTGGGGAACAGCCCCGATATTAGTTCAGTCTACTTTGAAACCCGGAAAAATAAAAATCACAGCCAGTGTCTTGTTCGAAGGCTCGCAGATGCCAAGCAGTGCCGTGCTGGAATTGGAAAGTAAACCGGGAGACTTCCCCCAGATATACGACCGGGAAGAGTCAGCACTTATTCCGAACTTCACCGGACAAGAGGCAGTAAACGCCCTGGCCCCAAAATCAGAGGCGGCATTGGAAAAAGAAAGACTACAGAAAGCTGAAAATGCTGCCAAGCTAAAAGAAGTAGAGCAACAGCAGGAAGAGTTCGGTGAGAAAAAGTAATCATATTCCTATTTACTAAAGGAGAAATGTGTCAAAACTCACCACAGGAGACACAGAGTAACACAGAGCCGATTTTAAGTTATTGATTATTAATAAAAAGACTCTGTGATACTCTGTGTTACTCCGTGGTGAAAAGAGTTATGACTTTACCTTTGCACCGACAGATATGCTTGATGCCTTATAGGGCGATATCCTTTAGATCAGATTCCCCTACCCTATTTAAAATAACTGTTTATATAGGCATGAAAAGAATTACAGCCCTATCTTTTTTGCAATAAAAAATGTATAGCCATAATACTCTTTATACTTATGGTACAGTTCTTCTTCAATGGATTGAAGCATACTAAATTCCTCAGCAATTTTATTTCCGGCATATTTAGTTAAAAAAATCTTCTGAGCTGCAACTTTGGGGGTAAAGTAATGATCTGTCCAACAATTTTCAGGCAGAATAAATGTAGCGACAGGAAGATAGCCTGCCTTGTGAATTTTGGCTACTTGATTAGGAATCGTATCGATTTCGGGATATGCATCCATCCAGAAGTCATTGATTTCCGCCGGACGTTCGTCCGTAAACCATGAACATTCAGAAACTGCAAGATACCCTCCTTTCTTCAAATACTTACGCCATTCATTCAATCCCCGTTCAAAACCAATATTATAGATAGCCCCTTCCGACCAAATCAAGTCTAACTCTTCATTTCGGAAAGGAAGATCATCCATGGAACCGACAATGCCTGTCACCCTGTTTTGCAAGCCCGACTGTCTTGCATTACGATTGAAAATATCAATAAAGCCGGAAAGAAAATCGAGTCCTGTAACCTGCCCCGTCACATGACCGGCCAATACCATGGTCTGACCTCCGGTTCCACAGCCGATATCGGCGATAAGGGATTTTTCAGTGAGATTATCTATAAAACTCAATGCTTTCAATGTTACCTCAGGACTTCCGGGACCCTGTCGTTCCATATTGGAAAAAAAATCGCAGATTAAATTAAGTTCGAAATCGTGAATTGTTTTATTTTCGTTACTCATTATCTTAATATATTTCGCATACACGAAAAGCATAGTAATACTTTCAGCATTGCATGCAGATTAAACTTGAATTATAATAATAAAGAATTGCTCCCGAAAAGAGTTTTCCGAGAGAAGACGAAAGGACAATCTGTTGCAAAAAAACAGATTGTTTACAAAACCAAATCCGATCTAAGAGTATTTGTCATGCCGCAAAGATACATAATATTTTGAGAACCTGTTTTAATGTTATCAATAAAAAGTGTATCTACCCAAGTGGTGAAACAAAAAAGAAGGCATCCTTCACAGGATACCTTCTTTACCGGGAGACAACATCCGTCACTCCCGAAATTACCAAAAAGATTTTTTTATTAATAGATTCTATATAACAACCAGGCGCCCTGGAAGTCTTTTCTACTAGGATATTTAGCCTTGAAAGCATCACGTGCCTGCGCAGCAGAAGCCCTATCGGCAAATGTATTTACAATCACACGATACATAGCTGTCTCAGCATTAAAAGCAATGGTTGCATTATAACCTTCTTTGTCCAGAAAATCTTTCAGACCTTCTGCATTTGCTTTCAAACCGAAGCTACCGCATACTACGCTATAATCTTTCAATCCATCAGCACCTGAAACAACTGTTACCTTTTCCTGACGAACGCCTGCAGCATTATCAACAGCCTTTTTAGTTTCTACCGGAGCAGCAACTACCGGAGTAACTTCTACGGGAGCTTCTACCTGAGGCTCAGCCAATTCCTGTTGTTTAGCTTTCTCGTATGCCTTTTTATAAGCGCTTTCGCTGGATTTACATGAAGCAAATGCCAAGGCAACGCATACGCCCATCCCTAATACTACTAATTTTTTCATAATCTATACACATTTAGTTAATAATCTTGTATCCATTCTTTTGAAGGGGACAAAATAATAGAATTTTTATCACCCCACAAAACAATCTTCCTAAAAAACACTTTTTTAGATACCTCAGCAGTCTTTTTTCTTATAAGAAATCGTACCGGTTGCCTGATAAGTGGGCATCACCAGCACTTCTGCTATCTGTATATGTTCGGGAGCAGAGGCAGCATAATAAACTGTTTCAGCTATGTCGTCTCCAGTCAACGGACGAATACCCTTATAAAAAGCATCGGCAGCATCCTTATCTCCACGATAACGGACAACCGTAAAATTAGTTTCCACCATTCCCGGTTTTATGTTTGTCACACGAAGCGGAGTATCTACCAAATCAATACGCAAACCGTCCGAAAGTGCTTTGACAGCGGCTTTAGTGGCGCAATATACGCTTCCGCCGGGATAAGCCGCATCACCAGCTATCGAACCGATATTGATGATATGCCCGTGTCCGCGTTCCACCATTCCGGGAACCACTATACGCGTCATAGCCAACAAGGCTTTTATATTAGTATCAATCACAATATCCCATTCGTCCAGGTTTCCCTCAAATTCTTTATCCACACCAATCACAAGACCGGCATTGTTCACCAATACATCAATACGTTTCCACTCTTCCGGTAAAGAAGCCAGCGCCATGGTCGCTGCATTCCGATCACGTACGTCAAACGGCAACAGGCAGATACGTACTCCGTATTTAGCTTCCAGTTCTACTTTCAACTCTTCAAGTTTTGCCACGTTACGGGCATTCAGAATCAAATCCGAACCTTGCGAAGCAAACTTACGCGCACATCCTTCACCAATGCCACTGCTTGCTCCCGTTATAAAAACGATTTTACCTTTCATTTCTTCTTATACAAATTTAGATTACCTATATAATGAAAGACAAAAGTACGCTTAAACCTCCGATGATATGCCCTTCACCTTAGTTAAATAAGATTAAAGCATTACAGAAAAAAGGATTTACGTCTTACGATTACCCTATCTTTGTGCTATATAACATAACAGAGCCGAGAGGCTCATTCAATTATTGTACATGACATTTGAAAATTTGAATTTGATAGAGCCTATCTTAAAGGCTTTAAGACAAGAGGGTTACACCTCTCCCACCCCAATACAAGAACAGTCAATCCCCATTTTACTTCAAGGAAAAGATTTATTAGGTTGTGCTCAAACAGGTACCGGTAAAACAGCTGCTTTTTCTATCCCTATCTTGCAAAAATTGTATAAAACCGACCATCGTAAAGGTATCAAGGCACTTGTGCTGACGCCAACCCGGGAACTTGCAATTCAGATAGGTGAAAGTTTCGAAGCATACGGACGGTATACCGGTCTGAAACATGCCGTAATCTTTGGAGGAGTAGGACAGAAACCACAGACTGACGCTCTACGGAGCGGTATTCAGATACTGGTTGCCACTCCCGGCAGATTATTGGATTTGATATCACAGGGATTTATCTCCCTGAGTTCACTTGATTTTTTTGTATTGGACGAAGCAGACCGTATGCTGGACATGGGATTTATCCATGACATCAAACGCATCCTGAAACTGCTACCGGCCCGAAGACAAACTTTGTTTTTTTCGGCGACCATGCCACCGGAAATAGAAACATTGGCAAATTCGATGTTGACTAAACCGGAGAAAGTGGAAGTGACCCCGGCCTCTTCGACTGTGGACATCATCTCACAGCAGGTCTATTTCGTCGAGAAAAAGAAAAAAGGACTTGCTGATCCATCTGTTGAAAGATACATCAATCGAGTCGGTACTTATCTTTACGCGTACAAAATACGGAGCCGACAAATTGGCACGTGTACTGACTAAAGCCGGTATCGGAGCTGAAGCGATACATGGTAACAAAACTCAAAATGCACGCCAGCGTGCTTTGACCAATTTTAAGAACCATACCCTTCGCGCCTTGATAGCAACCGACATTGCTGCACGCGGCATCGATGTAGACCAATTATCACACGTAATCAATTACGAGTTGCCCAATGTTCCGGAAACTTACGTGCACCGCATCGGTCGTACCGGACGTGCCGGACATGAAGGAGTGGCCATCTCTTTCTGCGAATCAGAAGAACTGCCCTACTTAAAAGATATCCAAAAGTTGATAGGGAAAAACATCCCGGTGGTAAAAGACCACCCGTTTGTCACGACCGAAGGTATCAAGGCCCAGGAAGAAAAGCAGGAAGAAATCAAGGTTAAAGCCAAAGCCAACAAAACATACCGCGGGAGCCGGGCTAATGGCGACTTCTGGAGACGGAAAAAGCAAAAAACAAATCAACCGTCTTCCACCAAACAGGAAAAAGGAAATAGATACTCTCGGATTCAGACAAAAACAATCCTGCCCGAAGGGTATGCCATCATTCACCACAGAGTAGTACAGATCAAGCTTAATCTATTGATAACTAATAACATTTATCTGCATAGGCCTGTATAATCTGTGGTGAATGAGAGTTTCGGCACATCCTCCCAAACGCCGCCCGGCATTTACATTAAGATTACTTCTGATTTTAAGCTGAGTATTTTTTTTCTAAAAAAATTAAGGCAAACAGAACAAGTTTTCAATAAAAATGTTAGCTTTGTAATATGATCATTTAAAAACAAAAGATTATGAAAGGACTTAATGTATTAGCAGCTTTTCTGGGTGGTGCAGCCGTTGGTGCAGCCCTGGGTATTTTATTCGCTCCTGAAAAAGGAGAAGATACTCGTCACAAAATCGCAGAGATTCTTCGCAAAAAAGGTATCAAGCTGAATCGTAACGAAATGGAAAACCTCGTTGATGAAATTGCAGCTGAAATCAAAGGCGAAGTAATTGACTAAATGAACAAGATCAAAACAGAGCTATCATGTTTACAGACGATAAAAGCATTGAAAATATCCAGCAGCTGTTTGCTGAGTTCAAGAAGTTCCTTGTACTCCAGAAAGAATATACCAAACTGGAATTAACGGAAAAGTTAACTATACTCTTATCCACGTTAATAATGATTTTAGTGCTCACTATCTTAGGTATGGTAGCCTGTTTATCTGTCTTTTGCCCTGGCTTATATTCTTGAGCCGTTAGTAGGCGGTTTGATGGTAAGTTTCGGCATCATAGCAGGCATCAATGTTTTATTGATTGCCATCATTTATTTTTTCCGCAGGCAACTTATCATTTCGCCGATGGTAAATTTCCTTGCAAACCTATTTCTCAACGACTCCAATAAAAAATGAAGCAATGAACAACAGCACACCTACTCCAAAGAAAATTACGCTGGAAGACATTGCTCAGCGTAAACAAGAAGTGTTGCAGGAAATCTGTGACCAGAAACAAGCCATGGCGGATACCACCCGCCGAATTTTCGCCCCCCTTGCACCTGCCGCCTCCGGTGGTAATGCGTTAATGCGCTCTTTCAGTACCGGTATGGCCATTTTTGACGGTGTCATGCTGGGTATGAAAATGATCCGTAAAGTTCGCGGACTCTTCCGAAAAAGATATTAAAAAAACACCCGGACATACATCATTGCATATCCGGGCGTCTAATATAAATACGTTAAAGAATGTCCTTACACGTATGTTTCCAATAACTTCACATTCCCTTCTTGAGGCACAATGGTCAATTCCTGAGTAGTGGCAGGAAGCAAAACAGTTTCTCCTGCACCCAGTCGCACTTCGTTGCCTTCATTATCTGTCATCAGGCAAGAGCCTTCTATACAAATAAAGATTACGAATGAATCCAGCTCCGAATAATCACAGCTGATCTGTTCACTCATATCATAAACCGAAGTCGTGAAATAAGGACATGCCACCAACTCAACCGGTTCATCTTTCAAAGGTTCATATTTGGTACGATAGTCATCGAGCACTTCATAATTGATCGCATCAAGTGCCTGGCTGGTATGCAATTCACGTGTTTTTCCATTAGCGTCTTTACGATTAAAATCATAAATACGGTAAGTGATATCCGACGTCTGCTGAATTTCGGCAATAAATGCCCCGGCACCAATACTGTGAATACGCCCTGCAGGCAGGAAGAAAACATCTCCCGGATGAATTTCATATTCCTGAAGAACATCTGTAATTGTATTATTATGCACGCGGTCTTTATATTCTTTCGGTGTAATCTGTTCAGAAAATCCCGAACGCAGTTTGGCTCCTTCGTCAGCACCCACTACATACCACATTTCAGTTTTACCTTTTGAGTTGTGGCGTTTTTTAGCCAGTTCATCAGTGGGATGCACCTGTATAGACAAGTCTTGCTTCGCATCAATGAACTTTATCAGCAAAGGAAACTCATTGCCAAAACGGGCATAGTTTGCTTCGCCTACCAGTTCCTCACGGTATTTTTTCACCATATCGGTCAGTGTAAGGCCTTTATCCGGGCCGTTAGCTACGACAGATTCGTTGTTCTCTACGCCGGATATTTCCCAGCTTTCCCCAACTCCCTTCAAATCATCATTCAAATGCTTGAACGGGATAATTTTGTCGCCCCCCCAAAGCGTCTGCTTCAGAATGGGTTCGAATTTTAACGGATACATTTTTGTTTTTCTTGTTATAAACTTAGATTAAAAACTCATGATTTTAACAATCAAGGGACAAACATACGAAAAATATCAAATAATACACAAAATCCGGGCTTTTAATTAAAACTAACATGAATTTTTTATCTTCGCATTACAACTTAGGATGCTTTCACGGAAAACGCTAAACTTTCCTAAATCGCCGAACAGATTTACAAAGAATAATTTGGGAGAACGAAAGAATTTCCCTTTATTTGCAAGAAATTTTAATAATACCAGACATGATTAACACATTCCCAACTGAAGGAAATCGGTCAGGGCTCAGCCGGAAAGATTTTCAAAAGGATATAAACGATAAGAAAACCGATTTGTTTATCCTCAAAAACAAGAAAGGAATGGAAGTTGCCGTAACAAACTACGGATGCGCCATTCTATCTATCATGGTTCCGGATAAAGACGGAAAATATGCCAATGTCGTACTCAGCTATGGTACACTGGATGCACTGATGCACGGACCGGAACCTTTCTTAAGTACCACTATCGGACGTTATGGCAATCGCATCGCCAAAGGTAAATTCACCCTGTATGGCGAAGAACATAGTCTCACGATCAACAACGGTCCCAACTCACTTCATGGTGGCCCCACCGGATTTCACGCCAGAGTATGGGATGCCGAGCAACTTGAAGAAGGGGTGATCCGATTCAACTATACTTCCGCTGACGGAGAAGAGGGCTTCCCCGGTAATCTGGAAGTTGAAATGACTTATCGCCTTGAAGAAGAAGAGAATGCGATTGTCATCGAATACCGTGCCACTACAGACAAAGCAACAGTCGTAAACCTGACCAATCACGGTTTCTTCAACCTGGCAGGAACAGCCAATCCTACTCCGACTGTAGAAAATAACATCGTCACAATCAACGCAGATTTTTATACTCCGATCGATGAAGTATCCATCCCGACAGGAGAAATAGCCAAAGTGGAAGGAACTCCGATGGATTTCCGTACCCCACATACTGTTGGCGAACGAATCAATGACAAATTCCAGCAACTTATATACGGTGCCGGCTATGACCATTGCTATGTATTGAACAAGGCAGAAACAGGTTCTCTCGACCTGGCAGCTACCTGCAAAGAGCCCAACAGCGGACGCACCATGGAGGTATATACCACAGAAGCCGGCGTACAATTATACACAGGCAACTGGCTGGGCGGCTTCGAAGGAACAAACGGAGCTACTTTCCCCGCACGAAGCGCTATCTGCTTCGAAGCTCAATGCTTCCCCGACACACCGAATAAAGCACACTTCCCGTCGGCTACATTACTGCCGGGCGATGAATACCAGCAGGTAACCATCTATAAATTCGGAGTTGAAAAATAAATAAGGAAATAACTAACCTCATTTTTATAACTAACAACTTTTTAAAAACCATGACACAACAAAAAAGAATTATGTGTTGCCTATTGCAATGATGTTTGCGCTTTTTGCAATGATTTCATTCGTAACAGGACTTACTAACCCGCTCGGACTTATTGTAAAAGAGCAATTCCAGGCTGCCAACTGGATGACGCAGCTGGGTAATGCAGCCAACTTCATAGCTTATGCCTTTATGGGACTCCCGGCAGGTATGATGCTCAAAAGAATCGGTTACAAAAAGACAGCCCTTACTGCCGTAGCAGTAGGATTTATCGGAGTCGGCATTCAGGTGCTTTCGGGACAGATGGACTACCAGCCCGGTGAACTGACTGTATTTTGGATCTATCTGACAGGTGCTTTTGTTTCAGGTTTCTCTATGTGTATGTTGAATGCAGTAGTAAACCCATTGCTGAATACACTTGCAGGTGGCGGTAAGAAAGGTAATCAATTAATTCAGTTCGGTGGTTCTCTGAACTCTATTTCAGCTACAATCGTTCCGGTATTGGGTGGTTACCTGATCGGTACTATCAGCCAGGACACACGTATCAGTGACGCTAATCCGGCATTGTTCATTGCTATGGGTATCTTTGCTGTCGTATTCATCGTGTTGGCTATCATGGACATCCCCGAACCTCACAAAGAAAGCGCCAGTGATCATAAAGTAAAAGACACTCACAGCCCGCTTTCATTCCGTCACTTCGTTTTGGGAACAGTTGCCATTTTCGTATACGTAGGTGTGGAAGTAGGTATTCCTAACTTTATCAACCTGTTCCTGACTACTTCACCTGATGCAGCCGGTGCCAAAGGTTTCGGTATGGATACAGCTATGGCAGGTTCAATCGTAGGTACTTACTGGTTCCTGATGATGATCGGTCGTCTGTGCGGTGGTGCTTTGGGAGCTAAATTCTCAAGTAAAACTCAGTTGACAGTCGTTTCTTCACTGGCTTTGATCTTCTTGCTGATCGGTATGTTTGCCCCCAGCGCAACAACAGTAGCTATGCCTGTATTTAAAGGAGGTGCCAGCATCGGTTTCGGTATGGAAACAGTACCTGTAGGAATCATGTTCTTCGCACTTTGCGGACTCTGTACATCTATCATGTGGGGTGGTATCTTCAACCTTGCAGTAGAAGGACTGGGTAAATATACGGCAATGGCTTCCGGTATCTTCATGGTAATGGTTTGCGGTGGTGGTATCCTGCCGTTGATTCAGGGTGCAGTAGCCGACGTGACCAGCAGCTACATTGCAAGTTACTGGGTAATCTTCGCTGCCGTAGCATACATGCTGTACTATGCACTTGTAGGTTGCAAGAATGTAAATAAGGATATTCCTGTTGAATAAAACTTAAATAATAACTTTTTAATACCAAAACGATCATGGATATAGAACACGTAAGAAGTCGCTTCATCAAACATTTTGATGGAACTACAGGATTTGTATATGCCTCTCCGGGCCGTATCAACCTAATTGGTGAGCACACCGACTACAATGGCGGATTTGTTTTCCCGGGAGCTATCGATAAAGGTATGATCGCCGAAATCAAGCCTAACGGCACAGATAAAGTAAACGCTTACTCTATCGACCTGAAAGATTATGTAACTTTCGGATTGAACGAAGAAGATGCTCCACGCGCCAGCTGGGCAAGATATATATTCGGTGTGTGCCGCGAAATGATCAAACGTGGCGTTGACGTGAAAGGATTCAATACCGCTTTCTCCGGAGATGTGCCATTGGGTGCCGGAATGTCTTCATCGGCTGCTTTGGAAAGTACTTATGCCTTTGCGCTGAATGACCTGTTTGGTGAAAACAAAATAGACAAATTCGAATTAGCTAAAATCGGTCAGGCTACAGAACACAACTATTGCGGTGTGAACTGTGGTATTATGGACCAGTTCGCTTCTGTATTCGGTAAAGAAGGTAGCCTGATTCGTTTGGATTGCCGCTCTTTGGAATACCAGTACTTCCCGTTCAAACCGGAAGGTTATCGTCTGGTATTGCTGGATTCGGTAGTTAAACACGAATTGGCTTCATCGGCATACAACAAACGTCGTCAGAGCTGCGAGGCTGCTGTGGCTGCCATCCAGAAAAAACATCCACATGTAGAATTCCTGCGTGACTGTACAATGGATATGCTGGCAGAGGCAAAAGCTGATATCAGTGAAGAAGATTACATGCGTGCCGAATACGTAATCGAAGAAATTCAGCGTGTACTCGATGTATGTGATGCCCTGGAAAGAGGAGATTACGAAACGGTAGGTCAGAAAATGTACGAAACTCATCATGGCATGAGCAAACTTTACGAAGTAAGCTGCGAAGAACTCGACTTCCTGAACGACTGCGCTAAAGAGTGTGGCGTAACCGGTTCACGCGTTATGGGCGGCGGCTTCGGCGGTTGTACTATCAACCTGGTGAAAGACGAATTGTATGACAACTTCATCGAGAAAGCTAAAGAATCATTCAAAGCTAAATTCGGCAGAAGCCCGAAAGTGTATGATGTAGTTATCAGTGACGGTTCAAGAAGACTGGTATAAAGATTCAAAAACTAATATTCAGAAGAAAGGCACATCCTAAACAGATGTGCCTTTCTTTTGTTATGTAAAAAAGCTATCTTTTTATGGTAGATAAGTCCCACTAAAAGGTTATCTTTGCGAAAAATCTGAAAAAACTAAATTAATCAATAGATATGAACGATAGTAAACTTATGAATCGTGCGGCTGATAATATCCGCATATTAGCTGCGTCGATGGTGGAAAAAGCCAATTCGGGACACCCCGGAGGCGCCATGGGCGGTGCTGATTTTGTGAACGTACTCTTCTCTGAGTTTTTGGTATACGATCCGCAAAACCCACGCTGGGAAGGTCGCGACCGCTTTTTCCTCGACCCGGGACACATGTCACCGATGCTTTATTCCGTATTGGCTTTCACCGGAAAATATACATTGGACGAATTAAAGCAATTCCGTCAGTGGGGCAGCCCTACTCCGGGACACCCTGAAGTGAATGTAGACCGTGGCGTTGAAAATACTTCCGGCCCGCTGGGACAGGGACACACTTATGCAGTAGGCGCAGCCATTGCAGCCAAATTCCTGAAAGCCCGCTTTGGCGAAGTAATGAACCAGACTATTTACGCATATATATCCGATGGAGGTATCCAGGAAGAAATCTCTCAGGGTGCCGGCCGCATTGCCGGTACACTCGGACTGGACAACCTGATCATGTTCTACGATTCAAACGACGTACAGCTTTCTACCAACACAGAAGATGTAACAACGGAAAACGTAGCCATGAAATATGAAGCATGGGACTGGAAAGTAATCACAATCAACGGTAACGATCCTGACGAGATACGCAAAGCTCTGACTGAAGCCAAAGCTGAAAAGAACCGTCCGACCCTGATCATCGGTAAAACGACCATGGGTAAAGGAGCACGCCGGGCCGATGGAAGCAGCTATGAAGCCGACTGCGCGACACACGGCGCACCATTGGGCGGAGACGCATATGTGAATACAATCAAGAACCTGGGTGGAAATCCGGAGAATCCATTCACCATTTTCCCCGAAGTAGCCGAACTGTATGCCAAACGTGCGGAAGAACTGAAGAAGATTGTTGCTGACAAATATGCAGCAAAAGCAGAATGGGCAAAAGCAAACCCTGAAAAGGCAGCTAAACTGGCCGAATTCTTCTCTGGAAAAGCCCCGAAAGTAAACTGGGATGCCATTGAACAGAAAGCCGGCGGCGCAACCCGTGCCGGATCTGCAACCGTATTAGGAGCATTGGCCACTCAGGTAGAAAATATGATCGTTTCATCAGCCGACCTGTCTAACTCAGACAAGACAGACGGATTCCTGAAAAAGACGCACGCATTCAAAAAAGGAGATTTCAGCGGCGCTTTCCTTCAAGCAGGAGTTTCAGAGTTAAGTATGGCTTGTATTTGTATCGGTATGTCTCTGCACGGAGGTATCATTGCTGCATGCGGCACATTCTTTGTGTTCTCAGACTACATGAAACCGGCCCTGCGTATGGCTGCCCTGATGGAGCAACCGGTAAAATTCATCTGGACTCATGATGCGTTCCGTGTAGGAGAAGACGGACCTACTCACGAACCGGTAGAACAAGAAGCACAAGTACGCCTGCTTGAAAAACTGAAGAACCACAAAGGACACAACTCTATGTTGGTACTTCGCCCGGCGGATGTGGAAGAGACAACCATTGCGTGGAAACTTGCAATGGAAAACATGTCGACTCCTACAGCACTGATCCTTTCACGTCAGAATATCGTTAACCTGCCCGCAGGAACCGATTATTCACAAGCTGCAAAAGGTGCTTATATCATTGCCGACGCCGATGAAAACCCGGATGTGATCCTGGTAGCTTCGGGTTCGGAAGTTTCAACGCTGGTGGCCGGTGCCGAACTTCTGCGCAAAGAAGGTGTGAAAGTACGTATTGTTTCCGCTCCGTCCGAAGGGTTATTCCGTAATCAAAGCAAAGAGTATCAAGAATCCATACTTCCTGCAGGAGCCAAAATCTTTGGTCTGACAGCCGGACTTCCGGTGAATCTTGAAGGTTTGGTAGGTTCCAACGGTAAAGTGTTCGGTCTTGAATCATTTGGTTTCTCGGCACCCTACAAAGTGCTGGATGAGAAACTGGGATTCACCGCAGAAAACGTATACAATCAGGTAAAAGCAATGCTCTGATCAATCATTAAATGTGCTAATGCGCTAATCCGGCAGGATCAGTGCATTAGCACATTCATTATATTAGCACATTAAAAAGGACATGAAGAAAATTGGAATTTGTTGCGACCACGCCGGTTTCGAATTGAAAGAATACGTAAGGGGCTGGCTGGAAGCAAAAGGTTGGGAATACAAAGACTTCGGAACTTACTCGACAGACAGCTGTGACTATCCCGATTTTGCCCATCCATTGGCACTGGCTGTTGAAGCCGGCGAATGCTATCCGGGAATTGCCATCTGTGGTAGCGGTAATGGTATCAGCATGACATTAAACAAACATCAGGGTATTCGTGCCGCACTCTGCTGGACAGCAGAAATCGCACACATGGCACGCCTGCACAACGATGCCAACGTATTGGTTATGCCCGGCCGTTATATCAGCACGGAAGAGGCGGATATGATTATGACGGAATTTTTCTCGACAGAGTTTGAAGGCGGACGCCACCAGAAACGCATTGATAAAATTCCTGTAAAGTGAGAGTCTCCCCTATCGACCTCCATATCATATCGATAGAAGACTGACTTTAATAACAACATGGGAGTGTATCAAGGGTTCACTGCAGATTAGCGAACTTTTGATACACTCCCCTTTTTATAGCCTCCTCGCAAATGCCCGGGAAGGATACAATAGCCTCTATTCATCCTCAGAACAGTACCAGATTGACAAATACCTATTTTATTTCCACCCTCTATTTTTTTCTGTTTTCCTATTTTTCACAGTAGAGATGAACAGGTTAAAAGATAAAAAGCTATCTTTGTGACTCAATAATCCGGAAAATCAAAAGATATGGATCAACTGAAAACCATCAAAGAGCTTATCAATCAAGGAGATATAGAAAATGCGCTTCAAGCACTTGAAGAATTTCTCCAGACTGAACCCGTCGGTAAAGACGAAGCTTACTATCTGATGGGAAATGCTTACCGCAAGTTAGGAGACTGGCAAAAAGCCCTCAATAATTATCAATCCGCCATTGAACTCAATCCCGACAGCCCGGCTCTCCAGGCACGCAAAATGGTGATGGAT
>ENA-OQIF01000086-OQIF01000086.1-human-gut-metagenome-genome-assembly--contig:-NODE-86-length-51339-cov-6.683746_pt1 | contig 51339 bp, 43 predicted proteins | sample MGYA00242574_ERZ504738 | MGnify/ENA primary metagenome ERZ504738 (study PRJEB26092, sample SAMD00036437) | human gut metagenome | host: Homo sapiens | study: EMG produced TPA metagenomics assembly of...
AGGTGGATTTGCGAAGCAAAGACGGAGAGGGCAAGCCCGTTCCAAAAGGAGATCACACCTATGTATACGATCAAAACCCTGAACGCCATCAGCCCGGTGGGTCTGGCAAAGCTGAACAAAAACCTGTTCGACGTCTCGGTGGACACCGACGCCCCCGACGGCATCCTTGTCCGCAGCGCCGACCTGCTGAACACCACCTTCAATGACAACCTGCTGGCCATTGCCCGCGCCGGTGCCGGTGTCAACAATATTCCTCTCGACCGGTGCAGTGAGCAGGGCATCGTGGTGTTCAACACGCCCGGTGCCAACGCCAACGCTGTGGCGGAACTGGTCGTCGGTATGCTCATCGCGGGCAGCCGCAATGTGGCTGCTGCCGCCCAGTGGACTCAGGGTCTTGCCGGTGACCCCGCCATGGCAAAGAGCGTGGAGAAGGGCAAAAAGCAGTTCGTGGGCAACGAGATCAAGGGCAAGACCCTCGGCGTCATCGGCCTGGGTGCCATCGGTTCCCGCGTCGCCAACTGCGCCATCGAGCTGGGGATGAAGGTCTACGGCTATGACCCCTATATCTCCATTGATGCTGCGTGGAACCTGAGCAGTCAGGTCCGTCACTGCGTCAACCTGAATGATATGCTGCCCCTCTGCGACTACATCACCATCCATGTGCCGTATCTGCCCACCACCAAGGACACCATCAATGCCCAGACGCTGGCCCTCTGCAAGGACGGTGTCAAGCTGCTGAACTACGCCCGCGGTGAGCTGGTGAACACCGACGCCCTGCTGGAAGCCCTTGACACCGGCAAAGTGTCCTGCTATATGACCGACTTCCCCACAGAAGCTCTGCTGGGCCGTCCGGGCGTCATCTGCACGCCTCATCTGGGCGCTTCCACCCCGGAGGCCGAGGACAACTGCGCGGTCATGGCCGCCCAGGAGCTCAGTGACTATCTCAAGAACGGCAACATCACCCATTCGGTGAACATGCCCGAGGTGCATCAGCCCCGCGCCGTCGGCAAGCGCATCTGCATCATCCACAAGAACGAGCCGGGCATGATCAGCCAGATCACCGCCCTGACCACGGAGGCGGGCTTGAACATCGAGAACATGGTGAACAAGAGCAAGAAGAAGATGGCCTACACCATGCTGGACGCCACCGGTGCCGTGAATGACGCACTGGCCGCGAAGCTCTCGGCCATCCCCGCCGTCATCCGGGTGCGCATCCTGTGATGCTGCGATAAAATTTTCTGAGGCCGCTGCCCTTCCGGGGCGGCGGCCTTTTCGTGAGCGGATACGCTTGAATCCCGTTATTGACCACAGCGGGGATTTGCGGTAAAATCATATCAGCCGGAGTGTCAGCCTGCGCGGCCCGCCCGGCTGAAGATGATGAATACAGGAGGTTTGTCCATATGAAGGCCAAAAGATTGCTTTCGCTGCTTCTCACAGCAGCCCTCATGCTGAGCATGGTGACCCCGGTGCTGGCCGCCTCGGCAGAGACCGAATTGCCCCGCGCCTCTCAGACCCGGCTGGAAGAGACGAATGAAGTCGTCTCCATCCGTCTGCAGGCTTCCGGCAAGCTGGTCTATGGCTCCCCGTTCGAGCTGTCGGTGGTCACCCGCCCGGCGGACGCGCAGTATATCGGCGTGGTGCTGGGCATCAAGGGCGAAGCCAAGGGCTACGTCACCCTCGTGCTCTCCGATAAGCTCCGCACCCTGCTCAAGATGATACCCCTGCCCCGCAAGATGTCCAAGACCCCTGATCAGGTAGAAGAGTTCAATGTCTACGCCTATGTCAAACAGCTCATCGACGGCAACGACGTCAGTGTGCTGCTGGGCGTGGCCGATGAGGTCGTCAAGGTGATGGATACCCTGAAATTCTATATCCCCACCCTGAAGGATATGTCCATGGGCCTGAAGCTCTCCCTCGAGCTCATCCGCCGCTACCTTCCCGAGGGTGCGTTCAGCCGCATCTATCTGGATGAGCAGCCCGTGGATTCGGGCAGATATATCGCGGGTGCCGTGGCGCTGGAATCCGGCGATTTGAACACCGCCGGTGTGGCCATGTTCAAGATAAAGCCCAAGACCGAGGGCGTCCGCCTCTACTGGGCCGAAGACCTGCCCGCCGGGATGACGCTGGCCGAGGCTGAGGCACACAATGTCGGCGCTCTGCTGGAGTCGGACGGCGTGGTGGTCGATAATGCCAAGGTCACCTGTACTTATAAAAAGAAGGGCCTGTTCAGCAGCAAATCCACGGAGTTCCCGACGCAGCCGGGTATCTACACCCAGACGGCAACAGTCTCCGGCAACTATTCCTGCGAGAAGATCACACGGACCATCGTTATCAATTAACATCAAAAGAAAAACCTCCTGTGCGTCAGCACGGGAGGTTTTTTTCTGTCTTATTCACATCCGGAACCGCCAGCCCCAGCCGCCGCCACAGCAGCAGTTGCAGAGCAGATTGAGCAAAATCATGCTCCAGCACCAGCGCATCAGCCCGCCGGGCTGGGCGTAGGTGGTCTGGGTGCGGTAGGTCTGGCCGGGATTCTGCATCCGGCGCAGGTGCATCTGGTACTCGGTGTTATTGGGGTCCAGCTGAACGGCGCGGCGGGCGTCCTGCAGCGCGTCGATGCTGTTGCCGAGGCCCTGATTGGCCAGCGAGGAGAGGTAGTACCACCGCGCTGAGCGGCTGTTCATGCCGTCCAGCACCCGGCGGGCCTCCGCATAGCGGCCATTGGCCACAAAGCTGCGGGCCGCCTGCATCTCGGGGCTGTCAGAGCCGGAGTAGCTGGCCCCGCTCTGCTGCTGGTAGCCGCCGAAGCCGAACCCGAAACCAAACGGGTCGAACCCGAAGCCGAAATCGCCCTGCTGCCAGCCGTTCTGGCTGTAGCCCTGGTCGTATCCCTGCTGGTAGCCGCCCTGATAATAACCCTGCTGGCCGTAGCCGTAACCGCCGCCGGGCTGTCCGCCCATCTGGGGGCCGGTATCGCCCTTGGTGATGGCGTCGTAAGCTGCCTGCACCTCTTTGAAGTGCTCCTCGGCGGTGGGGTCGTTGGGGTTCAGGTCGGGGTGCCAGCGCTTGCACTTGGCACGGTAGGCTTTCTTTATCTCGTCGTCGGTTGCGCCGCGCTGGATGCCCAGCACCTCATAGGGATCTCTCATGGGTCTACTTCCTCACGTCTCTCAGGCCATGCGCGGCCTTTTCGTTCCATACAATATTACAGTCTACAGGACAGTGCCTGCAAAATCAAGACAAAATCCGCCTTTTGGGCGGAATTGGTTACTTTTTTGGGGCCTCTTTGGCCTGCTTGCAGTTGTATTTGAGCCACACGCCGGAATACAGGATGTTCCGCAGAAGGTCCGCGTCCTCTACGCAGGGCAGACGCTCGAAGCTTCTGGCGCACCGGGCCAACAGCAGCTCGAAGATGTCCCGCATCTCTTCCTCGTAGCCGGGCTGACGGCTGAGGGTGCGCAGCGGATTGTATGCGCCCTTTTTCTCGTCCCGTGCCAGGTCATCGTAGGCGTCCAGCAGGTAGATGAATTTGCCCAGATGGAAGCCGATGCTCCGCAGCTCCGGCGACCAGTGGTCCTGCTTATAGTCGAACAGCTCGGCCATCAATTCGCCGAAGCAGCCCGACACAGCGTCGAGGTCTTCGCTGCCCGCGGCTTCCAGCTGAGCCAGCCGGTCGAGGCAGGTGCGGATGGCATTGCACTGTCGGGGCCAGCGCTGTGCGGCGGTCTGAGCAGGGGAGTCCAGCAGCTTTTCGAAGCCGAGGCCCAGCAGGCTGCGGTCGTCGTTCCATTTATCGGCGGCGTTGTAGTAGTGGAGCGCCACGCTCATATCGGCGCAGTAGTCGGTGGGGCCGCTGTGCCGCCAATTTATCTTCCGGATGGGGTGGATGGGGCAGTGGCCGCTGCCGGTGATGCACTCGCTTTCGCCCTCGTAGAGGCTGGAAAGCAGCAGATCCAGAAACGTCAGATCGTAACTCAGCGTCAGACGGCCCCGCAGGCCGTGGAGCGCACCGATGCGGCGGCAGAGGCCGCAGTAGGCCGTGCGGTAGCGGGCCTTGGCCTCGTCGTCCAGCGCGGCCTGATTCGGGATGACATATCCAAACATACGTTAGCTCTTCTTGATGAACTGGGTGCCGCAGCGGGGGCAGGAGATCTGGATGCGGCCTCGGCCCCGGGGAACGCGCAGCTTCTGGCGGCACTGGGGGCAGCGGTAATAGTGGTAGAGTCTGCGGTTGTCCCACTGGTCCTTCAGGCCGCTGAACTTATTGCGGATGCGGTCCTTCACGGCGTAGTATTTATAATTTTCTTCGGTGCGCTTGGAGATGTTGCGGCTGAACATCCGGTAGTAGCAGAAACCCAGCAGCACCACGCCGACGTACAGCAGCAGCGGCAGACGGGTGAGGATATAGACCAGGATCAGCACGAGAGAGGCGATGCTCAAAAACTGGTTCAGACCATCGGTGCCGTAGCGGCCTATCATGAACTGGCGTATCTTTTCTTTCATAAACGTCCTTCCTCATAAAAGAGGGGCGGGAGCGCCGCCCTTCTGTGTTTTTCTGCTTTCAGGATACCATGCAACCATGAGAAAATTTTGAACAGAGTGCAAACCTATCGTAAAGAGACGGCATTTAAGGGCCGCTCACTCCTCCCGGCAGCGGATGGTGAGGGAAGCTTCGGTGTCCAAAGCGCCCTCCATCCGGCAGTGGAGCTTGGCCGGGCCGGCCTCGCCGGTGGTGGCGAGATAGGTGCCTGCCATGCCGCCCCGCAGAGGGACGACGCTGGGGCCGAGGATGCGCAGCGGCCCCTCTACGCTCAGCTGAACGGCCTCACCACAATAGGGCAGGAGGTTGCCGTTCTGGTCGATGGCCCGCAGGCTCACGGCGGCACAGTCCCAGGTTGGGCCGTCGGTCAGGATAGGATTGTGGACGGTGCATTCCAGCCGGACGCTCTGCACCGGCTCCTTCACGACGGTGCGGACGGCCCGGCCATGCCACACGGCCTCGAAGCGGTAGACGGCGGCGGGGCTGCCCAGCACACCGATATATTTGTAGTAAAGCTGCACCAGCTCGTTCCAGCTCAGGCGCAGCGAGTACATCCGCGCCCGGGACAGGGGCGAAAGCTCCATGGCGTCCCGGCGCATCTCGTTGAGGATGGCGGCCACCTGCGGCGCGGCAGTGCGGTCGAGGCCCTCGTATTTCTCCAGCAGCAGGCCCACGAAATCGTGTATCTCGATGGGCGGGTGGGGCAGAGCCGCAAAGCGGCCCCGGCGGTCGGGAGCAAACTCGGCTACGAAGTCGTTGTCCCGGTAGAGCCGCAGGCTCTCGGCGTTGGTGAACGCCCAGCAGGCCCCCGCAAAGCCGCCCGGATGGTCGCCCAGCGCCATGCTGGATGAAATTTCGAGCACGATGTCGGAAGGAGAGCGGGGCGTCTTCTGGCTGGCATAGACGGCGGCAGAAAGCTTCGGGCCGCGGAACATATCCATCACACCCTGATAGCTGATGCGGTCGCCGCTGCCGAATTCGCGGTGGGTGTTGTAATCGGTCATGCACCAGCCGAAGCTGCCCGCCACGCCCTGCTGAGCGATGGTGTCGTTGAGGACGGCGGCGTAGCGCAGGGCCTGCGCCAGGCGGTGGGGCTCGTCGTCGAAGGACTTGGCCGGGAACTGGGCGCCCTCGAACTCGCTGATGAGATAGCCTTTCCGGGTGTCGGGGGTGACGGCGGTGCGGGCCTCGCACCCGACGCCGCGCCCGTGGTAGGAGTAGTCGGTGTAGGCGTATACATCTTCCAGAAGCTGGCTGCGGCGGGTGCTGCGGGTGCCGGCCGTGGGGCGGTGGGGTCGAGGCGGCGGACCGTCTCGTTGGTGCGCTTATAAAAGCTCTCGTCGTCGGCGCTGCCGCTGACCCGCACGCCCCACAAAAAGATGCTGGGGTGGCTGCGGCACTGGCAGACCATCTCGCGGCAGTTCTGCAGAGCCTGCGCTTTCCAGATGTCGTCGCCGACGTGCTGCCAGCCGGGCATCTCCACAAAGACCAAAAGGCCCAGCTCGTCGCAGGCATCGAGGAAGGCGGGGCTGGGAGGCGTGGTGAGGCGCACGGCGTTGCAGCCCAGCTGCTTTTTCAGGAGCTGAGCGTCCAGCCGCTGGATGCTGTCGGGCATGGCATAGCCCTGATAGGCATAGCTCTGGCGGCGGTTGAGGCCCCGCAGCTCCACCCGCTGGCCGTTGAGGTAAAGCCCGCCCGCCACGAACTGCAGGGTGCGGAAGCCGAACCGGCAGCTTTTCTCGTCCAGCACCCGGTCGGGCAGGCCGCCGGTGCCGGGACGGATGAGCCGGACGGTCAGGGTGTAGAGGGTGGGGTGCTCGATGCTCCACGGATGGACGCTGTTCAGTGCGCCGGTGATGGGCAGCGACAGCTCGCCGGTGTAGAACGCCCGGCTGCCCGAGGGACTGCGTATCTCGGCCTGTAACGTGCAGCCGACGGTCTCGCCCACGGTGGCCGTGTAGATGCGGAAACCGCCCTCGGCCTTCGTCTCGATGAAGATGTCCCGCAGGTAGGCGGGCTCTTTCACGTCGAGACAGACGGCGCGGCAGATGCCGCCGTAGGTCAGAAAGTCCATCTGCCCGCCGAAGGGCGGGATGTTCAGATCTTCGCGGCTGTCGCAGCGGACAGCCACCACGTTCTTCTGACCCAGATGGAGAGCACTGGTCAGATCGACGGTAAAAGCGGTGTAGCCGCAGCTGTGGTGGAACACCCGCCGCCCGTTGCAGAACACCGTGGCGTCATGGGCCACGGCTCCGAAGGTGAGCAGGACGGTGCGGCCCTCCCATTCTTTGGGCGCAAAAAACTCCCGCCGGTAGCCCGAAAGCTTCTGGTAGTCGTTCTCGTTGCAGTAATTGTAGGGCAGGGCCTTGACCGTGTGGGGCAGGCGCACCGGCTCAAGGGTCAGCTCCGGGCATTCCGGCCGCACGATGGCGGGGTCAAAGACCGGGGTGAAGAGCCAGCCGTCGTTCCAATCGTAGTGTTCCATGGCAAATGTTCTCCGTGGCAAAATACTTTAGTTCCTATGCTACCACAAAGTTATGAACGAAAAAGAATCCGGGCCGGATTTTATCGGTTTCTGAATAAAATTTAGCCCTCTCAGTCTCGCATCCGCTCGCCAGCTCCCCCAAAGGGGGAGCCACTGGCGTGTCGGACAGGTCAAAGCGAGACGAGAGGGCCAAATTTTTCGGACACGGCATAGCCCTGCTGTCCACGGAAGCAGGGCTATCGCTTTTGCGCAAAGATAAGCCTTCAGCAGGCAGAGAAATGTGGCCCGGCTTGCCAATGGCTCTCCCGCGCCTGAGAGGGCTTCAGCGAATAAAATTCGTCATCGGCCGACGGGGATTCTCCGGGTGCTGGATGCCTGCGGCTTTGCCGGCCTCGATGCACCGGAGCAGCCAGGCCATGTTGCGGCCCAGCTCCTGCATGACGGCGCAGCCCTCGGCGTCCTGCAGCACCTGCTCGGGGTTCGAGCCGTGGACCATGGGCCAGTAGGAGCCGCTCACCAGCGGCATATGGAAGAACTCGGGGTACTTCACCAGCTGGTCGAGGGTGCTGGTGGTGCCGGCGCGGCGGGCCGAGCAGCAGATGGCGGCGGGCTTGTAGGCCAGATACCTGCCGCCCGCGTAGGCAAGACGGTCCATGAAGCTGGTCATGTTGCCGGAGGCGGAAGCGTAATGCACCGGCGTGCCGAAGACGAAGGCGTCGGCAGTCTTGGCTTTCTCGATGGCCTCGTTGACCACGCCGCCGAAGACGCAGCCCTTGTCGGCGGAACAGCCGCCGCAGCCGATGCAGCCGCCCACGGGCTTTGTGCCGACGTTCAGGATCTCCGTCTCGATGCCGGCGGCGTTCAGCTCCCCGGCGATGAGGCTCAGTGCGGTATAGGTGCAGCCCTTCTCGTGGGGGCTGCCATTGATGAGCAGGACTTTCATGATAAATACTCTCCTTTTGTACGCCCGAAAAAGCGGCGTTCTGGTATGATTTTAGCACATTCATGACCGTAACGCAACGAATCATGACGCTGCCCTTGACAAAGACCGGCGGTATGACGATAATATGAAGTTACGATAACAGGAAAGACCCGAAGGAGGCCAAAACCATGCGAGTCATTGCAGGAGAAGCCCGCGGCAGACGGCTGGAAGCGCTGCCCGGCACGGATATTACCCGCCCCACCCTCGATCAGGTGAAGGAGGCGATGTTCAGCATCGTCCAGTTCGACCTGCCCGGAGCCCGTGTGCTGGACCTGTACGCAGGCAGCGGCCAGCTGGGCATTGAGGCGCTGAGCCGGGGCGCTGCCCGGTGCGTGTTTCTGGACGAGAACCGCGAGGCCGTGAACATCGTCATGAAGAACTGCAAGAACTGCGGCGTCTTTGACCGCAGCCGCGTCAACATCGGCGAAGCGGCCCGCTTCCTCTCGGCCTGCCGGGAGCAGTTCGATCTGGTGCTGCTGGACCCGCCCTTCCACAACGGCACGCTGGAAAATATCCTCCCCATCGTGGACAAGTGCGTCGCCCCCGGCGGCATCGTCATCTGCGAGAGCGAGACGAAACTCGTCCTCCCCGCCGAAGTGGGCGGCTTACAGCTGAAGAAGCAGTATAAGTACGGCAAAGTCCTGCTCTGGAAATATGTGAGACCCATGGCAGACGCCGCAGAGGAAGAAGGAGAAGCGTGATGAACGTCAACGAGCTTTTGGATACCATCGAAGACCTGCTGGAAGAGAGCACCGGAATGCCCCTTTCGGGCGGCAAGCGCATCGTGGATGTGGAACAAATTCGGGACTATCTCGATGACATCCGCGCAAACCTCCCCGTGGAGCTGCGTCAGGCCCAGTCCATCGTCAGCGACCGCGCCCAGCTCATCGAGTCGGCCAACGCACAGGCACAGGCCATCGTCAAGAAGGCAGAAGAGCGCGCCCGCATCCTCGTGAGCGAGGCCGAGATCGTCCGCGCCGCCCAGCAGCGTGCGTCCGAGATCGTCTCCGCTGCCCAGACCGAGGCCCGCGCCGTCCGCCAGACGGTCACGGATTACTGCGATAATATGCTGAAAACCACCGAGGAGACGATGTCTGAGAACGCCGCCCAGGTGAAAAACGTCCGCGCGAACCTGCGCCAGACCCCCGCCGCGGCGTGTGATGGGCCGCTCCTGACCTGAATCCAGTCCCCTGCGAGTAAAAATGACGATTCGCGGGGGCTTTTTTTGTGACATTTTGTAGGAAAAAAGCGCAGGAAAAAACTTGCATTCGGCGTTTCGATTTGCTAAAATAAAATAGAGTCGTCAGGTATCTTGACAGAGCAGAAAAGGGGACAAACTCCCCGGGAGATGTCCGGCGTATCGGACGGCTCGGAACACGAAACGAAAGGAGGCTGGGCGGGATGACTCAGACAGAAGATTTGGCACAGTTCGACCCGGCCTCGTTTGAGCATATCCCCGTGCTTCTGAACGAGTGCCTCGACGGACTGAACATCGACCCGGCAGGCACCTATCTCGACGGCACGGCGGGCGGCGCGGGACACTCCCGCCAGATCGCCCTTCGGCTGGACGGCGCAAAAGGCGGGCGGCTCGTCTCCCTCGACCAGGACCCCGACGCGGTGCAGACCGCCAGGGCGCGGCTGGCCGGGCTTCCGGCCACGGTGGTGCAGATAAACTTCCGCTACGCCGGACAAGCCCTCGAGAGCCTCGGCATCGAGAAGATAAACGGTGCGCTGCTGGACCTCGGCGTTTCCAGCCATCAGCTGGACGACGCGGCCCGGGGCTTTTCGTACCGGGCAGACGCCCCGCTGGACATGCGGATGAGTCAGCAGGGGGAGACGGCGGCAGACCTCGTGAACACCGCCAGCCGGGAAGAGCTCTCCCGCATCCTGCGGGACTACGGCGAAGAGCCCTATGCCTGGCAGATCGCCGGCCGCATCGTGGAGGCCCGCGAGACAGCCCCCATCGAGACGACTTTGCAGCTGGCCGACATCGTGGCCGGCGCCATGCCGCCTGCGGAGCGGCGCAAGAACAAGAATCCCTCGCGGCGCACGTTTCAGGCGCTGCGTATCGCGGTCAACCACGAGCTGGACGCTCTGGAGGAAGGTCTGGATACCATCTTCGACCACCTTGCCCCGGGCGGAAGGCTGTGTGTGATCACCTTCCATTCGCTGGAGGACCGGCTGGTGAAAAATAAGTTCCGCCGCTGGTCCACCGCCTGCACCTGCCCGCCGGAGTTCCCGGTCTGCGTCTGCGGCGGCAAGGCGAAGGCAAAGCTCATTACCCGGAAGCCCATCGAGGCCGACAAGCAGGAACTGGAGGAGAACCGGCGCAGCCGTTCTGCTCATCTGCGCGTTTTGGAGAAACTCTGAGCCGGATAAGACGCCGCTCAATGTAAGAGGAGGAGATCAACTATGGGTCAGCCAGCTTATGATATGTCGTCTGAGGTGCGTCGCAGAAAAGCGCCTCAGACTCAGCGCAGGGTCGCACTGCGGGTGGAAAAGGGCGGCAAACGCCGTCTCAGCCCGTTCCAGGCGGCCATGCAGCACGCACTTCAACTGATCTCGATGGCGCTGCTGGCAGGCTTTGCGGTAAGCCTGCTGTGGAGCGAGGCCCAGCTGGTGGAGGTCAACGACCAGATCCAGAAGGCCAAAGCGGAACTCGTGAGCGAGCAGAGCCAGTACACCTACTATAACAGTGTCCTCAACAGCAAGACCAATATCACCAGCGTGGAAGAAGTGGCCGGGCGGTTGGGCCTCATGAAGATGGACCAGAGCCAGCTCACCTACATCCGCCTCGACAGCGACAGCGTACTGGTGCGCAGGGAGTCGGCTGTCCACCAGTGGACGGATTTCCTGCACGACGGCGCCATGACCATTCTGGCTTCCGTCCGCAGCGCAAAATAAGCAAACAGACAGAAAAGCGTGCGGCAGCGCACGCTTTTCTGGTTTCTGCAGGAGAATACCATGCAAAACAAGCCCTCCAACGACCAGCATAAGAGCATCTACTACCGCCTCCGCCGCAGCGACCCGCACGAGCGCCTCAGTGCGCGGCTGCGGCATTTCAGCTTCGGCGCGGCGGTATTTTTTGTAGTGGCGGCTGCGGGCATCGTCACCCACAGCCTGTATAACATCCAGATAAAACAGGGTGCGACCTTCCGCCAGTATGCGGCCCAGCAGCAGCTGCTGGACAGCACCATCCAGGCCACCCGCGGCGAGATCTACGATGCCTCCGGCATCACGCTGGCGTCCACCAGCGTAGTATGGACCATCTGGGCCGACCCCAGCTACAGCACGGCCCTCTTCACCAGCCAGACCGTCGAGGAGACGGGTGAGGCTGTCAAGACCGTGGACGAGACGACGCTGGCCGATGTGAGCCGCCAGCTCACCCTGCGGCTGCTCTCCGGCGACGGCGAGAGTCTCGACAGCGTGGATACCTCCTCGGCGGAATATCAGACCCAGTACCAGACCGTTCACGACGCGCTGGCCAAGAACGGCTCGTCCTATCAGGTTCTGGCCACCAAGGTGAACAATGCCGTCAAGCTCTCCATCGAGAAATACATCAGCGAATATAATAAAGATCACGCCAAAGCCAAGACGCTGGAAGACGGCACCGTCATCAAGAAGGGCCGCGTCTCCGTCTCTTCGTCCAAGAGCTTCCAGCGCGACTACCCCTACGGCGCGTTCGCCGCATCGGTGCTGGGCTTCTGCAACGGCGACGGCGAGGGCTTCTACGGCCTCGAAAAATCCTACGATGACACCCTCGCGGGCGTCAATGGCCGCACCATCACCCTCCGCAATGCCTACGGCAACGCCATCGCCGACGCCAACGCCACCACTTACGCCGCCAAGGACGGCTCCAATCTGGTGCTGTCGCTGGACGTCAATGTGCAGGAGGTCGTGGAGCGCTACCTCAACGAGGCCATCTACGCCAACACGGTCGAGAACCGCGGCGCAGCCATCGTCATGAACGTCAAGACCGGTGCCATCCTTGCCATGGCCTCGAAGCCTGACTTCGACCCCAACGCTCCGCTGGATTTCAGCGAGAATCTGGCCTATCTGAATGAGCAGGTGAACGCCGAGCCGGAGATTTACACCATCTACAAGAAAGACGCCAATGGCAACTATCTCCGGGATGAGCAGGGCAAGAAGATACCGGAAGAGGACCCCGACTACACCGGCACCTACCGCGACATCCAGTGGAAGAACAAGACCATCACTGAGCTGTACTACCCCGGAAGCGTCTTCAAGGTCATCACGGCTGCCATGGGCGTGGACTCGGGCAAGGCCACCTATTACACCACCTTCAACTGCTCCGGTGCCTACGGCGTGGCGAAAGAGACGTATCACTGCGCCGGTAAGAAGTCCCACGGCGTCCAGAACCTCGCCGAGGCCCTCCGGAACAGCTGCAACATCTACTTCATCCAGCTGGGTCAGCGGCTGGGTCCCAGCGTCTTCTACGACTACTTCGACGCGTTCGGCTTCACCGAGCGCACCGGCGTGGATCTGCCCAACGAGACGGGCATGATGAAGTATTACACCAAGAGCCAGCTGGGCGAGGTCGAGCTTTCGTCTTCCTCCTTCGGTCAGGCAATGGCTGTGACCCCGCTGCAGGTCTGCACCGCCATCTCGGCAGCCGTCAACGGCGGCTACCTCGTCACCCCTCATGTGGTGGATAAGATAACCGACCAGAACGGCAATGTCGTCGAGGAGATCGGCGCGAACGTCCGCCGCCAGGTCATCAGCAAGAGCGCCAGCGAGACCATCCGCCAGTTCATGGAATGCGAGGTGGGCGACGGCACCATCACCGGCGGCGGCTCCAACGCCTACGTCGCGGGCTACCGCATCGGCGGCAAGTCCGGTACGTCCGAGCAGCTGAACATGGAGCGCCGCGCCGACGGCGACTACAAGAAGGTCGCCTCCTTTGCCGCCGTCCTGCCCGCCAACGACCCCGAAATTCTGGTCTACGTCATGCTGGACGACCCCAACAACGCCCGCACCGACTATTCGTCCATCCTGGCTGCGCCTGTGGTCGGCAACATCATCAGTGAGATAGCCCCCTATCTGGGCATTGCCACCGACGGCATCGACCGCAGCCAGAACACCGTCAAGGTGCCGAACCTCGTGGGCAAGGAGTGGAGCAATGCGCAGGTCTCCCTGAATACCAAGGGCCTCAAGCATCAGCTCGTGGAGAGCGAGAGCGACCAGACCGCCGCCGTCGTCACCTACCAGTACCCCAACGCGGGCGCAGCGGTGGCCAGCGGCACCACCATCTATCTTTACACCGATACCTATTCCGGCAGCCACACGGAAGTGCCAGACGTCAGCGGCAAGAGTGCCGACTTTGCCCGCCAGATGCTGACCGCCGCCGGTTTGAACTGTCAGGTGGCGGGCGACAGCGCCGGTACGGTGCAGAGCCAGAGCGAGGCCGCCGGCTCCAGCGTCCAGAAAGGCACTGTCGTTACAATTACCTGTGGGTAATGCATCAGGCTCTCCCTTTGGGAGAGCTGGCGCGTCAGCGCCTGAGAGGGCAAGGCTGGAAAAAAATGGAACCGGCTTGGACAACATTATATGAGGGAGAATGATTTATGGAAAAAATCGCAGCAGACCTGCTTTTGAAGGGCCTTGCCCCCGAGGGCTTCGCCGACAGCCAGCCCATCGGCCTCGTGACCACCGACAGCCGCGAGGTCTGCCCCGGCTGCATCTTTGTGGCTTTCCCCGGTGAGCGCTTCGACGGCCACGATTTCGCGGCCAGGGCGCTGGAAGAGGGCGCGGCCTATGTCGTCCTCAACCATCCGGTGGAGGGCGTCCCGGCTGAAAAGGCGGTTATCAGCCCTGACAGCTACCACGCCATGATGGTCATGGGCGCGAACTACCGCAGCCAGTTCCACCCGAAGGTGGTGGGTGTCACCGGCAGCGTGGGCAAGACCACCACCAAGCAGATGACCTACGCCGCCATCGCGGGCTTTGGCAATACCATCAAGACCGAGGGCAACCAGAACAATGAGCTGGGCCTGCCCCGCACCATGTTCCGCATCGGCAGGGATACGGAGTACGCTGTCGTCGAGATGGGCATGAGCCACGCCGGTGAGATCGAGCGTCTGGCAAAGTGCGCCCGCCCCGATGTGGGCATCATCACATGCATCGGTGTGTCCCACATCGGCAATCTGGGCAGTCAGGAGAACATCTGCAAGGCGAAGCTGGAGATCTGCGCCGGTCTTGCCGAGGGTTCGCCCCTCGTGCTCAACGGCGACGACCCCTTCCTGCGCAAAGCCGCTCTGCCCGCCCATGTCCGGCCTGTGTGGTTCAGCCTCGGCGACGAGAACGCCGATGTCTGCGCCCTCGATGTCCGGCAGGAGGGCGACGGCATGGCCTTCACCCTCTGCGATAAAAATGCAGGCCGCTATGCAGTGACCATCCCGGCCATGGGCCGTCACAACGTGGCGAACGCGCTGGCCGCTTACGCCGCCGCCACCCGTCTGGGCCTCGCGCCCGAGGACGTCATCGCGGGTCTGGCCGATTTCGAGCAGACCGGTATGCGCCAGAAGGTGGTCCACGCAGGCAGCATGGACGTCATCGAGGACTGCTACAACGCCAACCCCGACAGCATGAAGGCTGCGCTGGCGATGTTCAAAGAGTACCCCTGCAAGCGCCGCTTCGCTCTGCTGGGCGATATGCTGGAACTGGGCGGGATGAGCGCGCCCGCTCATGAAGAGCTGGGTCGTCAGGCCGCAGAGGCCGGGCTGACCGCCCTTGTTACCTACGGCCCCGAGGCCGCACGGACGGCAAAGGCCGCAAAGGACGCGGGCCTCGCCGACGTTGTCCACGCCGAGGATTACCAGCAGGCTGCAGACGCTCTGCTGGCCCGGATGGCCCCGGGCGACGCTCTGCTGGTGAAGGCCAGCCGGGGCATGGCACTGGAAAAGGCGCTGGCCCTGTTTTATCCCGTCTGCGCAAAGTAAAATACTTGGAGTATCGTTATTATGATTCGTTTTGCCTTGATCGTCGCCTCAACGCTGGGGTTCGTCCTCACGGCGGCGCTCGGGAATTTGATGACGCCGCTGCTGCGGGCGTTCCGCGTCCGGCAGGAGGAAAATGAGCCGCCCACGATGGGCGGGCTCTGCCTGATGGTGGGGACGCTGGCGGCGGTGGGCGTCGGCTGGACAGCGGCCTGTGTTGCCCAGCCGGAGCTGCTGGGGACCGAGAGCCTGCTGACCACCCGGCTGCTCATCGCCCTGTTCGGGGCGCTCTGCTTCGGGGCCGTGGGCCTCGCGGACGATCTGGTCCGGCTGCGGCATCGGTCGCCGCTGGGGCTGCGCCGCCCGGTGCGGCTGGCACTGGAAGCGGCCTCCGGCGCGCTGGTGCTGGCCCTGCTGGGGCTGAACCACTGCCTGCCCGACGGGCTGGCCCTGCCGGGCGTCGGCTACTGCACCCTTGGGCCGCTGGCCCCGGTGGTCTGGCTGGCGATTTTAGTGGCGCTGGCCGAGAGCGCCCGCACCGCCGACGGCATGGACGGCACGGTCTGCGGCTGCGCCTTCATCGCCATGCTGGGCCTCATGACGGCGATGACCCTCCTGGGCTGGTTCCCGCTGGGGGTCCTCCCGGCGGCGCTGGCCGGGGCATTGATGGCCTTCCTGCTCTGGAATTTCTACCCCGCAAAGCTCCGCCCCGGTGCGGTGGGATGCCAGTTTTTAGCCGGTGCGCTGGGCTGTGTGCCGCTGAGCGTCGGCTGGCCCGGGCTGACGCTCCCGCTGGCCCTGCCCTACTGGCTGGAGGGCGGCATGGTGGCTCTGCAGATCATCGTCTGGAAAGCCTCCGGCGGGCGGCGGCAGCTGTTCGGCACCGCGCCGCTCCACCGCTGGCTGGAAAAGCGGGGCTTTGACCCGGTGAATATCTTTTATATCTTTGGAGTCCTGGCCATGCTGGGCCTTGCGCTGACCTTGCAGGCGGCGCGGGCCAGCTGAGCCGGGACCCGATAAGGAGGGAATGCGGATGGCGACCATCCGGAGAAAAAAGTCTGAGTCCTTTGCCATCTTGTCGAGCCCCGGCCCCTGGCCGCAGGTGCTCATCAACTGGCTGGCGACGCTGGCAGTCATCATCGTGTTCGGACTTATCATGCTGTTCAGTGCCAGCTACACCACGGGCTACCTGCGGATGGGCGACAGCTTCTACTACATCAAGTCGCAGGTGTTCTGTCTGGGTCTGGGCCTCGCGGTCATGCTGCTCTTCTCCCGCATCGACCACCGCTTTCTGCGCAGGATGGTCGGGCCGGGCTATGTCGTCTGCATCGTGATGCTCATCGCAGTGCTGTTCAGTGCGCCCCTCAACGGCTGCCGCCGCTGGCTGCGCATCGGCTTCACCATTCAGGTGTCGGAGATCGCAAAGTTCGAGATGATCCTGCTCACGGCCCATCTGGCCGCGAAAGCGCCCCATCTGGAAAAGCTGGACCCCGCCTCCGGGCGGCGCGTCCCGGCAGGCCAGTGGCTCTATCAGCGCATCGTGCGGGAGCTCATCGTCCCGCTGCTGCCCCTCATCCCTGTGGTGTTTCTGCTCATGCTTGAGCCCCATATGTCCGGCATCGTCCTGACGATGGCCATCTGCGGCACCATCCTGCTGCTGGGCGGCAGCGGCGGCATCATCACCTGGGCGGGCGGTGCGTCCGCTGTGCTGCTGCTCCGCACCGTGCTGGAGCACATCGACTCCATCCCGTACTTACAGAGCCGTCTGGACGGCTGGACCCACGACCTGAGCAAGATGACTGACCAGACCCTGCAGAGCCTTTACGCCATCGGCTCCGGCGGTGTCACCGGCCTCGGCCTCGGCAACAGCATCGAAAAACAGCTCTGGCTCCCCGAGAGCACCAACGACTTTATCTTCAGCGTCGTGTGCGAGGAGCTGGGCTTCGTGGGTGCCGTCATCGTCATCCTGCTCTTCGTGCTCTTCCTCGTGCAGGGGCTGTGGCTGGCCTTTCACGCCGAGAACCGCTACTGCACACTGGTGGGCATCGGCATCATGGCCCAAATTGCGTGGCAGGTGTTCTGCAACATCGCGGTCGTCACCAACACCCTGCCCAACACCGGCATCTCGCTGCCCTTCTTCTCCTCCGGCGGCACCAGCCTCATCCTGCTGCTGGCCGAGATGGGCGTGATGATAAACATCGGCCGGGGCGGCGAGCGCGCCCGCCTCGAGCGGGAGAATCTCCGCGCCCAGCGGGAACAGCGGGAAAAAGAAAAGTCCGACAACACCATCCGGCTCGACCCCAACGTGGGATATTGAGCACATCCAGATAAGGAGGAGATCACCATGCGTATACTGATCGCAGCCGGCGGCACTGCCGGACATATCAACCCGGCTCTGGCCATCGCGGGAGCCATCAAAAAGGCCGACCCGTCCGCCGAGATACACTTTGCAGGCCGGAAGGAGGGGATGGAATACCGCCTCGTGACCCAGGCGGGCTACCCCTTCCACCACATCGAGATCACCGGTTTCCAGCGCAGACTCTCCCTGAACAACATCAAGCGGAACATCATCACCCTCTGGAATCTGGCCCTCTCCGGCCCGAAAGCCCGGGCCATGATGAAGGAAGTGCAGCCCGACCTCGTCATCGGCTGCGGCGGCTATGTCTCCGGCCCGGTGGTGCGCTGCGCCGCCAAGAAGGGCATCAAGACCGCCATCCACGAGCAGAACGCTTTCCCCGGCGTGACCAACAAGCTGCTGGCCCCGGACGTGGACATCGTGTTCGCCGCCGTGCCTGCCGCTGTGGAAAAGCTGGGTGCGCCCGAAAAGACGCAGGTCGTGGGCAACCCGGTGCGGCCTGAAGTGTTCGAGAAGGCAGGGGAGCGGGACGCCATCCGCGCCCAGCTGGGTGCCGGTGACCGCACCGTCATCCTCTCCTTCGGCGGAAGCCTCGGCGCCCGCCGCGTCAACGAGGTGGTGGCCGACCTCTGCGCATGGGAGCAGAAAGAGCACAAGCCTGTGCTCCACATCCACGCCACCGGACAGTACGGCGTGGAGCTGTTTCAAAATCTCGAAAAGGAAAAAGGCTTTGCTCCCGGCGAGAGCCTCGTGGTGAAGGAATATATCAACAATATGCCCGAGCTGCTGGCCGCTGCCGATCTCGTCATCAGCCGTGCCGGTGCGCTGACGCTGGCCGAACTGGAAGCCGAGGGCCGCGCCGCCATCCTCATCCCCAGCCCCAATGTGGCGGAGAACCACCAGTATTACAACGCCATGGAGCTGCAGAAGGCCGGTGCCGCTGTGGTCATCGAGGAAAAGGAGCTGACCGGCGAGAAGCTGGTCTCGACCGTCTCCGGCCTGCTGGCCGAGCCGGGCAGGCTGGCTGCCATGGGCAGGAACGCCCGCACCCTCTCGGTGGACGACAGCCTCGACCGCATCGCCGACGCCCTGATGAAACTGGTCAAGACGCCGTGATTGATTCGGCAGCACTCTTGTGATAAAATAATCAGACGGAAAGGAGGCGACGCCGCACCATGCAGCAGGATCGGAACAAGAGCCGACGCCCCAGCAGTTCGATCCGGCAGAACAGCGCCCGACGGCAGGGAAAGCCCCGCAAAGCCTACGACTGGACGCAGGACCGGCGTCCCTCGAATCAGGACCGCCGCCGGACGCAGGGCTATCAGGAGCAGACGCTGGACTTCTCGGGCGGCAATGTGACGTTCGAAAATCACAGCTCGGGATATGCGGACAACAGCATCCGGTTTCCCCAGCAGACGGCGCGACGGCCCAATAACCAGAACCAGAGCCGCCGTCAGGGCCAGCAGAGAAGCCAGCGGCCCCGTCAGAACACGACCGCCTACCCCACAAATGGGAGCCGCCCCCGCAATGGCCAGCGGCCCCAGAATGTCCAGAGCGCCCGGAGGCCCCAGAGCGGCGGGCGCTACCGCCCCACGGAGGCGAACCTCCGCAGCCCGGCCCGGCGGGAGGGCAGAAAAAAGCGCCGTCTGACTCGTGCCGCCGTCCGCCGCCGCAGGGCCGTCCGCCGCCTGACGGCGCTGGCGCTGCTGCTCTGCGTCATCGGGGTGGGCGTCTACCTCACCGTGACCATGCTCTTCAAGATAAACACCTTAGAAGTGGCGGTCGATGGAGAGGTGGTGCAGGAGGTGGGCGGCTATTCCAGCGCTGAGATCCTGCAGGCGCTGGGCGTCCACGCGGAAGAGAACATCTTCAGCTTCGACCCCGCCGAAAAGGCCGCTGCGCTGGAAAAGCAGTTCCCGCTGCTGGAAAATATCCGGGTGGAGCGGGATTACCCTAACACCGTAGTGGTGCGGACCAACGCGGCCGCTGCCGTCTACGCCATGCAGACGTCCGGCGGCTGGCTGAGCCTTTCTGCGGGGCTGAAGATACTGGATAAGGATTCGGCCCAGCCGGACCTTATCATCCTCTGCGGCGGCGAGCCGGTGTCCACGACGCCGGGTACACAGCTGGAATTTGAGACAGGACCGTCCGGCCCGTCCTCGGGCAGCGCGGCGTCTGACAGCGCCGCATCCAGCGAGGCCGGGCCGCCCACGGATAAGCGGCTCGAGTCCCTGAACACTCTGCTGACCGCACTGGACAGCAGTGAGCTGGGGGCGGATGTCACCCGCATCGAGTTCGAGGACCCGGAGCAGATGGCGTTTTTGTATCAGGGCCGCATCAGCGTGCTTCTGGGCACCCTGAATGAGCTGGACTACAAACTCCGGCTGGCAAAGTATGTCCTGCTCAACGAGGACGGCAAGGGCTGCTCGCCCACCGACACCGGTATGCTGGATCTGAGCCACCTGAGCGCCTCTTCCAGCCGCAAATTCCGCTTTGCACAGGGTGAGCCGACCCTGCCCTCGGGCTGGACGGCCCCGGAAGAGCCTGCCGCCCCGGCGGAGGCAGAGGCCGAGAGCCAGCCGGAGGAAGCCTCCGGCACCGAACCCGATACTGAGGGCGCGGCGGCCGCGCCCGCCGAAGACCCCACTGCCGCAGCGGCAGAACAGCAATAAGGAGCATTTGAACGATGAAACTGGAACAACTGTTGGAGGGCGTGTCCTATACGCTGGTGCAGGGCAGCCTTGAACTTGACATCGAGGACATCATCTACGACAGCCGCAAGGCGGCCCCGGGCCGGCTTTTCGTCTGCATCGTGGGCACCCAGCGGGACAGCCACGACTACGCCGCCCAGTGCGTGGCCGACGGCGTGACGGCGCTGGTGGTCCAGCACGACATCGACCTTTCCACCGTCCCCGGCGCTGCCGTGCTGAAGGTGGAGAGCAGCCGCTATGCGCTGGCGCTCATGAGCGGCAACCTGTTCGGCAACCCCTCCCGCCGGATGACCATGATCGGCGTCACCGGCACCAAGGGCAAGACCACCACCACCCACATGATAAAGAGTGTGCTGGAGGCCGCAGGCCGAAAGGTGGGCATGATCGGCACCAACGGCATCTACTTCCTCGGCCACCATCAGGAGACGGCCAACACCACCCCTGAGAGCTATGAGCTGCAGAAGACTTTCCGGGAGTTTCTGGACGCCGGCTGCGACACGGCGCTGATGGAGGTGTCCAGTCAGGGCCTCATGATGGACCGTGTGGCGGGCATCCACTACGACATCGGCGTCTTCACCAACCTCTCGCCCGACCACATCGGCCCCGGCGAGCACAAGACCTTTGAAGAATACCGCAGCTGGAAGGGTCAGCTCTTCAAGCGCTGCACCACCGGCGTCGTGAACATCGACGACGAGAACACCGAGGCCCTGCTGGAAGGCCACACCTGCAAGCTTGTAACCTACGGCTGCAGCGAGAAGGCCGACTACCGCGCCGGTACTTATCAGCTGCTCCGCACCCACGACTTCCTCGGCGTCCAGTTCCATGTCTCCGGTAAGGATGATATGGACGTCAAGGTGAATATGCCCGGCGAGTTCAGCGTCTACAATGCGCTGGCCGCTCTCACTGTGGGCAAGGTGCTGGGCCTGCCCGATGAGGCCATCCACGAAGGTCTGGGCCGCTGCGTGGTCAAGGGCCGTGTGGAGCTGGTCCCAATCAGCAGAAAGTTCACCATCCTGCTGGACTACGCCCACAACGAAGTCTCCACCGAGAGCCTGCTCACCACCCTGCGGGCCTACGAACCCCACCGCCTCGTGGTGGTGTTCGGCTGCGGCGGCAACCGCTCCAAGCTGCGCCGCTACGGCATGGGCGAAATTTGTGCCAAGATGGCCGATTTCTCCATCCTCACGGAGGACAACAACCGCTTTGAGAAGGTGGAGGACATCCTCGCCGACATCCGCGTGGGGATGAACAAGGGCAACCCGGACGCAAAGTTCGTGGAGATCCCCGACCGCCTCGACGCCCTGCATTATGCTGTTGACCACGCACAGGAGGGCGACCTCATCGCCGTCATCGGCAAGGGCCATGAGACTTACCGTGACCGCGAGGGCGTCAAGACCCCCTTCCTCGAGCGGGAGCTGCTGGAAGAGTACGCCCGGCAGATCGGCCTTGAGTAATATCTGAGCATAAAAATACCGGCTGTGCTTTAAGCACAGCCGGTATTTTTGTCGTATTTGGACTTTAGTTCTTTTCTGCCAGAGTCCTCTGGGTCTTTTCCTCGGGGATGAGGTTGGTCATGCTCTTGAGGCTGATGCCGATGGTGGAGAGGTTGTGCAGCATGGCAGAGGACGCAGGCTGCAGGATGCCCATTGCCCCCAGCGCGATGAGGGCAGAGTTGAAGGTCAGCACAAAGCGGTAGTTGGCGCTGACACGGCGCTGCAGGGAGTTGGCGATGGTCTTGAGGATGACCAGTTCCTCGAGGCTGTCGGCCTTGATGGTCACATCTGCTATCTCGCGGGCGATGGCAGCGCCGGAGTTGATGGCGATGCCGACGTCAGCGGCAGAGAGGGCGGGGGAGTCGTTGATGCCGTCGCCGATCATCACGACGGTGTGGCCCTCGCTCTTGGCCTTCTGGACGAAAGCAGCCTTGTCCTCGGGCAGGACTTCGGCGAAGAACTGGTCCACGCCCACCTGCCTTGCGATGGCGGCGGCGGTGCGCTCGCTGTCACCGGTCATCATGACGGTGTTGGTGATGCCGAGGCCGCGCAGAGCGCGCAGCACGCGGGAAGCTTCCGGACGCAGCGGGTCGGCGATGCAGATGACGCCGGCCAGATGGCCCGAAGCGGCCAGATAGAGGTGAGAATACTCCGGCTCAAGGTTATCGAACTTCTCGCGCTCGTCCTCGGGGATGGTGCAGTGCTCGTCCTCAAAGACGAAGTGGTGGCTGCCGATGACGACCCGCTCACCGCTGACGCGGCTGGCGATGCCGTGGGCCACGATATACTCCACCTCGGAGTGCATCTCTTCGTGGGAGATGCCGCGCTCTTTGGCCTCCCGGACGACGGCGTTGGCCATCGAGTGGGGGAAGTGCTCCTCGAGGCAGGCGGCCAGCTGCAAAACTTCTCTCTCGCTGCAGCCGGAGAAGGGGACGACCTTGACCACCTTGGGGGTAGCGCGGGTCAGGGTGCCGGTCTTGTCGAAGACGATGGTGTCGGCCTTGGACAGGGTCTCGAGGTATTTGCCGCCCTTGACGGTGATGTGGCTTGCGCCGCACTCGCGCATGGCAGAAAGAACGGCCAGCGGCATCGAGAGCTTGAGGGCGCAGGAGAAATCGACCATCAGGCAGGAGATGGCGCGGGTGGCGTTCCGGGTCAGAGCGTAGGTGACGACGGTAGCACCGAGGCACCAGGGGACCAGACGGTCGGCCAGAACCAGCGCACGGTTTTCGGTGCTGGACTTCAGCTTCTCGGATTCCTCGATCATGGCCACGATCTTGTCGTAGCGGTTTGCGCCGCCCTCGGCCCTGGTGGTCAGGACACACTCGCCCTCTTCCACCACAGTGCCGGCGTAGACGGTGGCACCGATGGTCTTGCGCACCGGCATGGACTCGCCGGTGAGTGCGGCCTGGTTGACCATGGCTTCGCCCTCGATGACGGTGCCGTCCAGCGGGATCATGTTGCCGGAGCGGACGACGATCTCGTCGCCCGGGTGGACCTTGGTGAGCGGCATGAGCACTTCGCTGCCCTGTGCGCGGACCCAGACCTTATCGACATTCAGGGCCATGCTGCGGGCCAGGTCGTCGAGGCTCTTCTTGCGGGTCCACTCCTCCAGCAGGGAGCCGACGTTGAGCAGGAACATGACGGAGCCTGCGGTGGAAAAATCGCCCCGCAGGATGGAAACGCCGATGCTCAAAGCATCCAGCACCTCGACTTCCAGTTTGCGGTGCCACAGGCAGCACACACCCTTCCAGAGGAACTCGATGGAGCGGAACACGGTGTAGGCGGCGTTGAGCGGGGCGGGCAGGAACAGCTGGCGCAGCACCCGGCCTGCCAGGAGGTTATACATCTTTTCCTGATATTCCTGATTGATGCGGCGGCTGTCGGCGCTGGTGACCAGTGCGTCCAGCTCGGGGTCATCGAAACGGTAGGTGCTCAGGGCGGCGACGGCGTCCTTGCGGGCACCGGTGTAATACACCACCACATCGCCCGTCCGCTCGTAGACCTTGGCCTTGCTCACGGCGTCGTGGTGGTTCAGATAGGCTTCCAGCACATCGGCCCGGTGCAGGGTCATCCGCACATTGCAGACGTGTACCCGCAGGCGGCCGCGGCTCTCATGAAGAATAGTACATTTCATATCAGAATATCCTCTGCGTATTGCAAAAAATAACCATAAAAAGAGCCGCCCGCAGGCGGCTCAGAGACTGCAAAATTACTCGTTGGTCTCGGCGGTCTCTGCCTTGGCAGCGTCCTCGATGACCTCAGCCTCAGCCTTGGCAGCGCGGGCCTCGTTGATGGCCTTTGCATCCTCGAGGATGTCACCGGCCTGCTCCTGGACCTTGCTGACGGTCTCCATGGTGGAGTCCTTCATGCGCAGGACAGCAGCGGTGGTCTGGGTGTAGACCTTCTTGGCATCGCTGCTGGACAGCAGCTTGAAACCAGCGGAACCGAACAGGGTGCCGGCAGCGAACAGAGCAATCTTCTTAATATCGACCATAGTAGTATACCTTCCTTTTTTATCGTATTCCCTCATGCCCCAAAGGGCATGGGATAAGTGTTTCTTCCGTTATTATAACGCGGTTTTTGGAAAATTCAAGGGATTTTGACGATGTTTATATCTGCTAACATTTTACGATAAGTAGTTAGAAATGTCTATCTTTACGTGTTTTTTGCCGCAAACTACAGTTTGTATTTTCAAACAAACTCCAAAGTGCCGAAGAAATATAACAAAGAGTCTTGCGCTGAGTGGTGCATTCATTGTACAATAAAAAAGTATGCGATAAAATCGACAGGGCCGGGACGTTCCGGCCCTGTAACAATAAGTGAGGCTGGATATGGAAAAGAAAGATATTCGTGTGCTGGCGCTCGACCTCGACGGCACTCTGACCAATGACCAGAAGGTCGTCACCCCCGCCACCCGCGCAGCGCTGGATGCCGCTGCTGCCAAAGGTGTGACCATCGTGCTGGCCTCGGGACGTCCCACGGCAGGCATCATGCCGCTGGCAAAGGAGCTGGGACTGGATAAAAAGGGCGGCTGCGTCCTCTCGTATAACGGCGGTGCCATCATCGACTGTGCCACCGGCGAGACGCTCTACCGCAAGCAGCTGGATGCAAAGTATGTGCCGCGGCTCTGTGCCTTCGCCAGGGAGCAGGGCGTGGTCATCATTACCTATAATAAGCAGGGCGTTGTCACCGAAAGCCCCGAGGACGAGTGGGCGCTGAAGGAGTGCTTTACCTGCAAGCTGCCCATGCAGAAGGTGGAGGACCTCGCCGCCTATGTGGATTATCCCATCTGCAAGATGCTCATTACCCTCGACCCCGCCCGCCGCGGCGAGGTACTGGAGGCAGGCCGGAAACGGTTTGCGGGCGAGATCGACCTTTACCCGTCCAGCCCTTTCTTCATCGAGGCTGTGCCGCTGGGGGTCGCCAAGGACGTGAGCCTTGGCAGTCTGCTGGAAAGCAGGGGGCTGACCCGCGACAACCTCATGGCCTGCGGCGACGGCCTCAATGACTGCTCCATGATACGCTTTGCCGGCGTGGGTGTGGCCATGCAGAATGCAGAGCCCCCCGTCAAGGAGGCGGCGGACTATGTGACCGTCGCCGACAACAACCACGACGGCGTGGCGGAGGCCATTGAGAAGTTCATTTTTTGAAAGGATACCAGACGCAAATGCCGCGCAACTTAGTTTTATTCGATTTGGAGTGGAACATCGGCTATCAGCCGTTTATCTTTAATTATCACGGTGTCCAGCAGACGTTCCGGGGGGAGATCATTGAGATCGGTGCTGTCAAGATCGACGAGGACGCCAACGTGCTGGATACCTTCTCCATCCACCTGCGTCCCCGCATCTTCCGCTGCCTGCAGCACCACATCGCCAAAGTCACCGGTCTGACGCAGGAGGACCTCGACAAGGGCGAACCCATCATCCAGGGCCTCCGCCGCTTTATGAAGTGGTGCGGCCCGGACGCCGAGTTCGCCGAGTGGGGCATGGATGACGTGCCGGTGCTCAAGCAGAACCTTTTCCTCTGCAATCTCGACGAGAGCTGCCCGACGGTCTGGTACGACCTGCAGCAGCTCTTTCTGCGGGAGTACCCCCGCAAGGAAGGCGAGGGGATGAAGCTGGAAAATGTCGTCACCCGGATGGGCATCCCGCTGGAACGCCCCTTCCACGACGCTTTGTCCGACACCCTCTACACCGCCGACCTCTGCCGTATGCTCGACCTGCGGGCCGGACTGGCCGCTTACCCCAGCGAGGAGGACACCCTGCGCCAGAGCCTTTGCCCCACGCCGGGCGACTACCGGGATTTCAGGGTCTTCCGGGGCTATCTGGACCAGTCTATGTGGAAGCTGGACCCCGTCATCGGAACGATGGCCTGCCCGGTCTGCGGCACGGCCCTGCAGCCGGATGACGTCTGGCTGAAAAAGGGGAGCAGCGGCTGGTATACGCTGTCCCAATGTCCCGTCTGTAAGGGCCGGGGCGGCGAGGCAGGCCGGGGCGTGTTCCAGAAATACCGGATGTCGCGCCGGGACGGCCTGCACTGGGCCTTCGCCCGCTGCGTCCAGATGCCGGACGATGCAAGCCTGGTCCGCTGGAAAAAGCAGAAAGCCCAGTATCTGGAGCGTCAGCGCCTCAAGGCCGAACGGCAGGCCGCCGAAGCAGAGGCCGCCCGGCACATCTTCTGAGGCAGAAGAATAAAATATCGTGCAGGAAAGAACAACGCTGTTTCGTATTGTAAGGAGAGACAGGAAGAAAAAGGCAAAAATGCTCAGATTTTGTTCATATCCCGGTCATAGATGCTGGATATACTAAGAAGGAACTTCAGGCAGAAACGAAAGGGATGGTACGAGCACGATGGAAACGATGCTCATCGACTGGCTCCACCAGCTGGGTACGCTGGAATTCTGGGAGGCATTGTTAGAGGGCTTTGAAGGGCTGGGGCCGTTTGTCCCTATCCTGCTGGCGATGGTGGAATCCATTTTTCCGCCGCTGCCCCTCATCGCCATCGTGGCCCTCAATGTCGCGGCCCACGGCGGATTTCTTGGCTTCGTCTACAGCTGGCTCGGTGTGGCCGCAGGCGGCACGGTGGTGTTTTTATTCTGGCGGCGGGTGGTCAAGCGCTTTTTCTGGAAGCTGGCCTCTCGCTCCGAACAGCTGAAAAAGGCCCAGCAGTGGGTCAGTCATGTGGACACGGCCAGCCTCTTCATGCTGGCCGTCCTGCCCTTTACGCCCACGTCGTTCCTGCATCTGGCCTTCGGCATCTCGGACTTTGACGAGAAGCGCTATCTGCTCACCCTTCTGGCGGGCAAGTCCGTTATGGTGGCCATGATGGCTCTCTTCGGCCAGTCGCTGCTCAGCTCGCTGAAAAATCCGGTGTATCTCATCCTCGCCATCGCCATCTGGGCCGGGATGTACTGGGTGAGCAGGAAGTTCTGCAAGAAGCACGATTTGGATCGATAAAATTGCGAAGCGCTTGACTTTTTTGCTGAGAGTGCATATAATAAAAGCAATGAAAGAAGATATTGCTTCATAGGTTTTCACCAATGAGCAGCAAAACGCCCCACGGTACTGCGAATACCGCGGGGCGTTTTGCTTACTAGGGGTTAGTGCTTACCGGCCTTAAACTGTTCGTCAAGCCACTTGCCAATGCAATGAGCCACAACATTGGCTGCGACGGACAGAATGAAAGAAGATAACATTTCCATAGGTTCTCACCCCCTTCCCCAATTTGAATGGAGTCGGAAGGCCGACACCTAAAGAATATCATAAAATTCGACAAAGCACAAGAAAAAGCCGCTGTACAGCTACAAAACTGCACAGCGGCTTTCTGTATATAAAGTTTAGTTCTCGGCCAGATTGCCGGTATAGAGCTGGTAATACTTGCCCTTCTTGGCAATGAGCTCGTCATGGCTGCCGCGCTCGATGATGCGGCCCTGCTCCAGGACCACGATGCAGTCTGCGTTGCGGACAGTGGAGAGGCGGTGGGCGATGACGAAGCTGGTGCGGCCATACATCAGGCCGTCCATGCCGCGCTGCACCAGAGCCTCGGTGCGGGTGTCGATGGAGGAAGTAGCCTCATCGAGGATGAGCACCGGCGGGTCGGCGACGGCTGCACGGGCGATGGCCAGCAGCTGACGCTGGCCCTGCGACAGGTTCGCGCCGTCGCCGGTCAGCATGGTGTTGTAGCCCTCGGGCAGGCGCTTGATGAAGCCGTCGGCGTTGGCCAGACGGGCTGCGGCGATGCACTCCTCGTCGGTGGCCTCCAGACGGCCATAGCGGATGTTCTCCATGACCGTGCCGGTGAACAGGTGGGTATCCTGCAGCACGATGCCCAGAGAGCGGCGGAGGTCGGCTTTCTTGATCTTGTGGATGTTGATGCCGTCGTACCGGATCTTGCCGTCCTGGATGTCGTAGAAGCGGTTGATGAGGTTGGTGATGGTGGTCTTGCCGGCACCGGTGGAGCCGACGAAGGCGATCTTCTGGCCCGGACGGCCATAGAGGTTGATGTCGTGCAGGACAGTCTTGCCCGGTACATAGCCGAAATCGACATCCGTAAAGGTGATGTCGCCTTCCAGCTTGTGGTAGGTGGTGGTGCCGTCGTGGTGGGGGTGCTTCCAGGCCCAGATGCCGGTGCGCTCGTTGGCCTCCACGAGGTTGTCGTCCTTGTCGTACTTGGCGTTGATGAGGGTGACATAGCCCTCATCGGTCTCGCTGGGCTCATCCATCATCTTGAAGATGCGCTCTGCACCGGCCAGTGCCATGATGATGCTGTTGGCCTGCATGGACACCTGGCTGATGGGCATATTGAAGCTCTTGTTCAGGGACAGGAACGCCATGACAGTACCCAGCGTGACGCCGCCCATGCCGGTGACAGCCATGGCTGCGCCCGCCAGAGCGCAGATGGCATAGCTGATGTTGCCCAGCTGGGCGGTGACGGGCATGATGATGTTGGCGAAGCTGTTGGCCTGCTTGGCGCTGTCCTTGAGCTTGTCGTTCAGCTCGCGGAAGCCCTCGAGGGCCTTCTGCTCGTGGGTGAAGACCTTGACGACCTTCTGGCCTTCCATCATCTCTTCGATGTAGCCGTTCACTTTGCCGAGGTCGCGCTGCTGTGCGATGAAGTACTTGCCGCTCTGCTGGGTGATCTTCTTGGAGCAGAAGAGCATCAGGGCTACCATCAGCATGGTGACGATGGTGAGCTGCCAGCTCAGCATGCACATGCTGGCAAAGACGGAAACGATGGTGATGGCGCTGGACACCAGCTGCGGGATGCTCTGGCTGAGCATCTGGCGGAGGGTATCCACGTCGTTGGTGTAGACGGACATAATGTCGCCGTGCGGATGGGTGTCAAAGTAGCGGATGGGCAGGCTCTCCATGTGGGTGAAGAGCTGGATGCGCAGGTTGCGCAGGGTACCCTGGGTGACGTTGACCATGATGCGGGCGTTGAGCCAGGCGGCGAGGATGCCCACCACATAGATGCAGCCGACGCGCACCAGCGCCCCGGCCAGCGGTGCAAAGCTGGGGTCCTGCTGCCGGGTCATGGGGATGATATAGTCGTCGATAAGGGTCTGGAGGAACAGGCTTGCCTGCACATTGGCCAGCGCGCTGACCACGATGCAGATGAGCACGAGGATGCAGTGAGGCAGATAGTGCTGGAACACCTCTGCCATGATGCGCTTGAGCAGCTTGCCCGGGTTCTTGACCTTCGGACGCGGGCCTCCCATGCCGCGGGGCCGGGGCCATGGACGACTTTTGCTTTCTGTTCTGCCATTTACTGCTCACCTCCCTGCTTGTCGAAGTCGCCGCCGCCCTGAGTCTGGCTGCTGTAGACTTCCTGATAGATCGCGTTGTTCTTCAGCAGTTCCTCGTGGGTGCCGAGGCCGTTGATCTGGCCGTTGTCCAGCACGAGGATGCGGTCGGCATCCTGCACCGAGGAAATGCGCTGTGCGATGATGATCTTGGTGGTGCCGGGGATCTCCTCACGGAACGCCTTCCGGATCTTTGCGTCGGTGGCGGTATCCACGGCACTGGTGGAGTCGTCGAGGATAAGGACCTTCGGCTTGCGCAGCAGGGCGCGGGCGATGGTCAGGCGCTGTTTCTGGCCGCCGGACACGTTGGAGCCGCCCTGCTCGATCCAGGTGTTGTACTTGTCCGGGAAGCGCTCGATGAACTCATCGGCGCAGGCCAGCTTCGCCACACGGATGCACTCTTCCTCGCTGGCGTTCTCATTGCCCCAGCGGAGGTTGTCGAGGATGGTGCCGGAGAACAGGACGTTCTTCTGGAGCACCATGGAGACCTCGTGGCGGAGGACGTCGAGGTCATAATCCCGGACATCCACGCCGCCCACGCTGACAGTGCCGGTCTCGGCGTCGTACAGGCGGGGGATGAGCTGCACCAGACTGGACTTTGCGCTGCCGGTGCCGCCGATGATGCCCAGTGTCTCGCCGGGTTTGATGTCAAAGGTGATGTCGTTCAGGACAGGCTGGCCGGAGCCGTGCTTGTACTTGAAGGTGACGTGGTCGAAGCGGATGCTGCCGTCCTTGACTTCCTGCACGGGAGCCTTGGCGGGGGGCAGGTCGGTCTTCTCGTCCAGGACTTCCACGATACGCTTTGCGGAAGCGGCGGACATGGAGATCATGACGAAAGCCATGCTCAGCATCATCAGAGCCATCAGGATGTTCATGATGTAGCCGAACAGAGCATTCAGCTGGCCGGTGGTCAGCGCGCCGTGCAGGATGTACTTTGCGCCGAACCAGCTCAGGGCAATGTTGCAGCCGTAAATAGCCGTCAGCATGGCGGGGCCATTGAAGCTCAGACGGCTCTCTGCGTTGACGAACTGCTGATACAGACCCTCGCAGGCTTTGGTGTACTTCTCGTTCTCGAAGCCCTCGCGGACGAAGCTCTTGACCACGCGGATGGCGGAGACGTTTTCCTGCACGGAGGAGTTCAGGTTGTCGTAATTCTTGAAAACACGGTCAAAAATTTTGAAGGTGGGGACCATGATGCTTGCCAGCACGGCCAGCAGGAAGGCGACGGCTGCCACGAAGATGAGGGCCAGAGGGCCGCCGATGCCGAACGCCATGATGAGTGCGAACACCAGATGGACCGGGGCGCGCACACACATGCGCTCCATCATCTGGAAGGCGTTCTGCAGGTTGGTCACGTCGGTGGTCATACGGGTGACGAGGCCGGCGGTGGAGAACTTGTCGATGTTGGAGAAGGAGTAGTGCTGGATGTTCTCATACATCGCGTCGCGCAGGTTGCCGGCAAAGCCGGTGGACGCCTCGGCGGCGTACTTGCCGGCCAGAACGCCCAGCAGCAGGGCAATGGCCGCCACCGCGAAGGTGAGCAGGCCGTATTTGACGATGGCGTTCATATCGCCCTTTTCAATGCCAAGGTCGATGATGAACGCCATGATGGTGGGCAGCAGGATGTCCATGACTGCTTCCAGTGCGGAAAACATCGGCGTCAGGATAGCGGCGCGTCTGTATTCGCCCAGATGGGAAGCAAGCTTCTTTATCATGCTTTGAGCCTCCTTTGATAAATTGTTTGGTACGGAACAATTTTATACAAAACAATTTTAATGTCAATGCTTTTTTCAAAGTTTCGGAAAAAGTTCATATTTGTTTCACTTCAAGCCCAGATATAATTTATTCAGCAGCCGCAGCAGCTCGGTGTTTTCTTCCTCCGTCAGCAGGCTGGCGACGTATTCATCGGTCTGGTGGAGGGCGAGCATGGTATTTTCGTGGAACTGGCGGCCTTTTTCGGTGAGGACCAGCTGCTTGAGGCGGGCGTCCTGCTCCACGCTCCGGCGGGTGATGTAGCCCTTGCGCTCCATGAGCTGTAAAATATTGGTAACGGTGGAGCGGGTGATGGAGAATTCCCGCTCGATGTCCCGCTGGAATACGGGGGTGTCGGAGTTCCGGTAGAGGTACTCCATGATCCAGCCGTGCATGGGGGTCACGGCCTCCACGCCATTGGTGCGGGCGATCTGGCCTATCTTGCGGAAAATAAGGTTGTTCACCCGGCGCAGCTGGGCCGGGATGACCTGCGGTGCCTCCCACGGCGGCGCGATGGGGGTGCAGGCGGGTTCAAAGGCTTGGTTCATAGTATCATCCTTCTGGTTTGACTTTTGCTGTGAATGTTCGAATGCCGAACTGTTTCACATAAAACTGTTCGATACAGGACCATTATGCTCCAAAAAAAGAGGGCTGTCAACCCTCTTTGGATGATTCGCCCCACTGGCCCAGCCCGGTGAGGATGGAAACGGCCACCTCGGGCTTATTCGTGACCACAAGCTCCGGGTCCAGCCGGAACAGCTGGCGCAGGTCGTCCCGGCTGTCCACGCCCACCGGCCAGGGCGCGACCTTGAAGCCGTGGGCGTGGGCGTTGGAGACAAGGTCTTTGTCCCGGAAAAAGGCGTGGTACTCCGGCCCGACGTAATCCACCGGGAAGCCGAACTGGGCCACATAGCTCACAAAATCCGTCTGATAATAATACTGCTGCAGAATTTCGGCCAGGCTCATGCCGGGGAAGATGGAGTAGAGAAAATCGAGACGGTCTTTCAGGTAGTAGATGAGGATGCTGTTCTCTTCGTCCAGACTGCTGGGGTCTTCCAGCAGAGCGGCCGCTTCGCTGAGGGCCTGGGGGCTGGAAAGCTTCTCCACGAGAGGGTCGGTCTTCTTGAGGCCCAGCTTCTCCCAGAAGGTGGCCGGCTGGCTGAGCTGGGATTCGGGGCTGAGGGTCATGGCGCAGGTGGCCATCTGGGGCATCCGCTCCTTCACCCGGCGGAGGGTGCCGTACTCGAAGGAGGTGAGCACGGCCTTTTCTTCCAGCCCGGCGTCAAGGACGGCGTCGATGACCCGGTCCACGATCTCTTCGTCCCGGTCCAAGTAGGGCTTCAACTCAATATGTACCATCCTGAAGTCCTGCGCGGCTTCCAGCACCTCTTCGAGGGTGGGGATCTTTTCGCCCGCGAACTCCGGGCTTTTCCATTTTCCGAAATCCAGCTGGCGCAGGTCGTCGAAGTCCATATCCGGGATGTTGCCGTGGACGCCGGTCTTGAGGTCGGTGAGGTAGTCGTGGGCCACCACGAGATGACGGTCTCTGGTGATTTGAACGTCACACTCGAAGCCGTCCGCACCCAGCGTCTTTGCCAGACGGAACGCGGTCAGCGTGTTTTCGGGGGCCAGATGGGACGCGCCGCGATGGGCGATGATGAGAGGGCGCATGGCATGGACCTCCTTAAAAGACAAAAGTTGAAAAATGCGATGCCGTTACCCATGATACACGTTTTCACAAATTTCGTCAATGACGGCGTTTCGGCCGGCAAGGCAGGCGAAAATGGGGCGAAAGTACGACTTTTACCGTCAAAACGACGAAAATTTAAGCTGGATTTTAGCACTTTTCACGAGAAAAAACCAAAAATCGGCCCATTTCTCTCCCATCTGTTTCTTCCCAACGGACAATTCCTGTGATAAGATTATAGTGTAACAGGACGGCAGACAGCCTGCCAATGACCAAAAGAAAAGATACCTACGGAATAAGGAAAATGGAGAGTTTTGCTATGACTGAGTTCAAGCCCATCAAGGAAGGCAAGGTCCGCGAGATCTACGACAACGGCGACAGCCTCATCATGGTCGCCACCGACCGCATCTCTGCATTCGATGTTATCTTAAAGAATAAAGTCACCAACAAGGGCAAGGTGCTGACCCAGATGAGCAAGTTCTGGTTCGACTATACCCGCGACCTGCTGCCCAACCATATGCTGAGCGTGGACGTGAAGGAGATGCCCGAGTTCTTCCGGCAGCCCCAGTACGAGGGCCGCAGCATGATGTGCCGCAAGCTGACCATGCTGCCCGTCGAGTGCATCGTCCGCGGCTACATCACCGGCAGCGGCTGGGCCAGCTACCAGAAGACCGGCAAGGTCTGCGGCATCCAGCTGCCCGAGGGCCTGAAGGAGTCCGAGAAGCTGCCCGAGCCCATCTACACCCCCTCCACCAAGGCTGAGATCGGCGACCACGACGAGAACATCTCCTACGAGCAGAGCATCGACGTGTTGGAAAAGCTGTTCCCCGGCAAGGGCGAGGAGTACGCCACCAAGCTGCGCGACTACACCATCGCTCTGTATAAGAAGTGCGCTGAGTATGCCCTCTCCCGCGGCATCATCATCGCCGACACCAAGTTTGAGTTCGGTCTGGATGAGGAGGGCAGCGTCATCCTCGGCGACGAGATGCTGACCCCCGATTCCTCCCGCTTCTGGCCGCTGGAGGGCTACGAGGCCGGCCACGGTCAGCCCTCCTTTGATAAGCAGTTCGTCCGCAACTGGCTGCTGGCCAACCCCGACAGTGATTACGACCTGCCGCAGGACGTCATCGACAAGACCATCGCCAAGTACGAGGAAGCCTACGAGATGCTGACCGGCAAGAAGCTGTAAACACCTCCATAAATTCAACAGCTGCCGCCCGCTTTGTGGAAAACGAAGCGGGCGGTTTTTGTGCGGAAAGTTTTTTTCCTCTTGAACGGCGCGGTGGGCAGTGTTACAATAACACCGGGAATGGGCAGAGAAACGGCCCTTCGTGTGAGAAGAGAGTGCCGCGCGACGGCGAAAGGAAACAGTCAAATGGAGATCAGCACGCGGGAAAAGACCTTGCAGATCGTCAGCCGATACGTTATCATCACCCTGAGTATCAGCATCATGACCATCGGCGTATACTTCTTCAAATTCCCCAACAACTTTGTCTTCGGCGGCGTGACCGGCGGCGCGGCCCTTGTGGCAAAGCTCACGCCCCTGTCGGCCTCAGCTTTTTCGTCCGGTGCCAATATCCTCCTGCTCATTCTGGGCTGGATATTCCTCGGCAGGGATTTTGCCATCAGCACCGGCTGGGCTACCGTCGTCATGACGGCAGAGCTGGCTCTTTTTGAAAAATATGTCCCCCTCAGCGGCCCCCTGTCCAACCAGCCCATGCTGGACCTGGTCTTCGCCATCGCCCTGCCCGCCATTGCGTCGGCTCTGCTCTTCAACGTGGGCGCGTCTTCCGGCGGCACCGATGTCGTCGCCCTCATCCTGAAAAAATACGCCCATATGCAGAACACCGGCGAGGCGCTTTTTATCACCGACCTCGCCATGGTGCTGGCAGCCTGCTTCGTCTTCGACCTCTACACCGCTCTCTACTCTTTCGTGGGTCTGACGGTCAAGAGCCTCGTCGTCGATGCCGTCCTCGAGCAGATGAAGATGTGCAAGGCCATCCTCATCATCTGCGACGACAAAGATCCCATCTGTGACTTCGTCATGCGCAAGCTGGTGCGCGGCGCGACCTATACGCCCTGCTACGGTGCCTATACCGACCGGCCCCACTACATGATCTATACGACCCTCACCCACCGCGAGGCATTGCAGCTGCAGGCATTTATCCATAAGGAAAACCTCAACGCCTTTATCTCGATGCTCAGCACCACCGAGGTGTTCGGCAAGGGCTTCAACCACGCATAAACAGAATCGAACCTTACAGGGCACCTTCGTTGATCTGATTGGACGGCGAGGGTGTCTTTTTATCTGCGTTTTTGCCGCTCAGCTCTTCGCGGAGCAGCTTGGTCAGGGCCAGCGTCGCCTTGGAGCGGTAGTCGGTGGTGGGGGAGAGCAGGGCCAGCCGGAGGTAAAGCCCCTGCGACCCCAGCGAGAGGTAGACGACATCCGGCTCTTCGACGATGCAGGAGCGGTAGGTGAAAGCCAGAGCAAGGCCAACCCGTGCCATGGATGCGGCAAATGCGGCGGTGATGTTGCCGTGCTTCGATTTCAGCCGCAGGCCGTAGGCTCCGAACGCACTTCGGATCAGGTGACCCAGCATGGTATCCTTGCCGCTGAGGGTGCACTCATGGCGGGTGACTTCCTCCATCGAGACACGGAGCCGCCCGGTCTCGTCCATGCGGGCCTGCTGTAAGATCGGGTGGTCTTTGGTGGCGACCAGCAGCACCTCGTCCCGGTAGAGGTATTCCATCTGGATGCCCTCGGTGCTGACGATGGGGTAGGCGGAGAGCGCAAGATCCAACTCGCCCTCCCGGATCTTCTCTACCAGATTCATGCTGTTGCCCTCGTAGATGTTGATGGTGGCCCGAGGGTTCTGGTCGTAGAATTTTTTCAGGATGGGTGGGATGACATAGCTGCCGCGGAAGGAGCTGACCCCGAAGAACACGGTGCCGCCGACGGTGTTCTCGTTGTCCCAGAACTCCTGCTGGGCCTGCTGGTACTCTTTTAAGATGTGCTTAGCGTGACTCAGAAAAACCTTGCCGGAAGGGGTGGGGCGGATCCCCTTGTTGGTGCGCACGAAGATGGGGGAGCCAAGCTGCGCCTCGAACTGGCGCAGGAATTGGCTCAGGCTGGCCTGCGCGATGTACAGCCGCTCGGCGGCTTTCGAGATGCTTTGCTCTTCGGCAAGGGCGTTCAGATAGTATAGTTCGCGGAGATCCATGACAATTCCTCCCAAAACGACAGAAATTTCTTTTTTGCTATCGGTTTTGCCTATAGGGGCTATTATAAAAACAGGACTTTTCCAATCACAGAAATGATTATATACTAAAATCACCAGAACTTCAACTGCAGATGAGGATTCTTTTGTACAGGATTATGATGGAAAAGAGGTAAAACATGAGCGTATATCCGATGAAGGGCGTTATTGATATGCACGTCCACACCAATCCGGATCTTCGACTGAGAGCGTATGACGATCTGGAGCTGACGGATGCCGCGGTCAAGGTGGGCGCAAGAGCCATTGTCATCAAGACCCATCAGGGTACGACGATGGACCGGGCTTATCTGTGCAACCGTTATAACAAGATCGTCCATGGCGACAAGGACTTTACCATGTTCGGCAGCATCACCCTGAACCATCCGGTCGGCGGCCTGAATCCAGTGGCGGTCGAGGTCGCGCTGAAGCTGGGAGCCAAAGTGGTCTGGCTGCCGACACAGCACGCCCAGAACCATCTGGCAAAGTTCGGCAAGAACCCGGACGATGGCGTGAAGGTGACCGAGAATGGAAAAATTGTTCCCGAGATGAAGGACATCTTCCAGCTGGTCAAGGATTATGACGCAGTACTCGGCACGGCGCATATTTCCCCCGAAGAGAGCTTCATCGTCTGCGATGCAGCCCGCGCTGCCGGTGTCAAGAAGCTGGTCGTCACCCATCCGGAATGGTGGGTCGTCGACATGAGCATCGAAGACCAGAAACGGATCGTCAAGGATTACGATGTTCTGCTGGAACGCTGCTATGCACAGAACATGGGCGGCGGCAAGTACAAGAGCAATCTGCCCGAAAACCTCGAGGTCATCCGTGAGGTCGGCTATAAGAACGTGCTTATCAGCACAGACGGCGGTCAGACCGAGAATCCTCACTGGGAGATCGCGATGCAGCAGTATCTCCAATATCTGTCGGATCATGGTGTGCCGGACGACCAGATTTACTATATGTCGCATACCATTGCGGCAGGCTTGCTCGGCATCGAGTAACGCCGAAGAAGTGGAATAAGGAGGATGTTCCATGCAAAGTGCTGTTATTATCGCTGCCATCGCACTGGCAGTCTTTCTTGGCTATAAAACCAAGATCAATACGGGTTTCTTCTGCATTGTATTTGCATATTTTATCGGCTGTTTCTGGATGGGGCTGAAGCCCAAAGCGCTGATCGCGTTCTGGCCGACCAATACGATGTTCGTCATCATCTCCGTTTCGCTCTTTTACAATGTCGCTGCAGCAAATGGAACGCTGGAAAAGATCTCCCGCTCTCTGCTGTATGCCTGCCGGAAGTTTCCGGGTCTGCTGCCCTATGCGCTGTTTGCGGTGGCGGTCATCCTGTCGGTGATGGGCGCAGCCTATTTCACGGTTCTGGCCTTCCTTGCACCCATCACCCTGCTCATCTGCGAAGAGTCCAAGATGGACAAGCTGACCGGTGCAGTCGCCATCAACTGCGGCGCATTGGCGGGCGGTGATTTCCCGACGGCTGCGCTTGGCGTTATCTTCCGTGGTCTGATGGACAGCTCCTATGAGGCAGCTCCCGAACTGGAAGCCATTGATTCTTTCGTGACCTGCCTGAAAATGTTCGGTCTGGCAGTCCTGTTCTCTCTGATCCTCATTACGATTTTCCGTTTTGCACTGCCTGCAAACCGCAACATCGGCAAAGATGTCAAGTTTGAAAAAACGGAAGCATACACCACCGCACAGAAGCAGACGCTCTATCTCATGGTCGCGATGATGGCAGTCGTTCTGGTTTTCCCGCTGCTCAAGCTGCTGATCCCCGGCAATGCGGTCATCAAGCTGGTTGCAGGAAAGATCGACGTCGGCTTGGTCGCATTCGTCTTCGCTGTCATTGCGCTGCTGATGGAGCTTGCTCCGCAGAAGGAGATCATCGCTCGTGTTCCTTGGAATACTATCCTGATGATCGCCGGAGCTGGTATGCTGATCGCCGTTGCAGTTGAGGCTGGAACCATTGACCTGCTGTCCAACTGGATCGGCAGCAACGTTCCGACCTTCCTGGTTCCGATCGCATTCAGTCTGGTCGGCGCAGTCATGAGCTTCTTCAGCTCTACCACCGGTGTTGTCTGCCCGGCTCTGTTCCCGCTGATCCCCGGTTTGTCCGCAACGACGGGTCTGGGCGCGGTCAATCTGTTCACCTGCACGGTTCTCGGCGCGCAGAGCAGTGCAATCAGCCCCTTCTCTTCCGGCGGTTCCCTGATTCTGGGTTCCTGTGGCAATGAGGAAGAGCGTAGCAGCCTGTTCAACCGTCTGCTGTTCGTCGCAACGCCTATCAGCATCGGTGTTGCAGCTATATTCAACCTCATCGTTTCTATGGTTCTGTAAAAGTCTGATTCACTCCGGGGGAGGGGAGGCTCCCCTTTTCCGGAGTGCCTTTTTGAGAGAGTATAAGAACGCAAATGTGTGAAAAAAGGAGAGTACCATGCTGAAATTATACGATAACGGGATCTACCTCGTAAACGGCGAGACCATCTGCTCCTGCCCTGAGGAAGTGGCCCAGAAGACCGGCCGCATCGTGGACGCAAAGGAAGCTGAGAAAGGCACTATGGCCTACGGTATCCTGCAGGCCCACAACAAGAGCGGTGATCCTGACCAGCTGCAACTGAAGTTCGACTCCATGACCAGCCACGACATCACTTATGTCGGCATCATCCAGACCGCCCGTGCTTCCGGCATGAAGCAGTTCCCCCTGCCCTACGTCCTGACCAACTGCCACAACAGCCTCTGCGCTGTCGGCGGCACCATCAATGAGGACGACCACAAGTTCGCCCTCTCCGCTGCCCACAAGTACGGCGGCATCTACGTCCCTACCAACATGGCCAACATCCACAGCTACAACCGTGAGACCATGGCAGGCGGCGGCCGCATGATCCTCGGCTCCGACTCCCACACTCGTTACGGCGCTCTGGGTACCATGGCGGTCGGCGAGGGCGGCGGCGAGCTGGCCAAGCAGCTGCTGGGCCGCACCTATGACTTCGCTCGTCCGCAGGTCATTGCCATCTACCTGACCGCCACGCCCCGCCCGGGCATCGGTCCCCACGACGTGGCTCTGAGCATCTGCGGTGCCGTCTATAAGAAGGGCTATGTCAAGAACAAGGTCATGGAGTTCGTCGGCCCCGGCATTGCCGGCCTGCCCATCGAGTATCGCAATGCCATCGACGTCATGACCACCGAGACCACCTGCTGGTCCTCCATCTGGGTCACCGATGAGGAGACCCAGCGTTACTACACCATCCACGGCCGTCCGCAGGACTTCAAGAAGCTGCAGCCTGCGGAGGTGGCCTACTACGATGGCTGCGTTTACATCGACCTGAGCACCATTGAGTCCACCATCGCTATGCCGATGCACCCCTCCAACACCTACACCATCCACGAGCTGCAGGCCAACGCTGCCGATATCCTGCACGCTGTACAGGAAGAGGCCAACAAGCAGATCAAGGGTGCCAAGATGAATCTGGACAGCAAGTTCCACGATGGTGCCATCTGGGTCGATCAGGGCGAGATCGCAGGCTGCGCCGGCGGCACCTTCGACAACATCTGCGCCGCTGCCGACATCCTGCGGGGTCAGAGCTGCGGCAACGGTGCTTTCACCCTGAGCATCTATCCGGGTTCTATGCCCGCCCTGAGCGAACTGCTCAAGAATGGCCGTGCCAACGATCTGGTCAACGCCGGTGCCATCATGCGCGAGTGCTTCTGCGGCCCCTGCTTCGGTGCAGGCGACTGCCCGGCCAACGGCGAGTTCTCCATCCGCCACACCACCCGCAACTTCCCGAACCGCGAGGGTTCCAAGCCGGGCGAGAGCCAGATGGCTGCCGTTGCCCTGATGGACGCCCGGTCCATCGCGGCCACCGCAGCCAACGGCGGTAAGCTGACCGCTGCCACCGATCTGGACGTGGAGTATACGAACCCTGAGTACCACTACAACGCCTCCCTGTACGAGAAGCGCGTTTACAACGGCTGGGGCCATGCCGAACCGGATGCCGAGCTGCGCTTCGGCCCGAACATCAAGGACTGGCCCGAGATGCCTGCCCTGACCGACGATCTGCTGGTCAAGGTCTGCTCCTACATCACCGACCCCGTCACCACCACCGACGAGCTGATCCCCTCTGGTGAGACTTCTTCCTATCGCTCCAACCCCGAACGTCTGTCGGAGTTCGCTCTGAGCCGCCGCGATCCCCAGTACGTGGGCCGCAGCAAGGTCATGCGCCAGATCGAGCGCGACCGTGAGGCCGGCAAGGCTCTGCCCGAGGAAGTCCTGAACGTCTATGCTGCCCTGACTAAGGCTGGTGTGAAGAACGATCCCGCCCACACCGACATCGGCTCCACTATCTTCGCCAATATGCCCGGCGACGGTTCCGCCCGTGAGCAGGCCGCTTCCTGCCAGCGTGTCATGGGTGCATCCGCTAACTTTGCCAAGCAGTACGCCACCAAGCGTTATCGCTCCAACTGCATCAACTGGGGTATGACGCCCTTCCTCGTAGAGAACCCCGAGGTGTTCGAGCTGGGCGACTACATCTTTGTGCCCGGCATCCGCGAGGCAGTTCTCGAGAACAAGGCCAGCTTTACTGCTTACGCCGTCAAACCGGACGGCACCGTGACCGCCTTCCCGGTCTCCACCGGTGCCCTCACCGAGCCGGAGCGTCAGATCATCGCCGACGGCTGCCTCATCAACTACTATCGGAACAACCAGTAAGCAACCATTCTCCCAGAGAATGGTTCAAGATCGGATCTGACGATTTTACAAACGTCCGGTCTTAAGGTATCATAGTTTCAGAGTCGGTCTGCTGCTCTCCGAAACCGGGGAACGGTGGATCGGCATTGTGGTGGCTCGGAAAGTATGCCAAAATGGAATAAAACTTGTGTACAAGAGAAATTTTTGGCGATTCTTAACGAATATTAAGACTGGCGCTATGCCTTTTGTAAGATTGTCCGATTATGATAGAACCATCAGGAGCGGCGCAGTGAGGCGCTGCCCCGCAAGTACGGTATAACGATTGAAGAAACCACCTGCCAAGGAGGAAAAAAGCATGGAGATCAAGAAAGCAGCCACGGCTGGCACTCTGGAATCCAGCGACTGCATGGTGACCGTCGAGCCGGGTGAGGGCAAGATCGATTTCTCCCTCGAAAGCTCCGTCATCCACCAGTACGGCAACCAGCTGCGCAAGGTCGCGCTGGAGACCCTGAAGGATCTGGACATCGACAACGTCCGCATCACCATCGTGGACAAGGGCGCACTGGACTGCACCCTGAAGGCCCGCATCGAGGGCGCGGTGTTCCGCTCTGTTGACCAGTATGAGAATCTGCCTTGGGGAGGTGCCATTCGATGAATAATCCGAACAAGAAGCGCCTGCGCCGCACGATGATGTTCCTGAATGCGCAGAAGCCCGGCCTCATCAAGGACCCTTACATCTATAAGGCCGACTCCCTGATGCTGGACCTCGAGGACGCTGTCGCCGAGAACCAGAAGGATGTCGCCCGCTTCAGCCTGTATCACGCCCTGAAGACCGTGGATTACCGCGGTGCAGAGCGGGTCGTCCGCATCAACGGTCTGGACACCCCCTACTGGCGTGAAGACATCCGCGCCTGCGTGGCCGGCGGCTGCGATTCCATCCGCATCCCCAAGACCGAGCACGCCGAGGATGTCCGCCGCGTGGCTGCTGCCATCGCCGAGGACGAGAAGACCTATGGCCGTCCCGAGGGCGAAGTCCTCATCATCGCCGCTCTGGAGTCTGCCCGCGGCGTCATGAACGCTCTGGAGATCTGCGAGTCTGACGAGCGCCTGTTCGGCATCGCACTGTCCGGCGGCGACTACACCAAGGACCTGCAGACCCACATCACCGGCACCGGCATCGAGTTGATGGGCGCCCGCCAGCAGATGATCATTGCAGCCCGCGCAGCAGGCGTGCAGTGCTTCGACACCGTCTACACCGACCTGAAGGACATGGACGGCTTCCGCAAGGACGTGGAGAACATCCACCTGATGGGCTTCGACGGCAAATCCATCATCAACCCCCGTCAGATCCCCATCGTGCATGAGATCTTTACGCCCACCCAGAAGGACATCATCTTCGCTGAGAAGGTCGTCAAGGAGATCGACAGCAAGAAGGCACTGGGCATCGGCGTCTTCACCGTGGACGGCAAGATGATCGACATCGCTTTCTACGATGGCGCAAAGCGCACCATCGATCTGGCAAAGGCATCCGGCGTGTATAAGGGGGATTTGTAATTATGTTGAACGCAGTCGGCAGAGAAATTCCCGAAGAGATCCTCGAGCGCACCGGCAAAGAGGTCTTTCAGGGCAACAATTATAAGGACGGCAAGGCTTTCCAGAAGGCCAGCCCGAAGATCACCCCCGTGATGCGCAATGACCACGACAAGATGGTCAAGGACATCCACGAGGCTCTGGTCAAGTGCAACGCCCACGACGGCATGACCGTCTCCTTCCACCACCACTTCCGCGAGGGCGACCTCGTGGTCTGCATGGTGATGGAAGAGATCCACAAGATGGGCTTCAAGAACATCACCCTGAGCGCAAGCTCTCTGGGCAAGGCTCATGACGCCCTCGTCCCCATGATCGAGGACGGCACCATCGTCAACATCGAGTCCTCCGGCGTCCGCGGCAAGATCGGCGATGCTATTTCTCATGGCAAGCTGAAGGGCCTGGCTACCATGCGCAGCCACGGCGGCCGTGTCCGCGCCATTGAGACCGGCGAGACCCATGTGGACATCGCCTTCATCGGCGCACCCTCCTGCGACGAGTACGGCAACTGCTCCGGCATGGGCGGCAAGACCAACTGCGGCGTCCTGAGCTATGCTTACGTGGACGCTGAGATGGCTGACTATGTCGTCGCTGTCACCGATTGCCTCGTGGACTACCCCAACTACCCCGCAGAGATCAACCAGACCAAGGTGGATTACGTCTGCGTCGTGGACCAGATCGGCATCCCCGAGAAGATCGCCACCGGCGCCGCAAAGCCCACCACCGACCAGCGCAAGATCCTGATGGCAGAGTACTGCACTCAGGTCGTTGCAAACACCCCCTACTTCAAGGACGGCTTCTCTTATCAGACCGGTGTCGGCGGCGCATCCATCGCCTCCACCATCTCTCTGTCCAAGATCATGGAAGAGAAGAACATCCACATGGGTCTGGGCGTCGGCGGTCTGACCAAGCCCATGTGCGAGCTGCTGGACCGCGGTCTGGCCCGCAAGCTGGTCGATACCCAGGACTTCGACCTCGACGCGGTCAACAACGTCGCTTCCAACCCCAACCACTTCCCCATCTCTGCCGGCGAGTACGCAAGCCCGATGAACAAGGGCGCTTTCGTCAACAAGCTGGATTACGTCATCCTGGCCTCTCTGGAGGTTGATACCCATTTCAACTGCAACGTCGTCGTCGGCTCCGATGGCATCATCACCGGCGCACAGGGCGGCCATCCCGATACCGCACAGGGTGCAAAATGCACCATCGTCATCGCTCCTCTGCTGCAGGGCCGCATCCCGGCCATCTGCACCGACGTGACCACCGTCACCACCCCGGGCGAGAGCGTGGACATCGTCGTCACCGACTACGGCGTGGCCGTCAACCCCCGCCGTCCCGATCTGCTGGAGGCTCTGAAGGCCGCTGACTGCGTGCCTCTGAAGACCATCGAGGAGCTGCGCGACATCGCCTACTCCATCGTCGGCGAGCCGGAGAAGGTCCAGTTCGGCGACCGCATCGTGGGCATCATCGAGGCCCGCGACGGCACCGTTATGGACGTCGTCCGCGAAGTCAAGCCTTTCTCTTTCCGCGAAGATTGAGTGATATAGCGTAAAAGCGGGAATGTGGCTTGCCAACCACGCTTCGGAATGGATTCACGGAGATTCCTTCGCTCTTCTCACCCCCGCTTTTGCGGCTAAATATGCACACAAGCTTCATGCGATTCTCCTTTTTCAAGGTTTTGTGTTTTATACCGGCATAAAACCAGAGAGCAGCCAACTGCACCGCGCGCAGTTGGCTGCTCTTCTTTGTTTCTATGAAAAAATAAATAACGCTCTTACGGCACGAAACGATAGCCGACGCCGCGGATGGTGATGATGTGCTGGGGCGTGCGGGCGTTGTCCTCGATCTTGCTGCGCAGGCGGTTGATATAGACCATGATGGCGTTGTCGTCCACAGCGATGAGGTTGCCCCAGATCTGCTCGTAGATCATATCCTTGGTGAACACCTGCTGCGGGTGGCGCACGAAGAGCAGCAGCAGGCTGCGCTCTTTCTCGGAGAGGTTCAGCTCCACATTGCTTTTATAAAAGCGCATGGTGGTGGTGTCGCAGAGGAAGGGGCCGCAGCTGATCTGCTGGTTGTTCTCCTGCGAGAAGCTCTTGCTGCGGCGGATGAGGGCCTTGACCTTTGCGCCCAGAATCTGGGGGCGAAAGGGCTTGGTGACATAGTCGTCGGCGCCCAGCGAGAGGCCGTACATGAAATCATAGTCCTCGTTGCGGCCGCTGATGATGATGACCGGCGTGGTGACGCCGTTGCGCCGGATGGTCTGGATGACATCGAAGCCCTCCATGTCGCCCAGCGTGATGTCCATCAGGATCATATCCAGCGTGCTGCTCTGCCGCGCGATGAGGTCCAGCGCCGCCGCGCCGCTGTTGACGACGAGGGGGTCCATCTCATTGCTTATCATAACTTTCGATAAAAGTTTGCAAATCGCTGGATCATCGTCTACAATAAGAACATGATACGACATGATAACTCCCTGTACTTTTCTGACCGGAAAATTTGTTTCAATTGTGATAAATAAAATTATAACATTTTTAGACAGGAAGAGCAAGACCGCCCCAAAGGAGGACTCGGTATGAAGGAGAACGCCCCGAAAAAGACATGGTTCCAGACGCTGCGCACCCTGTGGGTGCCGCTGGCCATCGGCGTCGTCACGGTAGCCGCACTGGCTGTCGTAGTGGGTATGGTGTGGAAGGACTACCGCACCGCCATGATGGACAGCCAGACGAGGCAGATGGAGCTGGTGGTGCAGAGCACCGCCGACAGCATCCGCGTCCTGCTGGAGGAATACGCCGACCGGCTGGACTCCATCGCCGAAAAAGCGGAGGCCGGCAAAGCGTTCCGCCCCACGGTGGCCCGGAGCGATACCATCCGGGACGTCTGGCTGGAAAACAGCAACGGCGAGGTCATCTACAGCTGCTACGGCCTCAGCGCCGTCTGTGATGTCCCCATCACCCGGACGGAGGACATCTCCTACTGGCAGTACCACAGCGGCGATGAGCACTATCTTGTGATGAAGAGGAAGGCCGGGGATGAGACAGCCTGCCTCGTGGTAGACTCCACGGTCATGTATCGGCAGCTCATCTCGGAGATCCATGTCGGCAGGAACGGCTACATCATGATAAAGAATAACGATAACCTTGTGGTCATGCACCCCGAAGCCGTTCAGTGGGGCATCAAGGTCGTGGAGGGCCGCCAGCGCATCTATCAGGGGAAGGAGCTGGACATGAGCAGTCTGAGTGAGCTGCTGCGCGCTCAGCAGGAAGAGGAATCCGGCACACTGGACTACTACTCCTACTGGTGGACCGACCCGGAGCTGCCCCGGGTGCATAAGATAAGCGCCTTCCGTCATCTGGACGTGGGGAGCAGCTTCTGGATCGTCAGCGCCGTGGTGGACTACGACGATTTCTACGAGCCGGTACAGCAGAGCTTCGTGAAGGTGGTCCTCATCTTCGGAGGCGTGGCGCTGGTGCTGGTGCTCTTCATGTTCCAGATGTTCCGGCTGCAGGAGCGCGACCGCCGCAGCGCGACCGAGATCAGCGATCTGAAGACCCTGAACCAGACCCTCGAAGAGCTCCACCGCAGCGAAGAGTCGCTGGCCCACGGCCAGCGGCTGCAGATGATGGGGACCCTCACCGGCGGCATCGCCCATGAGTTCAACAACTTCCTGACCCCCATCACCGGCTATGCCGACCTCATCATGGCCGACGCTGACCCGGGCAGCGAGATCTATAACAACGCGATGGAGATCAGCGAGGCGGCGCAGAAGGCGCAGGAGGTCGTGAAACAGATCTCCTCCATGAGCCGGAAAAACGTGGAGACGGTCTACGACGCCGTGTCGGTGGAGGGACTGCTCCATCGGACCCGGAAGCTGGTGGAGACGAACTGCCCGAAGAACGTGGAGCTGAAGGAAGAAAATGAGCTGAGCGGCGAATGCGTTCTGGGCAATGCGACCCAGCTGCAGCAGGTGATGCTGAACATCAGCATCAACGCCATCCACGCCATCGGCGCCGAGGGCGGAAAGCTGACCATCCGGGGCAGCGTCGTGCCGCGCAGTGAGCTGGCGGCGCTCTTCCCGGAAGAGAAGATCTCCGAGGAATGGTCGAGCTACGTCTGCCTGAGCGTCACCGACACCGGCTGCGGCATGGACAAGGAGACGATGCAGCACATCTTCGAGCCCTTCTTCACCACAAAGAGGACCGGCGAAGGCACCGGCCTCGGCCTTGCTCTGGCGGACCAGATCATCCGCACCCACCGGGGCCGCATCCGGGCGGAGAGCACCATCGGCAGAGGCACGACCTTCTATGTCTATCTGCCGGTGCTGGAGCAGCAGCAGGAGCGCGAACAGCTGCAGTGGGGCGTGGACAGCAAGCTGCGCATCCTTGCGGCGGACGACAACAACAAGGTCCTCGACCTGCTGGACAAAGACCTCAGCGCGCTGGGCCTGAGCGTGTCCACCTGCTCCCGCCGGGGCGAGCTGCGCCAGCTGCTGGAGCAGCAGCCCTTCGACGTCCTCGCCATCGACGAGAGCCTGATGAGCAGCAGCGGCGTGGATTTCTGCATGGCCATCCGGGGCCGCTACCCGGGCATGACCCGCATCGTGATGACCAATGCCCCCACAAGGGAGATCGTGGACGCCCGCAGCCACGGCGTCATCGACGGCTATGTGGTAAAACCGGTGTCGGCGTCTACGCTGCTGGCCCAGATACGGAGCAGCCGGAAAGAGTGAAGAGCGGCTGTTTTTCGTGAATTTGTGGAATATGCACAGAGGTATCCTTCATAATTCGGCAATATGATAAAAATGCAAGGAATATATTGACAAATCTAATGGGGGGGGGGGGGTATAATAAAGCCAACAGGCCGACGACCGGAACTGGACAGCCTGCCTGTAAGATCATTCATAATTATGGAGGCAAAAATCATGAAAATGGCAAAGAAGTTTCTGGCCGTCGCCCTCGCCGGCGTTCTGGCACTGTCCGTTCTGACCGGCTGCGCCAACGGCGTCAAGAGCAAGGACGTCGCTGACTCTCTGACCAAGATGGGCATCAAGGTCGAGCAGAGCAAGGACGTGGATAAGACTGCTAAGGAGACCCTGAAGGCTATCGAGGCTATCATCGACGCAAAGACTAACGCTGATAAGCCGGATACTGATGCCGACAAGATCAAGCTGAGCAATGCTGTTGTCGCCGCTGATGGCAAGGTCATCAAGACGAAGAACATCACCGACACCACCAACAATGTCCAGAAGGCTCTGGGCGTGTTCGCCAACGGCACTGATGCCGAGAAGGCAAATGTTGGCAAGCAGGTCCGTGTTGCTCTGGTCGAGATCAAGAATGCCAAGAAGGACGCAAGTCTGCAGGCTGCCTTTGTGAAGGACGCTCTGTTCCAGGCTCAGGCCGCTGAGCTTGGCTCTAACAACGACAAGGTTGTTGCTGAGACCGGCAAGCTGGGCACTGCCACGACGAAGGACGGCAAGTACATGCTGGTCGTCATCGTCAACGATGTGGTCGCAAAGAACGCCTAATTCCCGCTTCCCCATGTGAGGACCGCCGCAAGGCGATAGATCCCCATAAATAAAGATGACAACAGGCCCCGGAGTGGAAACACCCCGGGGCTTGTTGTTTTTTTGCGCAGCTCCGGCTTTATTGTATCCAAGCTTCCATACGGAATCTTACAGGATATTAAGGAATTTCTTAACAAACCGTAATAAGAAGGGCTTTGGGCTGTAAGTTTGAGCCTGTATACTGGAACCATAACGAACGGGAATGATTCCGGAGGATAAAACGGAAGGCATCCCCGGCACACGAAAAAAGGAAAGGAAGTACAAACCCATGAGTGATACGATCCTCGCTCTGCTCGGCTTTGCAACGGTGATCACGGTCATCGTCCTGCTGCTGCGCAATGTCACGGTCCCTGCACTGGCATTCGTCAGCGTCTCGACCATCACCGCAGCCATTCTGGTGGCTACCGGTGCTTTCACCCTGGATGAAATGGCCGGCTTTATCAAGGAGGGCGTCAAGGGCGTCCACGGTACGGCAATCCTGTTCATCTTCTCCGTCCTGTTCTTCGGCGTCATGACCGACGCGGGCATGTTCGACAAGATCATCGGCGCGCTGATGAAGAAGGTCGGCAACAACGTCGTCGGCGTTGCCCTGATGACCTGTCTCATCGCCATCATCGGCCATCTGGACGGCGGCGGCGCTTCCACCTTCCTCATCACCATCCCTGCCATGCTGCCCGTCTACAAGCGCCTGCACATGCGCCGTGAGACCCTGCTGCTCATCTGCGTTACGTCGATGGGCGTCATGAACCTGCTGCCCTGGGGCGGCCCGACCATGCGTGCCGCCAGCGTTCTGGGCGTTGAGTCCAATGACCTGTGGAGTCAGATCCTTCCGATGCAGATCGTCGGCCTGGTTCTGGCTGTCGGCACTGCCATCTTCTGGGGCCTGCAGGAGAAGAAGCGCATTGCCAAGCTGGGCGATGCTGCCGTAGAGGATGTCGGCAAGTACGATGATTCGGATAGCGAAGAGAAGAACAATGAGCTGGCTCGCCCGAAGAACTTCATCTTCAATGTTATCCTGACTCTGGCCGTCATCATCGTGCTGGTCCTGGACATCTTCCCCTCTTACTACGTCTTCATGGTCGGCTGCGCTCTGGGCATTCTGGTCAACTACCGCGGCAAGAAGCTGCAGAACTCCATCATCAAGAGCCATGCGGCTTCCGGCCTGACCATGGCCTCCACCATCCTGTGTGCCGGTGTCTTCCTCGGTGTCCTGAGCAAGAGCGGCATCATGGAGAAGATGGCCATCATGATGGCCAGCGTCATCCCCGCCTCTCTGGGCCGTTTCCTGCCCGTCATCATCGGCGTCCTGAGCGTGCCTCTGGCTCTGCTGTTCGATACCGACTCCTACTTCTACGGCCTGCTGCCCGTCCTGATCAGTGTTGGCAACCAGTTCGGCGTCAACCCGGCTCACATCGCCATCGCAATGGTCGTCTGCCGCAACTGCGCTACCTTCATCAGCCCGGTGGCTCCCGCTACCTATCTGGGCATCGGTCTGGCCGGTGTCGAGATCAAGGACCACATCAAGTACTGCTTCGGCTGGCAGTGGGGCGTTTCCATCGTCTGCCTCGTCGCTGGTCTGATCCTCGGCGTCATCCACTTCTGATAAACTGAGCTCCCGCCCGGCTGCCCTTCCTTGGACGGCCGGGCATTTTTGCAGGATACTTTTTTACCACTTTTTTTCCCAAGGAGGCTGCTGCAATGCGTGAGACCCCAGTCTGCACCGCGGCCGATGCCATCTACAAGCTGGCGGCGGGCAATCTGAAATACCTGAACGCGGAAAACGGGAGCGGCGATATTTCCCGCCGTATCCGGATGTCCACCTGGGCGAAGGGCCAGTCGCCCTACGCCATCATCGTCACCTGTTCGGATTCCCGGGTCATCCCGGAGAACATCTTCTCGGCGGGCATCGGTGAGCTGTTCGTCATCCGGCTGGCGGGCAACATCATCGATGAGCACCAGCTGGGCAGCATCGAGTACGCTGCCGGCCATCTGGGCTGTCGGCTGGTGGTGGTGCTGGGCCACACCCACTGCGGTGCGGTGGATGCGGCCATCAACTCCGAGCCGTCCGGCTATATCCGCTGCATCACCGACGAGATAAAGAAGGCCATCGGGGACGAAACAGACCCCTACAAGGCCAGCTGTCTCAATGTCCGGCACAGTGTGCAGGAGATCGAAAAGAGCCTGTGCATCCATGACATCAAGGCGGAAACGGGCCTGCGGGTCGTCGGTGCGATGTACCACATCGAGGACGGCAGCGTCGAATTCCTGTAAGGAACTCCCAGCATTGCGGCGGAACGGCCCTTTCCCAGACCGGGAAAGGGTCGTTTCTTATGTTTGACAATCGACGGCTGTCAGTTTATACTAACGCTGAAAAAGCGGATACAACAGGAGGACAGGACAATGGTTCAGGTAGACCTTATCACAGGATTTCTCGGGGCAGGGAAGACCACCTTCCTGCGCAGATACGCGGCATGGTGGGCCGGGCAGGGCGTCAAAGTCTGTGTGCTGGAAAACGACTTCGGCGCGGTGAACGTGGACGCCATGCTCCTGCAGGACCTCGAGGCCCAGGGCGTGGAGCTGGAGACCATCAGCGGCGGCTGCGACTGCGACACCCACCAGCGCCGGATGCGGACAAAGCTCATCTCCATGGCCATGCGGGGCTTTGAGCGGGTCATCGTGGAGCCCAGCGGCATCTTTGACGTGGACGAGTTCTTCGACGTGCTGCGGGACGAGCCGCTGGACCGCTGGTATCAGCTGGGCAATGTCATCGCCATCGTGGATGCCCTTCTGCCGGAAGAGCTTTCCCCGCAGGCAGAATATATCCTCGCTTCCGAGAGTGCGTGGGCGGGCAGCGTCCTCCTGAGCCGCTGTCAGCTGGCCTCTGACGCGCAGAAGCAGGGGGCAGAAGCCCATCTGGCCCGTGCGCTGGAAGCCTGCAAGTGCTCCCGGAAGTTCGGCCCGGAGGAGATCATTGCGAAGGACTGGGCCGATTTGACCGGCGACGATATGGCCCGCCTCGCAAAGTGCGGCTGCCGGCAGGCCAGCTGCGAAAAGCTCCACTTCGACGCGCACGATGCTTTTACCTCGGCCTACTTCCTCGAGCTGGGCCTGCCCCGTGCTCAGCTGGAAAAGAACATCCCGTCCCTCTTCACCGACCCCGCCTGCGGAAATGTCCTCCGGGTGAAGGGCTTCGTGGAGGATGATGGCCAGTGGTATGAGCTGAATGCTGCCGCCGCCGGTCTGACGGCGGCCCCCATCCCGCAGGGACAGCAGGTGCTCATCGTCATCGGCGAGGGGCTGGACAAGGCCCGGCTGGAAGAGGACCTGAGACAATGAGTTTTCCACAATGAAACAGAGAATTGTGCAATATTGATTGCGCTGACCCTCCTGCAGCGTTATAATAGAGAAAAATAGATCAGGAGGCCGTTTCATGAGCACTTCGACCACCCAAAAGCCGACCACCCGCCGCATCGTGG
>ENA-OQIF01000087-OQIF01000087.1-human-gut-metagenome-genome-assembly--contig:-NODE-87-length-51115-cov-4.214364_pt1 | contig 51115 bp, 52 predicted proteins | sample MGYA00242574_ERZ504738 | MGnify/ENA primary metagenome ERZ504738 (study PRJEB26092, sample SAMD00036437) | human gut metagenome | host: Homo sapiens | study: EMG produced TPA metagenomics assembly of...
CGTATAATCGATCAGGTAGAGATTATTGCAGAGATAATAGCACAGCTCTTCCATTGTAAATATCTTACAGTGGATCCTCGTAATTTCATACGGATGGGCCGCATGCTGATCATGACATAGAATTAAACTTCCCATCATTTCCTCCTAAATGTATAATCTTCTCTTCCTGAAAATCGGTCGGCGGGAAAAACTCTCCGAATCCTACATCCCGCACCGTGATCTTACATGTTTTTTCATCTAAAAATAACGTCTCGATCTGAAGCCGCATGGAATACTCGCCTCTCTTGGGAAGCCTTCCAAGCGGGATCACCTCCGTCTTTAACGTACCCTGTACCAGAGACTCAATATGAAGCTCGATATCTTCTGTATCCTCTAAAAGCACTTCCCACTGATTGTTGGATTCATACCAGTGCGATCCCCAGGATACGATCGGATACCACATCTCCTGTCCATTCACCCGCATATTCACAGTGATCTGATCTGTCAGCTTGTCTTCGGAAAGATAAACCGGATCCTCAATGTGCATAAACATCTTGCGGTATGCGGTATAACAGGCACCCTTGCTGTACAGATTGTTTCCGATAAACGCCCTTCTTCCATTGCACAGGACTCTCAGAGAAGTCGGATACCAGTTATTCTCAAATCCCTCTCCGGTCAGAAAGACCGAAGATACGATCCGCTTGTCAAACACGCCTTCAATAAACCGGCAGAATCTCATATCCGCATCTTTTGCCTTGTCCGCATTGAGCACCGGATACACGGCTGCCAGTTCTTTTATATGTGCACTTGCCACTTCGTCCACTGTCACAAAAATCGTCTTTCCGCCTCCAAGCCCCGGCTTCAGCCTTCTGAGCATATACGCTTTAATCTCATTTCTGTCACAGCAAAACAACGCCGCCTCATACTGCCAGAGTTCTTTTGGCTGATAAAACAGATAATTGCAGAAACTCTCTTTGTAATCCTGAATGAAAATATGCCGTTTATCAATATTCATCCGTACTGCGATTCCCCGCAGCATCTGCGCCAGCTCTTCCGTCAGCTCCGGAACGCTGAACACGATCCCGTTGATCTTGGGAAACGACTGAAGCGACAGTTCGATAAATTTAGCAAGCAGCCACACTGCTTCATAGGATTCTTCTCCAAATTCAATTTTTTCCCCTGCCAGGCTTTTATCCAGTAACCGGTTTACGGTGAATCCTTCTTTCAAGCTGGCCAGACGTTTTGCTTCTTTTCCGTATGCCCAGGTATCACGCAGCTTTCCGATGACCAGAGGGATCTGGTAATTATCCGCATCTACTTCCATCGTCTCCGGCTCTGCCATTTCTTCATTATAAAAACTGATCTGACAGGTCTTTTCATTGATCTCGTAACCTATAATATTGCCTTGTCCCATAGGAGTCAGCCTCCTTAATACTGTTCAAACATATGCGCGGCGATTGCATCTTCCTGTGCATATGCTTTCATCTTTTCTTCTTTTTCACTGCCCTCTGAAAGTAAAATATCATTCAGTCGTCCATATCGCCCGGATTCTCCAAACACAGCATCCTTCATGCAGCACTCTTTATCACTTCGGTAAGTGTTGCCATCAATGGTCTCCTTGAAATAATATTTCAACCGCTCGTTGGAGAACAGCACAAATTTCTTCACATAGAGATTCTCATACATCGGCGTAAGCACCTCTGTAGCATAATCTACCGCCTCTGAATTTTCTTTCTGAAGCTGATAGTAGAGCATTACACGGCTTCCCTTCTGCCCTTTGTACTCGATCAGCGTCTTATCCCAAAGCTGCAGCTCAATGAGCCATTCCTTTTCGTATGCCAGAAAGAACGGAAAATAAATCTGCTTGCCGCACAGCTCCTGTAAGAATTTTTTCAGAGTCTTACGCACAGTCGTCGTATATTCTCTGGTGGAATAATATTTTAATACGGCGATCTTGCAGATGTCGATCGTTTCTTCACCCTTTTCATATTCCTTACAGATGATATCAATAATACTTCTGCTCATCCTGCGCTCTTCCACTACATATTCTCTGGACATATACGCCAGATATGCCTGCTGCAGTCTGAAATAAGCTCCCTCTTCATAATATTCTTCAAAGATCGGAACCTCTCCGAACAACTCTTCCGAGAACAACATCTGTGTGATGATCCTCTCCGCCAGCTTCTGAGTGTGTACCTCATACTCTCTTGCTTCTCTCCAGAGCAGTTTCATGTCTGTAGTCGCTCCGCAGTAGTAATTCGCAAGATACGTCAGGATCACTCTGTCAAACTGCTTTCTTTTAAACATCTCAAAACACACGTAGGTAAGGAAATCATCACATTCATAATTGTTTTCACGGATCGTACGGCTGCACAGTCCCATGATCTCTTCTTCCCCGTAATTTTCAATGCCATACTTGCGCACAGTCTCAAGAGAAAGCTCTTCTACCTTCTCCTCCTGACGGTTCTGCTTCAGACTGTTCATATACCGCTTGCAGATATCCATGTAACGAAGCTCATAGAACAGGCGCTTGCTTTCATATGGAATAGAATCTGTATAATGTCTTCCATCCTTACTTTCCCATACAAGCCGGTCTGTCTTTGCATACAAAAATACCCTTGCCCCTTTGTCCGTATACGGCGCCTTCTGCGTGATCGTTCCATCCTCTGCGATCACATGAATAAATTTCATATTCGGTACCTTTGTTGTGATCTCATAAGCATGGCAGATATCATACAGTGCTTTGATCTGCTCTGCTTCCATAGAATCTTCTGTCAGAAAACGCTTGTATATAATGCGGAGCATGGGATCAATATTTCTGCGCTCCAGCTGATTCCACGCAAACGCTTCCATCTCATCTCTGTAATGCGCATAAATCTCACTGGATTCATCCTCATAAGTGATCAGGTTTGAATACAAAAGCGCCCGTTTATGGAAATCCAGATTATTTCCATGCATAAAGTAAAGATACACGGAACGCGGCAGTGCTTTATTGACTCTGCCAGGCTGGATCGCAGCCATATAAAACTCGTACAGCTGTGCAATCTTTAATTCCGACTCCACTGCTTTTTCATACCATTTAAAAAGCAGTTTTCCATGCAGCTTCCCTTGATCAGAAGTGTACAGATTGCAGTCAGGATCATGGACTCTTCATACATCCCGTAGGAAAGCACCAGAGTCTCATAAAGATAGCGGTCAAAGCTTTTCAGCTGACTTGCCAGATTGGCTGTATATAATGCCAGTTCCTTTGTCATCAGTTTGTGTTTGGCTGCAAAATACAACACCCGCACTTCAAAGATGCCCAGTTTTTTCAAGGAAGAACTCTTCTCACGGAAACACCGGAAGGCTTCCAGATAGAACCAGATACTGCGTGTCTTTTCCTCATAGAAGTGATGCTCCAAAGCTCTGAGACGTTCACTGATGATCTTGTACTCAGAGTCTACATTCACCAGCATGCAGAGGATCTTCCAGCTATCGGGATGCTTCATATAGGATTTTGAAAGCTCTTCTGCCACTCTGCGTGTCCCGATCGAATCATTGGAAAGCAGCGTGGTCAGATACAAATAATAGGAACTGATCTCTACATTTTTTCCGATTGCAAACCGGTTGTAATTGTAAGATTCCAGAATCCATTTTGCCTCTTCAAACCGTTTGCCCAAAAGACAGATATGTGCATGTACCAGAAGATACATCTCATTGTCCTCATCCAGACTCCGCAAATGCTCGATCTTCTTTAAGGACTCCTCGCACCAGGTGTTCATATCCAGCTTGTCGCTCTCATAAACAAGACAGCGCTTTAAAATACTTGCAAACTCTTTATCCCGCTCCCGTCTCTCTTCATCTCTGCAGACATCCTTCTCTACCACGATCTCATAGGTCAGTATCTCATACGGGGACTCCAGGATGATCTGCCCGAAGTTGCTTCCCCGATGGAGCTTTGTATAGTCGATGATATATTCCAGCCGATACGCATTCCCGATGAACTCCTCCGTAGTAACCTTGGTATGCTCCACACTTAAAAATTCACCTTCGGTACGTACATCAATGGTCAGATATCCCCACGTATTCTTCTTGATCGTAAAGGTATCTTTTCTGGATTCCTGAAGAGAAATAAATGCCCTGCTCTCCTCTTCCAGCGTCAGAAAAATCTTCTCTTTCTGCTTGCAGCCCACCAAAAACTCTTCCAACGCCTGCTGATCCAGCTCCCATTTTCTCATATTGTCATACAATGCCTGAATCCGCTTATCCTCATACTTCAGGATCTCATAAAAATCTCTGGAACGGAACAGCTTTTCTGCCTCCGCCGGATCCCGAAAAGACAGCTTCTTAAAATCTTCCAGACTCTGTACTTTTCCATAAGTTGTCATTACAAACGGCTTTTCAATAATGGCAGTAAATGCCACCTCATACTCTCCGCCATTGCACACAATGGTAAATTTTCCGTGTTCCACATGTCCCGGAACCAGACCGGATCCGTCATATGTATAAGAGATGTTCACCGGATTCCCGTCAAATCCCTGCTCCTCACAGCGTACCCGAAAAGACGATGGATAAACCAGTCCACGGATCGTCCCCTCTCCCTGATTCTGGAGAGAAAAGCTTCCTTTGTACATCTCGCCTTCTCCGACACGCATGATGATCCGCGTCTCCGGGAAAATAATCTCCGGCTGTGGAATATGAAAATCTCCTTTTGAAAGGCGTTTAATTTTATTCTTCAAATTCGTCACCTGCTCATTCTTCTTACGTTGCATTTTTTTGTAAACACACTATAATAAAGTATTATAACATCAACACTGTATTTCTTGCAACGGTGGAATCAAAGAATTTAAAAGGGGATTGTATACATGAATACAAAACTGGAATTTCACGGAAGTGATATTGAAAAAGTGTGCGAACACTACGGATTAAAAAAAGAAGATATTGTCAATTTTGGTGCTAACGTAAATCCGCTCGGACTTTCCGAACAGGTAAAAAAAGCTCTTGCAACTCATCTGGATCTGCTCTCTTCCTACCCGGATCGGAGCTATACCAGTCTTAGAAACATACTCTCCACATACTGTCAGATTCCTGCAGACTTTATCCTGCCGGGCAATGGTTCCAGTGAACTGATTTCCCTGTTGATCGAAGAGCGCCGTCCAAAGCATACGATGATCCTTGGGCCCACTTATTCCGAATACTCCAGAGAACTTGGATTTTCAGACAGCACGATCGACTGCTTTTATCTGAAACCGGAACAGGATTTCCAATTGTCTGTAGAGGAACTGTGTCTGGCGCTGGCTAAAAAGCAGATTGATTTTCTTATTTTATGCAATCCGAACAATCCGACTTCTTCCGTAATTTTTCATCCGGAGCTGATAAAGCTGCTGGAGTTTTGTCAGGATCACAACATCTTTGTGATGATCGATGAAACGTACGTGGAGTTTGCACCTGATGTAGATGCCGTCACCGCAGTTCCTTTGACCCAAAATTTCCAGAATCTGATGGTACTGCGTGGTGTTTCCAAATTTTTTGCCGCTCCTGGTATGCGGTTCGGGTACGGTATCACCGGAAATGCTGAATTTCTCAAAAAATTGAAGAGCAAACAGATTCCATGGTCATTAAACAGCCTTGGCGCATTCGCCGGCGAACTTTTGTTTCAGGACAAAGAGTATATAAAAAAGACACGCAATTTGATACTTTCCGAGCGTGAATACATGTATACAAAATTGCGTGAACTTCCTTTTTCTATGTTTATCCGGCTTATGCCAACTTTTTGCTGGTACAGATCCAAAAAGATGGACTGACTTCATCTGACGTATTTGAAGCCTGTATCCGGGAAGGACTGATGATCCGGGACTGTTCTTCCTTCACCGGATTAGAGGGAGAATTTGTCCGCTTCTGCATCATGGATCCAGAAGATAATCGAAGACTGCTGACAGTGTTTCAAAAAATTTCACAATCAGCCCGAAAACAGGTATGATTTATATACAGAGAACTTCCACCATGAAAGAAAGCAACATTCCATGTCAACAAAACATGAAATGTTGCTTTTTCTTGTATATCAATTCACTCTTTCCAGTATTTTTCTAAATATTGATTTGCATCCGTATCTGAGAGCTTAAACTTCTCCTTCAATCGAAGCAAAACATGTTCTTTCGTTTCTCCCATCTCCTGTAGAATTTCAATACATTCCTGAATCCTGCCCTTTTCTCTACCTTTTTCTTCCCCTTCTTTCACCCCTTGCCTATATCCCGTCTCTTTATAGATTCTTGAAAAGAACTGGTGATCCCGGATCTGCTTTTCTCTTGCCTCATACTCTAACCGTGCCCTCTCATCTGCACTCAGATGCACCAGACTCTCATAGGCCTTCTCAATATAAGGGTCTTTCTCTGCTGCCATTTTGAATTCCTCCTCTGTCTCTGCATTGATAAATTGCATCCAACTTAGCAGTTCTGTCTCCGGATACTGGTGCTTTGCCAGCTTCGGCAATTCCAATACATGCAATTCCAGCTTGTCACTGTACTTGATATGCCGGCTGTCCTCCCATAAGTGAAACCGGGAATAGAATGCATCCGTATCTTCGAATATTTCAAAGTCCAGAATCCCGATATGGATACATTTTTCCAGCACATCATATCCTTCGCCTTCATGAATCTGTTCCGTAAACATTTTTGACAGATAAAATAAAGTTCTCTCTGCCCAGTACTCGTACGCTGCCACCTGCATCTCCACATCGACCTGACCGCTGTTTTTCAATTGGATCCGAACATCCAAAATTCCAAGCTTGTCTTCCTTATACCGTTTCTCAAGACTGGTGGCAACAGTGTTGTCTCTTCGATTTCCTCATAGGGAATCCCCGTAACTGCCGACAAAAATGCCTGACGGATTTGTGCATCTGCCATCAACTGTTTGAAACAAAAATCATTTTTCGGTCTCATCAGAAACTGCGTTGTATTCTCTTTTTCCATTCACATTCCTCCTGTTTTCCGAATGAATTTACCGGGAAACAGGACTTTTCATAACTAATTCTTTCGATTAATTTTTCGATGATAGACCTCGTTCCGGTTTTCCATTCGCTTTTTCTTGCTTCTTTACTGGGAAAATCCGAAATGCCGGCTGTTGCCGGTTCAGATATAACTGAAAGGGATTCCTTTCAGAGATGTTTCCAGTATACAAGTTTCTTTCAGCAAAAGCAATGAACGAAATCTAAAAACTTGTCACAGTCACTTCATTTTCTCTTTATAAACATAATCTGTTTTTTATCTATGGAAAACATTTTATCACATTCCACTGCAGCTTTTTCCAGGCGTTTAATCCTTGTTTTACTTTTTTCTGCATTGTCCATACAAACGATACATCTGTTCTCCATCGCGGATATCACAGCCTTTATAGAACATAGTGCGCATCATCGTGTCATACATCCAGTTTAGATCGGCCTCTTCCAGTTCCGGAAGAGATTTTTTCACCGCTTCTTTTCCTTGCATTGAAAATGGATCTTCCCCGGATGGATGCAGAAACTCTGCAACCTCGTACAGGCTCTGATAAACAAACCGGATCCTTGCATCGATTGATCCCGTTCGGCACCGTTTTCGTTTCCGCACAGTCCGTATCCACGCTTGCAATATTATCAGCGCGAACATCAGAAGTATAACGCCGATCACCTTCAAACACTGGAAGAGCGCCTTTCGGATCTGCTGCCACGTATCCGATGATGCTCTTGCCCTCTCCACATTTTCCAACGCAGAAGCTGCACCTGTATGATCCTCGACCTTCCAGCCGGTATCCTCCTGCCAGACTTCACACCAGGCATGGCCCATGCTGCCCTCAACTTCTGCCACATATTGCCCATTTTCCTGCTGTGAAAATGCAGATGCCGGAATGGCATAACCTTCTGCAAATCTGGCCGGAATCCCCAGCATTCGATACATCAAGGTTGCAGCCGTTGCAAAATGCACACAAAATCCTTTGTGGTTTTCAAACAAAAATACTCCGCAAAATCCTCGCCGGACGGTGTCGATCCCGGATTTACATCATACACAGCCTGACGTTTTAATGTTTCTTCCACGAACCGCTCTGCTTCTTCAAAAGAATCTGCTTCCTGCAGTTCGTTGCACAATTTGCGAAGTTGCTTCAAAGAGGATGGATACTGCAAATATACACTTGCCGGATCCGTCGCACTTCCTTCTCTCCAGGATCCCCCGTCATATTCTTTTCCATATTTCTCCGAAACATAAATCGTATCTGTCGGCATTTCCTCCTGCGTCACAGTGAACAACACACCCTTCCTGGGGACAAAGCTGCCCAGCTCCCGCAAATCTTCCATACCGCCGGAAGAATCCATGCCTGTCTCTTCCGGAATCATATTCTGCTCTGTCTGCGGGATTTTTGCCTGTGTTTTTTGTTCCTCTTTTTCTGACTCTTCCTTTTGCTCTTCCTTTTTCGTCTGTGCTTCTTTTCTTGTCTGCCTGTCTGCACTCCATGCATTCCACGTCTCTTCTGCTTTCTGGATTACATGCTCTTTCACATATCGTCTGGTCGTCCGATATACCCCATCTTCTTTTTCTTTCATCGGCTCCATCTGCTCTCCCAGCTGGACCGAACAAAATGCCAGAAATACGAAGCTTATTCCCACAATGCAGACATTCTGCAGAACATTACAAGACATCGATGTAAGCACTGTCACATACAATCCGGCTGCAATCATCTGAAGCCAGCATTCTCTCGGATCCGGGAAATACGTCAAAACCGCCGCATATATCACTGGTACAAGATAGAAAACCGCAGAAATACAAAGCAGGAGCTTCTTTCTTTTTACCAGCATTGTCCCAAGCCAGACACTCCCTAAAAAACCGGTGATCAAAAGTACTGCCATCCACCTCTCTGTCTGATCCTGAGGTAATTTCTGCGTCAATTTCACTCCGGCGGCAGTCTCCCACCAGGACCACAGTGCAAAACCAACGGTAAGAAACTGTAAGATATGAACTTTCCAGCTATGTTGATTCAAATCCTTCTTTTTCTTTCATACCCCTTCTCCCCATATCACACCTGGATAATCCCGGTATCATTCCATCCCTGAATCCCCCTGGCCATCCAGTACAAGAACACTGGAAAATTTCTGTGTTCGAAACACTTCTTCAAACCCGCTTTGCTCTTCCTCTCGTTTCGCTACAGGGACTGCTTCCATCAGCTCCCAGAGCATTTCATAAAACGTCTCCTCATCCTTCACGCGCCATCGCACAACACGGACGTTTTTCTGATCAAACCATGCCACAACGTGCATACAGTGTTCTTCTACCAGAGTCCTGGAAAGTGAAGCACAAATCTCCATCATACGCTCCAGCTTTTTGAAATCTTTCGCTGCATCCGAAAGCCAAAGTCTGATACATACCGCACATCCAAGAGGATGACTGGATTCTTTGACCATCATTTTTCCCGCCTTGGCACTGATCTTCCAGTGGATCATCTGCACCGGATCCGGAATGTGATACTCCCGGATCTGATAGATTTCCGTAGCATCCTGCCCACCCCTTTCATTGGAATAGGTTTCCGGCTCAACCGGAAATTCCCGCGTCCTTCTCCCAATCTCTACCGGCATTGCACAGATCTTCGGCAGGACTGTGAATCGCTCCTTTTCCTGCTGCTTTTTACCCACAGATAAAATTCCGATAAAATCATAGATTCTCACTTCTGTAATCGTCAGCTTCCACTCTCCGCACCTGTCTGGTTCAAATGTATAGTCTGCCTGCTTTTCAGAAAGCCATAAACTGTCTTTTTGTCTGATGCCGGATACTGCATGTTCCATTTCCAGCAGAATCCTGCACTTTCCGATCCAAAGAGAACTTTCCCTGCAAACCTGTATACTGACTTTCATTTGCTGTTCTTTTTCTCCGTAATCCGAGAGCCGCTTTACTCTGGCAGAAAGTCCTCTCCCCGCAAAAATAAGATAAACGATTCCTGCCGCCGGATACAGAAGCACAAAAATCAACAGCCCGCTCAGTGCCGGATAAATATACATCAAAAACAGATATCCCACTGCGCCAAGCACCAGAAGATATGTTATCATCCGTTTTCCCATATACGCTCCTTTTTATCGCTTTTTCAATGATGGTGATTCTACTGCGGACAAAATTTCCTGCAGTACTTCCTTCTGTTTTACTTTGCTGATCCTTGCCCTTGTATTTAACAGGATCCGATGCTGTGCAGTCTCCCGAAACACTCCCCTGACATCTGCCGGAACCACATATTCTCTTCCTGCCAGATACGCACCCGCTTTCGCCATCTTTGCAAGTGCCACTGTTCCTCTTGGACTCATCCCCAGCTCCAGCATCTCATGTTCCCTGGTAGCCTGTGCCAGCTGCACCAGATATTCCAGAATCCGCTCATGCATAAAAATCTGTGCAGTCTCCCGCTGTGCTTCCTCAAGTTCTTCCTTTGTCATCACCTGTTGAACGGCATCTGACGTACGGCCATTCTCATTTTTTCGCAGAATCTCCATCTCTTCGCGAATTGTCGGATATCCCATCTTTACACAGACCATAAAACGATCCAACTGAGATTCCGGAAGCAACTGCGTCCCTGCGGAGCCGGACGGATTTTCCGTAGCGATCACCAGAAACGGCGGAGCAATCTTCCTGGTTTTCCCATCCACGGTCACCTGCCCCTCTTCCATCACTTCCAAAAGGGCTGACTGCGTCTTCGGAGACGCCCGGTTGATCTCATCTGCCAGAAGCAGGTTGCAGACCACGGCTCCCGGATGATATACAAACGCATTTCTCTCTTTCTGGTAGATGGTAAATCCGGTCAGGTCTGACGGAAGTACATCCGGTGTAAACTGCACCCTGCGCTTCTGCAGTCCGATCGCTCTGGAAAAAGCAATCGCCATGGTCGTCTTGCCAAGTCCCGGAATATCCTCCACCAGCACATGCCCACCCGCCAAAAATGCTTTCATCACCGTCTCTGTCACTTCCTGCTTTCCGATCACTGCTCTCTGTACTTCCTGCAGTGCAAAAAGTACCTTCTCTCTCACTTTTTCCACACCTGTTTCCTCCCCTGTCTGATATAGAAAATTATACCATATTTTGCTTTTTCCCTCTTACTTTTTTTCATATTTTTAACAAAAAGTAAGAAACATTCCTCCTGATACGTGCTATAATAAAGAAAACAACAAATGACAATCATGTACTTCAAGAAAGGATGGTCTTTATGGAATTCACAGAAGGATTAAGAAAAGTATTTTTAGCAGGTGTAGGTGCTGTCGCCTCTACTGCAGAAAACGCAAAAGAACTGATCGATGATCTGGTAGAAAAAGGCGAACTGACCGTTGCACAGGGCAGAATGCTCAATGAAGAACTGAAACATACAGCAAAAGAAAAAGTCAAAGAACATATTTCTGTCACCGTTACCAGGAATTATACAGATGCCATGAATTCTGTCGATCAGATGACCGAAGAGGAATTAAACGCTCTGAAAGAAAAGATTGCCCAGACAGAAGAAGCAAGAAAAGAACAGCCTGAAGATCCAGATATTACCTCCGATGAAAGGACACCCGAAGAATCAGAATGAATAAAGAACAAAAAACAATGGATCCTTCCCGGTATCCATCATACACGGAAGAAGATTCAGCCGCCTCCGGCAGGCGGCTGAACGAGATTTTAAAAGTTTTAAAAAACACCATCTGACCTCGGGTCTGACACCGGTCAAGCTCCGCGAGATTCTGGAAGATCTGGGCCCTACTTATGTCAAGCTGGGGCAGATCATGTCCATGCGTTCCGATATGCTCCCGGAAGTATACTGTCAGGAGCTGACAAGGCTTCGTACCGATGTGATCCCCATGCCATATGAGACTGCAGTCTCAATCATTGAATCCGAATTACAGCGACCTGTCTCTGACATTTTTTCTTCCATCGAACAGACTCCGCTTGGCTCTGCTTCCATTGCACAGGTACATCCCGCACAGCTAAAAGACGGAACAAAGGTTGTTTTAAAGGTACAGCGACCGGCCATCCAAAAGACGATGGAAAATGATATCCGGCTTTTAAAAAAAGCTTCCGGTATTTTAAAACTGACACTGGGAACTAAAAATCTGATCGACTTTCATACGATTTTAGATGAACTCTGGGAGACTACCAGAGAAGAGATTGACTTTGAAAAAGAGGCCGCCAATCTAGATCTGTTTTACGCCAACCAAAAAGAAATCGCCTATACGACCTGCCCCGTGGTGTATCACGAACTGACGACTCCAAGACTTCTTGTCATGGACTATATCGACGGAATCCAGATCGATCATATAGAGGAACTAAAAAGTCTTGGCTACGACATGACTGAAATTGGCGAAAAGACAGCGGAAAACTACTGCAAACAGATTTTGGAGGATGGATTTTTCCATGCGGATCCGCATCCTGGAAATCTCTGGATCAGCAAAGGGCAGATTGCATGGCTGGATCTCGGAATGGCAGGACATCTGTCTTCCAACACCAAGCTGCTGCTTCGCAAAGCGATCACGGCACTTCTTGAGAATGATATTTATTCTCTGAAAAACGTATTACTCGCGTTTGCCGAACCTCAGGAGCGTGTCAACCATGCCCGCCTGTACACGGATATTGATGATATTGTCAGCAAGTATGTTTCCATGGACTTCGGCACCATGCGGCTTGGCGATCTGATCGAACGGCTCCTGCAGCTGGTCAAGGATCACCGGCTTGCAATTACCCCGGATGTCACACTGCTTGCGCGAAGCATGATCACGATCGAAGGAACTTTAAGTGCATGTGCTCCGGATGTAAATCTGTTGCGGATTTTATCTGTACATATGTCCAATCTGCTGATCCATGAGCTGGATGCAAGGCACATTTTAAAACATAAGGGACGCCAGGTTTATACTTCACTGGACAAATCCCTCAACATCCCTGCCCAGCTTTCTGATCTTTTGAACATTACAAAAAACGGGCAGGCACAAGTCAACCTGCAGCTTTCTGATGGCGAGCATTTCCGCCGTGATGTTTATTCCATTACAAACCGGGTGCTTTTGACGATTCTTTCTGCTGCCCTGTTTATCGGATCAGGTCTTGCCTCGGACATTTACAGCATTCCAAAGTGGTTTGGACTCCCTTGGATCAGTTTCCTCGGATACAGTCTGTCCGCCCTTTTATTGCTGATTGTTCTTATACAGATTTTCCGACGGCGCAAATAAAAAGGAGAAGAACCCCCTCACTTTTTCAGGATTTCTTCTCCTTTTTCCTACATTCTATTTTTCTGAATCAGTCGTTGTCTGTTTTACATTCACACCCTGATCTTCAAAGTCTACTTTTTTCCATTCTTTTTTGTCTACCTTGATGTCAGTCTCTTTGCGCCATGTTTCCACCTGATCTTCATACTGTTTCTGCTTGCGCTCTTCTACGATTTCTTTTTTCTTCTGATCTGTTGCCTCACGATCCAGCTTGCTTGTCAGCTTCGCCACATAGATTCCATCGTCTGTCTCAATCAGGCTTGTCACGTCCCCTACATTTTCCAGCGCATCTGCCGCCTTTAAAAGATCTGCGTTCAGTGTGCTGGACTCAGAATCAAATGTCGCCGTCTGCACTTCTTTTTCTGCCGAAGCAGCTGCTGCATTCATGTCCTTGTCCGGATCTGCGCTGACTGTATCCAGAAAGGTCTGTGCCTTTTCTTTTTCTGCCTTCTTTTCATCGTCAGTCATCTGAACAGACTGTCCGGAATCATCCTTCTTCGTATAAGAGAACTGGACATACTCGATCTCTTTTGTGCTGCATCCCCATCTGAAACATTTTCATCCACGCCCTCTTTCATTGGTGCATCCATCTTCTGCTGAATCGTAGCAAGTTCCAGATATTCTTTGACATATTTTTTATATCCGGACACAACTTCTTTGTCCTCCAATGTGTTGTCTTCCACAAACTCCTCTGCGGCTTTGTCGATCTTCTTCTTTTCTTCGTCTGTCAACTCCACTTTATATTCAGAAGCATGCTGTTTTACAAGATACATATTTTCCAGAGACTCTAAAATACTGTCTTTCATATTCTCCTCATATGTCTTGCCTTCTTCCACTTCCTGGCTCCACATTGTGTCCGCACTCATCCCCATCAGGCCTGCATAAAACGACTCATACTGCGCCTGCTGCATACGCGCATAAAAATTAGCAACACCATACGAAACCTTCTCTGTTCCGACCGTTACTACTGTAGCATCATTATCAGGGGCAGCACTGCATCCTGTTATCGTAACCGCCGCTAAAATACCGGCAACTGCGGTGATCACACCTCTTTTTTTCAATCCAACCATAAATTCCTCCTCTAATTGTACCTAATTATTTCATTATAACGTCTTTTTTCTCCTCTAACAAGCTCTTTATATCATTTAAGAGCTTTTTCACAAGTTCCAGAACCGTTTCATCCTTTTCCTTTTATTTCTACCCTTTTTATAATAGACAAAATACGGCACTGCCTCCGCCTTAAACACCAGATTTCCCCGGTAGCTCTGAATCAACGGAGGAATTTTCTGCGGATTGACCTTCGCTTTTTCATACATGGTAAACCGGAATTCTTCTCCTTTTTGTTCCACTGCCGTCACATAAGCTGAATGTGCAAGCGCTTTAAGACCTGCGATCTGAAGAAGCTGCTGTACCTTTCTTGGTACATCCCCGAACCGGTCGATAAGCTCCTCCAGCATATCATCCATCTCTTCCTCATCTTCAATTCCCGCGATCCGCTTGTAAATATCCAGCTTCTGATATTCGTTCGGAATATAGGAATTCGGGATATACGCATCCACATTCAGATCCATCACGGTCGTATAGATTTCCTCCTCGGTTCCGCCTTTTAACTGTTTTACCGCTTCATTGAGCATCTTGCAGTACAGATCATATCCGACAGCCTCCATATGCCCATGCTGTTCTGCACCCAGAAGATTTCCTGCCCCACGAATTTCCAGATCCCGCATCGCAATTTTAAATCCGGAACCAAGATCTGTAAACTCCCGGATTGCCGCCAGTCTTTTTTCCGCCACTTCCTTTAGCAGCTTGTCTCTTCGGTACAGGAGAAATGCATACGCCATCCGATTGGATCTTCCCACACGCCCCCGCAGCTGGTACATTTTGAGAAAGTCCCAGACGATCTGCATCATGGATGATCATCGTATTGGCATTGGAAATATCCAGTCCGGTCTCAATAATCGTTGTTGACACCAGCACATCAATGTCTCCGTTGATGAAATCATACATGATATTTTCCAGCTCATGCTCCGCCATCTGCCCGTGAGCAAACGCCACTGTCGCGTCCGGAACAAGTTTCTGCACATGATCTGCAATTTCCGCAATATCACTTACCCGGTTATATACATAATACACCTGTCCGTCCCGATCCAGTTCTCTTTGAATAGCTTCACGGACCATCTCATCATTGTACTCCATCACATATGTCTGGATCGGCATCCGATCCATCGGCGCCTCTTCCAGCACGCTCATATCGCGGATTCCAATCAAACTCATATGCAGCGTCCGCGGGATCGGCGTGGCAGTCAGCGTCAGTACATCCACATTTTCCCGCAGTTTTTTAATCTTCTCTTTGTGTGTCACGCCAAATCGCTGCTCTTCATCTATGATCAAAAGTCCCAGATCCTTAAATTCCACATCCTTTGACAAAACACGATGCGTCCCGATCAGAATATCCACCAGTCCTTTTTTCAGATCTTCTGTTGTCTTCTTCTGTTGGGCAGGCGTCCGAAACCGGCAGAGCAAATCCACACGCACCGGAAATTCTTTCATCCTCTGCACAAACGTGTTGTAATGCTGCTGTGCCAGAATCGTTGTCGGCACCAGATATACCACCTGTTTTCCGTCCTGGATCGCCTTAAATGCAGCCCGAATGGCAATTTCCGTCTTTCCGTATCCGACGTCTCCGCAGATCAGGCGGTCCATGATCTTTTTGCTCTCCATGTCCTGCTTGGTATCGGCGATCGCCTGCAGCTGGTCATCGGTCTCCTCAAACGGGAACATTTCTTCAAATTCCTTCTGCCAGACCGTATCCGGTTCATACTGATATCCATTCTCCTGCTGCCTTGCCGCATACAGCTCCACCAGATCCCTGGCAATCTGTCTGACTGCCCCGCGCACCTGATTCTTTGTTTTCGTCCACTGGTTACTTCCCAGCTTGTTCAGCTTTGGCTTTTTTGCATCTGCTCCTGCATACTTCTGGATCAGATCCAGCTGCGTTGCAAGAATATACAGGCTGCTTCCTCCCGCATAAGAAATTTTCATATAATCTTTGGTGATCTTATCTACTTCAATCTTTTCAATTCCCTGATAGATGCCCAGACCATGATTTTCATGTACCACATAATCTCCAACCTTTAATTCGGAGAAACTTTGGATTTTCTGTCCTTCATATAGTTTTCTGCGTTTCTTTTTCTTCTGTCTGCCAAAAATATCTGTTTCAGAGATCACCATGAATTTCAGCATCGGATATTCATATCCCTGTGTCACATGCCCGTATGCCACCATGATCTCCCCCGGCTGCACTTCACGATCCATATCTTCGCTGTAGAAGCTGCTCAGATCATAATCCCTCAGATCTTCCGCCAGGCGCTTTGCTCTTGTCCTGGAACCAGACAGCAAGATCACCCGGTACTGATTTCTTTTCAGCCGCTTCAAATCCCTTGTGAGCATCTCAAAACTGTTGTTATACGGATTGACACCCTTCGTCTGAATATAATCTGTTTCCCGGATCTTTAACCCCCTGCATTTTCCTTCCAGCGCGGTAAATGCCACTCCGTAAAACTGATTGATCCGGTTTAAGATTTCCAGCACCGGATATACTGTAAGCTCCTGCGTTTCTTCCAGCCCGGCCTCTTCCCGCTTGCGGACGCTCTCCTGAAATTCCTCTTCAATCTCATTTGCTTTTTCAATCAGCCTCTGCGGCTCATCCAGAAACAGGATCGACTCTTCTGTCGGAAAATACTCCAGAAAAGACTGCTTCTTCTGACTCTGCAGTTCTGCTGCCGGATAAATCTCAATTTTCTGCAGGTTTTCAATCGAACGCTGACTTTCTACGTCAAATGTCCGGATCGAATCTACCTCATCGCCCCAGAGCTCCACACGCACCGGAATCTCTTCTGTAAGCGGAAAAATATCCAGGATCCCGCCGCGCACTGCAAACTGTCCCGGTCCTTCAATCTGTACTTCCCGCGCATACCCCAGGCCGGAAAGTCTCTCCTGAAGCTTAGTAAAATCAACAGTATCTCCGGATGAGATCTGAATCCGCTTCGAAACGATTTCCTCTGCCGGAGAAAGCCCGTCCAGAAAAGCATCCATAGTCGTGATCACTGTAATCTCCTGATTCTTTTGTCTTGTCACCATACTGCGGATCACTTCCATCCGCTGCTTCATCAGATAATTTCCTTTGATATCCGCATGGTAAAACAACAAATCTCTTGCCGGATAATACAATACCCCGGAATCTAAAAAGCGATATTCTTCATATGCCTTCTGCGCTTTTTCTTCACTGGAAAAACGATGATCTTGTAAGAAAAACCATCGCCAAGCGCATACATCAAATGTGTTTTTTGTGAATTGACACAGCCTGCGATCTGCAGAATCCCCTTTTCTTTCCTTCGCTTCTGTAAAATCTCCTGATATTCTGCAAGTCCCGCAAGCGGTGCGATAAAAGCCTGCATCATTTTATTTTTCCTTCTTTTTCCGATTATACTCGTTCATTGCAGCCTCGATATTGCCTGTCACAATCTCCTTCACTGCACAAACTGCATGTTCATATCCCTCTTCCATCTGTTCCTGTTCTTCTTTTGAAAAATGTCCCAGCACATAATCAGCCAGATCCCATTTCGGCGGTTTTTCTCCCACACCTACTTTAATACGGGGAAATACCTGTCCACCCAAATGGGCAATGATATTTTTGATCCCGTTATGCCCTCCGGCACTTCCTTTCGCCCGAATCCTTATCTGCCCCACTCCCAGGCTGATATCGTCATAAATGACAAGAAGCTCCTGCTCTTCGTCCACTTTATAATAGTCCAGAAGACTTCTGACGCTTTCCCCGCTCAGATTCATATAAGTCTGAGGTTTTGCCAGGATTACCTTCTGCCCCTCAATCATTCCTTTTCCGATATAAGCTCTGTGTTTTTTCGTATCTACATCAATATTATATTTTCGTGCCAGTGCATCTATTACTTCAAATCCGACATTGTGTCTCGTTCCCTCATATTCTGGTGTCGGATTTCCAAGTCCTACAATGATAAACATAGTTGTCCACCTCTTCTTTTTCCAATCTGTCCTTTTAAACTGCGTTACCTATTTTACAGGATTCCCCGGCTTTTGTCACGCAAAAGACGGGAATATTTTCCGGATATGCCTCATAAAATGATAAAAAACAAGGGGGATTATTCTTATGGATTCCAAAACAAAAATCGTTGTCCTTCACACAAAGGAGCTCATCTATACTGCTGTGTTCGCGCTCCTTTGTATTCTTCTGATCGTGCTGCTTTTCGTCATGTTTGGTCCCGGACATACAGACAAAAAGCAAACATCTCACAAACAGTATACACCTGGTACTTACACATCCACCCTCACACTGAACAACACAAATCTGGAAGTGGAAGTATCTGTGGACAGCTCCAGGATCAATTCCATCCGGTTTGCCAACCTGGATGAAACCGTGACTACAATGTTTCCTCTGATCCAGCCTGCGATCGAAGAAATTGCCGACCAGATTTATGACACTCAGTCACTGGACGCCGTGGAATTGTCCGATGACGCGCCTTATACTTCTCAGATCATTCTAAATGCCATCCGGCAGGCCGTAGAAAAAGCCGCAGTCAACAAAACTGCGGCTTCCTGCATATCTTTGATTGTCTTTTACCCTTCCACGATCAGATAGCGTCCACCTGAAAGCGGGAATACTTCAGATGCCTCTTCGAGTTCTTCCGCATCCATATTCTCCACGTCTGCACCGCTCTCCTCAAAATATTCTCTTACTTCATCCAGAGAATCTACTACGACCGCCATACAGTCTTCCAGAAAAGCCTCTGCCTCTTCCATTGTCTCTGCCACCGGCTCGTCAAAAAGCTGCGATTGTTTTTTCAGAAACGTAAGCAGACATTCCTCATCGTATTCATTCATGCTCCGTTACCTCCCTTTTTCTCTTCCCATGCGGATATCAGTTCCAGAAGCTCCTGTGCCGTATCCACGATATACGCTGCGTTCGCTTCCTTTAAGACCTCTCTGCTTCGAAATCCCCAGGAAACGCCTATCGTGCGCATCCCGGCTGCATGTCCGGTCCTGATATCTACCTCGGAGTCTCCGATATAGATGGTCTCTTCAGGAGTCGCTCCCATCTCCCCTGCAATCTGAAGGACTGCTGTCGGATCCGGCTTTCTCGGCACGCCTTCTTTCTGTCCCTGCACTTTAAAAAAGAGATCTTTTCCAAATACAGTTTCCACAACATGAACCGCCTGTCTGTCCGGTTTATTGGAAAGAACAGCGCATCTGATTCCCTGCTCTTTTAATGTACCCAAAAGCTGCACGATTCCTTCATAGGGAGCCACATGATACATACAATTCTCATTGAAGACTCTCCCATATATTTCCATCGCTTCCTCCAGCCTCTCAAAAGCTTCTTCTGACGCGGCACGCAGTGCTTTTTCCAGAAGAACTCTGCTTCCGTTTCCCACAAACATCCGGCACTGCTCTCTTGTAATCTCTGGCAGTCCCATCTCTTTCATGGTCAGATTCACAGAAAATGTAAGAGAATCCAGCGTATCGGTCAGTGTTCCATCCAAGTCAAAAATACAACTCTTATACATCATCGTCTCCATCTCCTCCATCTATTCTACGTGTTTATCATAGTATGAAGTTCTGGAAATTTCAACCGTAAAATCATTTTTATGCAGTTTTCTCTGAAATTTTGTTACTGGAAAGAATAACAGCCTTTAGCCCAACAGATATTGTTTCATTATTTTCAATGCATTTTTTTCCAGCCGGCTCACCTGCGCCTGCGAAATCTGAATCTGTTCTGCCACCTCCATCTGTGTCTTTCCTTCAAAAAATCGAAGCTGGATGATAAAACGTTCCCGTTCATTGAGGCGTTCCATCGCTGCCTCCAGCGACAGCTCTTCTACCCAGTTTTCTTCCCGGTTCTTTTTATCACTCACCTGATCCATGATATACAGCGTATCGCCTCCGTCGCTGTATACCGGTTCATGAAGACTGACCGGCATCTGGATTGCATCCAGTGCAAACACGATATCTTCCTTGGATATCCCGATCTCCTCAGCAATTTCCTGCACCGTAGGCTCTTTGGAATATTTCTTCACAAATCCTTCTTTGGCGTAGATTGCTTTATATGCCGTATCACGCAGAGAACGGCTCACACGGATAGAATTATTGTCCCGCAGATATCGTCTGATCTCACCGATGATCATCGGAACTGCATACGTCGAAAACTTTACCAGCCTTGAGGGGTCAAAATGATCGACTGCTTTCATCAGTCCCACACAGCCGATCTGAAACAGATCATCGGCATTTTCGCTGCTGGATGAAAATCGTTTGATCACACTGAGTACCAGTCTTAAATTCCCCTTGATATACTGTTCTCTTGCTTCTTCGTCCCCCTCCTTGATCCTTGCAAAAAGCTCTTCCTTTTCCTCTTCTTTCAAAAGCGGGAGCTTCGCTGTGTTTACCCCGCATAATTCCACTTTATTTCCTGCCATTTGTGAATCCTCCTGTCCTGTTTCTAATTAAAAGAATTCACCATCTGTAGGCAGTCTATGCGGTTTTGCGGAAAATAAAAAAAGTTTTACTCCTTGACAAGATCACGTATCCATCTATACTATCTTAAAGCCAGAAAAATAGTATCTCCATTTTATTTCTTTTCTGACTCTTTTTCCTGCTTTTTGTTTCTGATTGCCCGCCGAATGGCAAAAATGCCAAATACTGCGATTCCTCCTACTGCCACACCGATCAAACTGCAGAAAATCATAAAAAACACATATGCCGTCATGCCTTTGCCTCCTTCTAATTATTTAGTCTCTCATTTGACAAATCAAAGTCTTAAATCTGACAGTCCCATACAAAGAAAAAGCAATGTGCATTTCTAAATTTCAAAAAGAACTTTCTTTTTATAAAATTTGTTCCTGTTCAATTCTTGCCGCCTCTGCTTTCCAATATTCCATAATATTTCTAACCATTTTGATACATTCTTCCTTTGCAGTCTTCTCATCATAAATCTGGAAATCACTAAATGTATGACCACATGGTACTAGACTTCCTTTCATATCTTTTGCCTCCTATCTTCATTGTACCATTTCACGTATTCAGAGTCATTAACAAGCCTCATTTTTTCTCACAAAAAACCACGGATGAGATTTCTCCCATCCGTGATTTTCTCTTTCTCACTATTCCCAACGATCCCATTTATCAGCAAGATTATTGATCTGACTTTCAAATTTTGCTTTGTCTTTATTCGGAATTCCCTCTCGTCTGTAAATAACATCCAAAAGTCTTCTTCCGGCTGCGATAAGACGCTCAAATGCAGCGTCTGCTTTCTTCTGGGATGGCTTCTTGCCTTTCACGGCAATCCGCACACCTTCGTTTAAGATCTCATTCGCAGCCAGATCGACTTCCCCGTTCGGGAATGGCGCCCACGCCGGACATCCAAGCGTCTCTTCTACTTTCTGCGCAAATTCTTCCGTCACAGTGTCTTCGCCATGCACCACAAATACATGCTGAAGCGGTGTCTTAAATCCTTTCAGCCATGCTATCAGACCATTCATATCTGCATGACCACTGATTCCGTGAAGACTTTCAATTCTGGCATGAACCTCGATCGGCTCTCCAAACAGCTTGATATTCTTCTCACCTTCCAGAAGCCGCCTTCCTAATGTCCCGTTCGCCTGATATCCCACAAACAGAATTGTACATTCTTTTCTCCACAAATTGTGTTTCAAATGATGACGGATCCGTCCTGCGTCACACATACCCGATGCAGAAATAATTACTTTCGGCTTTTCGATAAAATTAATCAGTTTCGAATCATCACTTGTAACGGATGTCTTCAACCCCGGAAATACCAGAGGATTGATCCCCTCATCCACCAGTTTGATTGCGTCTTCATCGAAGCATTCCCGCATATTTTTTGTAAACACTTTGGTCGCTTCAATTGCCAGCGGACTATCCAGATATACCTCAAAATCAGAATATTCCGGCAAAAGTCCATGTTCTTTGATCTCCCGGATGAAATACAGCATCTCCTGCGTACGTCCCACTGCAAATGACGGGATCACGACATTACCGCCTGCATCAAAGGTTTCTTTCAAAATTCTCGTAAATTCAGAGACATAATCTATCTTCTCCGAAGAATGTACCCGGTTTCCATAGGTGGATTCCACTACCACATAATCTGCGGTATCCGTACACCTTGGATCTTTGATGATCGGCTGATTCACATTCCCCACATCTCCTGAAAATACGATCTTCCTGCTAATCTCACCTTCGGTAATCCAGACCTCAATACTTGCCGAACCAAGCAAATGGCCGACATCTGTAAACCGGATTTCCACCCCATCGCAAATATGAAGCCGTTCTCCATATCCACATGGAACGAAAAGATTGATCGCAGCCTCTGCATCTGCCATCACATAAAGCGGCTCAAACTCCGGCACTCCGGCACGTCTTCCTTTCCGGTTGCGCCATTCAGCTTCAAATTCCTGAATATGAGCGCTGTCACGAAGCATAATGTTACATAAATCCGCTGTGGCAAATGTGGTCAATATCTGCCCTTTAAATCCATTCTTGCACAAAAGGGGCAAAAGACCTGAATGATCGATGTGTGCATGTGTCAAAAATACATAGTCCACTTCTCCCGCTGCAATGGGAAGTCCTGGGTTTTCATACAGGTCCGGTCCCTGCTCCATACCACAGTCAATTAAATATTTTTCCCCGCTGCCTGCAGCAAATGACAACTTCCGGTCACCTCATGGGCTGCTCCTATAAATGTAAGTTTCATATAGCTTCACCACCCTTTTTTCTCATTATAACACCTTTTTTACGGAGTGAAAGCACTTTTTGAGGATTCTTCTAATTTATTCATAACGCACGATTTCCCGCTTCAATCTCTGCATGATCTTTTTCTCCAGACGGGAAATGTATGACTGTGAAATTCCCAGTAAATCTGCTACTTCTTTCTGAGTTTTTTCGATTCCATCAGGATTATCCAGACCAAAACGCATCTTGACAATCAGCTTTTCTCTGCTGGACAACTGGTTGATGGCACGCACCAGAAGCTTTCTCTCCGCTTCCGTTTCCAGATCCCGATAGATGGTATCCTCCTCTGTTCCGAGGATATCAGACAACAGCAGTTCGTTACCGTCCCAATCCACGTTTAAAGGCTCATCAATGGAAACTTCCATTTTAGTCTTACTGTTTCTTCGCAGATACATCAGGATTTCATTTTCAATACATCGGGATGCATAGGTCGCAAGCTTGATCTTTTTGGTTGGATTGAATGTGTTGATTGCTTTGATCAGACCGATTGTTCCGATCGAGATCAGATCTTCTACTCCCACTCCGGTATTATCAAATTTTTTTGCTATGTACACGACCAGACGCAAATTGTGCTCAATTAACATTTTTTTGCTTCCTGATCATATTCTGATCCGAGTCTTCTGATCACCTCTGTTTCTCGTTCTGTCTCCAACGGAGGCGGCAGCACTTCAGACCCCCCGATGTAATGAACCTCTTTCTGATTCGGAAACAGCAGCCCTTTCAGACTGGGTACTACTTTTAATTTAAACTGCTGCGGCATTGCTACTTTTACAACCATTTTTTCTTCCTCCTAATATTTCAGGGTTGATGATCATTTGATACATCCCTTGTTCTGATATCTGTTCTTCACATATCCCGACCAGCGGACGATAAATCCACTGTTTTTTCTGTACAATATACATTTTCTCTAATTCAAATACCGGCATGACACCACTTTTTCCTACTGTCCGATATGGAATCAGATGAAACCCTTTCAAGTTTTCCTTTTCTCCGGTCAGCTTTTCTATTGTGCTTTGCTCTAAAATACATACCGGCTTTTCACTCAGCGGATCTTTCAACACATTTCCGGTATCCCAAAGCCCGCGTATCTCACAGCAGCTTCCTTCCTGATACAAGATGATCCGGCAAATCTTGAGTTCCTCCTTCTGAAGCCGGCACAAAAACTCCCAGATCGCGCGGATTGTGTAATAGCAGCCAATCACAACAGCAAAATAGAGACTTGTGTATTTCACATAGGGTTTTAACATTCCCAGAATCCCGCCAATCAAAACGGAAACAAAATACAATAAAATATAACACTTTAAAAATTCCGAAAAGCTGCGAATTTTAAGACCGCATACCACCATCCCGCTGCTGACAAGCATATGAAGCACTGCCATTGTGATTCCCACGGGCAGCCGCAAAATTACCACCAGACAGGAAAGTCCTGATCCGACCAGACCGCCTGCAATCACTCTTTTCGTACTGCCCGGCATCTTCATCAAGGCTTTTACAGAAAACAGGATAAGGACGTCCATCATAAAATTCACCAAAAACATGACATCTATGTATACTTCATAGTACATGTTCCACCCTCTTTCTCGTTGGTACTAAATCGATTTGGCACTCAAACAAGATTTATTATAATCAGAATCATTTTGAAAATTTGTCAGAAACTGACAGAGAAACAGACTTTATTTCGACAACAATCGTGTGAAAAGGAAAAAAGGACAGGTCTCTTGTCGAAACCTGTCCCAAACTGACTTTATTATTTTTTAAAGAAATCCGGAATCTTAATGGACTGCTCTTTTACTGTGCTTGAAGGCACTCTTCCCTGTCCCTGAAGGGTCGGGATTGTGGAATTTCCTGTTGTTGTTCTTCCTGCACCGTACTCTGCTGCCGGTGTTCTTGCAAACTTGTCCGCATTTGGAAGAATAGATCCCATCTTCTGCTGTCCTTCCAGTCTTGCTTTTAACTTGGATGCACTTCCACCCACATTGTGAAGTCCTGTTGCAATAACTGTAATTGTAGCTTCATCAGATCTTGTATCATCATACATCGCACCGAAGATAATATTTGCATTCTCTCCTGCAAGTTCCTGTACATAATCAGCAGCATCAGATGCATCCATCAGAGTGATATCACCGGAAATATTAATGATAACGTGTGATGCTCCCTGAATCGTTGTCTCAAGCAGCGGACTGGCAACAGCCTGTTTTACTGCCTCCAGAGCCTTGTCATCACCGCGTCCCTCACCGATACCGATGTGTGCGATTCCCTTATCCTTCATAACTGTCTGAATATCTGCAAAGTCAAGGTTAATCAGAGAAGGTACGTTGATCAGGTCTGTGATACCCTGAATACCCTGCTGGAGAACCTCATCCGCTTTCTTCAATGCTTCCGGCATTGTCGTTCTGCGATCTACTACTTCCAGAAGTTTATCATTCGGAATCACGATCATCGTGTCTACATTCTCTTTTAATTTATCAATACCAGCCAGTGCATTCGCCATTCTTGTACGTGATTCAAAACGGAACGGCTTTGTCACAACTGCAACTGTCAGTGCGCCCTGCTCTTTTGCGATACGTGCGACTACAGGAGCTGCTCCTGTTCCGGTTCCACCACCCATACCACAGGTGACAAATACCATGTCAGCGCCTTTGAGTGCTGCGGAAATCTCTTCTGCACTCTCCTCTGCTGCTTTCTCACCTACTTCAGGCTGTGCTCCCGCACCAAGTCCTTTTGTAAGCTTCTCGCCAATCTGCATCAATGTTGGTGCTTTGCATAACTGCAGTGCCTGTTTATCTGTATTCACTGCTATAAATTCTACACCTGCAATCTGCTCATCGATCATACGGTTTACCGCGTTGTTACCGCCTCCGCCGACTCCGACAACAATAATTCTTGCAGCTGCTTCTGATTCGTTTGTCTTAATCTCTAACAAGGGTAGTTCCTCCTTCGTCGTCCTATCAACTTATTTTATACATCCCATCATAAATATGTATGAACAATAGAATTCAATAAGTATATAATATAGTCTTTCACGCAAATAATCAATAGATTTTTGTGTATTTTATGTTTTTTTTATTCAGTTGTTTCTCCTTCACCGGTTCCTGCTGCAGATGTCTGATCCGTCTGTGCAGCTTCAGATTCTCCTGACTGATTTTCGTCCGTCTGTCCGGCGTCCTGGCCCTCATCTGCTTCTGTTTCCGCTGCTTTCTCCGGTACAAAACGCACGGAAGTACCGGACGTTTCATAATTCTCCAGGTGCAGTACACCTGCCTGCCCCGCAAACTTTTCATTAAGCTTCTCAAGGATCGGCGAAATCTGTGCGATCTTCATCTCATAGTTTCCTTTTCCCAGCTGCACTGTGACCACTCCGAAAATCAGATTGACTCCTCCGTCACTGCAGGTAAGCCGGTCGGAAGAAAGTTCATATTTGTTGGAAAGTCTTGTCACCTCCACGATACGTTCAAAAATATCCTGATCTGTGACCGGGAGTTTTTTGTTCATTTTCACTTTTTTGGTATTAAGCTCCAATCCCTCGATAAACGGCGCCCCGGGAATCACTTCCGTTGTCTTTAACGCAGCTGTTCCGTCCTCATCAAAATACAAAAACTCTCCCTGGTAATCAAAATAACCAAGAAACTCCTTCTCTTTTACCTTCATCACGACCGTCCATGGGTTTTTAATTGAAACTTTCACGGATTCGATCGCTGCCGGCTTTGTCACATCTCCATAATTATACTTCCACCAGATATAGATGGAGTTGAATGCATACTTGTCTTTTTGAACCCATTTTACCAGTTCTTCGTCCTGACAGTACTGGTTTCCGGTCACCTCGATCTTCCTTGTCTGAAACAGAAGAAATACCGCAAAAAATAACACAAGTACCGACAGGACTGTAATCAGTGCCGCCATTCGAATCTTCTTTTTCTTTTGTTTCATAAGGCTTCCTCCTTTTCTTTCTCTGCTTATTCTACCAAATTAGACACACTTAACACAAGCCCCATTTCCAACAGCAGAAATACCACCGAAGTTCCCCCATAGCTGATAAAGGGGAGCGTGATCCCGGTATTGGGAATACTGTTCGTCACAACCGCAATATTCAAGATCACCTGAATCATCATATGCGCCATCGCTCCTGTTGCGATCAAGGCACCGGTCAGATCCTTCGCATGTGTTGCGATCACAAAAAAGCGCCAGATCAGAATCAGAAACAATAAAATGATCAGGCTTGCTCCGACCAGTCCCAGTTCTTCACAGATGATAGAAAAAATCATATCATTCTGGGCTTCCGGCAGAAATCCCAACTTCTGTACGCTTTTTCCAAGCCCTCTTCCAAACAGCCCTCCGGAACCGATGGCATAAAGTCCCTGCAGTGTCTGGTACCCTTTTTCATACTTTTCCGGATTTCTCCAGATTGCAAGTCTCTCCAGACGATAACTTTCCAGTGCCAGAAATATCCCCATAAACCCTGCCGCTGCCGCACCCATTCCAAGAAACTGGGCATACTTCGGACTTGCCACAAAAACAAGTGCTGCCGCAATTCCCAGGATAATAATGGCCGTACTTAGATTACTTGCACCTACCAGGCCTACCACAGGAAGAACTGGCAGCATAACTTTGACAAGTGTTGTAAATTTTTCCATCTTTCTTGCCTGGTTTGAGATTACGCAGGACAAATATAAAATGACTGCCACTTTCGCAAACTCAGACGGCTGAAAAGAAATGGGTCCCAAAGAAAGCCATCTTTTGGACCCATTGTACTCATCTCCTATAAACATGACTGCTACAGACAGAACGATTGCAGTGACATATCCAAGCTTTGCAAAAGGAATCCACCTGTGATAGTCGATCCCTGCCACAATAAACATGCCTGCCAGTCCCAACGCTGTCGCAAATCCCTGCTTTTTCAAATAGTAAAAAGAATCATGGAACTTTACCCGGCCATTATAGGCGCTGGTACTGTATAGCAGTATCAGACCAATCCCGACCAGGAGCAATACCACCACAAGCAGAGTATAATCATACCGCTGCTTTTTTGCCGGATGCTTCAATGCAGACCCACTCCTTATAATTGATTTACAAGTTCTTTGAATTTATCTCCGCGTTCTTCATAATTCTTAAACATTCCCCAGCTTGCACACGCCGGAGACAAAAGAACTGCATCTCCGGGTTCTGCCTGTTCTACACAGATATTGACCGCCTCTTCAAACGTATCTGCAAGAATCGTATCTGTAAATCCCAGCCTTTTTGCCGTCTCATTGATCTTCTCTTTTGTCGCTCCGAGAAGCACCAGTTTTTTTACCTTACCGTCAAAAGACTGAATCCACTCATCATAAGAAGAATCCTTGTCATATCCTCCGCCGATCAAAAATGTAGGCCTGTTCATTGCCTGGATTCCTTTGATCGCGGCATCCGGATTTGTGCCTTTGGAGTCGTTGTAATATGCAACCCCGTTCTTTTCTGCCACAAACTCGATCCGATGTTCCACTGCCGTAAATTCCCGAATGGTCTTACGGATGATCTCCATCGGAACGTGATACGCTGCCGCCATAGCCACAGCTGCCATTACATTTTCATAATTATGCATTCCAAGCAGTTTTAATTCATCCACATGACAGACTTTCTCCGGATTTTCTCTGCAATAGATGATATTGCCATCTTCCAGATAAATTCCTTTTTCCAGTCTGCGGCGGCTGGAAAAATAAATCACCTGCGCTTTGACTCTTTCTCCGAATTTTCTGGTCACATCATCCTCATAATTCAAAACACAGACATCTTCTTCTGTCTGGTTTTTTGCAATCTGCTCTTTGGCTTCGATATAAGCTTCCATCGTGTGATGGCGGTTCAGATGATCCGGCGTGATATTCAAGATCGCACTGACTTTCGGACAGAATGTGTGAATCGTCTCAAGCTGAAAACTGCTCATCTCTGCCACAATAACAGAATCATCCTTTGTCTCCCGCACAACGCTCGTGTAAGGATTGCCGATATTGCCTACAACAAATGTGCTTTCCCGGAAATTTTTCATGATTGCACCAAGCAGTGCTGTCGTTGTCGTCTTTCCGTTTGTTCCGGTGATCGCCAGCACATCCCCTTTACCAAGGACATATGCCAGTTCAATTTCACCCCAGATCGGAATCCCTGCATCCCGCATCTGATTCACCGATGGTAAATCTGTCGGAACACCCGGACTCATCACAACCAGAGAAAGCTCTGAAAGAAGCGCCTCGGGAAATGCTCCGAGAACAACGCTTACGCTCCCCTTTGCCTGTCCTTCGATCTGTTCTTTGATTCCTGCCGCATCCAACCTGTCATTCCCATCATACAATACGACTTCTGCACCTTCCTGCAGCAGCAGAGCCGCAGCAGAAACACCACTGATACCGGAACCAAACACCAGTACTTTTTTGTCTTTAAACTTCATGTCTATACCCCCATTAATGCGATCAGACAGAGCAGTGCAGTCACAATTGAAAATACTGCCACAACTCTTGTCTCTGACCAGCCGCACAATTCAAAATGATGATGGATCGGTGCCATTTTAAAGAAACGCTTTCCACCGGTCTTCTTAAAATATGTAACCTGGATCATCACCGATGCCACTTCCACCAGATAGATCAGCCCTACAATAATGATAAACAACGGCATCTGCATCATATACGCCGTTCCTGCCACGAAACCGCCCAGTGCAAGAGAACCGGTGTCTCCCATAAACACACTCGCAGGATATACATTAAACAATAAAAATCCAAGGAGCGCACCTACAACCGCACAGGTGATCGGCTCTACTCCGCTCTTTGTTCCAATAGCAACCACCGTAAAGAACGTAGCTACCAGAACCGTCACGCTGGATGCCAGTCCGTCCAGTCCGTCTGTAAAATTCGTTCCGTTTACAGTACCGATCACTGCAATAAATAAAAGCGGAACTGCCAGCCAGCCGATATCCCAGTATTTTCCACCGGAAAACGGAATCAGCATAGACATCGGAATGTCTGCCACTTTAAACACGTAATATGCAAAAATTGCTGTCACCACCAGCTGGAGTGCCATCTTCTGTTTCGGATACAGACCGTCTGAACGTTTCATCACAACCTTCAGATAATCATCCAGAAATCCAATCAGACCAAAACCAAGCGTCAGAAACAGGATCGGAATCACTTTCGGATAATCTTTTACATAAAACAGGGACGTGATAACGACACTGGCCAGAATGATAATTCCTCCCATGGTCGGCGTTCCTGCCTTCTTCAAATGAGACTGTACTCCCTCTTCCCGTTCTGTCTGTCCCATTTTCAGTTTTCTAAGGAATGGTATTACGATCGGTCCGAGCACCAGGCTCAAAGCAAACGATACCAATACCGGTATTACTACATGATAACTCATACTTCCACCTCTTCATCTCTTTTGTTTCAATATCTCAATTAGTATACCGCATTACCTACTGTTTTTCAATCCCGAGATATGGAAGGACATTGTACAAAAATACTGCGAAGGACCGGTGCGGCGATCGTTCCTCCATAATAAATCCCCTGCGGATTATGGATCACCACCATTCCCAGTACCTGCGGATCCTCTGCCGGTGCAAATCCGATAAAGGAAGAAATGTACTTATTCGCACTTCGCGGCAGTGTCTGAGAGGTGGCTGTCTTTCCGCCGATGGAATATCCTTCGATATATGCATTTTTCCCGGACCCATTGGCAACAACTCCCTCCAAAAGTGTCTGCATCGTTTTCGATGTTTTCTCTGATACCACACCTGATCTTTCTTCATAGGACAATGTTTCCAGCACATTTCCTTCCCTGTCAAGAACGGCTTTTCCGAAATGCGGGGTAACTCTTCGCCCTCCATTGATAATGGAACTGACTGTCACTGCCATCTGAACCGGCGTAACTTGAAATGACTGTCCAAAACTGATGGTGGCAAGCTCCACCAGACCGATATTTTCCACCTGATGCATAATGGTTCCCGCCTCTCCCGGCAGATCGATTCCCGTCAGATCCAGAAGTCCGAATTGCTGAAAATAGTCATAAAACCGCTCTGCTCCGAGACGCAGACCAATATCGATAAACACCGGGTTGCAGGAATTCTGAATTCCCTGAACAAAGGTTTCACTGCCATGTCCGCCCACTTTGTGACACCGGATTCTTCTGTCTTCTACCATGCGGTATCCCGGACAGGAAAAGGTATCCTCAGGTGTCACGACTCCCTCTTCCAGGCAGGCTGCAGACGTAATGATCTTAAATGTGGATCCCGGCTCATACGTATCATTGATACATCGATTTCTCCACATTGCATTTAACGCATCCTGCAATTTTTCTCCTTCCAGTTCTTCTCCTGTATTCAATTCAAACGGATCATTGAGATTAAATTCCGGCACATTGACCATAGACAGAATTTCTCCGTTTTGCGGATTCATCAGTAAAATCGACACTCCGTCCGCCTGTTTTTCCCGCATGACTTTTTCAGCCGCCTGCTCACAATATTTTTGAATATTATAATCCATACTGATCTCCAGCGTTTTGCCGGCCACAGGCTCGATCCGGCCTTCCGCGACCGCATCCAGTTCGATTCCTCTTGCATCCGTTGTCGTGAGAATGGTTCCGTTGCTGCCTTTTAATGTCTCTTCATATTTCACTTCCAGACCAATGATCCCCTGATTGTCTCCTCCTGTGAATCCAAGCACCTTGGATGCCAGGCTGTCATACGGATAATATCGCTTATAGTCTTCATCCACCTTGACTCCATCCAGATTATACTCCCGGATCTTATCTCCCACTTCTTTTTCCACGTTGGTTTTACTTTTTCCATGGAAGAGACCTTCTCCACTCGCTTTCTCACCTCTGCCTGATCCATTTCAAGCTCTTTTGCGAGAATTTCCGTCACCCGTTCCGGTTCCTTGATCTGACTGTGGATCACAGAAATCGTACACACTGTTTTGTTTGTAGCAAGCACAACGCCATTTCGATCCACGATTTCTCCTCTGGCTGCCTTGATCTTACGTTCCCGTTTATGCAGATCCTCGGCTCGTTTCTGATAATACTCGGCATCAAACACCATCAGATAGACCAGTCGCCCGATCAAACCTGTCAAAATCAGAAACGCGCAGGTAAACACTACCAGAATTTTCTTTTATGATACGTTTTATTTTCATAAAAAACCTTACAGAAGACTTTATACAACATATTTTCTCTTCTGTAAGGTTATTCCTGTTTTATTCTGTTGTTTCCGATGATTCCGGAGAGGTTGCCCAGCTATCATAATCTGGCTGGTAGTTCGGATCGATATAGGCGCCATCCTGATTACTGTAGGTATCTTCGAAGTTCTCATCGAAATCCTGCTGTACGTCTTCTCTTACACCGCTGTCCTCTGGCAGTGCATCCCCGTTTCTTGTAATGTTCAGATATGGAAATGCTTCCGCCATGATCTTCTGTGACAGCTCCAGAACATACGAACTTAATTCCTGATTTTCCACATTTGGCTCATCGATGACCACATAGATCACAACTTCCGGATTTTCCTGTGGTGCATATCCAATAAAAGAAAGCAGATAGTCTCCATTCCCTCGCGGAAGCTTCTCCGCTGTTCCGGTTTTTCCGCCAATGTCGTATCCCTCTACATTTGCCGGAACTCCGGTTCCGTCTGTCATTACCGCGCGAAGCGCTTCTTTGACACGGTCAGAAGTCTGTTTTGATACCGTTTTTCGAAGCAAAGTCGGATCGTTTGTTTCAATCACGTTTCCGTTTTCATCCTGAATCTGCTTCACCACATGAGGCTGATAATAATACCCGCCATTGATCAGAGAAGAAAATGCCGACACCATCTGTGTCATCGTTACATTGAAACTCTGCCCAAAGGAAGACGTTGCAAGATCTGTCTCCCCCATATTCTCTGCAGTAAAGATCAGATTTTCTGTGGACGCCTCTCCCGGCAGGTCAATTCCTGTGTACTCTCCAAATCCAAAGATATGCTGATACCGGATAAAATCTTCCACTCCGATCTTATCGGCCATAGCCATCAGAGCCACATTGCAGGAATTGGCGATTGCCTGATCTACATTCTCTGTCCCATGCCCTGACGTATTGTGACATTGAATATACCAGTCACCTTTCCATGTACCACCCTGGCATACATAGGTTTCCTGACCGGTCAAAGCTCCGGTCTCCAGACCTGTGGCCAGAGTAAACGGCTTGGCTGTCGATCCCGGTTCAAAGGCATCACTGACGCAGAAATTTCTCCAGAGATTGTTCATTGCATTCAGCTTATCATCATCTGACATTTTTGCCAACGCTTCCGTCGTATACCACGGCGTCAGATCTCTTGGATTATTCAGATCAAAGTTCGGGTACGAAGCCTCTGCAAGAATCTCTCCGCTGTTCGGATCCATTATGATCACAGCCGTATTCTTACTTCCCAGCTCATCCTCCCGTTCTTCTCCTTTGTGTGCCTCATTAAATTCCAGAATATATTTTTCTACAATGCTCTGCAGTGTAACGTCGATCGTGGACACTACCGTATTTCCATTCTTTGCCGCTTTCACAGTACGTTCTACTGAAGAAGCACTGTCAAAATATCCATATTCTCTTCCGTCTGTACCGTTAAGAATATCATTGTATGCACTTTCAATGCCGATTGCTCCCTGATTTCCGGATACGGAAAATCCGATCACATCACTTGCAAGACTGTTGTAAGGGTATGTACGCTGGTAATCATCCTCCAGCCAGACCCCCTGAACATTCGGATATTTTTTATCATCCTCGTCAATTTCCTGGAATTTCTTGGCATCTTCATAAGAAACGCCTTTTTTTAAAACCTCGTAACGGCTGTCCGGATTTGCCTTGATCGTATCCCTTACTTCTTCACTGTCAATACCAAAGCATTCTTCTAAAACGTCCAGTGTGGAATCGATATACTTATCACTCTCTCCCTCGTCTGTCACAACCACCACATCCAGGATCACATTATACACACGCTCACTGGTCGCTACTTTTGTTCCGTTCCGGTCTACGATATCTCCTCGTTTATACGGAATGGTCCTGCTTCCATACTGCTGTTGGTTCAGAACGATCCTGGTATACTTTCCACCTTTGAATACATTGATATACGTAATTCTTCCGATAAGAACAACAAAAGCCAGTATAATTGCCACAAACAGCATTACCAGCTTCTTTTGCATCCTTTTCGGAAATTTTTTTGTTAAAAATTGAAATGGATTTTTTCTTCGTCTTCTTGTCATTACATCTTCCTATTTTGACACGTCCTTTGACTTTGCAAGAATCCCGTCAGATGGTATCTCATTATACTGCTTCACGTAATCACTGGTCGGGCTGTCATACTCCACCACATTACCATTCGCCGCATATACCATGCCAAGTTCATTCATTGCTTTGTCCCGGATTTCCTGCAGATTCACAGAATCTGCTGCCGCATTGTATGCCGTATCATTCGCCTCTGTCAGATCTGACAACTCTTCCTGAAGAGCCGTGATATTTTCTGACCTCTGCACGAGTTCTGACTGGAGCTGCAGATATACGACACAGATGAAAACCGCACAAACAGCCGCCACTGTCAAAAACCCTGTATAGATCGGGCTCATATCCAATGCACGCCTGCGGTTCTTTTTCACCTGACTGCTTGTCCGTTTTTTAGGACGTACTTCCACTGCTTGTTTCTCCTGATTTGGCAATACCTTCGGCTGATGCGCTACATTTCCATAGACGTAGAACTGTCCAGATCTGTTTCCTGTATTAGATTGTCTTCTGTATGTAGTTCTCTTTCCTGCAGCCATTTGGTCTGCCCCTTTCCACGTACAATCTGCCGGGCTCTCCCCTTCCCGGCAGATTTTATTTTTTCAGATACTCACCCTCATTTTTTTCAGCTTCGTTCGAAAATGCGAAGTTTGGCACTTTTTGAACGGCTGTTATACATCAACTCTTCCTCAGAAGGAAGAATTGGTTTCCTTGTGATCACTTTTCCTTTCGATATGTTTCCACATACACAAACCGGAAAGTGACTTGGACAGGTACACGGATTTTCATTCTTTCGGAATGCACTCTTTACAATCCGATCTTCCAGAGAATGAAACGTGATAATACAGATCCGACCTCCCGGATTCAGCATATCGATCATATCATCCAGAGTCTCCCGCAGTACATCCAACTCTCTGTTCAGCTCGATCCGGATTGCCTGAAATGTCCTTTTGGACGGATGTCCGGATGTTTTCTGAAACTTCATCGGAATGGCTCTTCTGATAACTTCATTTAACTGTCCTGTTGTCTCAATTGGATGCTTTCCGCGCTCCATCACAATGTGTTTTGCAATATTCTTTGCAAATTTATCTTCTCCATAATCACGGATGACACGGTAAAGTTCCGCTTCGCTATAGTCATTGACAATGTCTTTTGCTGTCGTAGTCTGTCTCTGATCCATCCGCATGTCAAGCGGCGCATCTGTGCGGTAAGAGAAACCGCGCTCCGCCGTATCTAACTGATATGAAGACACTCCCAGATCGATTACAATCCCGTCTACCTTGTCAATTCCTATTTCATGGAGCCTCGGTTTCATATCACAATAATTCGCTCCGGATTATTGTTACCTTTCTCCCCGAAACCGGATAATCTGGCGCCCGCCGCTTCAATCGCGTCGGCGTCCTGGTCTATTCCTATAAATCTCCCCTTGTCACTTAAGCGGCTTGCGACTTCATATGCATGTCCTCCCCCGCCAAGTGTCGCGTCTACATAGATGCCATCCGGCTTCACCTTCAGACCATCTACTGTCTCTTCAAGTAAAACTGATGTGTGTTTAAATGCCATAGAATCCTCCATTCACTCTCTGTCCAGAATCAAATTCGGATACCGATCGCCTCCATACGTTCTGCAATCGCATCCAGATCTTCTTCACTGACCATACTGCGCTCTTCCCAAAGTGCTTTATCCCAGATCTCCACGCGGTCCTGAACTCCCACCAGGACAACGTCCTTCTCCAGATGTGCAGCTTTTCGAAGTGATGCAGGTACAGAAACCCTCCCCTGCTTGTCAAAGCTGCCCTCAGAAGCACTTCCAAAAAAATAACGCTTGAAAATTCTGGCATCCTTGTTCATCCGTGGTAAGGTATTTAATTCAGCAACAAACTGATTCCATTCGTCTTGAGAATACACAAAAAGACACCCTTCCAAGCCATTACAGATCACAAAGCTTTCTCCCAAGTCATCTCGTAATTTGGCTGGAATGATGAGTCGGCCTTTTTCATCAATACTATGATTAAACTCTCCTAATAACATCTGGAATCCCTTCTAAAAGCAGAACTCCACTTTCGCCCCACTTTATGCCACTATTCACCACTTCCTACCACTTGAAACCATTGTAAACCACCACGCCCCCTTTTTCAACCCTTTTTTCACATTTTTCACATCTATGTCACAATTCTGTAAAAATTTGGTTAAAAAAAGAACAGGCTTCCAAAACCTGTTCTCATATCATTCTTTATTCTTTTATTCGCCAAGTCCGCTCAGATAATTATTCACCGCATCATAATTCACTTCTGCCACTTCCCGTTCCTGCTTTGACTCATGAGACACATATGCGGAATATCCGAGCCATCCCACCAATGCCAATGCAGCCAGTGACAGTACACACTTTCTGACAATGTTCATAATGCGCTGCTTTTTCATGTTCTTCTTCCGATTCGCCTTTTCCTGTTTATAGCGGTCTACTTTTTCCTGACTCATATCTAAAAGCTCCTTTGTCCCCTATGTATTTGACAGCTTCTGTCCTGCACTCTTTCTACATAGTGTACCACATCCGACTCTAAACTACAACAATAATTCCTCCGTCATTGGCATAAACCGTACTGATCCCGGATGTATCTACGATAAAACTGGACTTCACTGCAAACCGTTCTTTTAAAAGGCGCTGCACTTCTTTTGCTCTCTCCTCACAGTTACAGTGTGCAATAGCCAGAATCTTATCTCCTGCATTGACCACATCTGCTGCCACGCAGTCCGCCATCTTCACAAGTGCTTTTTTCATGCCTCTCGCTTTTTCCTTCTGACAGATCGTTCCCTGCGGAGTAGATCCCATGATCGGTTTGATATTCAAGGCTCCCGCTACCAGTGATTTGATTCCCGTAAGTCTTCCGTTCTTTCTTAAAGTATCCAGATTCTCCAGTACAAAATAAGTGTGCTGCTCCTCAATATAACACTCTACACTTTCCACAACTTCTTCGAACGTCATCCCGGCCTTTTCACACTGCTGAACCTTCAATGCGATCAAAGTCTCTCCTACTGAAGCGGAGCGTGAATTAAATACATGAATCTGTTTTTCCCCATATTCTTCTTCATACAGATTTTTTTCCAAGAACCGCACTGTTATATGATCCGCTCAATTCTGCCGATAGTGTCACCACATAAATACGTTCGGCATCGCAGTGATAACTTTCCATATATCTTTCCGGAGACGGACAGGATGTCTTCGCACAGGATGTACTTTCTGCAATCTTTAAAAGCAGCTCTTCCTGCTTCAAGCTGTCATCATCTGTCCACTGAGTGTCTTCTATCTGAATTCCGAGAGCAACGTGTTCAAATCCTCCGTCTGCTTTCATCTCCGGCGTAAATTCTCCGCAACTGTCAACAATTACTTTATAGCTCATGTCTTTCCTCCCAAACCACACTTTCTTTTTCCACCATCTATTATATGTGGTTTTCAATACTACGTTACTTAATATACCACACTTTGTGTCGGATGAAAGACATTTTTATATCTTTTGCTTTTCCTATTCTGTCTGAAGCTTAATTCTCCTGGATACACTCAGGGCAAGTCCCATCTCCGTCATCAGGAACAGAACCGAAGTTCCTCCATAACTGACAAACGGAAGCGTAACACCCGTTGTCGGGATCATGTTCGTTACAACCATGATATTTAAGATCACCTGCAGCGCGATATGTGCAAAAATTCCGGTCACGATCAGTGAGCCGTACAGATCCGGTGCATTTCTTGCAATAAACATCAATCTATATAGAAGAAGTCCGAACAGGATCAATACTACGATTGCTCCGAAAACGCCAAGTTCTTCGCAGATAACGCTCAGAATCATATCATTCTGCGCTTCGGGGATCATACCAAGCTTCTGCGTGCTGTTTCCAAGACCTTTTCCGAAGAATCCCCCGGATCCGATCGCATACAGTCCCTGAAGCACCTGGAAGCCGGTGCCATCCGAGTGCCCTTCCGGATCCAGCCATGTTGTGATTCTTCCGATTCGGAAATTATCACTGTTCGTCGCATAAACCGCAAGTATGGCCACTATCACGATCAAAATTCCTGCTCCGATGGCAGCGATCATCAAAAACGGCTTTGTCTTCGGATGTGCCACAAAAATCAAGACACAGGTAATCGCCATTACGATCACGGCAGTACTTAAGTTGTCTGTAAGAATAAACACTCCACCTGCTGCCACCCCGCCATAGATCAGAAGTCTCCGGATTCCAAGCCAGTCATTGACTTTTCTTCCCATCTTACAGATCTCACAGGAAATAAACAAAATAATCGCGATCTTTGTAATCTCAGATGGCTGCAATGTCATATTTCCCGGAAGCTGGATCCATCGTCTGGCTCCATTGATCGTTGTTCCAAGAGGCGTCTGCACCAGCGCCATCATAATCATGGCAAACACATAGATTTCAAAAGAAAAAGCTCCATAAACATGATAATCAATCCTGGAAACGATCAACATAACTCCAAAACTGCCCGCACTGATCATTGCCTGTTTGATAAAATAGGACATGTCATCCTGAAAATCCGCCTGAGCGCTGTACGCACTGGCACTATAGAGCATAATCAGTCCAAAGCAAGTCAAAAATATAATGACCAGCATCAGATTATAATCAAAATACGTGGTCGGCACACTGCTTTGCGCAATCTCTCTTTTCTCCCGTTTCTGTCTGGCAGAACGTCTGCTTTTCGTTTCCCCCTGCTCTCTTCTGCGAATCGGCTGTACCGTTTTGCTGCTCATAACATCTCCCCTGTTTTTATTTTACTCGGTTATCTTGCGCTCATTGCCGGATGCACCGGTTTTCCATGTTCAAAAAACCGGTCATACCATACAAGGAAAATGTAGACAGTCCAGATCTTCCGACTGTTATCTGTCTTTTCATTTGCATGTTTTGCATGCTTGTGTTCATCCAGCATTTTCACAAGAAGCTCTGTATCAAAGAATTTTTTGCCGCATCAGAAAGAAACATTTCTTTTACCCGATTGTAATACGCATCTTCTTTGAGCCATACCCGGATCGGAATCGGGAATCCCAGTTTCTTCTTCTCTGCAGTCTTACTGCGGATCACCTTTTCTGCCGCCCCGCGAAGTGCCACTTTTGTCTTCGGTGCTCTCACTTTATAATGCAACGGCAGTGTCTGGGCAAGCTCCAGTACTTTTTTATCCAAAAACGGGACACGCACTTCCAGAGAATTGGCCATTCCCATCTTATCCCCCTTCATCAGAATATCATGTACCAGCCAGAGATGCATATCCACATACTGCATCTTGGTCACAGAATCCTTGTCTTTCACGCGCTCATACAGTGGTGCAGTCACCTTCTGAATTCCCGGCTTGCAGCCTTTTTTCAAAATACGGTTCGCTTCTCTCTCTGTAAAAATATTCGTCGCATTGGCAAAATAACGTTCTTCCAGAGTTTTTCCGTGACGCATCAGGAAGCCTCTTCCTTTCATGCCTCTTGGAAGGCATCTCTCTGCAAAATTTCCAAGCATTCGTCTGATCGGCATTGGAATTTTATTAAACGAAGTATGCTCCAGAGGCTCACAGTAAATATTATATCCTCCGAACAATTCATCCGAACCTTCTCCGGACAGCACTACCTTTACCTTCTTCGCTGCTTCCTGACTCAGAAAATAAAGTGCGATCGCCGCAGGATCTGCCACCGGTTCATCCATATAATACTGGATATCGGACAGATTGTCCCAGTATTCCTGTGGAGTGATGACTTTTGCATCATTTTTCATGTTGATGCTTGCTGCAAACTCTTTCGCATCCTGAATCTCGCTGTATTTTCCTTCGTCGAATCCAACGGTAAAGGTACGATCCACCTGACCTAAATATGTCAGATAACTGGAATCCACTCCACTGGACAAATAGGAAGCAACTTCTACATCACTGATCTTGTGCATCTCCACAGACTCTTTCATGACTTTTTCAATGTCATCTACAACTTCTTCAAAGGATTTTGTCGTATCTCCTGTGAAATTCGGTTCAAAATACCGTTTGATCGTCATTTTCCCGTTCTCATAAACGAAATAATGGCCCGGCTGTACACAGAACACGCCTTTAAAGAACGTCTCATTGGTCGGAACAAACTGAAAAGACAGGTAATTTCCCAATGCATCTTCATTAAACACTTTATCAAACTTCGGATGCTCCAAAAAAGATTTGATTTCTGATCCAAACATCAATGTTCCATTCATCTGCGCATAATAAAGCGGCTTAATACCAAAAATATCCCGCGCTGAAAACAGTCTTTTTGCCTTTTGATCCCAGATTGCAAATGCATACATTCCGCGAAGACGGTAAACCAGTTCTTCTCCCCACTGCTCGTATCCGTGGATCAAAGTTTCCGAATCCGTATTGGAAACAAATGTATGTCCAGCCTGAATCAGTTCTTCTCTCAGTTCCTGATAGTTATAGATCTCACCGTTAAATACAAGCACCTTGCTTCTGTCCTCGTTATATAATGGCTGATCTCCGCTTTCTGAAAGATCAATGATTGAAAGACGCCGGAATCCAAGTGCCGCATCTTCATCCACAAATTTGCCGGAACTGTCCGGTCCGCGATGGATGATCGTATCTATCATATTCTCCAGCACCTGTTCTCTGTTCTCAACTTCTCCTACAAATCCTGCAAATCCACACATATACTGTATATCTCCTCTTAAAACTTATGTAACCTGTCCTTAACATTCCCAGTTTTCAGACAGGTTATGTAGACTCTTTTTTCAGATCCGGACAGTATCCTGCCCGCAACAACGCCTTTTAATATATCACATGCTATACTTAAATCCAAGAAAAACCTTACTTTCTCGTTTTCTTCATTCCGAATGAAGTGGCCTTGCGCCGTTCTTCCCACAACTGATGCCGGGCTTTTGTCAGCTGCTCCTCCAGATCTTTTATCTTTTCGCAATAGTAGTTTTTTTCCTCTTGTTCGGAAAGAATATCAAACCGGTATTCTACTTCCAGCCATGCAGGTCCGCCGTCCAACTCCGGAATATCCATCAGGTACTGCGGATCATCCGTCAGAAAGAGACTCTTTCCACGATCTGTGAAACTGCATTGACTGGTTTCATCTCGTGTTCCACAGATCTTCCATTGATCTTCACACTGCAGATCTCACAACGGCACGCTGCATTGCATGGATCAAAGCGCATCATCTTTGCATTTTCCAGAAGCCAGGATTTTTGAATCTTATATCCTGACATACTCGGCCATGTCTCGCTGTCCTCCTCGCAGAAACCGTTTCCGATATCATAGTAACACTTAGATTCCTGACATTCTTTTCCACTGATATATCCGGACACAATATCGCTGTAGAATTTCATTCTCTCTGCTTCAATTCCCGAATAGTATGTCCTGCATTCTGTAAGCTCCGGAGATGCCATCAGTTCTTCATACATCTCATCAAACCGGCTGGCATACTGATAATCCACCGCAGCGATCTTCTGCCAGAGCGGCAGCCACTCTCCTGCCGGGCCATATCCTTCCTTGATCTCTTTTAACAGTTCATCTGATGTCTTTTTTTCAAATCCTCTTCCCGAAAAATTGTTCCGCTCAGCAAGACTGAAATTGGCTTCTGTCAGATATCCGGGACCTCCCAGATAATCATAAACATAAACCGGAACGCCCATTGCAAGACACCTCGGTACGGTTCTTCCAATCGTAATGACCAGATCATACTGCTGCAAAAACTCTGCATTCACCTGTTCCGTGCGATACCCAAGTCCGATCAGATCCACCTGATAATACCCGCCCATCTTTTCCTTGAGCTCCAAAAGCTCCTGCGGGATATGATTGGAAATGATCGCGATCTTATCCAACGCTCTTTTGTATCCTGCATACTCGCTGCTTCCTTCAAAATACTCTGCTTCCACACAGTTTTGAAAAACCCGTATCTTCGTTCCTTCCGGAACCTGCATGGCTACCATATCTGCACATTCAGGACTGACACACAGAATGAAGGCCGCTTCCTGCGTACAGACCGGAAGATTCTCCATGGCATTGATCACACTCAGCTTCGAGACAACCATTCGTTTATATTTTAATCCGTACCGGCTCACAAGATAATCAAACACCGGGAAATGCTGGATAAAGACAATCTCAAATTCCATCTCTTTGAGTGCCTCTTTCTGACATTCAATCACTGTGATCCCCTCTTCCAACTCCTGCAGAAGTGGATAAGACTTCTTATATACAGCAATCACCACATCATATCCCTTTTCTTTGAACAGATGTGCAAACTCCAGCACATGCAGCTCAGATCCTGTAAACTTCTGAAAATAAAGGTTGGTAATAAGTACTTTTTCCTTTGTTCCATCTTACTTCTCCCTGTCTCCCCTGTTTTCCTCTTCTACCGATTATAGCAGACGCGGGAATATTTCTCCACCCGATAATTGCCTTTTTCAAAATCGAACAAAAAAAGACACTCGCCAAAGTGTCCAACTTGTGATCAATCGGGGTGACAGGATTCGAACCTGCGACCTCACGGCCCCCAGCCGTGCACTCTAACCAAACTGAGCCACACCCCGTCGTGCAACTACCGTTTTTCATTATACAAAACTTCCCGAAAAAAGTAAATGCCCTTTCGAATAAAAAGTCAGGCAGAGTTATCCTCATAACTCCGCCTGCTTTTTTATGAGCGCTTACATCCGCAATTCGGATTTTTATCAAACTCAGGATTGAATGCATAGAAGTTTTTGCTGTCCAGGTGTTCCTGTACGATCCGAAGATTTTCACCGAATCTCTGGTAATGCACGATTTCACGCTGACGCAGGAAACGGATCGGATCACAGACTTCCGGATCTTTTACAAGCCTGAGAATGTTATCGTAAGTCGTACGGGCTTTTTGTTCTGGTGCGACCTCGTAAGAACAACATAGCTGGAAACCCTTGAAAACACGCCATTTTGCGTAGGACAAGCCTTTTCCTGCTACGATTGCATAAGAACAAAAACATAGAAAAATGAAGATGAAGCAAGCTATCCTACATAGTTCCAATGGTTTCAGCAACTAAGACGTTCAACAATGAGCGTCTATTTTTTTACCCAAAATGAAAGGAGAATCAAACATTATGAAAAAGATTATGAAGCGATTGCTTACAGGTGTACTTACCCTTGCAACCGTATTTACTGCATTACCTGTCACACAGGTTCATGCTGCGGATTCCGTCTATACTACTACGGACGGTAAAGCAGGAACAATCGTCAAGATTGACAATGGTGGTTCAGAGGTTTCCAGCTTTGAAGAAAGCATAATGAACGCTGACGGGCAGATTGCCTACTGTATTAATATAAACACAAATTTCCAATCGGGATATAAGAATCGTATCAATGCAACGGAGCGAATGAGCGACGACCAAATATCTGATGTGGCGTTGAATCTGGAATACGTCAAACAGTATGCAGAAAAGCACAGTCTTTCCAGCAAACAAGTCTATCTGTTGGAACAATGTGTTGTCTGGCGAAGATTGAGCGTTCACTTAGGCTGGGGGTACAACAATGTACGAGCTGCCTATGATGAAGTGTCAGAGAAAATCCAGTCAGAAGTCTATGAGAACGCAAAGGCTTTCGCTAAAGAAAATAAAGACCGTTACGATTGCGGTGGTTACATCTATGTTGGTGAAGGACAGGACTTAGGACAGTTCTGGGCGAAGTTAGCTGTCGGTGATGGCAAGATTCAGAAATCGTCCAGTAATACAGCAATTACAAAATCTAATGACTGCTATTCTTTATCTGGTGCGACTTATGGTGTCTATTCTGATAAAGGCTGCACGAAATCAGTTGCCACACTTATGACAGATGGCAACGGGAATACGGATACGGTGAAGTTGAGAGCTTCTACATACTATGTAAAAGAAATCGAAGCTCCAAAAGGATTCCAGTTAGATAACAACGTCTATACCCTTACGGTAAAGGCTGGTGAAACTTCCACATTGAAAGTCAGCGATACACCAAAAGTCACAGACACTTTGGTTGAGCTTTTCAAGATTGATATGGAAACAGGAAAAGCAACCGCACAGGGTAACGCTTCTTTAGAGGGTGCGGAGTTCGTCTGGAAGTATTATGACGGTTATTACACAAAAGATAATCTTCCATCAGAACCAACACGCACATGGACGACAAAGACAAAAGCGGAAAAAGGCAGCGATAACACTATCCACTATATCACAAGATTGGCAGATTCCTATAAGGTATCTGGTGACAGCTTCTATACACAAAACGGTACTATCTGTTTACCGCTTGGTACTATCACTGTAGAAGAAAAAGCTGCTCCAAACGGTTACTTGTTAGATGGTGCTTATATGCAAGCCGCTGGAAGTTCTGAACAGATAAAAGGCGTGTATGTGGCACAGATTACAGAAGATGGCGAACTTGCAGCATTAAGCGGCAGCAACCAGTATTCCGTATCGGACAAGATTATCCGTGGAGGTGTGAGAATCCAAAAGCGTGACCTTGAAACAAAAGACACAAAACCACAAGGCGGTGCAACATTGAAAGATACTGCCTTTGACATCATTTCCTTAAATGATAATGCGGTATTGGTAGATGGCAAGCTATACAACAAAAATGAAGTCGTCAAGACAATCCGTACAGGTGTTGACGGTATCGCTGCAACTGACGCTGATACACTTCCTTACGGTCACTATAAAATTTCAGAATCCAAAAATCCGACAGGATATTTGACAACTGGTGCGGTTGACTGTGAGTTTGACATTGTGAATGACGGTGAAATCATGGATTTAACAGATGAAGCACATTCCATCTACAACCAGATTATCCGTGGGGATATCGAGGGTGTGAAAATTGGTGACGGTACTCACAAGCGACTTACGAATGTTCCCTTTAGGCTCACAAGCAAGACGACTGGTGAGAGCCATATCATTGTTACGGACGCAAACGGTCAATTCTCCACTTCTTCTGACTGGGTATCTCATAAACAGAATACCAACGCCGGAAAGACCAGTGAGGACGGTATCTGGTTTGGTACTTCCACACCAGACGACAGCAAAGGTGCATTGCTTTACGATACTTACACAATCGAAGAATTACGCTGCGATTCCAACAAAGGAATGACGCTGATTCCGGCGTTTGATGTAGTGGTGTCAAGAAATAAAGTAGTCGTGGACTTGGGTACACTCACAGATGAATATGAACCAGAAATCATTATCCATACGACTGCCACAGATAAGGTGACAGGTGAAAAATCAATCGTTGCCGGAAAGAGCGTGACTATCGTTGATACCGTCACTTTAGATGGTCTGACAAAAGGCACAAAATATCAGTTGAAAGGCTGGCAGATGGTGAAGTCTGAAAATGCACAGCTTTTGATTGACGGTGAACCTGTGGAAAATGATTACACATTCACTGCGAAAAAATCAGAAATGGAAGTTGAGGTTTCCTATACGTTCAATGCTTCTGCTCTTGGTGGCAAAGACCTTGTGACATTCGAGGAATTGTACGATTTATCCAATCCAGACGAGCCTACAAAGGTGGCAGAACATAAAGATATTGAGGACGAGGGGCAAACAGTGACGATTACGGAACGTATCATCACTATGCACACAACCGCTACTGATAAGGCGACAGGTGAAAAGACGATTGAAGCAGACGACAAAGTAACTATCGTTGATACGGTCACTTTAGATGGTCTTGAAAAAGGCGTGAAATACACTCTTAAAGGTTGGGAAATGGTGAAGTCTGAAAATGCTGAACTTCTAATGAATGGCAAGCGTGTAGAAAATGACCTTACTTTTACTGCCGAGGATTCTAAAATGGAGGTTCAGATTGAATTTACATTCAATGCTTCGGAGCTTGGCGGCAAAGAGCTTGTGACATTTGAAGAATTATATGACGTAACCAATCCAGACGAGCCTATCAAGGTAGCTGAACATAAGGACATCAAGGACAAGGGGCAGACTGTGACGGTCAAGGAAAACCTGGAATCCCCTACGGCACCAGAAGAACCTAGCACACCAACAAAGACAAGCGATTCACCAAAAACAGGTGACAACACACCATTTGTCGCATTGTTCGCCATGATGGGAATTTCCGCTGCTGGTCTTATCTTTGCCGGATATAAGAGATTCCGCAGAGTAAAGAAGTCTAAATAATACAGGAGGTATCGGTTTATGAAAGCAACTCCCCGTTCACCTCCCATCATAAAAAAGTCAGTCCGTGGCTGGCAACTCAACTAAATTCTGCTTGATTAACATTTATCTTTCTGAATGGGGATTGTCAAGGGTGCGGCAGCACAATGCTTGCCCTTGATAATTCACAGGCAGACAGATATTATTCCGATAGCAGAATGACACAATCAATCATTAAAAATATAGAAAGAAAAGAGGTAAACAATTTATGGAATTAAAACACGTTATCCCAAATATGGAAAAAACATTCGGAACTTTAGAATTTGCTGGTGAGAATAAGGTGGAACAGCGTAGGATCAACGGACGTATGACGGTCGTTTCCCGTAGCTTCAACCTTTATTCGGACGTACAGAGAGCAGACGATATTATCGTGGTGCTGCCTGCTTCTGCTGGTGAGAAGAACTTTGAATCAGAGGAAAAGGTAAAACTTATCAATCCCAAAATCACTGCAGAGGGTTATAAAATCGGTACAAGAGGATTCACAAATTATATCTTATCGGCTGACGATATGGTGAAAGCATAAGGAGGTATTGAGTATATGAGATTAGCAAACGGAATCATTATTGACAAGGAAAAGACTTTCGGAGTATTGAAATTCTCCGCATTAAGACGAGAGGTACATATCCAGAATGAGGACGGTACGGTTTCTGAAGAAATCAAAGAACGTACCTACGATTTGAAGTGCAAAGAACAAGGACGTATGATACAGGTAAGTATTCCGGCTTCTGTTCCGTTAAAGGAATTTGACTACAATGCAGAGGTGGAAATCATCAATCCTGTGGCTGATACGGTGGCAACCGCTACGTTTCAAGGTGCAGACGTTGACTGGTATATCAAGGCAGATGATATTGTCTTGAAGAATAAGCATTCTGTGTCAAACACTATGACAAATCCATCACAAACAGTAACAAAAATAAATAAGCAATAATTGCTTCATCTGCAAAATGATATTATAATTATTGGCATATAGATAAATCGATGGAAAGGAATTAGTACAAATGTTAAGAAAAAATATTCTTATATTCATAAAAAGAAATACGCTTATTTCTGCATTTTTTATAATATCTATAGTCATCATTACTTCATATTATTTAACACTGGATTTGCCCGAACTGTTTAGAGGAGCCGAACAATGGTTTAATCTTTTATTTCAATTATCTGTTGGATATATAATAAATTTTATGTTTTATATTACACAAGTTTATGTTCCTAACAATAAGAGGGATTCTATTGCTAGAAGAAATGTTTCTATGCGATTAAAACAAATTATAAAAAATATGCGAAACAGTCTATCTTCGCTTGCAGAAATTTATTTAGATGGTCATACAGGTACTGATTATACTGCTGAAGAATTGTCTAGTTTGTTACAGTTACGATTTTCAGATAAAGTGAAAGTTTTAAATGCAAATAGGACTACTCGAGAAAATATGGTTTATTTTTCTGTAAGAGAATGGCTTGGAGAGTGTATTCGTAAAACCGAAGATGAAATTGATAAACTTTACAAATATTATCCCACAGATATTTCTGTAGAACTTATGAAAGTTCTTGAAGATATCTTAAATTCCACTTATCATTCCATGATGAAAACATTATTGGTTGTTCCAAATGATGTTGATTTTAGTCAATGTAATAATAATTTTTTTGCAGAGTATTATAAATTGATATGTGAATTAGAAAAAATTAATCAAAAGGAGTATTTTTCCGAATAAATGTTAGAGCAGTAAATTCTATGGAGTTTGCTGCTTTTTATGCTTAAAAGGAGGAACTATGAGATTACAAACATACAGAGGATATCGTATCAGAGCCAGTGATAAATCACTGGTTTTTCGTTTCTCAGCTGGTTTGCTGCTTCTATTATTCCTTGCGGTGGTTATGCTGCTGAACCTAAAGTCAATCATCACTACGGATTGGAAAGCAATCTCACTTTTTGAAGATGGCAGCGTCTACTTGCCGATTACACCATATAGGATAGTGACTATCATTGTGGCGACTCTGGTCTGTGTGTTGTCTGCCCTTTTCTACCGCAGATTCCAGTATGACAGAGTGAAACAGCTTTTTCACCGTCAAAAGCTGGCACGCATGATTTTAGAGAATGGCTGGTATGAATCAGAATCCACACAGGACAGCGGATTTTTTAAGGACTTGCCAGCGTCCGGCAAGAAAGAGAAAATCAACTACTTTCCAAAACTGTATTACCGTATGGAACATGGTCTATTGTATATCCGTACAGAAATTACATTAGGGAAATATCAAGACCAACTTTTACACTTGGAAAAGAAGCTGGAAACAGGATTGTACTGTGAGCTGGTGTCAAAAGAGCTACATGATTCCTATGTGGAGTATGTCTTACTTTATGACACTATCGCTAATAGAATCACTATCAATGAGGTACAGGCTGAACATGGCAGTTTACGTCTGATGAAAAATGTCTGGTGGGAGTATGACAAGCTCCCTCATATGCTGATTGCTGGCGGTACTGGTGGAGGAAAGACGTATTTTATTCTCACACTCATTGAAGCTATGCTCCGCAGCAATGCAGTCATGTATATTTTAGACCCAAAGAACGCTGACCTTGCGGATTTATCCGTTGTCATGCCGGAAGTCTGGTACAAGAAAGACGATATAACTGCCTGTATTGATAGATTTTATGACAGTATGATGGCAAGAAGTGAAGCTATGAAGCTCATGGAGAATTACAGAACGGGGGAAAACTACGCCTATTTAGGACTATCACCCCACTTCCTTATCTTTGATGAATACGTGGCGTTCATGGAAATGCTGACAACAAAGGAAAATGTCGCTGTGCTGAATAAGCTCAAACAGATAGTCATGCTTGGACGACAGGCAGGATATTTTCTGATTCTCGCCTGTCAGCGACCAGACGCAAAATATCTCGGTGACGGAATCCGTGACCAGTTCAATTTCCGTGTAGCTCTTGGGCGTATGTCAGAGCTTGGGTACAGTATGATGTTCGGTGAAGCAGACAAGGACTTTTTTCTGAAACAGATCAAAGGACGTGGCTATGTTGATACGGGAAACAGTGTCATATCCGAGTTTTACACTCCCCTTGTACCCAAAGGGCATGATTTTCTAAAAGAGATAGGGAGATTGTCACAAAACAGGCAGGACGGACAGGCGGCGTGCGAAGCGAAAGCCGCAGAAACGGACTGACCTGCTGTGGCTGGTGTGCCGCAAGGCACGCCAGCAGGAACCCCTCGTATCTAACAGAGGGGTACAAATCGACAGGCAACAACCAAACAACAGGGCAGAATCCCACGGTACACAAGGGATTTTCCCCATATCCGGCGTATGTCAACAAGGCTCTGAAAGTTGGCATACGCTTTTTTAGACAGGAGGGATTTTCACTGAATGAAGAAACATGGGTACGGGACATCAGGGAGAAACGGGCAGCTTACGGTATCTCACAACAGAAACTTGCGTTAGCTGCCGGAAAAACCGCTTCTCGTGGAAAAGCAACTATCGGATCTCGGGTTACAAAAGAAATCGTAACCACCGTCATTAAACAAGAGATCAAAGCAATAATTGCTAACAACGCTAAACTATATGACCGGTTATGTTGAAGCGTTCGGTAAGCTAACCGCCAAATAAGACCCGCTCTAAGCATTATTATCCCCTAAACCGCTACTCACTTGTTCAAGAGAAATGTTTACTACCCGGTCAGCCGTTGCCGCTAAGTCCTGGCGAGTAGTAAATAACAAACAGGAACTGCCTTTTTCTACCTGGGTGCGAAGTAACGAGATTATATTCTGCTCTGCTTTCGCCTTAAGGCTGGCAGTTGGCTCCAGGGCTAAAATCAGTTTCGCTCCCCCTAATCCAGCTCTAGCTACCGCCACCTTTTAACTGCTGATAGCTGTCTAATTGCTGCGGATAGCAGTCCCCAATCTCGAAAGCACGAATATTAGCTAACGCCACCCCCGCGCGGGAGAGTGCCTGATCGTGTCCCATGCCAGAAAGCTCATAGGATAGAGCAATATTCTCTGCCACGGTTAAGCTTTCCACCAGGTTGCCCCCGTCTCTAACTATCCCGATTTTTTCCCTCCGCAGCCAGGCACGCCGAGCAGATTTCATATCCCCTAGGTTCTGTCCCTCGATTTCAATAGTTCCCGATAGGGGGTCGGTAAATCCGGAAACCAGATTTAATAGGGGCTTCATTAGCGCTAGGGCTGGCGATAAGCGCCAGCATTTCCCCAGCCCCAACCACAAAGGAAACATCTTGAAGTACCGGCTGTTCGTCCTCGAGATAGCAAATCTTGGTCAAAGAGAGCCGGGGGTGCTCTAAATAGCTAGAAGCGTTACTACTTTTCCTGCTCATATTGGGTCATCAAATCAATACGTCGCTGGTGACGCTCATCGCCTGAAAATGGCTCCGCTATGAAAGCATCAACGATTTCGAAGGCGGTAGCAGTGTCATGCATTCGAGCCCCCACCGCTACGATTTGGGCATTATTGTGTTCTCTCGCAAGTTTGGCGGTTTCAACATTCCAGGCCAAAGCCGCCCTAATCCCTGGGACGCAGTTGGCAGCCATCTGTTCGCCGTTACCAGAGCCCCCTAACACTATCCCCAAAGAGCCCTCGTCAGCCAGAACTGCCTGGGCGCAGGGGATACAGGTATTTGGGTAATCATCTAAAGCGTCATATTCTTTGGCTCCGTGATCAATGACTTCTAGCCCTTTAG
>ENA-OQIF01000089-OQIF01000089.1-human-gut-metagenome-genome-assembly--contig:-NODE-89-length-50023-cov-6.232243_pt1 | contig 50023 bp, 40 predicted proteins | sample MGYA00242574_ERZ504738 | MGnify/ENA primary metagenome ERZ504738 (study PRJEB26092, sample SAMD00036437) | human gut metagenome | host: Homo sapiens | study: EMG produced TPA metagenomics assembly of...
CACTAAGAGCGTCACCATCTCCGGCGGTACGGTCAACGCCAATGGCGGCAGCGGCAAAAACGGCAACGGCGGCAGCGGCATCATCGGCTCCGGCCGTGTCGCCGTCTCCGGCGGTACGGTCAACGCCGCTGGCGGCGACGGCGGTAACGGCAAAGACGGCGGCGACGGCATCTACAGCAGCGACATCGATCTGTCGGGCAGCCTTGAGCTGACCGCCAAGGCCGGCAGTCCCAACGGCAAGGCCCTCTCGCAGAAAGGCAGTGAGCTTGTCCTCGACACCATCAAGGACAAGCTGGCCCGGGCGCAAAAGTCACCGCCACCGATGCCGACGGCAAGGTCATCGATCAGGTCCCCACCCCCGCCCTGTGGAGCCGGAAGGACCTGTTATCCCCGAGGAGTCTTCTTCCTCTTCTGACGGCGGCTCTGCCGCCCCGTCCGCACCCGCCTCTCCCCTCCCCGGCCTGACTGTCACCGACAAGAGCGGCGCGGTCATCGACTCCATCAGCACCCAGAGCGGCAATACCCTCACCGTCTGCGTCGGGCGGTTCACAGCCTCCTTCCGCATCTCGCTGGCCGCCCTGCGTCAGCTGCGGGCTGAGGGCATCAAGGCCATCACCTTCCAGACCATCCTCTGCTCCACCACCCTCTCGGTGGACGAACTGCTGGCCATGGGCGGCGAGGATGCCGAGGCTGTCCTGACCCACCGGTTCACCGATTCCAGCCTCACCGTGGGCTGAAGCACCGCTCTCCCCTTCCCACAGGCATAGAAAGGCCCCGCTGCCCTGCACATTTCATGCAGAGCGGCGGGGCCTTTTCCTGTTTTACTGCACCCCGGCAGAAACCGGGACTCGTTTTTCCTGCTTTTCGGGCTTTCTGCGCTGCTCTGAGGCGGCAGCGCGGGAGCGGTCGTAGCAGTAGCGGATGATGGCCTGACGGCGGACGATGCCGATGAACATTCCCCGGTCATCCACGACGGGGACGAAGTTCTGGCTCATGGCCGCCTCGATGAGCTGGTCCATGCTCGTGGTGACCGTGACGGCCTTGTAGTCCCGCTTGTGGGCAAAATCCCGGATGGGGATGTCCTCTGCCGCCTCAAGGTCGAGGCCGTGGAACTTTTTCAGCCCCCAGAGGATGTCCCCTTCCGTCAGGGTCCCCACATACTCTCCCTTGCGGTTGAGCACCGGGATGGATGCGTAGCGGTTGTTCTCCCATTTTTCCAGCGTCTGGCGGAGGGTGAAGTCATCGTACACATACATCAGGTCCTGCTTGGGGGAAAGGAAAAACAGAATATTCATGAAAACAACTCCTATTGTGAACTTTTCCACCGCCGGGCCGCAGCTCCTGTGCAGCCGCAGCAAATTCCTGTCTTCAGCACCTTGGCAGCCGAATGCCCCGGCATCCTGTGCCGGATACAGTCTTACTCTTGCCACCTTAGATTTTAGCACTTTTTCATAGTAAGATAAAGATGCCTGCGTCATCTTTTATATTTTATTCACAATCATCTTTTGTTTTGTCGGATAAATATTCACGAAATGGGTGCACTGCGAAGGATTTTGTGCTATACTAACAACAGGAACGCGGCCCTTTGCGGCTCTGTCTTTCAGTATACCGGCTTTGCGGTGTCGAAACAGACCGAGACGGGTAAGCCGCGCCTGACTTTTTTCTTTCTGTCAGCAATTATATGCTGTACAGCTTCCTCATAAAGTTGTATAATAAAAGTGGTACGCCGCCTTCTTTGGCCCGCGCACCGCCCCGCCGCCGTGCGGACCGGGGTATCATAATGAATAAAAGGAGCAGAGCGACTATGATCACTTCCCGTTTCCCGCTGGGAGATGTCAGCTTCTCAGCCGAGTATTTTTCCACGCTCGTGGGCGAAGCAACCAAACAATGCTACGGCGTGGCCGCAATGGCCCCCCGTGATCTGACCGACCGTGTCCGCAGCGCCGTGCGCGGCGTGGACGATTCGGCCAAGGGCGTCCGTGTCACACAGGAAGAGGGCCGTCTCGTGATCGAGCTGCACATCGCCGTCAGCTACGGGCTGAACATCTCCACCGCCGCGCGTTCCATCTCGCACCGCGTGAAGGACGAGGTGGAGCAGGCCACCGGCCTGAAAGTCGCCCGCGTGGTCGTATCGGTCGATGACGTGGTTGCCTGATGAGACAAAGCCCGCCCGGGGGTACCGGGAAGATATAAGGAGTAAAAAGCAATGATTTCTGGTAAGATCCTGCGCGACGCCATTATTTCCGGCGCAAACAACATCAACAACCAGCGCTCCCGCGTGGACGAGCTGAACGTGTTCCCCGTCCCCGACGGCGACACCGGCACCAACATGGGCATGACCGTCGGCTCAGCCGTCCGTGAGCTGCAGGCCATGGACGACAGCTGCACCGTGGGCGAGGCCGCAAAGACCGCCGCCTCCGCCATGCTGCGCGGCGCCCGCGGCAACTCCGGCGTCATCACCAGCCTGCTGTTCCGCGGCTTCTCCAAGGCTCTGGAGGGCAAAAAGGAGGCTGACGCCGCCGACATCGTGGCTGCACTGAAGAAGGGCGTCGAGGGCGCTTACAAGGCTGTCATGAAGCCCACCGAAGGCACCATCCTGACCGTCGCCCGCGTCGCTTCCGAGGAAGCTGCTGCCTGCGGCAAAGAGGATGTGGCCGAGCTGTGGGACGTCGTGATGACCGCCGGTCAGAAGGCTCTGGATGACACTCCCAACCTGCTGCCCGTCCTGAAGAAGGCTGGCGTCGTGGACGCCGGCGGCCAGGGCATCATGATCATCTTCGAGGGCATGGGCAAGGTCTTCCACGGTGAGGACATCGTGGCCGGCGGCGAGGCTGTCCCCAACAAGGCCAAGCTCTCCACCGAAAACGCCGGCAAGGGCGTCTTCACCGACGACCTGATGAAGGTCGAGGACATCAAGAACGGCTACTGCACCCAGTTCCTCATCAACAAGAACGAGGGCGCAAGCGCCGCAAAGATGCGCGCCTTCGCCGAGTCCAACGGCGACAGCGTCGTCTGCATCGAGGACGATGACGTCATCAACCTCCATGTCCACACCGCCGACCCCGGCAAGATCCTGAGCGAGGCCATCAAGTACGGCTACCTCACCAACTTCAAGATCGAGAATATGCACGAGCAGTTCCTGGCCCGCCAGAAGCAGGGCAAGAGCCTCGAGAAGCAGGCTTCCGCCGAGAAGAAGCCCGACCCCGCCAGCGAGTTCGTCTACGCTGCCGTTGACCCCAGCCGCGACTATGGCTTCGTTGCTGTCGCCGCCGGTGAGGGCCTGAAGTCGGTCTTCACCGACCTGGCCGCTGACGCTGTCGTCTCCGGCGGCCAGACCATGAACCCCGCCACCGAGGACATCCTTGCCGCCATCCAGAGCGTCCCGGCCAAGACCGTCTTTGTCCTGCCCAACAACAAGAACATCATCATGGCTGCTGAGCAGGCCCAGAAGCTGGCTGACCGTCAGGTGGTCGTCCTGCCCACCCGCACCGTCCCCATGGGCATCACCGCTCTGCTGAACTTCGACCCCTCCGCTACCGTCGAGGCCAACACCATCAACATGATGTCTGCCGCCGATAAGGTCTCCACCGGCCTCATCACCTACGCCGCCCGCGACAGCGAGTACGACGGCAAGCGGATCCGGAAGGGCGAGATCATGGCCCTGGAGAACGGCAAGATCGTCTTCACCTCCAACGACATCACCAAGGCCACCTATCGTCTGGCCCGCAGTATGTGCAAGAAGGATTCCAGCTTCGTCACCATCATCTCCGGCTGCGACGTCTCCGACGAGGATGCCGAGAAGGTGACCGAGATCGTCAAGGCAAAATGCCCCAACCACGTTGAGGTCAGCCACATCCGCGGCGGTCAGCCGGTCTACTACTATATGATCAGCGTGGAGTAAGCTGCTCCCCTGTTCAGAAACTTGATCGTATAACAAAACGGCCTCTGCTTCCGGTCCATCCGGCTGCAGAGGTCGTTTTTTGCTGCAATTTTAGAAAAAGCTCACCTGACTGCTCTCGGGCAGGTCGCCCAGAGCGCCCACCTGACGCAGGCGGTCGATGATGCTGCTGCCAACGCCGGAGGCCTGCTGCAGCTCCTCGATGGAGAGGTACTCCTGCCCATGGAGGGTGGCGTTTTCCAGCGCATCGGCGGCGGCACCGCCCAGACCCTTCAGGGAGCAGAAGGGCAGGCGCACCTTGCCGTCCTCCACCACATATTTGGAGCCCCGGCTCTTGCCCAGCTCGATGGGCAGGAACTCGTAGCCCCGCACCAGCATCTCGTTGACCAGCTGGAGCGAGACGAGCACGTCCTCGTCCTTGGCGTTCTTTTCTTCCTTGAGGCGGCGCTTCACCTCATTCATGTGAGCGCGGGCCACCGCCGCGCCGCCCACAGCGGCTTCATAGTCGATGTCATCGCCGCGGACGGTGAAGTACACCGCATAGAACGCCTGCGGGTGGTAGAGCTTGAACCACATGAGCCGGATGGCCGACATCAGGTAGGCCACCGCATGGGCTTTCGGGAACATATATTTTATCTTGCGGCAGCTCTCGATGTACCAGTCCGGCACATCGTGCTCCCGCATGGCCTCTTCCCAGCCGGGCGCAAAGCCGCCCTTGGCCACCTTGCCCTTACGGACGGCCTCCATGATGTCAAAGGCCATCTTGGGCTCGAGGCCCTTGCGGAGCAGGTAGAGCATGATACTGTCACGGCAGCCGATGACCTCCGCGATGGTGCAGGTGCCGCTGCGGATGAGCTCGTCGGCGTTGCCCGTCCAGACGTCGGTGCCGTGGGACAGGCCCGAGATCTGGATCAGCTCGGAGAAATTCTTGGGACGGGCCTCCACCAGCATTCCGCGCACGAAGTTGGTGCCCATCTCGGGGATGCCGAAGGTGCCGGTCTGGCTGTCGATCTGCTCCGGCGTCACACCCAGCTCTTCCGGGCTGGTGAGCAGGCTGTAGACCTTGGGGTCGTTCATGGGGATGCTGTCCACGGGGATGCCGGTGTACTCCTCGAAATACTTGTAGAAGGTGGGCATATCGTGGCCCAGCTCGTCCAGCTTGAGCAGGGTGTCGTGGAGATATTTGAACTCGAAGTGGGTGGTCAGCAGGCCACCCGCCACATCGTCCGCCGGGTGCTGGATGGGGCAGAAATCGTAGATCTCATAGGTGTCCGGCACGACGACCATGCCGCCGGGATGCTGGCCGGTGGTACGCTTGACGCCGGTACAGCCCAGCGTCAGACGGTTCTCCTCGGCATGGTTGACCGTTCTCCCCCGATCGTCCAGATACTTTTTGACGTAACCGTAGGCCGTCTTGTCCTGAATACCGGAGACGGTGCCGGCCTTGAAGACGTTGGCCTTGCCGAACAGCTCCTCCGTGTAGCGGTGGACGTTGGACTGGTATTCGCCCGAGAAGTTCAGGTCAATATCAGGCTCCTTGTCGCCGTAGAAACCAAGGAAGGTCTCGAAAGGGATGTCGTGGCCGTCCACCAGCATCCGGGTGCCGCAGTGGGGGCAGTTCTTGTCGGGCAGGTCGAAGCCGTCGTCCACGCTGCCATCGGTGATGAACTCGCTGTACTTGCACTTGGGGCAGCGGTAGTGGGGCGGCAGACTGTTGACCTCCGAGATGCCGGAGAAGTGGGCCACAGCCGACGAGCCGACCGAACCACGACTGCCCACCTGATAGCCGCCCGCGTTGGAATAGGCCACCAGTTTGACCGCGATGACGTACAGGACGGCATAGCCGTGGCCGCAGATGGAGTCCAGCTCTTTTTGCAGGCGCTTCTCCACGATCTCGGGCAGAGGGTCGCCATAGTCCCGCTTGGCGTGTTCCCAGGTCGCATCCCGGAGCTGCTGTTCTGCGCCCTCGATGCTGGGCGGGTAGGTGCCGCGCGGGATGGCACGGACGTTGCCGTCGATGCTGGCCGCTATCTTGCGGGGATTGGTCACGACGATCTCGTAGGCCTTTTCCCTGGGCAGGTAGCTGAACTGGTTCAGCATATCCTCGGTGGTGCGGTAGAACAGGGGCGGCTGGTTGTCCGCGTCCTTGAAGCCGTTGCCCGCCTGCAGGACAGAGCGGTAGATGGCGTCCTCCGGCTCGGTGAAATGGACGTCGCCGGTGGCGATGACGGGCTTGTGCAGGTCTTCGCCCAGCTTGATGACGGTGCGGTTGAAGTCCTTGATGACCTCTTCGCTCTCCACCTTGCCCTCCCGCACCATATAGGCGTTGTTGCCCAGAGGCTGGACCTCCAAAACATCGTAGTACGATGCAATTTTCTTCAGTTCTTCGTAGGAGCGGCCCTCTGCGATCGCCCTGTAAAGTTCTCCTGCTTCACAGGCAGAAGTGAGGATAAGGCCGTCCCGATACTTGTTCAGAAGGCTGCGGGGGACGCGGGGCTTCTTGAAGAAGTAGTTGACATGGGCCTCGCTGACGATTTTATAGAGGTTTTTCAGGCCCATCTGGCTGCGCACGAGGATGATGAGGTGATAATACTTCTTTTTCAGCACCTCGCGGTTTCCGCCGAGGCCGGTGTTGATGCCGCTGACGGCGGTGACCTGCTTTTCCTCCAGATCCTTCAGCATGACGCAGAAGATGCGGCCCAGTGCGGCAGAGTCCTCGCAGGCGCGGTGGGCCTCGTAGGCGGGCAGCTCCAGATGCTTGTTGATGGTCCCCTGCTTGTAGTTGTGGAGACCGGGGTACATGGCCTGAGCCATGGTCAGGGTGTCGATATAGGTCGGCTCAAACTCGATGCCGCTCCGCTTGGCGGCGGCGCGGAGGAACCGGATGTCGAAGGAATGGGCATTGTGGCCCACGAGGATGCGGCCATCCACAAAGTCGAGGAAGGCTTTCAGCGCCTCGGCCTCGCCGGGGGCGTCAGCCACCATCTCGTTGGTGATGCCGGTCAGCTCGGTGATCTTGGAGGTGATGGGCTTTCCGGGTTTTACGAAGGTGTCGAATTCTTCCACCACCTCCCCGTTCCGCACGATGACCGCGCCGATCTCTGTCAGGTACTCCACGCCGGGGTCGAGGCCCGTCGTCTCAGTGTCGAAGACGCAGAACTCGCCGTTCAGCGGCTCGTCTTTCACGCCGTAGACGCAGGGTATCATGTCATCGACAAAGTAGGCCTCACAGCCATAGATGAGCTTGAAGTCCGGGTCTGTCTTGTGGATGGCGTCCGCCGCCAGCATGGCTTCGGGGTAGCCCTGACAGACGCCGTGGTCGGTGATGGCAATGGCCGGGTGGCCCATCCGGTGGGCCAGCTTGACGATGCCGCCGGGGTCGCAGAAGGCGTCCATGCTGGACAGCTTGGTATGCAGATGCAGCTCCACCCGCTTGACGGGAGCGTTGTCCTCCCGCTTTTTGCGCTCGACAAAGAGGACGTCGTAGGGCCAGACGATATAGTCGTGCTCGTACTTATCGTAGGAGCAGTCGCCGCGCACCACGACCGTCGTACCCTTGGGGATGGACTCCCACTTGGAGCAGTCCTCCCCTTCCTGCGCACGGATCTTCAGGTTGATGGAGCCGGTGTAATCGGTGATGGAGACGGTGTATATCTTGCGGAAGCTGCCCTTCACCTCGGTGAAGAAGACGTCGCCCCAGATCATGCACTTGCCGCCCTCGCCGCCCAGATCCTTGAGGGGGGTGAGGTTTTTCGGGGTGAACATCTTGCCGTGGAAGATGGTGACGGGCTTGTCCGTGAGGTCGAGGCCCTCCACCTTGATGGAGGGGGCAGTGTTCTTTTTCTCAAACTTGACGACGGGCGGCGCAATTTTCCGCTCGAGCTTTTCTTCCATCTGGCGCTGTTCGGCCTCGCCCACGCTGCTTTCCAGCGTCACTCTGGGCTTTACGCCGGTGTGGGCGGCGATGCGCTCTGCCAGCAGGCGCTCGAACTGCATCTCCTGCAAAAACTTCGTACCATGGCAGACGCCGATGGTGATGTTCTGGCCGGTGATGGTGATGCGGCAGCGGTCGAGGAAACCGTTGATGGGGACTCCGTCCCGCTTCATCTCCTCCATCAGCTCCCGCAGACCGGCTTCATCCAGCGTCGCATAGCCGAAAAGATTGTTGATGCGAAGCTCGAAGCCCTCGTAATCCGCTGCCAGCGAGGCCAGCAGCCGGGCGCACAGCCCCTTGTCCAGCGGGGCAGAACTGCGCAGCGTAAAGATGACCTGCCGCTCCTGCCGCAGCATCTGGGCGTGCTCGACGACCACCCGGCCAAAACAGGCCGCAAAGTCCGGGTCCGCCATAAAACTGCGGCCATAGCTGGGAAACAAGTGGTGTCACAGTGGTACTCCTTTTCTATCAGATAACAGCACAAACTGCCGCGCCCCGGAAAAGGGCGTGGCAGCAGGTTGTTCTTGAGCTTACAGCTTATCGATCTCCTCCATGAACTGGTCGAGGATATTATCCCCCGTCAGCTTCCTGACGGGTTCGCCGTGGACGAACAGCACCGCCTCGCCCTTGCCGCCGGCAATGCCGATGTCAGCCTCACGGGCCTCGCCGGGGCCGTTGACGACGCAGCCCATGACAGCCACCTTGATGGACTTTTTGCAGCCCTGGAGTCGGCGCTCCACCTCATTTGCGATCTCGGTGCAGGGGTACTGGGTGCGGCCGCAGGTCGGGCAGGTGATGACCTCCGGGCCGGCCACCGGGAAGCCGACAGCGCGCAGGATATTGTAGCCTGCTTCCACTTCCTTCTCAGGGTCAGCGGCCAGCGAGACACGGATGGTGTCGCCGATCCCCTCCAGCAGCATCCCGCCGATGCCCATGCCGCTCTTGAGCAGGCCCATCTGGTAAGTGCCGGCCTCCGTGACACCCACATGGAGCGGGTAGTCGGTCACAGCGCTGAGCTGGCGGTATGCCTCCATCATGCGGGGGACGTTGGAGTTCTTGATGGAGATGACGATGTTGTTGAAGTCGAACTTTTCCAGCAGACGGACATGGTACAGAGCACTCTCCACCATCGCTTCCGGCACAGGTGCGCCGTACTTGGCGAGGATGTGCTTTTCCAGACTGCCGCCGTTGACACCGATGCGGATGGGGATATTTTTCTGCTGGCAGGCATCCACGACCGCCTTCACGCGGTCATCGTCGCCGATGTTGCCCGGGTTGATGCGGATCTTATCCACGCCCACGTCGGCACAGGCGATGGCAGCCTTGTAGTCGAAGTGGATGTCCGCCACGATGGGGATATTCACGGCGTTCTTGACAGCCTCGATGCACTTGGCGTCTGCCGCACTGGGACAGGTCACGCGCAAGATCTGACAGCCTGCCGCTTCGCAGCGCTTTGCCTGCGCCACATTGCCCTCGATGTCCTCCACCGGGATGTTCAGCATGGTCTGCACGGCAATGGGATTCTTGCCGCCGATGGTCACATTGCCGATCTTCACTTCACGTTTCAGCTGCCGCATGGTTTTACCTCTTTCAAACTGCTCCGGTCACGAGCCGGACGATGTCATTGTACGTTGCAAAGAGCATCAGGCCGAACAGCAGCGCAAAGGCTGCGACGGTCAGGCTGCCCTGGATCTTTTCCGGCACTGCATGGCCGGTGACTGCCTCGATGAGCAGGAAGACGATCTTTCCGCCGTCCAGCGCCGGGAACGGCAGCAGATTCAAGACGCCGAGGTTGATGGTGATAAGCACCAGCAGCTCAGCCACATCCTCCCAGCCGTAGCTTGCGGCCTGACCGATGGCGGTCACGATGCCCACCGGGCCGGACAGGTCGTTGATGCTCTCGCGGCCCCGCAGAAGGTCGGCCAGCGAGGTATAGATGATGCGTCCATAGTAGATGACGCTGTTGGCCGACTCTTTCAGGACGTTCTGCGGTGTTTTTTGAGGCCGTAGACTGTGAAGCCCAGTGTCATGTGGGTCTGGCCCTGCTCATCCTGCCAGGTGTCGAACTGGACGTCCGGCAGCTCCACGAGCTTGCCGTCCCGGCGGACGGTGAAGTCTGCGCGGTAGCTCTCGGTGCGCATAAGCTCGTAGAGCATATCGTTGGCCACGAAGCAGTGCCGCCCGTTGACGGCCACGATCTCGTCGCCGGCCTGCAGGCCGGTCTGGCCGCAGAGGGCGTTGTCCTCCACGGCATAGATGACCTTGCTGGTGATGGGTTCACTGCGCAGTGAGATGAGGAGCAGCAGCACCACGAAGCCCAGCACGAAGTTCATCACCGCGCCTGCCGCCATCACCAGCATCCGCTGCCAGACAGCCGCCTCGTTCAGCGGCTTGCCTGTCCGCTGCGCCAGCACCTCCGGCGGGATGTCCGGGCCGTCATCGTCCCCGCTTCCGCCCTCGGCCTGCTCGCTCTCGGGGCTCTCCTCCCCTTCCAGCGCCACAAAGCCGCCTACGGGCAGGAGCCGCAGGGTATACTGTGTGCCTTTGCGATAGGTCTTGATGAGGGTCGGACCCATGCCAATGGAAAACTCGTTGACCTGGACCCCGCAGAGCTTTGCCACTGCAAAATGGCCAAACTCGTGGATGGCGATGACTGCGCCGAAGATGAGCAGCGCGGCTGCAAAGGTGATGAAAACTGACATTATTTCTCCTATATTACAGGTGTGCTCTCACGAATGCGCGGGCCATACGGTCACACTCATACACATCCGCGAGGCTGTAGTCGCCGCCAAAGCTGTCGCTGTCCACGACAGCCTCCACCAGACGACCGATGTCGAGAAAGCCGATCTTATCCTCGAGGAAGAGCTTGACGGCCTCCTCGTTGGCACCGTTGGCGGCGCAGGGGCCGAGACCGCCCTTTCGGATGGCCTTCTTGCAGGCGGCGAGGCAGCGGAACGTCTCCTCGTCGGCCACATCGAAGGTCAGCAGCTTGAGGGTGGTGAAGTCCAGCTCCGGCACGACGCCCGGCACACGGGCCGGATAGGTCAGTGCATACTGGATGGGAATGCGCATATCCGGCACACCCAGCTGGGCGATGATGGAATTGTCGCTGTACTGCACCGCCGAGTGGACGATGCTCTGGCGCTGGACAACGATCTGGATCTTCTCCGGAGGCAGACCGAACAGCCACACAGCCTCAATGAGCTCGAGGCCCTTGTTCATCAGGGTAGCGCTGTCGATGGTGATCTTTGCGCCCATGTTCCAGTTGGGATGCTTGAGGGCGTCGGCCTTGGTCTTGCCCCGCAGCTCTTCGGTCTTCATGCCGAAGAAGGGGCCGCCGGAGGCCGTCAGCAGGATCTTGGTCAGGCTCTTGGCGCTCTCCTTATCCTGCAGGCACTGGAAGATGGCCGAGTGCTCACTGTCCACGGGCAGCAGCTTGACGCCGTGCTTTGCCACGGCCCGGGTGACGAGATGGCCGCCGGTGACGAGGCTTTCCTTGTTGGCGAGGGCCAGGTCATGGCCGCTCTCGATGGCGGCAAGGCTTGCGCCGAGGCCCGCGATGCCCACCACGCTGTTCAGCACCACGTCCGGGCCGTCCATCGCGGCGAGGGCCTTCAGGCCCTCCGGGCCGGTCAGGAGCCCGGGTGCATCGGCGCGGCCGGCCAGCGCAGCCGAAAGCTTTTCGGCACCGGCCTCACTGGTCATGCAGACGTATTTCGGGTGGAATTCTTCTATCTGCTGCAAAATTTTATCCGTCTGGCTGTGAGCCGACAGGCCGAACACCTCATACCCCTGAGCGCGGATGACATCGAGGCTCTGGGTGCCGATGGAGCCGGTAGAGCCCAGCAGCGTGATTTTTTAGCCATAAAGAATCGATCTCCTGCTGATTTTAATTGTAAAATGCTGCGATGACCACCATGGTGACGAAGGGCGCGATGAACATCACGCTGTCGAAGCGGTCGAGGATGCCGCCGTGGCCCGGGAAGATGGTGCCGTAGTCCTTGATGCCGCACTGGCGCTTGACCACGCTGGCGAACAGGTCGCCGTAGATGCCCAGCACCGCAGCCACACAGGCCAGCAGCGCAATGATAACATACATGGATACGCCAATGTTGGAGCGGGTGAACTCTTCCATCCGGTCTGCTGCGATGGAGTAGATGACCGTGACCAGCACACCGAACACCATCGTGCCCAGCACGCCGCCAATAGCACCCTCCACCGTCTTTTTGGGGCTGACCACCGGGCAGAGCTTATGCTTGCCAAAGGCGCGTCCCGCGAAGTAGGCGCAGGTATCGCCGCCCCAGGCGAAGCAGAGGATGAGCAGGATGAAGAAGATGGCGTCGTAGCCATACTCCTCCACCGGCAGCATCTCCTTGAGCCGGATGAACGAGTAGAAGCAGAAGATCACAATGCCCGAAAACATGGCGAGGCCGCTGGCTTTCTGGTAGCTGATAACGCCGTTGCGCACGACAAGGTAGATGGCATAGAACAGCACCACCAGGAAGGAAGCGGGCATCACCATCGCCCGGCAGACGCTGTAGCTCGACAGCATGATGAGCAGTGTGTAGGACACCAGAACAGCCAGCAGCGGCCAGTCCCGCTTTTCAAAACCCAGCGCAGAGTAAATTTCATGCAGGGCGATGAGGGTGATGGCCGCGATGACCAGATTGAACACCAGCGTATCGAAGGTGAACAGGACGCCTGCCAGAACGATCAGGCCCACCACGGCTGTGATGATTCGTGTTTTCATAGTTTCATGTTCTCCTTTGTTTCGTCCGGGAGCCGCTCCCCTGCTCTGGCAGGGTCTGCAGCGTCAGCGCCCGAGGAAATACCGGGCGCTCTCCGGGGGCCGCGCACGCTGCGCGGCATCTTGCGTATCGGTCGCTGCTCTCAGATTCCGCCGAAGCGGCGGGAGCGCCGGTTGAACTCCATGATGGCGGCATCGAGGTCATCGCGGGTGAAATCAGGCCACAGAACGTCCATTTCCACCAGTTCGGAGTAGGCCGCCTGCCAGAGCATGAAGTTGGAGAGCCGCTTCTCTCCGCTGGGGCGGAGGATGAAGTCGGGGTCTTTCTGGCCGGCGGTGTACATCTGGGCCGAAAGAGCCTCTTCCGTGATGTCCTCAGGCTTCAGCTCGCCCGCAGCCGCCCTGGCCGCGAGGCTCTGGGCCGCCCGGACGATCTCAGGCCGTCCGCCGTAGTTGATGGCGATGTTGATGGTCAGGCCGGTCTTGCAGGCAGAGTCCCGCTCCAGCTTGTTCATCAGCTCCTGCAGCTTGGGCTCCAGCACCGTGCGGTCGCCCATGAAGCAGATGCGGACGTTCCGGTTCTCGTAGTCGAAGCCCTTGATGAGGTATTCGCCGAACAGCCGCATGATCGCGCCCACCTCCTCGGCGGGACGCTTCCAGTTTTCGGTCGAGAATGCGTAAAAATACACCGACTCTACGCCCAGTTCATCGCAGTAGTCCGCAATGTCCTGAAAGACCTGTGCGCCCTTTTTATGGCCGGCGGTGCGGGGCAGGCCGCGGCTCTTGGCCCAGCGGCCGTTGCCGTCCATGATGATGCCGATGGACAGTCCCTTCGCAAAATCCTTTGAATGTTCCATGCTCTTCTTCCTCTACGTCTCGTCTGGCAAAAAGTGCCGCGCACCTTCTTTCAGCGCACGGCACCTCCCTGCTTTGCCTGCAGTCGGAATCAGACGGACATGATCTCCTTCTGCTTCTCTTCCACGGCAGCGTCGATGTTCTTCACATACTTATCGGTCAGCTTCTGGACGTCCTCTTCCATGGTCTTCTGGGTGTCCTCGGTCAGCTCACCGGCCTTCTTCATGGCCTTGGCCTTATCCATGGCGTCACGGCGGACGTTGCGGACGGCGACCTTTGCCTCCTCGCCCATCTTGGAGACTTCCTTGGCCAGCTGCTTGCGGCGCTCCTCGGTGGGAGCCGGGAAGTTCAGACGGATGGTCTGGCCGTCATCGATGGGGTTGATGCCCACATCGCTGGCCAGGATGGCCTTGCTGATGGCGCGCAGCAGGGTGCGGTCCCACGGGGTGATGGTCAGGGTGCGGGCCTCGCTGACAGCCACAGAAGCCACCTGCTGGATGGGCGTGGGAGAACCGTAGTAATCCACGGTCACCTTGTCCAGAACGCCGGGGTTGGCGCGGCCTGCGCGCACGGTCTTCAGCTCGCGCTCCAGATGCTCGACTGCGCTCTTCATCTTGTCTTCGAATGCCTTGGTGTTGCTGCTCATTGTCCTTGTCTCCTGTTTGTTATCAATTCTCACCAGCCGCGAAAAGGCGTCTGGCATATTCTATTGTCGGAAGCGGGGCGGTATGCTCAGCCCTCGTAGACCAGCGTGCCCACGTTCTCACCCTGCACAGCACGGGCGATGTTGTCGGGGTCGGCCAGATCGAACACGAGGATGGGGAGCTTGTTGTCCCGGCAGAGGGTGGCGGCAGTGCCGTCCATAACAGCCAGACGGTCTTCCAGCACCTTGGTAAAGGTAAGGGTCTCGTACTTCTTGGCGTCGGGGTACTTGTGGGGGTCCTTGTCATAGACGCCGTCCACCATCGTGGCCTTGAACATGATGTCTGCGCTCACCTCAACGGCGCGCAGGGCAGTGGTCGTGTCGGTGGAGAAGAAGGGGTTGCCCGTACCGCCGCCGAAGATGGCGATCTTGCCCTCGCCCATTGCGCGGAGAGCGTCCTTGCGGGTGAAGGCCGGGGCCACCTGAGGCATGGTGATGGAGGTGAACACCTCGGTCGGCACACCCAGCTGCTCCAGCTTGTCGGAGACAGCCAGAGCGTTCATCACCGTTGCCAGCATACCGATCTTGTCGGCCAGCGTACGCTCCATCCTGCCGCTGGAACGGCCGCGCCAGAAGTTGCCGCCGCCCACGACGATGCCGATCTGAACGCCCAGCTCATGGGCCTTCTTTACGCCGCCGCAGATCGCGTCCATGGTCGGCTCGTCGAAACCGGTCCCCTTTTCGCCGCCGAGGGCCTCGCCGCTGATCTTCAGAAGGATGCGCTGATATTTCAACGCCATAATAATATACACCACCTGTATCAGATTTGGCCGCGCTGTGCGCCGCCGGTTTTATCTCTTGTCTATTTTACAATAAAACTGCTCCAAAGTAAACAGGCAAACGCCAGCTCAGCGGCAAAGGTTTCCTCTCCTTCTGCACTTTGGGCAAAAAATGCTGGACATTTGCCGCGAATCATGCTATAATACTGCTTGCATCCCGGCAAAACAGAATATGCGGGCATCGTACATCGGCTAGTATATCAGCCTTCCAAGCTGAGGAGGTGGGTTCGATTCCCATTGCCCGCTCCACCAAAAACCGCCTAGGTTCGTCAGGACCTGGGCGGTTTTCTTATGTTCTGGTTGCACTTCTATTTTTTGTTCATTCGAACCGCCGCTCTCTTCCCTGCTTTTTTGCACGTTCTCTTGATATTTTAGCTATTACGGAGTATACTAAAAATAGCTAAAACAAGGAGGTGCCTTTATGGTTGCTGCAACTGCTACTGCAACGGAAATGCAGAATAATTTTGGACGCTACCTGAATCTGGTTCTGAACGGTCAGGAAATCATCGTCACGAAAAACGGGCGCGAAGTTGGGCGTTTCATCCCGAAGGGGGCTGCGGTGTCTTATCTGACGGACTCTTTGACCGGCATCCTGCACGGCGATATTGAGCTTGACGAAGCAAAATCGGAAAGGCTGGCAGAAAAGTATGGTGTTACTGATTGACGCAAATATCATTCTGGATGTTCTGCTGAACCGTCCCGAGTTCGTCAAAGAGTCCTCTCTTGTCTGGAAGCTCTGCGAAACTGAGCAGGCAAAGGGGTATATCTCTGCGCTGACGTTTGCGAATTTGGTCTACATCATGCGCAAACAGCTTACGCCGGAGAAAATCGAAGATGTTCTCCAGCGGCTCGGCTTGATTTTCGAATTTGCAGACCTCACTTCTGCCGACGTGTCTAAGGCGGCTGCACTGCATTGGGCTGATTTTGAAGATGCAGTTCAGAGCGTCACCGCTGAGCGGATCCATGCCAACTACATCATTACCCGCAATGTCCGGGACTTCACCAAAAGCAGCGTTATGGCATTTACACCCGCAGAGCTTCTGGCTCGGGTGTGAGCCATTCCTCCTCCCTCCCGCATTCTTCGGCGGGTCGTTTGTGTCTTTTTAGGGCGCTTAGATATCAGCATCTTCTCGAATCCTCCCAAGATATTTTTTCTTGCTTTTTAGATTTTATGTGGTATTATCAAGGCACAATAAGCAAAAGAGGTGATTCTTTATGCCCACCCGCAGCCACCCCGAATCTGCCCGCATCATCCGCGAGGCACGGCAGGCCGCCGGGCTGACGCAGCTGGAGCTTGCGGAGAAGCTTGGTGTCACCATCGGCACGATCGGCTGTTATGAGCGAGGCGCCGGGATGCCCAAAACAGATAATCTCTTTGCACTCTGCGACATCCTGCACATCCGACCCGCCGACCTCCTGCGCGCCGATTCATAAACCTGACGCCCCCGCCAGTGTTTCCGCCAGCGGGGGCGTTGCTGCAGGAAAGCGGCCCTCTTCCCTTTTCCGGGAGAGGGCCGCTTTCATATTGTAATAGCAATAACCGTTTCAGAGTCTTTTTACATCTTCCACCGGCTCTTGCCCGCCCGGGTATCGATATGCACCCAGCCGGTGCTGCGCTTGGGATGGGCGGCGTCCTTTGGATACCGTCCAATGCCGCCCCGGGAGGGCAGCAGGGTCTCAGCATAGGCGGCGACGGCAGCCACCGGCACACCCTCGACGTGGAAATCCGCCGCCCGGCCCAGAAGGTGCTGGCTGGACTTGCTGCCGCCCACGGCAGCGTTGTGGGCAGCGGTGCGGTAGCCGCTGGTGATGTATACCGGCTTTCCGAAGTGCTCCCGGATGCACTGGAGCAGCACCACCAACTCGTCGTCTAGGAGGACAACATCGCTGCCCTTGCAGGCAAACTCCCGCACTTTGAAGTTGGGTGAGAGCTGCCGGGTGGAGTCCCGGGACATGGAATATTCCTTGATTGCGATAGAACCCACGACCTTTCTTTTTGTTGACTTTTTGATCGAATGATGCAATGCAGTCATTTCCTGTGCGGAGGCTTCTGCCGATACCATCCGCACACAGACAAAAACTTCGAGCCGTTTCCAGCACAGATGCCGGCCTCTGCACTCATGAAACAACTTTATTTCGTTATATTTGCCTTTTATTGTGCCATATAGTAGCATTTCGAATGTTCAAAGTCAACGATTCTCATGAAATAGTCGGAAACTTTTGCAAAAGCGCACAGAAAACCGTGTTTTCCTCTTTTGGACGCAAAAAAGAACCGACCCGAGCCGTGTGAGGATACACGAACTCGGGTCGGTTTTCCATCATTTTATTTCAGAACGATATTTTCGGAGCGGCTATGCCGCCGGGATGTTTGCCTCATCTGTCCCACTTGTCGCAGAGAGCGTTGATCTGGTCGGCGAACTTGGCGAGGTCCTTGTTGGCGCCGCCCTCGTTGTGCTCGATGACTCGTAGCAGGCGCTTGCCGGCATTGAGCAGGCGCTGGAAGACGGTAGCCGCACGGGCTGCACCCTCGCTGACGTGGTGCTCGATGCGGATACGGGTGCCTTCCTTCAGGCAGACTGCACCTTCGGCACCGATGGCCCACTGCTCACCATTATAAGGTGCGCAGGCGTTGAACCCCTGCTCCGTGAGGGTCTGGGCAAAGATGTTCTCCACCTCATCCTCGCCGTGGATGATGAACACCCGCTTGGGCTTCGGCTCAAAGGAGTTGACCCACTTCAGCAGGCCCTCCCTGTCGGCGTGGCCCGAAAGGCCGGTGAGCTGGCAGATCTCTGCCTGCACCTCGATGGATTCGCCGAAAAGCTTCACGTTGTCCGCACCCTCCAGCAGAGAGCGGCCCAGCGTGTTCACGGCCTGATAGCCCACAAAGAGGATGGTGCATTCCTTCCTCCAGAGGTTGTGCTTGAGGTGGTGGCGGATACGGCCCGCTTCACACATGCCGCTGGCCGAGATGATGACCTTCGGCACGGGGTCGGTGTTGATGGCACGGGACTCATCGCTGGTGACGCTGACCTTCAGGCCCGGGAACTGAATGGGGTCGATGCCCTTTGCCAGCAGGGCGTTGGTCTCTTCATCAAAGCAGGAGGAGTCGGTGTCCTTGAAGATTCGGGTGGCCTCGATGGCCAGCGGGCTGTCGATGTACACCGGGAAGCAGCCGTGGCCGGTGATCAGATTTTTTTCCTTTATCTCGCGGATGAAATAGAGCAGTTCCTGGGTGCGGCCCACTGCAAAGCTCGGGATGACCACATTGCCGCCGCGGTCGAAGGTGCGCTGCAGGATCTTCGCCAGCTCGGCCACATAGTCGGGCCGCGGGCCGTGGCTGCGGTCACCGTAGGTGGACTCCATAAAGACGTAATCCGCGTCCTTCAGATACGTGGGATCCTTGATGATCGGCTGGTCGAGGTTGCCGATGTCGCCGGAGAAGACCAGCTTTGTGGTCGCGCCGTTCTCCGTCACCCATATCTCGATGCTGGACGAGCCCAGCAGATGGCCCACATCCACAAAGCGGATGACGATGCCGGGCGCAAGCTCGATCTCTTTATTGTAATCATAGCCCCGGAACAGCGCGATGGCTGCCTCGGCGTCCTGAATGGTGTACATGGGTTCCACAGGCTCTGCGCCGGAGCGCTGGCCCTTGCGGTTCTTCCACTCGGCTTCGAATTCCTGGATGTGCGCCGAGTCGCGCAGCATGATGCTGCACAGTTCTGCCGTGGGCCTGGTGGCATAGATCCTGCCCCGGAAGCCGTTGCGCACCAGAAGAGGCAGAAGGCCCGTGTGGTCGATATGGGCATGGGTGGCCAGCACGCCGTCGATCTCGCCCGGCGCAACGGGGATGGGCTGGTTCTCATAGACATCCTTGCCCTGTTCCATACCACAGTCGATGAGGTAGCGCTGTCCCGCCGCTTCCAAGAGGGTACAGCTGCCGGTCACTTCGTGGTTGGCACCCAAAAACGTCAGTTTCATAGACACACCTCCAACGGGATCATCCAACTTTAGTACATTAAGTATATCACGTTTCGCGCTGTAATGCCGCCCAAATCGATAACCGATTCTCAGGCAAAACGCCGAATCCATCAAAAATTTTTATACAATCTTGACAAACCACCCCCGGATGATATAAACTTAAATCGTATGACGTAACTTCTACTGAGATTCAAAATAGAGAGGTTGTATTTTATGGTTCGTAACGATTTGCGCAATGTCGCTATCATCGCTCACGTTGACCACGGCAAGACCACGCTGGTGGACGCCCTGCTGCGCCAGAGCGGCGCTTTCCGCGACAATCAGGCTGTGGCTGAGCGTGTCATGGACAGCGGTGACATCGAGCGTGAGCGCGGCATCACCATTCTGGCCAAGAACTGCTCCTGCACCTACAAGGGCGTCAAGATCAATATCGTCGATACCCCGGGCCACGCCGACTTCGGCGGCGAGGTCGAGCGCGTGCTGAAGATGGTCAACGGCGTTCTGCTGCTGGTGGACGCTGCTGAGGGCTGCATGCCCCAGACCCGTTTCGTGCTGCAGAAGGCTCTGCAGCAGAATCTGAGCCTTGTGGTCGCCATCAACAAGATCGACCGTCCCGACGCCCGCATCAAGGAAGTCATCGACGAAGTCCTCTACCTGCTGATGGACCTGGGCGCTACCGACGAGCAGCTGGACTGCCCCATGCTGTTCTGCTGCGGCCGTGACGGCACTGCAAGCCTTGACCCCGATGTACCCGGCACCGACCTGGTCCCCCTGTTCGACACCCTGCTGAGCACCATCAAGCCGCCTGAGGGCGACCCCGAGGCTCCCTTCCAGATGCTGGTGTCCTCTGTGGACTACAACGAGTTCGTTGGCCGCATCGGCATCGGCCGCATCCAGAACGGCGTCGCCAAGGTGGGCGAGGAGGTGGTCGTGTGCGACTGGCACAACCCCGACCTCAAGATGCGCGGCCGTCTGACCAAGCTGTATGACTTCCAGGCCAATGGCCGTCAGCCCTGCGACAACATCACCGCAGGCGACATCGTGGCTTTCTCCGGTCTGCCCGACGTCACCATCGGCAACACCCTGTGCAGCCCCTCCCATATCGAGCCGCTGCCCTTCTTGAAGATCAACGACCCCACCGTCGAGATGACCTTCTCCGTCAACGACAGCCCGCTGGCCGGCCGTGAGGGCAAGTATGTCACCAGCCGCCAGATCCGTGACCGTCTGCAGAAAGAGCTGCTGAAGGACGTCGCTCTGAAGGTGGAGGATTCCGCCACCACCGATTCCTTCCGTGTCATGGGCCGTGGTGAGATGCATCTGTCCATCCTCATCGAGACCATGCGCCGCGAAGGCTATGAGCTGCAGGTCTCTCCCCCGCACGTTCTGACCAAGGTTATCGACGGCAAGACCTACGAGCCTATGGAGCACGTCGTCATCGACGTCCCCACCCAGTATCAGGGTGCTGTCATGACCGGTCTGGGCCAGCGCAAGGCCATCCTGCAGCAGATGGAGTCTCTGGGCTCCGACCGTGTGCGTCTGGAGTTCCGTATGCCCAGCCGCGGCCTGTTCGGCTACCGCAACCAGTTCCTGACCGATACCCACGGCGAGGGCATCATCAACCAGATCTTCGACGGCTATGACGTCTGGGCCGGCATGATCGCCAACCGCTCCACCGGTTCTCTGGTCAGCTTTGAGACCGGCGAGGCCGTCACCTACGGCCTGTTCAACGCGCAGCAGCGCGGCACTCTGCTGGTGGGTGCCGGCGAGAAGGTCTACGAGGGCATGGTCATCGGCTACACCGCTTCCGGCGAGGACGTCGATGTCAACGTCTGCAAGACCAAGCACCTGACCAATACCCGTGCTTCCGGCTCTGACGACGCTCTGCGCCTCATCCCCATCAGCAAGCTGAGCCTCGAGGGCTGCCTCGAATTCCTGGCTCAGGACGAGCTGCTGGAGGTCACTCCCGAGAATCTGCGCATCCGCAAGCAGATCCTCAACCACGAGCAGCGCATGAAGGCCAAGAGCAAGATGAAGTAAGCCTTCCTCATAAAAAATGCAAAATGTCCCGTCCTCTGCACTCTATGTGCAAAGGGCGGGATTTTTGCTGCAAAAAGCATCCGTGATGTTTCTCTCCCCCTCCCGGGGCAGGGCATCACGGATGCTTTTGTTCTTTTGGTTTTGCGCTCAGCCTGCGTAGGCGCTGCCGGGCGTCCATGCATTATCGGCAGAATACTTGGCGTGGTTGCGCAGGTAAGTGACCCACGCGCCGTAGCCGTTGCCCGCCGAGAAGTGGACGCCGTCCGGCGCAGCCAGCACCTCTTTCAGGTTGCCCTCGCCGTCGGCCAGCGTCTCCCACAAATCGAGGTAGACACAGCCCTTATCTGCGGCCAGCAGGGCCAGCTGCTCGTTCACCGAGCGGATGATGTCCGAGGCAAGGCCCGGCTTCTCCGCTGCGGCCTCGGGGCGGACGGGCGGGATGGACTCCACATAGATGACGCAGTCCTCCCCCAGCGTCTGGCGCAGCACATCCAGCATCTGGCCGTAGTAAGCGAGGAAGCGGTCTGCCGCGCCCACGGTGGTCAGGGTGTTGGTACCCAGCAGGACATACAGTTTTTTGGGCTGAGCGGCGGCCAGCACGTCCAGCGCGACTTCCTCGCCCCGCACACTGCTCTTGACGGCGCTGCGGTTGACGATGGCATCCGGGCCGACGCCGGTGTAGCCGCAGATGAGCGCACCGCCGAGGTTGATCTTATAGTCGGAGAAGCCCACCGTCAGGCTGTCGCCGAGGAAGGCGGCATCGGAGAAGTAGCTCAAATCGACCTGGCCGTTGGCAGGCTGGCGGATGACGCTGCTGTCGTAGGCTTTGACGCTGTAGGCTCCCGCCGTCTGACGGGCCGGGCCGAACTGCTCGAGGGTCACGGCGGGCGTGCCGTCCGCTGCCGCTGTGCCTGCGTTGCCGCTGTCCGTGGTGCTATCCGCCGCGCCCTGCATGGGCAGCGGGGCCAGAATGTTCTGCGCCGTGCCGTTGGCCGTCACGGTGGGCAGCTCTTCGGGCTGTGCCTGTCCGTGCTCGAGGATGGCCGTAATGGCGAAGCTCACCAGCAGGATGCCGGCCACGGCCCCCGCAAACCGGATGACGCCGCCGGGGCCGCCTCTGCGGCGCCGGCCCGTGCTATGATAATCGTGTGAAATTCCCATAAAGGTGTTCCCGCTTTCGTTTGGTTCTGCTCTTAGTCTGCCCGGGCGTCGGCGGGTTATCCCCGCTTTCCGGCCCGGCAGAGCTGTGCAGCACCTATTTTATCATAATTTTTTTGCCTCTGCAACCAATTAAGACTTGCATACAACAGGCAAAACGGTTACAATAGAGGAAGAGCAGGTTTTTGCACACATTTTTCGAAGTGCTTGCACGACCTGCCAGAATTTTTGTGCGAGTTGCAGTCATCGATTGTTGGCTGTTCCCCCGTCCGTACACTGTGCAGGGTGTACGGACCGCGAAACGGGGACAGCGCGGAGCGGTGCTGCGGCGCACAGGAAGTCCAATTTATCGGTAAATGGTACAAGGAGGTTCTCATGGCCAGGAATGTCATCATCGGCCAGAGCGGCGGCCCTACCGCCGTCATCAATTCCAGTCTCGCAGGCGTCTATAAAGCCGCCTGCAGTCTGGGCGCAGACAAAGTCTACGGCATGAAGTACGGCATCGAGGGACTGCTGAAAGAGGAGCTCGTGGAGCTGAACGTCCTGCTGGACGACCGGCTCAGCATCGAGCTGCTCAAGCGCACGCCGTCCAGCTATCTGGGCAGCTGCCGCTACAAGCTCCCCGAGCCGGAGGCGGACTCCACGCCCTACGTCAAGCTGTTCGCCCTGTTTGACAAGTACGACATCTGCGCGGTGTTCTACATCGGCGGCAACGACTCGATGGACACCATCGCCAAGCTCAGCCGCTACGGCGCACAGGCAGGCAGTGCGGTGCGTTTTATCGGCGTACCCAAGACCATCGATAATGACCTCTGCCTCACCGACCACACCCCCGGCTACGGCTCTGCGGCCAAGTACATCGCCACCATCCTCAAGGAAGTCATCCGTGACTCCTCCGTCTACGACATCCGCAGCGTGACTGTGGCCGAGATCATGGGCCGTCACGCCGGATGGCTGGCCGGTGCGGCCTGCCTCGCAGGCGGCGACGACAGCGACGGCCCCGACCTCATCCTTCTGCCGGAAGTCCCCTTTGACCAGGACAAGTTCCTCGCCAGAGTGGATGAACTGCAGCGGGTGAAGCCCAACGTCATCATCGCGGCCAGCGAGGGCGTCAAGACCGCCGACGGCACCTATCTGTGCGACCTCGTGTCCACGGCAGGCCAGCTGGACGCCTTCGGCCACAAAGCCATCCTCAGCGGCACCAGCCGCTATCTGTCCGACCTCATCCACGACAAGCTGAACTGCAAGAGCCGCGCCATCGAGTTCTCGACGCTGCAGCGCTGCGCCAGCCATCTGGCCAGCCGCACCGATGTTAACGAGGCCTACGCCGTGGGCGGCGCAGCGGCAGCCGCGGCCTTTGCCGGTGAGACGGGCAAAATGATCGCACTCAAGCGCATTTCCGAGTATCCTTACCAGTGCATCACCGAGGCGGTGGACGTCCAGCAGGTGGCAAACCTCGAAAAGAAGGTGCCGCTGGACTGGATCACCCCCGACGGGATGCAGGTGACGGCGGCATTCGAGGAGTACGCCCGCCCGCTCATCCTCGACGAGGTCACCCCCGTCTACGTCAACGGTACGCCCCGCCACATCTGCCTGTAAGGAAACTCGCTTCTCCCCTTCCCCGCGTCTGTTTTCGTGCTCCTGCACGATTAAAGAAGTTGTTTTCGTAAGCAGGGTACGCCGAATGGCGAGGATTTTTGTCGGCAGACAAGGCGATTTTCCGCAGCAATCCTGACGGATTGCAAGGGAAAGCAACGCAGTATGCAGGCAAAAAGACCGCTCAGACGGTGTGCAATGCTTAGAAAACGGCTTCGTTATAAAGCCGAAACAGAAAAACAAAAAAGGAGAAATCATCATGGGTAAAAATGCAATCGTTGGCCAGTCCGGCGGCCCCACCTCTGTCATCAACGCAAGTCTGGCTGGTGTGTTCGAGAGCTGCAAGAGCCGCGGCGCGGACATCGTCTACGGCATGTGCAACGGCGTCGCCGGTCTGCTGGAGGAGCGGGTCGTGGACCTGTCCACCCTGCTGACCGATGACCTCGACATCGAGCTGCTCAAGCGCACCCCCTCCAGCTTCCTCGGCAGCTGCCGCTACAAGCTGCCCGACTGGCACGCCGACGAGGCCTTGTACAAGAAGCTCTTCGCCATCCTCGAAAAGCTGGACATCGGCTGCTTCTTCTACATCGGCGGCAACGACTCGATGGACACCATCGGCAAGCTGGCTGAGTACGGCGAGTGCATCCAGAGCGACATCCGCTTCATGGGCGTGCCCAAGACCATCGACAACGATCTGATGGTCACCGACCACACCCCCGGCTACGGCTCTGCGGCCAAGTACATCGGCGTGGTGATGAAGGAGATCATCCGCGACGCCACCGTCTACGGCACCAAGTACGTCACCGTCGTCGAGATCATGGGCCGCAACGCCGGCTGGCTGACCGCCGCCGCCGCACTGGCCAAGAGCGACGACTGCGAGGGCGTGGACATGATCTGCCTGCCCGAAGTCCCCTTCCATGTGGAGCACTTCATCGAGAAGGTGCGCGTGATGCAGGAGAAGAAGCCCAGCATCGTCATCGCGGTGTCTGAGGGCGTCAAGCTCGAGGATGGCCGCTATGTCTGTGAGCTGGCCGACGATGTCCACGCAGTGGACGCTTTCGGCCACAAGGCCCTGACCGGCACCGCCCGCTATCTGGCCAACGTCGTGGCCCGCAATCTGGACACCAAGACCCGCTGCATCGAGCTTTCCACCCTGCAGCGCTGCGCCGGCCACCTGACCAGCCGCACCGACATCACCGAGGCCTATCAGGTCGGCGGTGCTGCTGTCAAGGCTGCGTTTGAGGGCGTCACCGGCCAGATGGTGGCCCTGAAGCGCATCTCCAACAGCCCCTATCAGTGTACCACTGAGCTGCACCCCATCAGCGAGGTCGCAAATCTCGAGAAGAAGGTGCCGCTGAGCTGGATGAACGAAAATCACACCCAGATGACGGAAGACTTCCTCGCTTACGCACGGCCCCTCATTCAGGCTGAACTGACCCCGCTCTACATCGCCGGTCTGCCTCACCACATCTACATGAAGCCCCAGAAGTAAGCGTTCTGTTTCGCAAACGTACCTCCGCGCCCCTGCACCCTGTGTGCGGAGGTGCATTTTTGTCCGGAAAAAGCTTTGATTTTTACTTGTTTTTTACCTGAAATCGTATTATAATATTATCTGCGTCGCTCGCTGTTGAGCGGCGCGTTTTTTCGTGAGTACCATCTGATATTTGAGGAGGCAGAGCATTTTCATGGCACAGAATACCCGGACAGGCGATTTGACCAGCGGCCCCATGCTGCAAAAGATCATCCTGTTTTCCCTGCCGCTGGCTGCATCCAGCATCCTGCAGCTGCTGTTCAACGCAGCCGATGTCGTCGTGGTGGGACGCTTTGCGGGCAGCACGGCGCTGGCCGCTGTCGGCTCCAACGGTGCGCTCATCAACCTGCTGGTCAACCTGTTCGTGGGCCTGTCGCTGGGCGCGAACGTCGTTGCGGCCCGCTGCTTCGGCGCGAAGGATGAGGAGGGCGTCCGCAACACCGTCCAGACCTCCGTGACGCTGGGCCTCGTCAGCGGTTTCTTACTGGCCGTGGTGGGCTTTTTTGCCGCCCGCGTCCTGCTGGAGCTGATGAGCTGCCCGGAGGACGTCATCGGCCTGTCCACCCTCTACCTCAAGATATACTTCATCGGTATGCCCATGACCATGCTGTACAACTTCAGCTCGGCCCTCCTGCGCGCCGTGGGCGACACAAAGCGGCCTCTGTTCTGTCTGGCCGTGGCGGGCCTCATCAATGTGGTGCTGAACCTCGTGTTCGTCATCCTCTTCTCCATGAGCGTGGCGGGCGTCGCTCTGGCCACCATCATCAGCCAGACCGTCTCCGCCTGCATGGTCACGGCCCTGCTGGTGAAGGAGAAAGGCCCGCTCCACCTCGACCTCGGCCATCTGGGCTTCCATGCGGGGGCTCTGGGCCAGATCTTGCGCATCGGCCTGCCTGCCGGTCTGCAGAGCACCGTGTTCAGCCTCTCCAACGTCGTCATCCAGTCGGCGGTCAACTCCTTCGGCTCCATTGTCGTGGCCGGCAACTCTGCCGCTTCCAACCTCGAGGGCTTCGTCTATACCGCCATGAACGCTTTCGCCCAGGCCGCTGTCACCTTCACGAGCCAGAACATGGGCGCCCGCCGGTACGACAATCTGGACCGCGTCATGCGCAACTGCCTGCTCTGCTCCATCGTCACCGGCCTCGTGCTGGGCGGCGGTGCTTCCCTGCTGGGCGAACCGCTGCTCCACTTCTACTCCTCCGATGAGGTCGTGGTGACTGCCGGTCTGGCCCGTATGCACATCATCTGCACCACCTATCTGCTCTGCGGCGGCATGGATGTTCTGGCCAGCTGCCTGCGCGGCCGGGGCTACTCCGTCCTGCCGATGGTGGTCAGCCTCGTGGGCAGCTGCCTGCTCCGCCTCGTCTGGATCGCCACCATCTTCCGGCTGTTCCACACCACCACGATGCTTTACCTCAGCTACCCCGTCAGCTGGATCCTCACTACACTGGTGCATCTGGCCTGCCTGCTGGTGGTACGGCATAAGATGAAGACCGCCCTCTCAGTCAAAGCCTGACGGCTTTGCCAGCTCTCCCAGAGGGAGAGCCTCTGGCGTGTCGGCCAAGCCCACGCTGGACGAGCAAAGCTTACTCTATCCGGAAACAGTAGTGCCCTGCTACCAAGGCTAGCAGCAGCTTGACAAGGAACATGGTTCCGCAGCTGCTGCCCTCTGTAGCAGGGCACTATTTTTTGCGTTATATCAGGCTTCGCTCGTCCAGACGAAAGCTAACCGACATGCCAATGGCTCCCCCTCTGGGGGAGCTGGCGAACGAAGTGAGACTGAGAGGGCAACCCCCCGGCACGATGCGGAACGTGCCGGGGGCTTTTCGTACAAAGCGGAGGGATGCGGAAGCTCTCCGCCTTGGGGGTTGGTTAGTTAGTGGATCAGTTCGCTGTGGTCTGCGCCGCCCACGGTGAGGGTGGCAGAGCTGCCGCTGTGGGTGAGGGCGAAGAGGGTGTCCTCCGCGCCCAGCGACAGCATGGTATCGATGTCCAGCGCCGTCTCGCGGCTCTCCGTGCGGAAGACGAGGGTGTCTACGCCCTGCGCTTTCAGCTCTGCCAGATTGCCCAGACAGCCGAAGAGGGTGGCGGTATCAGAATCTGCCGTGACGATGTAGCGGGTAGACTCCTGATGCATCTCATAGGGAGCGTCTATAACTCTCAAAACGATCCTGCCGTTCTGCTCCTCCTCCACAGGTGCAGGAAGTGCAAACTTGTATACAGTCCTTGTGGAGTCGCAAGAAGGACATTTATACTCTTTTTTGTCCAGCTGGCCGGCAGCCACAAGAGTAGAGGAGACAAATGTCCATTCATGCGTATGATCAGCGGGCAAATTGGGGTCAACACGGGTGACCGTACCCTCACCGATGGCATTTACATCCTGCTCTTTACCGGCTTTACCGCCTTTTTCGCCGTTTGTGCCGATGGCGGCGCCTGGACCGCGACCGGAATTGCCCAAGCCGCCTTTTGCGGTCACCTGCGCACCGCCGCCGATCTCGACCTCTACACCACCTTTGCCTCCACCAATGCCGCTTCCATATCCGTAGCCCACGGCATCGACAACACCGCCGAGGATACGAACGGTCGATTTTTTCGTGCTGCCAGAGGCTCCTCCAATGCCTGTAACGGGGTAGGAGTCACTATTTCTCGTAGCTGTTACCGTGCCGTTAAGGATGGTGACGTCTCCCGAGCCATTCGTACCACCGCCGATCGCTGCCGCATCACCATCCGCTTTTGCGGTCACCTTTCCGTTCTTGATGGTCACTTTGCCCGAACCACCATTACCGCCGCCAATACCTGCCGCACCATGCCATCCTCCTTGAGCAGTTACCTCACCGCCGGAAATGGTCACTTTGCCCGAACCACCATTACCGCCGCCAATACCTGCCGCCCACAGGTCACCTTTTGCATCGATTTTTCCGTTTGCAATTTCCAGATTCGAGGTGCTTTGTCCCTCTCCTCCACCAATGCCCGCGCCACGAATACCACCATACGCCTTCAAAGACGCGCTTGCATCTTCTGCTGTGATGGTCAGTTTTCCGGTCGAGTGCTCATCATCTTTTTCCAAGCCTGCAGAATCATCTCCGCCCCTCAGGGTATTGTCCCCCACCAGCTTCAGGGTCGTGTTGCCTGCGCCCTCGACAGACATCGCGGCCTTACAATCATAGGAGTACTGACGGATATTCACGTTTTCGATCGTGACCGTCGTGTCTTTTTCGGTGCAGTTGTTGATGATCTTGATGAACTTATTCATCACTCTGCTCACAGCCTTTGTCACCGTACTGGCAGTGTTGTCCTCAAAGGTCATGACGTCCTTGTCGTCATCTTCGTCCTCTGCGGCCTTCTCGACGGGCTTCTGCTCAGTCGATGCCTCGAGGGTGTCGGCGTCGGTCTTCCCTTCGGGCTTCTGCGCGTCCGGCGTCTCCGGCTCGGCATCCGCAGGCCCGTCCTTTTTCTGGGCTTCCCCGCTGTTCACGTTCTCGGGCCAGACGACGAGCTCCGTGTCGATCTTCTCCACAGGCTCTCCCGGCTCGGCATCCACCACCGGCTTCTGTCCTTCAGCCTTGTCCGCCGTGTCGTCGTCTGCCGGCCCGTCAGAGTTGTTCTCAGCCGAGTTGTTCGAGTCCTCGCCGCCCCTGATGACCACCTCCGTGTCGTCTTTCTCGCCAATGTCCTTATCGCCTTTCGCTTTGCCGACACGGACATAGGTGTCGCCGTCTTCCGTAACGGTCACCGTAATATTGCCTTTACTGATATCATACTCCTTTGCCAGTGCCGCCGGGGCTGCCGCCGAAAGCGCCACACTCAGGGCCAGGGCGGCTGCCGCCGCACGCTTCATATTTTTCCGTAACCGCATACTTTTTTACCTCCCGAATTATTGCAGGATTTCTGTAGCTCTATTTTACCCCCCCCCCTATATTTTTGTCGAGTCCTTTTCATGACATACCAGCGTAGATTCATGAACGGCACGACTTTTCCGGCATAGCAAAAAGAACAGCCCCGCCTTTCCCGAGAAACGCGGAGCTGTATCATTTTATAGCCTCTTCGCCAGAAGATACCGGTCATACCCGCCGTACATCTCCCGGCGGCAGACGATCTCAAAGCCGCTGGCCAGAGCGTTGTTGAGGCTGTACTGATTTTCCGGGCTGACGGTGGCCCCGATGCCCACGATGCCCGGGCGGAGCCGGGCAAGCGCCGCCTCCAGCAGCTTCCTTTGCAGACCGTTGCCCCGGTAGCCGGGGTGGACGATGGCGCTGTCGGCGTTGGCCCAGCCGTCCCACTCTTCTCGCGGGATGCCCATAAAGGCGGCGTAGTTGTGCGCGCTCTGCCCGCAGTACCGCAGGATGAAGTAGGCCCCCAGCCGCCCGCCGTCCCACCCGCCGATGCACAGGTCCTCTTTCAGGTAACGGGCGATGTTTTCCAGCGTGTCGGGTACGAACTGCTCCGGGTGGGGCATCGCGGCCCGCACCTCGTTCTGCAAGGCGTAAAAGGCGGCGGCATCCTCCGGCCCGGCGGCGCGCAGGGTCATGGTGCGGCTTGCGGGCCGTCCGCACACTTTGTGCAGAAGAACTTCCATTCTTGCTCTATCCCTCCAAAATAAAATCATACTTTCCGGCTGATTCCAGTATAAATGCCGTTTGAATCATTGTCAATTTATGCTATAATATTTGCAGGAAGAGTTTTGTGCTCAGGCACAGCTTTTTCGGAAGTCCAGGCAGGGCCGCCCTGCCCGTGTACCGGAGGAAACGAACCATGAGAGATTCCAGCTTATCCCCTTCCAGCCGCTTGGGTGGTGCTGTCATCAGCGACCGCATCGTCGGCGCTCTGCTGGAGGAACTGCGCACAGGCCGCTATGCACAGACCGACCGTCTGCCCGCTGAGGTAGACCTTGCCGCCGAACTCAGCGTCAGCCGCACCGTCATCCGCGATGCGCTGAGCGAGATGGAGCGTGCGGGTTACATCGAGCGGGTGCGCGGCATCGGCACAGTGGTGAACCGAAGTGTCCTGAACCTGCGCAGCCGGTTGGACCAGAAGCTGGAGTATTACCCGCTCATCCGCAGCTTTGGCAGCTATCCCCACGCCGACGGCATCCAGATCTACCCCGTCCGCGCAGGCGAAGAGCTGGCCCGTGATCTGGCCATCGAGCCCGGCGACGATGTCATCTGCATCAAGAAGCGCATCCTCGCCGACACCACCCCCGTCATCTACTCCATCGACTACCTGCCCCGCGCCCTGTTTGGGAGCCGGGACTACACCCGCATCGACCTGTCGGGTGACATCTTCGATGTTCTGGAGCGGGAGTGCCGCCAGCAGGTGGCCTCCAATGTGGCCCACCTCAAGGCCAGCTGCGGCGACGAGTCCATCCGGGCCGCCATGCGTCTGGCCCCGGGCGAGGCCATGCTGCTGCTGGATGAGATATGCTACAACCGGCTCTGCCATCCCGTCATGCGTTCGTTGAGCTACTACACGAACTTCTTCGACTTCTCGATTCTTCGAAAGCTTCTTTGACGGAGGGAAACAAAAGAATATGCGTCATCTAATCGATCCGTTGGATTTCAGTCAGCAGGAGATCACCTCTCTGCTGGACCTGGCCGACCGCATCTGCGCCGACCCGGCTGCCTATCAGGACGTGGCCGCCCACAAAAAGCTGGCCACCCTGTTCTACGAGCCGTCCACCCGCACCCGTCTTTCGTTTGAGGCCGCGATGCTGAACCTCGGCGGACATGTCCTCGGCTTCCCGAGCGAGACCGTCTCCAGTGCATCCAAGGGCGAGAGCGTGGCCGACACCATCCGCGTCGTCTCCTGCTACGCCGACATCGTGGCCATGCGCCACCCCAAGGAGGGCGCACCGCTGCGGGCCAGCCGGTACTCCCGCATCCCTGTCATCAATGCAGGCGACGGCGGACACCAGCACCCGACCCAGACCATGACCGACCTGATGACCATCCGCCGCCGCAAGGGCCGTCTGAACGACCTGACCATCGGCCTGTGCGGCGACCTCAAGTTTGGCCGCACCGTCCACTCCCTCATCAAGACCATGGCGCGCTGCGAGAACATCCGCTTCGTCCTCATCAGCCCCGAGGAGCTGCGGGTGCCGGACTACATCATCACCGACGTGCTCGAGGCCAACCACATCCCCTACAAGGAGACCCGCAGCCTCGAGGAGTCCATGCCCGAGCTGGACATCCTCTACATGACCCGCGTCCAGAAGGAGCGTTTCTTCAACGAGGAAGACTATGTCCGTCTGAAGAACAGCTATATCCTCACCAAAGAGAAGATGGCCCTTGCCAAGCCTGACATGGCCGTGCTCCATCCCCTGCCCCGCGTCAACGAGATCACGCTGGAAGTGGACGACGACCCCCGAGCCGCCTATTTTGAGCAGGTGCAGAACGCCGTCTACATCCGCATGGCGCTGATCATGACGCTGCTGGGCCTCAAGGACCCCAAGGCTGAAAAGGAGGGCAACTGAGATGCTGAACATTGATGAAATTCAGAACGGTATCGTCATCGACCATATCAAGGCAGGCACGGCCATCGGCCTGATGGACCTGCTGGGCATCAAGGGCAACCGCACCTCCAGTGTGGCCCTCATCCAGAACGCCCGCAGCCACAAGGCAGAGTCGGGCCGGAAGGACATCATCAAGGTGGAGGGCGACGCCTCCTGGCTCAACCTCGACGTGCTGGCCTATCTCGACCCCGACATCAGCGTGACCATCATCGAGAACGGCAAGGCTGTCAAGAAGGAAAAGCCCCAGCCCCCCAAGCGTCTGGTCAACATCGTGCGGTGCAAGAACCCCCGCTGCATCTCCTCCATCGAGGAAGAGTGCGACCAGATCTTCGAGCTGAGCTCCAACGGCAAGTATCGCTGCATCTACTGCGAGCAGGAGCTGCAGGTCAAGCCGGAATAATCGGAATATACGATAAAAGCCGCCTGTCATTCGTTGAATGACAGGCGGCTTTGCTTTTGATCCTCAGACTTTCCGGCGCAGCAGGCTCATCGGCGGCAGCTCCGGGGTGGGGATGGTATAGCGCTCCATCGCGTGGGGCGTGGACTCCATCAGCTCACCGGCCTCATTCTTGATCCACTCGGGGTTCAGCGGGATGCTGCGGCCATCCGGGCAGAGCACTTCCAGTGTGTCGCCGAGGCTCCACTTGCCCCGCTGCTGGCAGCTGGCGACGCCGTTCTCCCAGCCGTCCACCGTACCGACAAACTCCCACTCGCGGATGTAAGTCGCGCTGTCGGTAGCCTGACGGGCCTGCTCCCGGCCAAAGTAGAAACCGGGCGAATAGTGGCGGTGACTGGTGCGGGTCAGCTCATCCAAAACCTCTTCCGGCAGCTCGAAGTTCTCGTTCATCGGGTCGGCCAGATACTGGTCGAGGGCGCGGCGGTAGGCCGCCGTCACGCTGGCGACGTAGTAGAACGTCTTGGCGCGGCCCTCGATCTTGAGGCTGTCCACGCCCGCGTTGCAGATGAGGTCGAGGAAGGGGGCGGTACACAGATCGTTGGCGTTCAGGATGTAGCTGCCGTTCTCGTTCTCGCCGATCTCATAGAGCTGGCCCGGGCGGGTCTCCTCGCTGAGATAGTACTTCCAGCGGCAGGGCTGGGCGCACTGGCCGCGGTTTGCGTCGCGGCCTGCCATGTAGTTGGAGAGCAGGCAGCGGCCCGAGACGCTCATGCACATGGCGCCGTGGACGAAAGCCTCGATTTCCAGCTCCGGCGGGGTCTTGTCGCGGAGGGTGGCGATGTCCTGCAGGGTCATCTCCCGGGCCAGCACCACCCGCTTCGCGCCCATATTGTAGGCGGCGCGGGCAGCGGCCCAGTTGGTGATGCCGGTCTGGGTGGACATATGGACGTCGATGTCGGGCGCGAAGGTCTTGCAGGCGTCCAACACGCCGAGGTCGGCCACGATGAAGGCGTCCACACCGGCGGCGGCAGCGTCCTTGATGGCCTGAGGCAGACGGTCAGCCTCCTCGTTGGTGGGCAGGGTGTTCATGGTCAGGTAGACCTTGCGGCCCCGGGCGTGGGCATAGATGACGCCCTCCCTCAGCTGCTCCGGGGTGAAGTTGGTGGGTGCAGAGCGCATCCCGAACTCGGGCAGAGCGCAGTAAACGGCGTCCGCGCCGTAGTTGATGGCATACCGCAGGCGCTCGAGATCGCCTGCCGGGGCCAGAAGTTCCGGTATCTGTAACATGGTATTCCTCATTTCATATTAACCCTCTCGGTCGCTGGTAGGACGGCTCTCCCAGAGGGGGCAACGATTTCGACCGCCGCCAGTGGCGGAAACAGGGAGAAATTGTTGGGGCAGCGGCCAGCAGGATGCAAGCGAGAGCGAAGCAGACGCTGGGAGCCGCAACCCGGGTGCAAAGCACCCATTGGCAGGCCGGTCAGCGGCTGCCTTTTCCGTCAGGCTTGCGGGCTTCGCTTCTCATTTCAGGTTCTTGTTGACTTTTGCCGCCTCATCGCAGTTTTTCTGGTGGTCTGCGTAGGTGCGGGCGTAGTAGTAGTGACCGGCAAGGTCGGTGACGAAGAAATAGGCGTCCTTCGCCTCATCGTCGGGCTGCGGGTCAAGCGCCGCGCGGATGGCCGCGATGCCGGGGTTGGAGATGGGGCCGGCGGAGAGCCCGGTGCAGGCGTAGGTGTCGTAGGCTTCCAGAATGTTCTCCGGGATGCTGTCCCAGCCGCCGTAGTAGGGCGCGACCCAGTTCCAGAGGTAGTTGTTGTCGGCGTCGCTCTGGACGTGGCTGGAGGTGTTGCTCTGCAGTTTGGGGTAGGGCGAACCCTCGGCCAGACGGTTGCGGAACACCTGCGCCACATTATCGTCCTGATCGTTGCCGGCCTCCTCCTGCACGAAGGACGCCAGAGTGACCACCTCGGAGAGGGTCATCCCCTGCTTTTCCATCTCGGCATACATCTCATCGGTGATCTGCTTGTCGAAGTGAGAATAGAACGTCTCAACGTAATGATGGACGGTGTCGTCCTTCAGGAAATCGTAGGTATCCGGGAAAAGATAACCCTCGCACTTGAGGAAGCGGTCCGGGGCGTCCTTGTCGTCGGGGACGTACTGCCAGAACCTGTACTGGCTGAAATCGCCGGTGTTGGCCTCCCTGAGGAAGTCCTCGGCGCTGCACAGCCCGGCATCCTCCATTTTTTTCGCAATGGCGATGGCCGTCGTACCCTCGGGGAAGGTCAGCCGGACACTGTCGGCCTTCGCGTAGGCGGAGAGTGCCTCGATGATGTCGTCGTAGGAGCTGCCGGGAGCGAGGTCGAACTCGCCGTATTGGAGCCTGCCTGCCGCGCCCTGCTTGCCTGCATACCAGCGGAAGACGTGGGGGTACTTGATGACGCCCGCCGCCTTGAGCTTCTGGGCGATGGCTGCCACGCCGCTGCCCTGCTGGATGCTCACACTCACCGGTTCGCCGGCGGAAGCACTGCCGTTGATTTCTTTTCGGATGGCCAGCAGACAGCCGCCCGCCGCCAGTATCAGGATCAGCAGCACCATCAAAATAATTTTCGCTGCGCCGCCTTTTCTGGTTTTTTTATGTTTTGCATCGTGTGCCATGTACACACTCCTTTACCATTCCGTTCAGCTTTCCATCATCAGCCGCATATAGCTTTCTTCCATATCGAAAGGCTCCGCGTCGAACCGTATCATGCCGTAGTCCTGCCGGGTGCCTTCGCCGAGGAAAAGGTTCTGAGCCGCGCCCACTGTGATGACGGCGCGCTCCACGATGACCTCCTTCTCCCGGGCCGCTTCCATCAGCACCTCGGCGGAGCGGTCGTCTTCGGCCATCAGCTCCACAAAATAGAGGGTGTCCTCCCGGCGGAAGTAGATGCCGTAGCCCTTCTCGTTGGACACGATGGTCGCGCCCCGGGCGTAGAGGTCGGTCAGCACGACGGCCATCCGCTCCGGCGGGAACTGGACGGTATCGGGATAGAAGCGCTCCCGCAGCTCATAGAGCTTGCGGGCCGTCACGGAGTCGAACTCCGCCTGACTCCACAGGTTGCGGGACACCTCCCGGGGCAGGCAGCGGAGGGCAAAAGCCCGCCGGAAACCCTTGTTTTCCAGCAGTGCGGCCTGCTCCTGTCCGGCCGGAACGGCCACGGTGAAGCCCGCGCCCCGCAGCTTCTGCTGCGCACAGAGATAGTCCACGAGTCCTGCCAGAAGCAGGCTTCCCTGCCCGCAGAGGCCGTAGAGGTAGCTGCCGCTGCGTCCCTTGAGGGTGACGGGGACCGCCAGCGCTGCAGCGACGATCTCGTCATTTTCCTCAGCGACGTAGATATTTTCCGCCCCGGCGAATTTTTCCAGAGCCGTCTTGATGAACTCGGCGCTGTCGCCGCGTTCTTTCTGCCACAGTGCCACGACTGCCGCCTCATCCGACGGCTGCATCAAACGATACATTGATAGTATCCCTCCCATTTTCGCGGTTATCCGAGCTCTTTTTCCGCCAGCGCCCGCACCTCGGCCTGAATCTCCTCGATGGTGCGCATGGCTCCATTTTCCGTGCAATGGACGGTGGCCCAGCCCAGATGCACCGCGCAGTACTCGGCGGCACGGCGGCTGCGGGCCAGATATTCGATGTCCTTTTCGTGAACGTCCTTCCTGCTCTCGTCGCCGTGGTAGCGGCCGGTCATGAGCTTCTGGCTCACGGCGGGGTCTACCTGTAAGTACACCACGGCGTCCGGCGCGGGCAGGCCCAGCAGCCTGTATTCGTAGTCAAAGGCCCAGCGGAGGAAGTCGTTCCACTGCTCCGGCGGGAGCTTGGAGCACTGATGCACCGCGTTCGACGTGGTGTAGCGGTCGGCGATGACGATGCCGCCCGCCTCGTAGAAGCTGCCCCACCTGGTCTTATAGCTGGCGTACCTATCCACCGCATAGAAGCTGGACGCCGCATAGGGGTTGACGTCGTCGGGCTTGTCGCCGAACCGGCCGGAGAGGTACATCTTCACCAGCGCACTGGAATCGCTCTCGTAGTCCGGAAAGGTGATCTCCATCACCTTGCAGCCGCTCTCGGCCAGATGGGCGGCCAGCAGCTTTGCCTGGGTGGCCTTGCCGGAGCCGTCCAGCCCTTCGATGACAAGAAGTCTGCCCTTGCTCATTCTGCCTTCTCCCCTTTCAACGCGGCGTACTGGGCGCGGACCTCAGTGGTGCGGCCACAGCACATCTTGCCCTCCGGGCAGGGGCCGGACACGCAGGCCGGGCCGGCGGTGCGGAAGATATGGGGTGCCACCGGGTAGACCAGCCGCAGCATCTCTTCGGCCAGCTGCCGTATCTCCCACTGGGCGCGGCTGCAGCAGCGCAGGTGGAAGAAGTTTTGCAGGCTGCGGGCGTTCATGGTCACCACCATCTTGGTCTCGCAGGCGTTGGGCAGCACGAAGCGGGCGTCCTCGTTGGCCTGCTTGGAAGCCTTGGCCCGGGCCTGCTTTTCGGGCAGACCCTCGGCCATCAGGCGGGCAGTGTGGCCGTCCTCCAGCTTCTGCACGAGGTCGAGGTAGCGCCTGGCGTCCTCGTTCATGCTCTCGATGAACGCCGCCTTTGCCTCGGGGATGGCCTCGATCTCGGGCGGGATGACATAGCGGAAATCATCCAGACGGACGTACCGCTGACTCTGGACGCTGAAGGACGCGATGCGGTGACGGGTGATCTGGGCCAGCAGGGTACGGCTGACGCCCTCGATGCCGAAGGTGAAGCTTGCGTGCTCGATGGGGCTGGCGTGGCCCAAATCACTGAGCATGGTCAGGAAGCGGGCAGTCTTTTCCTCATCCAGCCCGTCCAGCAGATCGGTGATGTGGGCGTCGGAGTAGCAGAGCTTCGCCGCAGCCGCCACGACCTTCTCCGGCTCCGGCGTATGTGCTATCAATCGGACAGTCATCATTTTTTCTCATTCCTCCGTCGTTATCTTCACAAGGGGCGCAAAGTTGGCCATGGTCTTCTTCACGCCCACCTTCTCGAAGCTGATCTCCACGATCTGGTCGCCGGCGGCGGGCTTGACCTTCAGCACCTTGCCGCGCCCGAAGACCTTGTGCTCCACGATGTCGCCCGGCTCATAGTGCTTAGGGCCGGTGGATGCCGCTGCCGGACGGGGCGAAGAGGTCACACCGCCGCCTGCGGGTCTGACCGGCGCTTTGGGCGCTGCCGGACGGCCATAGCCAGAGCCAAAGCCGCTGCTTCCCGAACCGGAGCCGCAGCCGCCATGACCCGACGAAGCACTTCCCCGGCCCGCGTAATCGGAGCCAAAGCCTCGGCTATTGGACATCGGTGCGTTATATTCTTTATTCAGATAGCCGCTGCGGCTGCCATAGCCCGAGCCGTAACCGGAGGCCGCACGCCCCCAGCCGGAGGGGCCGGAGTAGCCCGACGCACCGCCCGGCACGGTATCGCTGCCGTAACCGCTGCCCCAGCCGCCCAGACGGGAGCGCTGCTCCAGCACCGGGCTGCGGGTCTCTTCGATGTACTCCGGCTCGATCTCCCGGAGAAAGCGGCTGGGCTCGTTGCGCTGGGTGCGGCCATAGAGCATCCGGGTGACGCTGTTGGAGATGTAAAGCTCCTTCTTGGCGCGGGTGATGCCGACATAGGCCAGGCGGCGCTCCTCCTCGAGGTCAGCCTCGGAATACCTGCTCATCTCACTGGGGAAGACCCCCTCTTCCATGCCAATGAGGAATACATAGGGAAACTCAAGGCCCTTGGCCGAGTGGATGGTCATCAGCACCACCTGGTCGGCGCTCTCGTTGTAGCTGTCGATGTCGCTGATGAGGGCGATGTCCTCCAGATAGCCTTCCAGCGAGGCCTCTTCGCCGTGCTGGTCGCAGTAGCTCTTGACGTTGTTGACCAGCTGACCAAGGTTCTGCAGACGGTCGGCGGCATCCTCGTGACCCTTGGCGGCGTCGGCTTCCAGCATGGCGCGGTAGCCGGTGATCTCGATGACATCGGAGGCGAACTCATCCAGCGTCTTCGTTTCCAGAGAGTCCTGCAGCTTCTGGTAGATGTCCCAGAACTTGAACAGCGGCGCGATGGCGCGGCTGAGCTTGGCATACTGGTCGGCATGGGAGATGACATCCAGCATACTGATGCCCTGCTGAGCCGCCAAATCCGCGATGACCTCGATGGTCGTTGCACCGATTTTGCGCGCAGGCTCGTTGATGATACGGCGGAGTCGGACATCGTCCCGGGGGTTCGCCACGATGGACATATAGGAGTGGATATCCTTGACTTCCTTGCGGTCATTGAAGCGCTGGCCGCCCACGATCTTATGCGGGATGCCCGCGCGGGTGAAGTAGCTTTCGATGGGGGCTGACTGGGCGTTCATCCGGTAGAGGATGGCGTGGTCGGCCAGATGTCCGCCCTCTTTGAGGTGCTGGCCGATGACGTCCGCGATATGGCTGGCCTCGTCCTGCTCGTTCTCGGCGGTGTAGACCTGCACCTTGTCGCCCTCGCCGTTCTTGGTCCAGAGGGTCTTGCCCTTGCGCTCGGTGTTGTGCTGGATGACACAGTTGGCGGCATTCAGGATATTTGACGTAGAGCGGTAATTCTGCTCAAGTCGGATGGTCCTGGTGCCTTTATAGATGCGCTCGAAGTTGAGGATGTTCTCAATGGTCGCGCCGCGGAAGCGGTAAATGCTCTGGTCGTCGTCGCCCACGACGCAGATGTTTTTCTCCGGGCCGGTGAGCAGGCTCACGAGCCGGAACTGAGCCACACTGGTGTCCTGATACTCGTCCACCAGCAGATATTTGTACTTGTTCTGGTAGAACTCCCGCACGTCCTCGTGCTCCGACAGCAGGATGACCGTCTGGTAGATGAGGTCGTCGAAGTCGAAGGCACCGGCCTCCTTGAGCTTCTTTTCGTAGGCGGCGTAGACCTTGGCCGCAAGAGCGCCCTTCGTGTCCCGGGCCGGGGTCTTCAGGGCCTCGGCGGGGCTGATGAGCTGGTCTTTCCAGCGGCTCATCTGGTTGATGGCGCTCTTGACCGGGAAGAACTTGTCGTCCACGCTCAGCTCTTTGTACACAGCCTTCATGACACGCTGGGAGTCGTCGCTGTCGTAGATGGTAAAGCTGCGGGGGTAGCCGATCTCCTCGGCCCAGCGGCGGAGAATGCGGACGCAGGCCGAGTGGAAGGTGGAGGCGAACACCTCGTCGCCCTCTTCCCCGCCCAGCATCCGGCGCAGACGCTCTTTCAGCTCACCGGCGGCCTTGTTGGTAAAGGTGATGGCCATGACGTTCCAGCTCCGGACGGCGTCCTTCCGCAGCATCCCGTCCAGCCACGACGGGGCGTCGGTGCCGGTCATGATGGCGGTGCGCAGGGCTTTCACATCGTCCTCCGTCACCTCCCGGGGCGTCCACCTGGAGCCGTGGGCCGAGCCGAAGCGGATGAGGTTGGCGATGCGGTTGACCAGCACGGTGGTCTTTCCGCTGCCTGCACCCGCGAGGATGAGCAGAGGGCCGTTGGTGGTGAACACCGCCTCCCGCTGCATATCGTTCAGGCGTCCGAACTGCTTTTCGATATACGTATCACGCAAAGCGCAGAATTGTTGTGCGAGATCTGTTGCCATTGTTTCACCTGTTCTTTTCAATCATTTCTGGATATATCACTTAAAATATAGTATATCACATTTCAAAAAAGTTGTACACAAAAACAATGCAAACAAAAAACCGCCCCACCGCAGTCAATACCACGATGGAGCGGGGATCTCAGGAAATGCTTAGCCGAAGATGTTGATGAGGATACCAGCAGCGACGGCGGAGCCGATAACACCGGCCACGTTGGGGCCCATTGCGTGCATCAGCAGGAAGTTGGAGGGGTTCTCGCTCTGGCCGACCTTCTGAGAAACACGGGCAGCCATAGGCACAGCGGAAACGCCGGCGGAACCGATCAGGGGGTTGACCTGACCGCCGGTCAGGATATACATGACCTTGCCGCAGAGAACACCGGCAGCAGTGCCGAAGGAGAATGCGATGAGGCCCAGCACGATGATGAACAGGGTGCGGCTGTTCAGGAAGGTGTTTGCAGAGGTGGTGCAGCCAACAGACAGAGCCAGGAAGATGGTGATGATGTTCATCAGCTCGTTGCCGGCGGTCTTCTGGATACGGTCCACGACGCCGCACTCCTTCATCAGGTTGCCCAGCATCAGCATACCGACCAGAACGGCGGCATCCGGCACGATGAGGGAGACGACGATGGCGACCATGACGGGGAAGATGATCTTCTCGGTCTTGGTCACGGTGCGCAGCTGCTTCATCACGACGGTACGCTCTTTCTTGGAGGTCAGAGCCTTCATGATAGGCGGCTGGATAACAGGCACCAGAGCCATGTAGCTGTAGGCCGCGACGGCGATGGAGCCCAGCAGCTCAGGAGCCAGACGGGAGGTGACGAAGATAGCGGTGGGGCCGTCTGCGCCGCCGATGATGGAGATAGCAGCAGACTGCTTCTGGGTGAAGTCCACCAGACCGGTAGCGACCAGCAGACGAGCGCCCATGTAAGTACCAAAGATACCGAACTGAGCGGCAGCGCCCAGCAGCAGGCTCTTGGGGTTGGAGATCAGGGGTGCGAAGTCGGTCATGGTGCCGATGCCGAGGAAGATCAGCGGCGGGTAGATGCCCAGCTTGACGCCCATGTAGAGCATGTCGGCCAGACCGCCGTTGTTCAGGATCTCGACCCACATCGGGTGCTCGAGGCCGTCACCGACAAAGTACTGCATATGGATGACGCCGCTGCCGGGGAGGTTGGCCAGGATCATGCCGAAGGCCATGGGCAGCAGGATCAGAGGCTCGAACTCTTTGACGATGGCGAGGTAGAGCAGGAAGCAGCCCACGCAGATCATCACTGCGTACAGCCAGCCGCCCGGCTCACCGAACCGGGCAAAACCGGAACTCTGGAAAATACCGACCAGAGTATCAATAAACTGAGTCATGTTTTTCCTCCTGTGTTAAAAGGGTGCGGTGGTGTCGTTGACGCCAGCCTTGCCCCAGCCATTCTTGCCGCGGCGGACTGCCTTCAGCACATACCTGCCGTTGCCCATAGAGTAGATGGCTGCCATGATGGCTGCCACAACGTCGCCGGGGATGCCGGCCTCGACCTGCGGGGCAGCAGCCTTTGCAGGAGCGGGCGCAGCGGCCTGTTTCACAGGAGCAGCCGGTTTTGCAGCAGACGCAGCCTTGGCGGCTGCCTTCTTGTTGTTCATGGCGTCAAAAATCTTGCCCTCCAGCGTGATGATGGCCATCAGCAGGACGAGGATCAGAAACACCAGCACAATACCGGTTATGGTAACGATCACATCATAACCTAAATCCATGGTCTTCCTCCTATTTACTTTTTCTTTGCCGCCCGGGGGACGGGCGGCAAAAAGCGATTTGAAGATATTATACAATATTTTCCGGGTCGATTCAACAACTATGAACAAAAATCATATTGTTTTTCACGGTTCTGTGAACAGCGCTTCCCTCTCAGCGGCGGCCCATGCGGGGGGTGGCGTCCATGAAGCCGGTCTCCAGCTTGTCGCCCAGACGCAGGCTCATGGCCGTACCCAGCGCGACACAGTTGACGGGGTCAGGCGAGACGGTCACTTCCACCTTCAGCTCCTGGCTCAGGTACTCAGGCAGGCCGTGGAGCTGTGCGCCGCCGCCGGTGAGGACGACGCCGTTGCGGTAGATGTCGCCGGCCAGCTCCGGGGGAGTCTTCTCCAGCACCTGATGAGCGGCGGTGCCGATCTGCTCGCTCAGGCGCATGACCGGCTCGTAGAGGTCGGCGGTGGAGACATTGACGCGCACGGGCAGGCCGGTGAGCAGGCTGCGGCCCTTGATCTCCATGGTCTCGTTGAAATCCGCCTTCTGGGGGCAGCAGGCCACGTTCTTTTTCAGGCTCTCCGCGGTGCGCTGGCCGATGGCGATGCTGAACTTGTTGCGCACGAACTTCAGGATCTCTTCGTCGTAGTGGTTGCCGGCCACGCGGACGCTGGTGGCCTTGACCTTGCCGCCGAGGCTCAGCACGGCGATGTCGGTGGTGCCGCCGCCGATGTCGATGATCATCCGGCCATCCGGCACGGTGATGTCGATGCCGGAGCCGAGGGCTGCGGCGATAGGCTCATCAATGAGGTAGACCTGACGCGCACCGGCGGCCATGACGGCCTCCACCACGGCGTCGCTCTCGATGCCGGTGATGGCGGCAGGCACACAGACGGCCACACGGGGCTTGACCATGTGGGAGCTGTAGACCTGATTGACGAAGCGGCAGATGAGCTCCCGGGTCATGGTGTGGTCGCTGATGACGCCATCCTTCAGCGGGAAGATGGCGGAGATGTAGTTGGGCGTGCGGCCCACCATTGCAAGGGCCTTGTCGCCGGCCTCAAGCACGCAGTTCTTGCGGGTATCCACCGCCACCACGCTGGGCTGGTTGAGCACGACGCCCTGCCCCTCCTGCGCGATGATGATGGTCGTCGTACCAAGATCGATACCGATGTCGTTCTGTGCCATAATCGTGATATTTCCTTTCTCTGCTGCCCATTCTCTATTTCCATCGCCCATCTCCGGGCGCGGGTCATCAAAACACATTATAGTATAGCACAGGTGTGTCCAAAAAGGAAGACATCTAAACTCTAAAGCTTCCCTCTGTCTAAGGCTCTCCCTTTGGGAGAGCTGGCGCGAAGCGCCTGAGAGGGCAAGGACGCTGGCGAAGAATCGTAGAGCCGGCGATAGCGTCCCTCTGGCCAAGAGCCTGCCTATCGCTGCGCCGCGGCTCTTTCTTGCCGGACTTGCCCTCTCCGTCTGCTACGCAGACACCTCTCCCAAGGGGAGAGGCTTTCGCGCACATAAAGCATCATATTGCCGACAAATTTTCCGGCGGCAGAGCCTGGGTCAGCAGGGCGGCCAGGCCGCTGTAGCGCAGGTTCTGGCGGATGTTGGACATCATCCGGTTTACCACGTCCCGCCGGCCCACCACGATGCAGAGCTTCCGCCCGCGGGTGACGCCGGTATAGAAGAGGTTGCGGTAGCACAGGCGGGGCGGCACCTGCGCCGCCGGGAGGATGACCGCCGGGAACTCGCTGCCCTGGCTTTTGTGTACCGTGATGGCATACGCGATTTCCAGCTCGTTGAGGTTCTCCGCCGGGTAGACCAGCCGCCGGTCGTCCATCCGCACCACCATGGAGCGGATGCGCACGTCGATGGACTCCACGATGCCGATGTCGCCGTTGTAGGCACCCACGCCCTGTTCCCCGCCGATGCGCTGCCACGTTATCTCGTAGTTATTGCGCACCTGCATCACTTTGTCTCCCACCCGGAAGACCCGGGCCGCGCTCTGCAGCTCCGGCTTGCCCTTCTTTGGCGGGTTGAGCATGGCCTGCAGCTCCGCGTTGAGGGCCTGGGTGCCGGTGGGGCCGAGCTTCGTGGGGCAGAGCACCTGAATATCCTTCACCGGGTCGAACTGGTAGCTGCGGGGCAGACGGGTGGTCACAAGGTCGCAGACCAGCTTCTGGGCCGCGTCGCCGTCGGCTTCGAGGAAGAAGAAATCGTCCGTCTTTCCGCCCTTTTTCAGCGGTTCGCCCGAGATGATGTGGTGGGCGTTCTCCACGATGAGGCTCTGAGCGGCCTGCCGGAATATCTCGTTGAGGCAGACCGTCGGCACCAGCCCGGAGCGGATGATCTCGCCGAGGATATTGCCCGGGCCGACGCTGGGCAGCTGGTCGGCGTCGCCTACCATAATAATACGGCAGCTGTACCGCAGTGCCGCAATGAGGGCCTGGAACAGCTTGACGTCCACCATACTCATCTCGTCGAGGATAACGACGTCGCACTTGAGCAGGTTCTTGTCATTGTGGATGAAGCTGACCACACCGCCGGTGTAGTCCACTTCCAGCAGACGGTGGATGGTGGAGGCTTTCCGGCCCGTCAGCTCGCTCAGACGCTTGGCGGCGCGGCCTGTGGGAGCGCAGAGGGCCACCCGTTCGGCCTCGTTCTCCAGCAGCTGCAGAATGGCGTTGACCGTGGTGGTCTTGCCGGTGCCGGGGCCGCCGGTGAGGACAAGGCAGTTCTCGGTCATGGCCTTGCGGATGGCTTCCTTCTGGAGCGGCGCGTAAGCAAAGCCCTGCGCCAGTTCCAGGATCTGGATGTTCTTGTCGAGGTCTCGGGCTGTCTGCTTCCCGCGCCTGGTCAGCATGGCCAGACGGTCGGCGATGTCCTGCTCTGCGGCCAGCAGATCCGGCAGATAAATATACGGTGTGCCGTCGAACATCCGCACCGCCAGTTTCCCGGTCTGGATGCAGCCGTCCAGCGCCGCCGCCAGCTTTTCGGGGGGCTGGTGGATGAAGTTCGACGCCGTTTCCAGCAGCTGCGCCCGGGGCAGACAGGTGTGGCCGTTGCCGGCGTTGTGGCGCAGGGTGCGCAGAAGGGCGGCTTCCAGCCGCTGGGCGCAGTCCCCTGCCATCTGGTAATACTGGGCGATGCTGTCGGCGTGGCGGAAGTCCAGCTGCAGCGGCTCCCCGCAGAGCAGGTAGGGGTTCTGCTGGATGGCCTGCATGGCCCCCGGCCCGAAGGTGCGGAAGACCTCCATCGCCCGGCGGGGGCTGATCTCGAACTGAGCCAGATAGGCGATGAGCTCCCGCATTCCGAACATCCGCTTGAACTCCTGCTGGATGCGGTCGGCCTTGTCCGCCGAGATGCCCGGGATGAGGGTGAGCTGGGCGGGGTCGTTGGCGATAACTTCCAGCGCCGCCGCGCCGAATTTGTCAATGATCTTATCCGCCGTCCGAGCCCCGATGTAGGGCAGCGACCGGCTGGCGAGGAAGGCGTAGACAGCCTCGAGGTCTTTGGGCATATCCGTCTCGCACTCCTGTGCGTGGAACTGTCGGCCATAGGTGGCGTGGTTCTCGTAGCTGCCCCGACAGACGACGCTCTCACCGGCGTGGAGCTCTCCCACCACGCCGCACACAACGGTGACGACACCGCCGCCCGACACCTCAAACACGGTGTAGCCGTTGTCCTCGTTCAGGTAGATGATGTCCTCTACCGTGCCTTCCAGCCGTTCCAGCTCCTGCTCCATCGTCCCGCCTCCTCGTTTTGACACAACTATATATAGTATAGCGGTTTTGGGGGGATTTGTAAATATGAGGGGTGGGCTTTGAGGCTCTCCGGCAGCGTCCTTGCCCTCTCCGTCTGCTTCGCAGCCACCTCTCCCATAGGGAGAGGCACTGGCGTGTCGGTCAGGCCCACGCGGGACAAGCAAAGCTCACTCTATCCGAAAACAGCAGTGCCCTGCTACAGAGGGCAGCAGCTTCTAGACAAGAGAACTTTGTCAAGCTGTTGTGAATCTCTGTAGCAGGGCACTATATTTTACGTTATATCAGGCTTTAGGCGTCCAGCACAAAGCTGCCCGCCATGCCAAAGCCTCTCCTACAAGGAGAGGTGGCACGCCGCAGGCGTGACGGAGAGGTTGTACAAAGACGAGCCTGCCCTCTGTAGCAGGGCCCGCCCTTTTACGCCATATTACGCCTCAGGCGTCCAGTAGGAAGTTGACCGGCACGCCAGTGGCTCCCCCTTTGGGGGAGCTGTCACCGAAGGTGACTGAGAGGGCAAGGATGCTACAGAAAAACAAAAGCACAGCGATAGCACCGCTCTGACAAAAGCCAGTGCATATCGCTGTGCAGATACTCTTGGGAAGTGAGCTTGCCCTCTCCGTCATTGCTTCGCAATGCCACCTCTCCCAAAGGGAGAGGCTTGAGCGAAGCTCCCCCTCAATCCTCCACCCGCGCTGCGGCAAGCTCTTTCATCAGCCGATTGCGCACTGCAAAGTACGCCGGGATGAGGAAGAAGCAGGCAAAGAACCATGCCACAGGGTTGGCGATGCAGGCCGCAAAGTAGCCCCAGAGCGGCACGAACCAGAAGCCCACCATGGCACGGGCGACCATCTCGGCCACGCCCGCGAACATGGCAAGGCCGGAATAGCCCAGGCCCTGGATGGTGTAGCGGTAGATGATGAGGACAGCCAGCGGGATGTAGAACACGCTGTTCCAGAAGATGAAGCTGCGGGCATTCGCCATGATCTCCACCTCGCTGCTCTCGAGGAAGAGGCTGATGAGCGGCACATCCAGCACACGCAGGATGAGGAAGGATGCCACGCTGTAGACGCAGCCAATGCCCAGCGCGGTATTGACGCCCCGGTCCACACGCTTGAGGTCGTGAGCGCCCATGTTCTGGCTGGCGTAGGTAGTCATGGCGGTGCCGATGCTCTCCAGCGGCACCGAGAGGAACTGGGCGGCCTTGCTGCCTGCGGTCTGCGCGGCCACGATGCTGCTGCCCAGACCGTTCACCGCGCCCTGCAGCACGACGCTGCCGATGGCGGTGATGCTGCACTGCAGGCCCATAGGGATGCCCATGTTGCAGAGCTTGAGGCAGTGGCTGGCGCTCAGACGGCCCTCTTCCCTGCTCCATTTCAGCTCCGGGTAGTGGCGGCCGATGTAGATGAGACTGCCGATGCCCGCCACCGCCTGACTGAACACGGTGGCGAAGGCCGCGCCGAACGCCCCCATCCGGAAAGTGAGGATGCAGAGCAGGTCGAGGCCGATGTTCAGCACGCTGGCCACCAGCAGGAAATAGAGCGGTCGCTTGCTGTCGCCCAGCGCGCGCATGAGGGCGCTGGTGACGTTGTACAGCAGGGTGAAGGGGATGCCCCAGAAGATGGTGCGGATGTAGATGTCCGCGATGTCGATGATGTTGTCGGGGGTATTGGTCCAGACCAGCACCGCCCGGGTCAGGGCCACCGTCACCACCGTGAGCACGACGGCGAAAAAGAGGCTCAGCCAGACGGTATTGGCGGTGTAGCGCCGCATCTCTCTGTAGTCCTTCGCGCCGAAGGTCCACGAGATGGGGATGGAGAAGCCGCAGGCGATGCCGTTGACGAAGCCCAGCACCAGATAGTTCAGGCCGCCCACGCTGCCCACCGCCGCCAGCGCATCCACGCCCACGAAACGGCCCACGATGATGGTATCGGCCAGATTGTAGAACTGCTGGAACAGACTGCCCAGCATCAGCGGCACCGCAAAGGCAAGGATGAGCTTGAGCGGGCTGCCCTGTGTCATGTCTTTTGTCATACAAAGCCCCTCCCCGGGCGATCACTTAACATTTCTTTGCCGAATCTTTGCCGACAAAAACGCCCTGCCGGACGAGGGGCAGGACGTTTTGCGTTTCATGAGTGGTATTATACTCAGCTCATCGTGATTTTGCAAGGGGTTTTTCTCAGATTTCTTCGTACAACATTGCTATTCTCTATCGGTGGTTTTTGGTGATTGTGCGCAGGTCAGTTTCCGCGTCCCGCGTGCCGGCCCCGAGGGCCGCGGGGTTCACCGGTCTTATCGCCGTCTCTGCTTGCCTGTGCCCCGCGAGGGCCTGCCTCGGTCTGCTGGGCGGAATCATCCCGCCTGCCATGCTGGCCTCGAGGTCCGGCTACGCCCCGCCGGAGTGCGCTTTTCAGTCTCATAGTACGTCTCCTTTCGTTCTGTGTATCATGCAATGCTGTCGCTGCGGCTCAGGCTCTCCTTTGAGATGCTTATTTCTTTGGGCTGCCCCAAGTCCTCCGGTATCCAGAGCTTTATCTCACCCTGGGTATCCGGCAGGTCATCCCAGTCGTCACCAAGGTCGGTATAGCTCCGCAGGTCACTCTCCAACAGATTGGTATACTTTGTGCCATCCGGGACGGTGGTTTCCAGCAGGAAAAGCCGTGGCTTATCCTCCTCGGGAGCGATGGCCTCAAATCGGGAAGCCAGCTGTTTCAGGGACTCCTCAAGCCCGATTCTCGGCGTTTCCTCTCTCGCAGGCTCGAGCCACCAATCCAAACTCGGGAGGTCGTCCCTTTTTTTCGCGAGTTGGAAGTCCATCATATCCAGCTCTTGTTTCAGTAATTCGTCGCGTTCACGTCTGAGCTCTTCACTCGTTTTTTGCTCTACCTCTTCGTGGGTCAATATCAGCCGCTCCTTCACCTCTGGCATCCACACCGGCACCCACTCCTGATAGCGCTCCAACAGGTCGTCCCGCGTTTCGCCGTCCAGCCGAAGGCTGATGTTCTCCCTGTTCTGCTTCAGCTCCACGTCAGCGTCCTCGCCCGCCGCGTCGGCCATCTTGTCCACGCTATAGTGGGTCATGGTGTCCTGATAGCGGAAGAAGATGTCCTCCACGCCGTCCTCCCGGAGACTGGAGATGTCGGTGGTGACGGTGGAGCGGGGGGCGGCGCTCTCAATAAGCACCACACCCCCCGGGGTGAGGACCTCTCCGGCGTCGCCGGCCTTTACGCTGCCGGGCATGGGGTTGGCGCTCTCAATGGCCAAAGCAGGGTCCAGCCGCTGGATGGTGACCCGGCTGGAAAAGAAGCCCTTGACCACCATGCCGCCGGGCAGGGGTTCGGGGGCGTTCTCCTGTGCCGGGGGCGGGACGTCATCGTCGTCCTCGTCGTCGTCCGGCTGGGGCTTGGGGGTGGAGGTGTAGTCGTAGCCCATCCCCTCCATCACGGTGCCGTCCGCGTTCAGACGGGTCAGCCGACCGCCCGTCACCTTGTGTTCATCGTCAGAAAGGGCATCCGTGGGTACTTCGCCGTACTTTCCGCCGATGGCCGGGGCCTTGGCGTCCGTCATCTGACTCCCCGCCTTGGCCGTCACCTCGGCGTCGCCGCAGATGTAGAGGTCTCCCGGGTTCGGGTCGTCGGTAGGGCCGGTTGCCCGGCCTGCTCCGTCGCCGATGCCTGCCGCGTTGCTCCCGCCCACAGCCTTGATGGTGCCGCCCCGGATGGTGATGCTGCTGCCAGTGCTCTTGATGCCTCCGCCGATGCCTGCGCCGCCGCCTTCGCCGCCCTTGGCGGTGAGGGAGCCTTTTGGTGTCGTTGTCGTCCTTGATGGTCAGCTTGCCGGAGGACTCATTGCCGTTCTTCTCAAGGCCAGCATTGTGGCTGCCGCTCTTCAGCTTGTTGTCGCCGTCCAGCTCGATGGTGGCATCGTGGCCGCCCTCGACCCGAACAGCAGCTTTGCCCTTATCGCTGGCGTCAATTTTCAGGTCATCGAAGGTGACGTCCACTTTGCCGCCGGAGGTGTCGATGGTGACGGTGTTCTTATCCGACTCGCCGGTGATGACGGTCTCCCCCTCATCCTTCTCGAAATCCTTGTCGCCCTGCTTGACTTTGTTATAGTTTCCGCTTTCATCGCTCGCACCCTTGACCGTAATGTCGCCGTTGGCGATGTCCCATGTTCCCGCATAGGCCGGGATGCCGGAGCTCACCACGACGCCCGCGATGACGGCGGCGGCCACGCCCCGCCGGAGTGCGCTCTTCAGTCTCATAGTCTGTCCTCCTTTGGTCGGTTCATCTTTTGAAGAATCAGCCTTTTCTGACACAAGATTACCAAAAAATTAAGAGAATGTAAATAAAATCTGCGCGAATCGTGGTGTTTTCGGCGTGAGTAGCCCTCTCAGGCGCTTCGCGCCAGCTCTCTCGGCAGCGGGCTTGCCCTCTCAGTCTCGCTCCGCTCGCCAGCTCCCCCAAAGGGGGAGCCATTGGCAGACCGGGCCACTTTTCGCTGACCGCTGGAAGCTCAATATAACGCAAAAGATAGTGCCCTGCTACAGAGATTCACAACAGCTTGACAAAATGCTCTTGTCTAGAAGCTGCTGCCCTCTGTAGCAGGGCACTACTGTTTTCGGATAGAGTAAACTTTGCTCGTCCCGCGTGGGCCTGCCCGGCACGCCAGTGCCTCTCCCTTTGGGAGAGGTGGCATTGCGAAGCAATGACGGAGAGGGCAAGCCCGCTGGCGGCTCACGGTCAGGCTTCCCTTCGTACAACTCTC